>Ga0315910_10003093_pt1 | contig 14310 bp, 12 predicted proteins | sample EdamamesoilMG_FD_204470 | JGI IMG/M metagenome (GOLD analysis project Ga0315910, IMG submission 204470) | Garden soil microbial communities collected in Santa Monica, California, United States - Edamame soil | ecosystem: Environmental > Terrestrial > Soil > Garden | place: USA: California...
GGCGCGGCGCGGGTCAGCAGCGGAACGACGGCCGCGATGCCCTGCGGCGAACGCGTCTCGCTGATCTGCGCCATCTGTTTCGACTGCACCACGTGCATGGGCAGCGGGCTCGACCAGTGCGCGAAATCGCGCGTCAGGTAGATCTCGCTGCCGCGCAGGCGCGCGTCGTGCTTCGCCGCCTTCTGCAGCTCCTGCACCAGGTGCTCGCCTTCGACGATGAAGAACCCGAGCTCCTCGCGGAACTTCTTCTGGTGCAGCTTCTTGATGTCTTCGAATTTCATGCGAGGTTGCGTGCCACGGCTTCGGCCACCTTGATGCCATCGACGCCGGCGGACAGGATCCCGCCCGCGTAACCGGCGCCTTCGCCGCAAGGATAGAGCCCGCGCACGTTCAGGCTCTGGAAAGTCTCCGCGTCGCGCGTGATGCGCACCGGCGAAGACGTGCGGCTCTCGACGCCCGTGAGCACGGCGTCGTCGCGATCGAACCCGGCGATCTGGCGGCCGAACACGGGCAATGCTTCGCGGATCGCCTCGATGGCATACGCGGGCAGAGCCGGCGCGAGGTCGCCGAGCTTCACGCCCGGCGTATACGAGGGCGTGACCGCGCCCAGCGAGGTCGACGCCTCTCCGCGCAGGAAGTCCCCGACGAGTTGCCCCGGCGCGCTGTAGTCGCCGCCGCCGAGCTCGAAGGCCTTGGATTCGAGCGCTTCCTGCAATTCCACGCCGGCCAGCACGCCGCCCGGGTAGTCAGGCTCCGGACTGATGCCCACCACGATGCCCGCATTCGCATTGCGCTCGTTGCGTGAGTACTGGCTCATGCCGTTGGTCACCACGCGTCCGGTCTCGGAAGTTGCCGCGACGACCGTGCCGCCCGGACACATGCAGAAGCTGTACACCGAGCGGCCATTGCTGGCGTGATGCACCAGCTTGTAGTCCGCGGCGCCGAGATCCGGATGCCCGGCGAACTTGCCGAAACGCGCGACATCGATCAGCGACTGCGGATGCTCGATGCGGAAGCCCACCGCGAACGGCTTGGCCTCGAGGAACACCTTGCGCTTCTCCAGCATGCGCAGCGTGTCGCGCGAGCTGTGGCCCAGCGCCAGCACCACGTGCCGAGCGCAGATCTTTTCGCCATTCTCCAGCACCACGCCCTCGAGCTGACCGGCTTCGACAACCAAGTCGGTGACCTTGCTCTCGAAGCGCACTTCCCCACCCAGCGCCGTGATCTCCGCGCGCATCTTCTCGACCACGCCGGTGAGCCGGAACGTGCCGATGTGCGGCTTGCTGACGAACAGGATTTCCTCCGGCGCGCCGGCCTTCACGAACTCCCGCATCACCTTGCGGCCGTAGAACTTCGGATCCTTGATCTGGCTGTAGAGCTTGCCGTCGGAAAACAGCCCCGCCCCGCCCTCGCCGAACTGCACGTTGGATTCGGGCGTCAGGATGTTCTTGCGCCACAGCGCCCAGGTGTCCTGCGTGCGCCGGCGCACGTCGCGGCCGCGCTCGAGCACGATGGGCTTGAATCCCATCTGCGCCAGCAGCAGCGCCGCGAACAGGCCGCCGGGGCCGAATCCCACGACCAGGGGACGGTCCTTCAAGGTGGCCGGCGCCTGGGCGACCGGGTGATACGAAGTGTCCGGCGCGGGCTTCACCTGCGCATCGCGCACGAAGCGCGTCAGCACCGCGGCCTCGTCGTTCACCGCGACGTCCACGATGCAGATGAACTTGATCGCCGATTTCTTGCGCGCGTCGTAGCTGCGCTTGAACAGCTGGACGTCGAGCAGGTCGGCGTCGCGGATCTGCAGGCGCTTGATGACCGCTTTGCGCAACGCGTCCGGTGGGTATTCGAGTGGCAGCGCCAACTCGGTGATGCGGATCACTCGAGACTTCCTGGCCCGTGTCCCGGGCAGAGGTAGAATGCGCGCCATTATGCCCCGGACCAAGAGCAGCAGCGAATGGCTGCGTCGCCACGTCAACGATCCGTTCGTGAAGCAGGCTCAGAAGGACGGCTACCGCTCGCGTTCCGCGTACAAGCTGGTCGAGCTCAACGAGAAGGACCGGCTGATCAAGCCCAACATGCGCATCCTCGACCTGGGGAGCGCGCCGGGCGGCTGGTCGCAGGTAGCTTCGCGGCTCGTCGGACGGAAGGGTCGCGTGCTGGCCACCGACATCCTGCCCATGGACGCCATCGCCAACGTCGACTTCATCCAGGGCGACTTCACCGATGACAAGGTGGTGGAGCAGCTGCTGGGCTGGCTCGACGGCGGCCGCTTCGATCTCATCATCTCGGACATCGCCCCGAATCTTTCCGGCATCGACTCCGCCGACCAGGCGGGCTCGATGTACCTGCTCGAGCTCGCGCTCGACACCGTGCGCAAGACGCTCAAGCCCGGCGCGACCTTCGCCGCGAAGATGTTCCAGGGCTCGGGGTCGGACGAATACGTCAAGGAGCTGCGCAAGTACTTCGAGAAAGTGCTGATCCGCAAGCCCGAGGCGTCGCGCAAGGAGTCGCGCGAGGTGTATATCGTCGCCAAAGGCTTCAAGGGCTGAAATGGGGACATTCCTCATTTCCTTGTAACAATCGCTTAAGCTCGCGGACAGACCGACGTCGCCACGATTGTTACAAGGAAATGAGGAATGTCCCCATTTCACGGCCTCACCTGCTGGAAATGCAACGCCTCGCTGGAGGCGCTGTCGCTGCCGCTGCGCCGGCTCGACGTCTGCAAGGCCTGCAACAACGAGCTGCATGTCTGCCGCATGTGCGTGGAGTACGACACGCGCGTAGCCAAGCACTGCCGCGAGCCCACGGCCGAGGAAGTGCGCGACAAGATCAAGGCCAACTTCTGCGATCACTTCAAGCCGAAGGTCGGCGCGTACGTCGCACCCAACGTCGCGGAAGTGGACGCGTCGCGCGCGGCACTCGAAGCGCTGTTCGGAAAGAAGTGATGAGCGGGGACCGCGCGCCGCTGCGTCCCTTCGGCATGGCGGTGCTCGCCGGCGTGCTGGTGGGCGGCGCGGTGGCCTTGATCACCGCCGGGCTCGGCGCGCTGTTCATCAAGAACGATCCCGAGCAGGTGGTGCGCAGCGTGGTGCTGATCCTCGCCTTTCTCAGCGGCACCGTGACCGCGGGTTTTCGCGCCGCGCGGCTGAACCCGGCGCGCCCCTTCGTCACCGCCGTGCTCGCGGCGATCGCCTTCGAAGCGGTGCTGCTGATCGTCGCGCGGCCCGGCCTGAGCTTCCGCGCCGTGGTGATCGCGCTGCTGGTCGCGTCGGCCTTCGGCATCGGCGGTGCGTTGATCGGAAGATCGGAGAAGACGTCATGAGGGGACGAATCCTGCTGGCCGCCTGCGTGCTCGCGTTGCTAGCCACCTCGTCGAACGCCGGCGATCCGTCGCACAAGCCCATCTCTCCCGCGAAGCAGGTCAAGCAAATGCAGCGCGGCGTCAACATCGTCGGCTACGACCCGCTGTGGCGCAATGCGGCCGAGGCGCGATTCAAACCGCGACATTTCGAATTGCTGAAACAGGCCGGCTTCAACGCGGTGCGCATCGTGCTGCCCATCGGCCCATTCGTGAAACCCGGCGAGGCGCTGCCCGACAGCTGGTTTGGGACGCTCGACGGACTCGTCAAGGATGCTCTGGCGCAGGATCTCACCGTGATCCTCGACGATCACGATTACTGGATCTGCGGCAAGGATGCCGAGGAGTGCCGCACGCGCGTGCTGGCTTTCTGGAAGCAGGCCGCGGAACACTACAAGGACGCCCCCAACAAGGTGGTGTTCGAAATCCTCAACGAGCCGAACGGTGCCATGGACGCGGGCTGGAACGCGCTGCTTGCCGAGGCGCTCAACGTCATCCGTCAGACCAACCCGTCGCGCAACGTGATCGTCGGCCCCGCCTTCTGGAACAACGTCGGCTGGCTGGACAAGCTCGAGCTGCCGAAGGACGACCAGCACCTCATCGTCACCGTGCACTACTACCTGCCCATGAAGTTCACGCACCAGGGCGCGATCTGGACGCCTGAGTACAAGGACGTGTCCGGGGTCACCTGGGGCACGCCCGAAGACTACGCGGCGATCGACAAGGATTTCGACGCCGTGCAGAAGTGGGCGAAGAAGAACCGCCGGCCGATCCTGCTGGGCGAGTTCGGCGCCTACGACAAGGCGCCGGAAGAATCGCGCGTGAAGTACACCGCCGCCGTGGCGCGCGCCGCCGAGAAGCGCGGCTGGGCCTGGTCGTACTGGCAGTTCGACCGCGACTTCATCGTGTACGACATCGACAAGGACCGGTGGGTCGAGCCGATCCGCGATGCGCTGGTCCCGAAGAACGCCAGGTAGCGACGCAAACGAAAACGCCCGGTGGTCAACCGGGCGTCACGGGTCAGGAGCGCTGAAACTTCGGGCTACTTCTTGCCCGACAGGCGCTCGATCAACGAGGCGAACTTCGAGCCCTTCTTGTCGATCTGGACGCGCAGGTGGCGCACGCCGGTCTCGCTGGCCTTGTCCGAGGTGATCTCGAGCGTGTTGGCGCCGAGGATCTCGAGGGTCTGGTCCAGGGTCTCGGCATCGACCTGCGCATGCGCGTCGCGCTTGGCGCCGCGCGAAGGCGCCTTGCGTGCACGGGGGGCCTTGGCTTCCGGCGCGGCCGCCGCGGGCTTCGCGGGAGCCTTGCTCGCCGGTGTCGCGGCCGCGGGCTTGCTGAATCGCGGCGACATCTCGCCGTCCACGTCCTGCTCGATGTGCGCCGGCATGTCGTCTTCGAGCAGCTTGAAGACGCCCGAGGTCGAGGCGCTGATGGACTGCGGCGTCGGTGCCGCCACGTCCTTGATGTTCGCGGCCTTGTAGATGCCGCTGCGCTCGGCGTTCAGGTCCGTGGCGCGCTCCTTCTCGATGGTGGTCACGGGCACGACGGACACGGACTTGAAGTCCGAGCGCACGTAGTAGGCGACCTGCTTGGCGGAGACGGCATCGCTGAAGAAGCCGAGGCGCAGGCCGTACCAGGTACGACCGTCGCGGTTGGCTTCCGTGGTGTAGAGCGTGTAGGCGTTGAAAATGGCGAGCGGCGGGATCTTCGCCATGTCGAAGGCGGTGACCGACCAATCGAGCTGCACCGCGAACAACACCGGCGCGTTGCGCTTGACGTCGCTCTTGATGGACATCATCGACTGCGCGTCTTCGGGCTTGATGACGCGGATGGCCTCGTCGACGTCCGCCTCGCGCGAACCTTCGCGGTACGGCGTGTGGCGCTCGAGCAGGCGGATGGTCTGGGTGTCGGAGAGATCGTCGAGCTCGTCGACCGCCTGGCGCACGCTGTTGAGCGAGGCGGCCGCGGTCATCGCCGGCATCTGCACGGTCGGCTCGGGCGCACGCGGTGCCGGAGCGGGAGCAGGCGCCGCGGGGCGCGCGGCCTGCGCGGCGGGCTGCAGCGCGGGCGCTGAAACCTGGGCGGCAATCTTGGGAGCGACCACCGGCGGCTGGGCCGGTGCCGGGCGTGCGGCGACCGCGGGCCTGGGCTGCGCGGCGGGCGCCGCGGGCTTGGCGGCCACGGCGGGCCTGGCCTGCGGCGCAGGCTTGGCCGGCGCCTTGGCGGCGGGCTTGGGCGCGGCGGGCTTCGCCGGCGCCTTGGCCTGCGCGGCGGGCGCGGCCTTCGGTGCGGCGGGCCTGGCCACCGGCGCACGGGCGGCCGGCGGGCTAACTACCGGGCGCGGCGGCGGCGGCTGCACCACCGGCACGTCGATCGGCTTGAACTCGGTGTCGCTGTCGGCGAGCACGAAGGGTTCTTCGAACTCGGGGGTCGGCGCGGGCCGCGGCTGCGACGCGAATGGATGCGGCTCGGGCGTCGGCGCGGGCTTGGGCGCGGCGGCGACCGGAGCCTGCGGTGCCGGGGCTGCCGGCGCGACGGGCTTCGCGGGAGCCTTGGCCTGCGGCGCGGGAGCGGCCGCGCGCGACTGCGCGGCGGGCGCGGAAGCGCCGGGTCGCAGCTTCTTGCCGGGAGCTTCGCCGGCCCAGGCGCTGGGATACACGTCCCGCACCACGACCAGCATTTCCTCGGCGGCCTGCTGGGTCTCGAAGTAGCCCATGTGCAGGCGGAAACGTTCGCGGCCGTCTTCGAGACGGCGACTCACGAAAAAGGTGAATTGCGCGAGCGTCGGATCCTTCGGCTGCGACAACGCCATCGGCGTCGTCGAAGACGTCAGGTTGATCACATAACCACCGGTGGTGGTTGCAGCTGTCGGACGCGTCAATGTGTTCACGACGTAATCTGGCTTGGCGCTCATTTGCGAAACTTCCCCGAAAGCATTACGGAGCCTGAATCCCTTCCCGGATCAAGGCCCTTTTCACTCGAGTCGAGTGTGCGAACCGAGGGATATACGGTCAACGGACAAACTGAGCACGCTGTCGCAGAACGCAGACCGAAAGATGAGTTGGCGCCACGCGGATGCAACATAACCGGGCTTCCGATTACGGGCGGGTATCAGCGCGGTTTCTGCTCCCAGAAGCGGCCCGCGGAGGCGAAAGACTCCTCGTAGAACTCATCGTCCAGCGAGTTGATGGTCACGGGCTTGCCGGCGCCCGGCGCATGCACGAAACGTCGGTCGCCGATGTAGATGCCGACGTGATTCACGCGCCGGCTGTCGATGCGGAAGAACACGAGATCGCCGGGCTTGAGCTTGCGCGGCTTGATCTCCTCGGCCTCCTCCGCCTGCTCGCGCGAGGTGCGCGGCACCTCGAGACCGAGCTGCCGGTGCGCGTAGAACACGAGGCCGCTGCAATCGAATCCGGCGCGCGTGGCGCCGCCGTAGCGGTAACGCGTGCCGCGCAACGACAGCGCGAATTTCGCCAGCGCGTCGCCGCGATTGCGCATCGACGACGCGCCGCCGCTGCCATCCCAGGTTTCGGGCGGGGCTGTCTGAGTAGTTTGGCGTGGCGGGGGCGCCGTGTGGCAGGCGGAGAGCACCAGCACGAGAAGAATGGGGACATTCCTCATTATCGTTGTCACATTTCTCAGCGCACCCGGGATTCCCCACCGCGCGGAGAAATGTGACAACGATAATGAGGAATGTCCCCTAGCTCGCGGCACGCTCATCGGCGGATTCCGAGCCTGGCCGGCGCGATTCGAGGATTTCGGTGAGGGCAGCCGCCGACATCGGGCGCGCCAGGTAGAAGCCTTGCGCCGCATCGCAGCCGCGCGAGCGCAGGAAATCGAGCTGCGCGCCCGATTCCACGCCTTCGGCGGTCACGCGTTTTCCGAGCGTGTGTGCCATGGTGATCACGGATTCGACCAGTGCACCGGCCGGATCGTTCTGTGGGACATCATCCAGGAAACTGCGATCCAGCTTCACGGTGTGCACCGGGTAGCGGCGCAGGTAGTTCAACGACGAATAGCCGGTGCCGAAGTCGTCCAGCGCCAGCCGCACGCCCAGCCTGGTGACGGCCGCCAGCGAATGTTCCACGTCCGCGTCGGCCAGCACGGACTCCACGAGCTCTATTTCGAGGCTTGCGGGCTGGATGCCGTGCTGCTGCAGGGACTTCTGCACCAGCTTCGGGAAGTTGTGGTCCTTGAGCTGCTGCACCGACACGTTGACCGAGAAGCTGCGCGGCGCGACGCCGGCCCGTTGCCACTCGGCGTACTGGATGCAGGCGGAATCGAGCACGAAGCTGCCGATGTCGGTGATCAACCCGGAATGCTCGGCCGCGGGGATGAATTCGCCGGGTAGCTTGATGCCGTCGTAGCGCGTCTGCCAGCGCAGCAGCGCCTCGACGCCGCACAGGCGGCCGTCGGCCAGCGAGAACTGCGGCTGGTAGTACAGTCCGAACTCGCGCCGGCGCAACGCGCGGTGCAGGCCGCTGTCGGTGAAGTTCGGGCGACGCTCCTTCATCTCGCGCTCGAAGAAGATGGCGCGGCCACGGCCCTGCGCCTTGGCGCGGTACATGGCGAGATCCGCCTGGCGGATCACGTCCTCGAGCTCGGTGCCATCGTCGGGGAACAGCGTGACGCCGACGCTGGCGCGCATCTGGTAGTCGCGGCCGCCGAGGCTGGCCGGCAGCGCCAGTGAACGCACGACGCGATCGGCGATGCTGCGCGCGGTCTCGGCGTCGCCGACGTTGCGCAACAACACGGTGAATTCGTCGCCGCCGAGGCGGGCGACGGTATCGCCTTCCTTGGTGCAGGCCTTGAGCCGGTGCGCGACCACCGACAGCAGCTGGTCGCCGGCGCTGTGGCCCAGCGTGTCGTTGACGCGCTTGAAGTGATCGAGATCCACGTACATGAGCGCGCCACGCGTCAGGCCGGAGGCCGCGGCGGCGAGCTCCTGCGCGAGGCGGTCGCGGAACAGCGCGCGGTTGGGGAGCTGGGTGAGCGGATCGTAGTGCGCCTGGCGATACAGGCGTTCGTCGCGCGCCGAGTTCGACAGCGCCGCGCGCAGTCGCTCGGCGAACGCCGAACCGTAGTCGGCCACCGCCGGATCGCGCACCGGCTCGCCGTGGTATCCCACCACCAGCATGGCGGCGAGGCGATCGTCGTCGACCACCGGCCAGATCCAGAAGAACTCCGCGCCCGCGTCGCGCATCGACAGCAGGAATCCATGGCGCTGCTCCTCGATGCGCACCACCGTCAGGCCGCCGGGCGTCTCGCGCACCGTGGCCAGCATGGCGCCGTCGAAGGTGACGCGCTGCACCGGCAGCTCGTCGGAATTCAGCGCGGCCGTGAACAGCCGGCCGTGGGCATGCGCGGTCGGGTCGAGCAGCACCACGCCGACGCAGTGGCTGTGGGTGAGCTCGCGGAACTTGGGCAGCACGATGTCGAGCGCGCGGTCGATTTCGCTGGCGGCCAGCAGCGCGCGATCCACCTCGCCCAGCACCTCGAAGGCGCGCCAGTCGCGCTCCAGCGAGTGCACCATCGAATTGAATTCCTGTTCGAGCGGCGCCAGTTCGCGCACCGTCAGTCGCGAGATGGTCTCGAAGCGCCGGTCACGCAGCCGCGCGAGCCCGCGATGCAACGCGCGCAGCGACGGCAGGTAGCGTTCACCGATCAGCACGGCCGCGGCGAACGCCACCACCACGCCGATGCACAGGATCACGAGCATGCTCGGCCACAACTCGCCGAAAGTCATGTCCGAATCGGGTTCGGGCGCGAACACCACCACCGAGTTGCGACGGAAGGTGTCGACGGCGTCTTCGGGCGGCAGGAAGGTCATCGCGCCGCGCCATTCGCGGCCGGAAGCGAACCAGGCGAGCAGCATGGTATCGCCGGTCACCGCGGCGGAAGTGCCGGCGCGTCGATGGAAGAGTTGCAGCAGTTCGTCGGGCACCGCGGTGTTGCTGTAGAGCGCGGCGCCGGCGGGATCGAGCACCACGAGATAGCTGCCCGAGAGGCCGCGCGCGAAGTCGCGCGGCACCGCGCCGCCGTTGAACAACAGGGTCGCCGCGCGATCACGCGACAGGCTGGTCAGGTCCTGGTTCTGGTGCGACTCGCGGCGCTCTTCATCGGCGAGCCAGCGCGTGACGAACGCGATGCTCACCGGGAGCAGCATGGCCAAAGCGATGATGAGCCACAGCCGGCGCGTGAGGCCGCTGCGCAGGACCGAGTTGTACGGATTGCCGCTCATCCAGCTCCCAGGCGCGTTGCATCACCGCAACGAAGACGAGCACTCCATTGCGGAGCGGACTTTACGGAATCAGGGCCCCGGCAAATGCGTGCCGCGTCACGAATGCGGCGGCGCTGGACTCAGGCGGGCGCCTTGTTGGCGGGATTGGGACTTGCGGGCTGTGCCGCACGGTATTGGGACAGCTGCTGGATGGAAGAGTAGGTGTGACGGTAAATGCCACGTGCACCGCGGCGCGCCGTGCCGAGCATGGCGCGCGCCACGACTTCGGCCGGAATGGCGCGGTAGGCCTCGCGTGTCCCGGTGAGCATCGGGTTGACGAGCGGCGCCAGCATCGAGCCCAGGAACTCCACCGGGCGCACGTGCTTGCGCGGGCCTAACAAGAGGCTGGGCTGCATGATCTCGAGCGAGGGAAAACCCACGTCCGTCACGGCCTGTTCCATCTCGCCCTTGGTGCGCAGGTAGAACTTCTTCGAATTCACGTCGGCCCCGACCGAGGAGACCACGACGAAGCGCGTGGCGCCGGCGGCGCGCGCCGCCTGCGCGAACAGCAACACCGCGTCGACGTCGGTGGCGCGAAACGCCTCCTGCGAGCCCGCGTCGCGGATCGTGGTGCCGATGCAGCAGAAGGCGTCGTTCGCGGTGAGTCCCTTGAGCTGCGTTGCCATGCGCTCGAAGACCACGATGCGATTGGCGAGCTTGGGATGTTCGCGGCCGAAGGGCCGGCGCGTCAGCGCGAAGACGCGCGAATAGTCAGGCGCGCCGAGCAGCGCGTCGAGCAGGTATCCGCCGATGAGGCCGCTCGCCCCGGCAAGCAACGCAATGCGTGGTGTCGAACTCACGCCGCGAAGCTTAGCAATTCCTCAGGTGGTGAGTCGCTTCACCCACGCGACGTACTTGTCCATCCAGCCGTGGATGAACTTCTTCGACTCGGGACTGGCGATATTGCCCGCCTCGTCGAAGAAACCGTCCCGGACCTGGATATACGCCTCGGGCTGGCCAAGCACCGGCATGTCGAGGTACGCGAGCACGCCCCGCAAATGCGACTGCGCCAACGCGGTGCCGATCGCGCCGCTCGATGCGCCGATGACGCCGGCCGGCTTTCCGGCCCAGGCGTTCTGGCCGTAGGGACGCGAGGCGTGGTCGATGGCGTTCTTGAGCACGCCCGGAATGGACCGGTTGTACTCCGGCGTCACGAACATGACCGCGTCCACCCCGCGCAGCTCGCTCTTCAGGCGCTGCACCTCGGGCGCCTGGCTGCGGTCCTCGTCCTGGTCATAGAGCGGCAGGTCGCCGATCCGCAGCTCCCTGAAATTGAAGTCCGGCGGGCCGAGCCGGATGAGCACGTTCGCGAGCTTGCGGTTGATGGAATCCTTGCGAAGGCTGCCAATGACGTAACCGACTTGCCGGGGCATGCGTGACTCCTTGTGTGCCGCATGATCGCAAATCCAATGGCGCGTTCTGTAGGAAGGAAGGGCAATCCGCCGCATGCTGTTCGGCGCCAACCCGAAGGGGTAGGCTCGTGGCATGGCTACTTCCAAACCGCGCGGGCCGCTTGCCACCGCGACCCTGTCTTCGTTCCTGGCCTGTTCCCTGGCGCTGTTGGCGGCGCCGGCCGCCGCCGTCACCGACGCCGACCGGATGGCCGTCTACAAGGAGTTCCGCACCCAGTTCGACTCCCGCCAGTACGCCGCGGCCAAGCCGCTCGCCGAGAAGCTGGTGCAGCTCACCGAGGAGCAATACGGCGCCGAGGAACTGCCGGTCTCGACCCCGCTGACCAACCTGGCGACGGTCAACTACAAGCTCGGCGACTACCAGGCCGCGATCACCAACTACCAGCGCAGCCTGCGCATCCTGCAGCAGAAGTCGACGCTGGCGGACAAGCAGCAGATCCGTCCGCTGCACGGCCTGGGCGCGAGCTTCCTGAGCCTCAACGATCCGGAGTCCGCGGTCGTGGCGCTGAAGCGCGCCGCGGACCTGTCGCGCAACACCGATGGCCTGTTCAACATCAACCAGGTCGAATTCATCGACGCGCTCATCGACGCCTACGAAGCCACCGGCCGCTACCCGGAGGCCGAAAAGGAAAGCATGTACGCCCTGCGCGTCGAGGAAGCGGCCTACGGCCGTTCCTCGGTCAAACTACTGGACCGGCTCGACAAGCTGGCGCGCTGGTACGAGGGCGACCGCCGCTACACCAGCGAACGCGGCGTTTACGAGCGCTCGCTCGCCATCCTGCAGCGCGGCGCGCCGGAGAACGACATCCGCAAGGTCGGGCCGCTGCGCGGCATCGCGCGATCCTATCGCCTCGAGCTCTTCTATGGCGTCGAGGGCGCCGACACCGGCACCACGTTCAATGCCGGCACGAACGGCGCGCCGGTGTTCACCGAGGGTTCGCAGAACCGCCGCGGCGAAAGCAGCCTGCTGGCGGCGCTGGTGGTGGTCGACTCCAACCCGCAGGTGGATCACCAGGTGCGCGGCGAGGTGCTCACCGATCTCGGCGACTGGTACCTGGTGACCGGCGCGTTGCGCCGCGCCTACGACACCTACGCGGACGCCTGGAAATCCCTGGCCCAGGTGAACAACACCAGGGCCCTCGATGCGCCACGGCTGCTCGCCTACCGGCCATCGATCAGCTCGATCGACCGCTCGCAGCTCAAGCCGGAAGAAGCGGTGCTCAAGGAAGTGGAAATGCATTTCACGGTCGATCGCGACGGCCGCATCGACGAGGTGACCTCACCCACCAGCGACGTGCCGGAGGCGGTGATCAAGAATTCGATTTCCTCGATGAAGCGCTCGCGCTACGCGCCGCGCATCGAGAATGGCGCCGCGGTGGCCACCACCGACGTCGTGTTCCGCGAGCGGGTGCTGATCAAGGCTCAGTTGCCGGAAACTGCCCCTGCATCTGAGAAGGCGGAGCCGGCGGCGGAGAAGCCGGCGGCGGAGCCGGAGAAGACGCCGGAGCCGGAGAAGTAGTCGACACCATCGGCGGATCGTTGATCGGCACCGTCTCGATGGCCATGTCCGCGGCGGCCGCGGTCGCCTCGGGCGAACCCGGCAACGGCTGCACGCGCGGCTGCAGCGCCTGCGAGGCCAGCAGCGGCTTGGCCACGTCCAGCGTCGGGAACTGCGTGAGGAACTTGGCGGCCGCGTCGCGCATCGCCGCGTATGACGCGATCCCCAGTTCTTCCGCGCCGTTGCCGATCTTCGGCGCCGGGCCGCTGCCATAACCCGTCAGGGTCAGCGTATCCACCGGCTCGCCGTTGGGCGCATAGATGGCGATCTGGTAGCGGATGGTCACCGCGCAGTACTGGCCGCCGGTTTCCCTGGCGCTGGCGAAAGAGAACTGCTCGATGCGCGGTTCGAAGATCGCCAGCAGCCCCGGCTCGAGCCGGGCCGCGTCCACCGTGTCGAAGATCTTCGCGTCCGCGAACTCGGCCTTGAAGATCTCCTCGACCAGGTGCTTGTGCGACGGGCCGAGCTGCGCCTCGTAGTCGACGCTGGCGCGTGATTCCTTGTGCGTGTAGTTGGATGCCTCGCCGGTGACCACCACGCCCACCTTCGCGGGGGTCTGCGTCACCAGCGGCTTGGGCAGGTCGCCCTCGGGCATCACCGCCACCTTGGCGCAGCCGCCGAGCACGGCGCAGAGCGTCGCGAGGCCGAGGCGGATTTGCGCGGTACGGGTCATTGATCCTCTAACTATTGCCGTGCGTCAGCTGATGCAGCGCGGAGTGCCGAGCACGTCGACCTTGACCGCGCAGCTCGGGCCACCGACCGTGAGTCCCACGAACGTGCCTTCGTTGTCGTCACACATGGCACGCATTAGAGCAGCAAACCGCGAATTGATAAACGGCGGGGAATTGGGACCATCGGGCATGCCGATGGCATGAATACGTATACGGTGGCGCCCGCGCGCGTCCACGGGGTTGTATTTGCGCACCGCCGCCAGGGCGGCCTCGATGGAGCCGCCGGTGAAGTCGTCGCCGATGACATACACGCTGATCTTCTTGTCGGCCGCCCACCAGCCCTGGACCGCCGCGCCGATGCCCTCCACCGGGCTCGAGTTGCTGTAGGCCTTCCAGTTGACCATCTGCGAGACGATTTTCGCGCGCTGCGTCGGCGTGTCCTGCAGCCAGGTGCCCTTGGTGCTCGGGAACATGGGCTTGCCCTCGTCGTCGAGGATCTGCAGGCCCTTGACCTTGGGGTAGATGTCCAGGATCTCCTTCATGACGTTCTGGGCGTTGTCCCAGTTGTCGGCCTGCATGCTGCCCGAGGTGTCGACCACGAAGATGATCCACTCGCTGTCGACCGGGATGCCGCCGACCGCGGGCACGGTGTCGATCTTGCGGGGCGCGTTCTTGTAGAGGCGCTGCATCTCGGCGGTCAGCGTCTGGTGCACGGCCACCAGCTCCTGCTCCACCTTGTTGGCGACGGCGGACTCACCTTCGCTGGCCTTGAACTCGCCGCGGATCTTGGAGAGGTCGCCGGCGAGGATCGCGGCCTTGCTCTGCTCGGAGTCCTTCTCCCTGATGCGCCCCTGCAGCTCGCGATTGAGGATCTCGGTCTCGCCGCGCAGGTCGAACAGCTGGCGCTGCAGCGCGTCGATCTGTCCCTTGAGGTCCTTCTCGCTGCGCTCGATGACGATGGGCTGGCCCACGTCGGTCAGCACCAGCAGCAGGATGATGGCGCCGAAGCCGCAGCAGATGCAGTC
>Ga0315910_10003094_pt1 | contig 14307 bp, 12 predicted proteins | sample EdamamesoilMG_FD_204470 | JGI IMG/M metagenome (GOLD analysis project Ga0315910, IMG submission 204470) | Garden soil microbial communities collected in Santa Monica, California, United States - Edamame soil | ecosystem: Environmental > Terrestrial > Soil > Garden | place: USA: California...
TATGCGTCCTCACCAAGAACGGCGAGCTCAACCGCACGCCGTGGAGCCGCGTGCCACCAAAATTTCGCTCGATGCATTCGGCATAGACGGTGATGTCGGGCAGCTCGGGCACAAGCCACTTTAACTCATACCGTTGTGTGCGCGCAGCGCTGACCAGCTGCGCGCGGTGTTCGAGGGCGCAGCGTTGCCCACACTGGCCCCTCAGTGAGTTGGCCGTGGAGGCCGGGCCAGCAAGATTTGGCTGGCCGACCTGTGGTGAGCGTGACACACTGTTTTATCAAGCCGTTCTTCGCCTGAAGACCGACGAATGTCGGTCGTTAGCTGAGTGTAACCCCGCAAATTCCTTATGGTCAGTTCCTATCCCGCTGCCATCCCTTCGAGCACCGCCTGGGACGACCCAGTGCTCACGCCGTACGTCGCGCGCGAGGCGTGCATCGTAGACAGCACGTTGGACGACGACGAAGAGGTGGAACGCCAACTGATCGAGGTGTGGCGTGAAGCCGTGCGTGCTCATCCCACCTGCGCGGGCGCCTACCAACGACTGGCTTCTGCCCTGCGCGACGCCAAGCAAAACCGCCCTGCCTGTGAGGCGCTGCGCCAGGGCTTGCGCATGGGTCATCCGGCACTGCTCGCTGATCTCATCGCCGACTACCCCGAGCTTGTCACCAATTCTGAGATTGAGCAGGCCTTGGGACAGCCGCCCCTCGTCAAGTGGGCGCTGCTTGCCATGCTCGCACAGGACCACACGGACGCAGCCCTGCACACGGTCTCCAAGCTGGTCGAGGCACAAGCACATGGCGAGGACAACGGCCCCTTCCCGTTCCGCGAGGTGACGCGGCTGGTGGGTGCACTCATCCAAGGAAACCGCCTCGCCGAGGCCCAACAAGTTCAACAGCTCGTGACCAACCTGCATCATGCACGGCTGCCGCAGGTCTTCCCCCGGCTCCTGGAGATCATGCGGACCAATACTTGGCTCGATCCAGACCTCCGTTCGGGTCTGGTTCAGCTCGAACTCCAGGGCATCACAGGACCGCTCGAGTGCAGCCTGGAGCAGCTGAGCCCCGCACAACGTGCACACTTCTTCGCCACGTTGAGCAGTGACTGTCCCCTGCTCGCCGAGCGACATCAACCCGCCCTGCACGAACTGCGTCAGGGCCTGCTCGGCAGCCGCTCACTTGCCGCAGGTCTACTCATCGCAGCGGCAGTTTTTGGCGCAGCCGCCCTTTGGCTGTTGGTCCATCGCTGAATGAGCCCGTATGCGAGCCCGTGTGCATCCTCACAGGGCGCCGTCTCGCTGCGGCACGGGTTACGACTAGAACGATCCTACCAAGCCGTAGGACAAGCCTAGGCCACGGGTTGGCAAGGGAGCGAGGTGCCAGTCGAGCCCCGCACTCTTGCCGTAGCCCTTGCGCAGGTCGATCTCGTTGGACAGTGCACGACGCTGAGCGATGCGCTTGGGCAGAAACACCGAGCCCAGAATCGTGAATGGCAACCCGATGCCGATCAGTGTGCCGCTCAGGATCAACGAGGCGGTATAGGTGTCGCCGCACGTATCATACGGATCGGCGATGTCGTTGCAGTTGTCGGCGCCGATGAGGCTGCCGACGAACCAAGGGACACCAATGATCAAAGCCGGCACACCGATGGCCAGGAAGGTGATGGGTCCCCCCAAACCAGTGTCGTCCAATTCTTCCTCGAGCTGGGGTGTGCTCATCTTGAAAAACTCGGGATTGGATCCCTGGACCGGGCCCATGCTGTAGGGCGGAGGCGCTGCATACGGGGCGTACCCGGGTTGCTGTGGATACGGTTGCTGTGGGTACGGTTGCTGTGGGTACGGTTGCTGTGGGTACGGCTGCTGCTGGTAACCCGGTTGTTGTTGATAGGGCTGCGGCTGCACCGGTTGCGCTGCGGGGGGCGGCTGCTGGGGATAGGCTTGTTGCTCTGGGTACGCCTGCTGCGCCGGATAGTTGGCATTGTCGGCAGGAGGAGCGGCGGCAGGAGCAGGCGCAGGCTGCTGGGGTGCGGCCGGCGGAGGAGACGCAGGCTGTTGCGCTACGGCAGCAGGAGCGGGCGCAGGCTGCTGCGCTGCGACCGGGGGCGTCAGCGTCAGCAAGATGAGTGTGGAACTCAACACGATCTGTTTCATCATGATGGGGGCAGTTTTCCCTTAGAATGTGGAGTCGGAGCCTGTCAAAACGACGGCGCCTAGCAGGTTACCCATGGCAAAACCGACTGTAAAGCGGCCCGTGTAGGCGAACGGGCCACCTGGGCCAAGGGGTGTGCCAAAGCGAGCGAGGCGTGGAACAATCAGCCTGGCTTATGGAAGAACCCCCCTCTCCCGCCGCAACCCCGTACCAACTGATGGGTGACAGTGAAGCGCTTGTCCGAGCCATCGTCGCCACGTTCTACCGGCGCATGGCCGAGGCTGAGCCGGAGCTCGCCGCGACCCATGAACTCGATGCGCACGGCTTCATCACGGATCGCACACAAACCCGCTTTGCTCATTTCTTGATAGAATGGTTGGGTGGACCGAACTTGTACACGCCCACCAACGGGCACCCACGCCTTCGCATGCGGCACGCGCGGGTCGTCATCAACGCGACGATGCGGGATGCCTGGTTGCGTTGCATGAGTTACGCCATGGATGAACACCGGGTCAGCGGTGAGGTGCGTACTTTCTTAGACGGTCGTTTGAGCGACGTGGCTGACTTTCTCAGAAACCATCCAGACTGAAGTAGATACTCAGAAGACGCAGTCCAGAAACAGTCGGGGGGCACCCTTCTTACACATGGCCGACAGTACCGTGCGCGTTGATGTCCCCGGTGGTCCTGGCGGCGGTGTAACGCAAGAGGACGTGGCCATTTCGGCCCTTGGTCCTTGTCGGTTTGATTCGCCAGTGGCAGCACATTTGGGTGACAGCGCGCTCTGTTTCGTAGGAGCCGCGGACCAAGTTTTGGTTGATGACCGTCGCTCGCAGCTCCCAGCGGACGCCGGTGAGTTGGCTCGTCTTCCTGCGTTTGAACTGGCCGGTCCGCGCAAACATGTGTTCTTCAACCCCAAGAAAGCTCGCGCGGGCATCGTCACGTGCGGTGGCCTGTGCCCCGGGCTCAACAACGTAATACGCGGCCTGGTTTTTGAGCTGTGGTTTGCTTACGGCATACGACGCATTTTCGGTCTTCGCTTTGGCTATGAGGGCTTGATCACTGAAGGAAAGACTCCTCTTGAGCTAACACCAGAGGTGGTGCTGCACATCCACGAACAAGGCGGCACCATCTTGGGTTCCTCGCGCGGCAATCAAGATGCGGCCAAGATGGTGAGCTTCTTGGAGGCTCGTGGGATCGACATGTTGTTCGTCGTGGGCGGTGACGGCACCATCCGCGGTGCGCAGGAGATTGCGGCCGAGGTCAAACGGCGCGGCCTGGCGATTGGTGTGGTGGGGATCCCCAAGACGATCGACAACGACATACATTTCATCGATCGCAGCTTTGGTTTTGAGAGCGCATATTCGGCTGCGGTGGATATCATTCGAACTGCCCACGTGGAGGCGACCGGCGCCAAGGATGGCATCGGGCTCGTCAAAGTCATGGGACGCCACTCAGGGTTCGTCGCGTGCAACGCCGTCCTTGCGTCGGGCCGTGTCGATCTAGTTCTAATCCCGGAGATGCCCCTGGCGCTCGAAGGAAACCATGGGGTGCTCGCCTTCCTGGAGCGCATTTTGAACCGCCAAGGTTATGCTGTTGTACTCGTAGCCGAAGGCGCCGCCCAGGACGTGCTAGCACCCGCGTCCGAGAAGGACAAAAGTGGCAATGCCAAGTTGGCGGATGTTGGCACCTATCTGCGTGACAAGATCAATCGTCATTTCTCCGCGCTGGGTCGGGAGATCACGCTCAAATACATCGACCCCAGCTACACGATACGCAGCGTACCCGCCACGCCCTCCGACAGCGTGTACTGCTGGAACATGGCACGCAACGCAGTGCACGCGGCGATGGCCGGAAATACTGAAATGCTCATTGGTCGCTGGCACGGTAGGTTCGTGCACGTTCCCATGGCGCTCGCGACACGCGTGCGCAAACAGGTCGACCTGCAGGAAGATCTTTGGATGAGCGTGATCGAAGCGACGGGTCAACCTCGTGGGTTTGAATGACTAGGAGCGTCCCTCCTTTTATTTGAGGATGAAATCGAGCACAGCGATATCGCCCGAATTCTTGAGGGGATAGAAAACCGAGAGCGTCCCTTCAGCAGTAAGGTGCGACGCGTCGATCAGCGGGTCGGAAAAGAAACGGCCGGCGTCTGAAAACAGTGGTTCCCAGTCCGTATACTCGGCTTGGGGTGAAGCACCCCAAATGCGCAAGTCAGGCAAGACCGCGTACACGTTCCCGCTGGGAGCAACCGCGAGTTTTCCGCGAAAATTGAGCACGACCTGCGCGCCCAAACTGGTCCTGTGCCACTGCCCGTCAGTCGCTCGGTAATAGTGAAAAAACTCACTCTTGGTCCGCGCTCGAGTAAAATCGCTGTCGGCCGGCGAATCATCTGTCAAATGTGAGAGAAGGACATGCACCCGTCCGGCCGCGTCGACCACCATGTGTTCTTGATTGATCAAGCCCCGGTTCTGCGCGATGGGCCACACGCGGCTGCGTTCATCGGTGGAGTGGACGGCGTCCGGTCCCGCCGCTGACAGTGCCTGTCCCGCGTTGTCCAAGAACGTCTTGCCGCCGTCGAGCGAGTACATGTAGTGGAGGTCGTGATTCGTGGTCGCGTCCGGCGTAGCGCGATTGCACCAACAAAGGTGTAGACCAGGGCTACCGCTCGACGTCGCTCCGTAGCTCAAGCCATGTAGGTACGGGTTCTCATCGACGACCGACCCATCCAAGTAGTTCCCCAGAAGCTGCCAGTTGTCAGTTTGCGCGGTGTATTGCCATAGCCGCAGCGTGCCGAGGCCACTTTGGCCGATGCGCACACTGAGCAACATCGTCTCCCCATCAGACGCCGAAGCGAAGCGTGGATAGGTGACCTGCTCTATCGCTTCGCCCGCTACGAGGGCATCGCTGACGGCGCCAAAGTCGTCGGCGGACCAGGTCGAAAAATCACGATCGAGCAGCCCGGCCACGGACTTGCGGTAGTGAAGTGGGCTATCATGATGATCGAACGCCAAGTGAAGGCGCGCGTCAGCTGGTGAGACCCCCATCGATATAGTGTTGTGCGCGTCGTCCGCCTGGTTTTCGTAAGTCGAGAGTTCCAGGTGTTGCCATGCGCTTTCGCCCCATTTTCGCGCCGCGAGCACGACGTGCCGTGCTTGATTCCAATAGCCGACGTACTGCACATCGCCGTAGCTCAAGATCCCGTCTTGCTGAAACGACTCTCCGTTGAGATAGCCGCCGTAGGACTCGACCCGGAGCCCGTCACGCGCCACCAACGTCTCACCCGCCTTCTCCACCGCCGGCCTTGTGGCGACGGCCCCACCGGTGCCCGTGTGACCGCCGGCAGCCCAGCTCCCGCCGCTGCTGCTGACAGAGCCCCCGCCGCTACCTACCTCCTCGCCGCCCGTTCCTTGCCCCCCGCCGACGCCACTGCCCCCCGCGGACAGGGCAGGACCGCCGCCATCCGCCGTCCAAGTACTCCCGCCTGTCGCTAGGGCTCCGGGTACATCCCGATCGCCCGCGCATGCCAGGAAGGACAATGCGATCGAGCACATTTGAAAGCGTGCAAAATGCCGCGGCGAGCCGAGACACCGTGATACACTGACAAGGCGGGAACGCACCTCGCCAGAGTAGTCTTGGACTCAAGTCGGTCAACCGAAAGCCTCACCTTCCCCCTGCCCCATCATGTCGTTCCAATGTGATCGCTGCGGCCAGTGCTGTCGCACCCACCGCGTCCCGCTCACAGTGACCGATCTCCGCCGGCTTTCCCAAACAATACAGGGTACGCGCATCAGTGATTGCGTGGAGTGGCTCGACAGCGAGAGCGTAGATTTTGACGATGAGCCGGAGAGTTTCTTGGAGCTCCGTGAAGGTCGCCGGGTGCCATTTTTGCGCCACGTTCCAGCGGATGCTCAAGCGCAGTCGACCATGGGCGCTCCCCAATCCCAGTGTGTTTTTCTTGGTCAATACGGATGTCAGGTGTTTTCCGCTCGGCCCAGCGCGTGCCGCAGCTACCCCTACGATAGGCTCATGGTCCACCAGAACCAGCGCCGCCTCACGCTGGCACCCGCGGTGCAGTGTCCAGAAGCCACCGATGTCTTGGTGACGCTCAAGTCAGCGCCCCAACTCGATCCCACGGCACAACGGTTCGCACACGACATCGCCGTGCGCGATGCGGAGTTGAGCGCGCACGCCACTTGGGTAGCGCGCCACAACCGCCTGATGCGGGTGTTGGTCCGCATGGGCAGGCCGCGCCTATCCGCGACAGAAACAGTGCGGCGCATGCTTGGGCCCGAGCCACCTGCGGAGCACTCAACTGAGTGAATCATTCACTCGTTTGCCAATTTTTCCATCACCCATGGCAGCCCATCACTCAGCCCTTTGTAGGCGAGGATGGCCGGGGAAAGCTGCTGAACCGCGGAAAGCAGGGTACTGCGCTCAGCGCTCGAGAGCTCAGAAAACGGATAAAGATAGGTGCGGATCAAAAATAGGCTCATGCGCAGCGCCGCAAAGGGCACCGTAACTTGACGTTCTACGCGCAAATACCCGCGACATTCTTTGGTCCACGGGTCACGGGGTGCCTGGAGTGGATGATGATCGAGGCGTCCATCCGCGGTGACTGTCCAAACGAAGCGCACGTACGGGCCACGCTCCACCATGGCACGCACCAACTGCTCACTCTTTTGGGCGACCTCGTCAAACTCTACCACGGGCGCATGCACGTGGTGAAAACTCTTGCCGAGCAGCCGCTCAGGTTGCCACCCGCTCGGAAAACACACCGACAGAAGCGCCAAACGGTCAGTGCCGTCCGACTGCAAATCAACCACCGCAAAGTCCTCTTGCACGGCGCACGACAGGTCGTACCAGGCCCTCCTGCTCGCCTCACCTGCCTGGAAGGCTTGCGGCAGTCCAGGGGCCAAACCTCCCAGTTCGCGAGCCCCCTGCTCCAGCATCCAGCGCCCGACAGCGTTCAAGCGTTGCTCCGTCTCGGGCTCCGCGACCCACGCCAGACGTTCGGGATGTCGCGAGAGGATCAGGCGCTTTTGTTCGAGGTACACATCATGCGCAGCGTCCTTTTGAAAAAAAAGTTCGTCCGCTTGCCCGTTGCCAAAATCACGACCCAACTTGAACAAGCCGGGACGCATACGTAGCGGTGTAGGCTCAACGATGAAGTAGCGGGCCATATCGATGCACCGTGTTATTGGCAGGTCTCAGCCAGGAAACCCAAATAGCTTCTTGTCGATGATCTGGGCGGCAACGCCGTCGGGCAAATGCTCCTCCCATGTGCCGCGTCCTTGAGCCATCTCCTTGGCCAGACTGCCCGGGGTGATGTGCAAGTTCTCTGCATTGTACTTTTCGATGGGAATGAGTGCGCCATTGGATACCAAATGTTTGAGCAGATGCTTCACCTTATCGGGCACCTGCACATTCTCCAGGGTGACGATGTGTCCGTTGATCTCTGCGGGGTAAACAAACACCGTGGTATCGTCGGAGAACAATTGACCCAGCGCAACGAGGATGCCACCTTCGAGCCCCTCGTAGTATTTTTCATCAAAGATATTGTCGAGATCACGCACGCTCAGCGTGATGTTGAGGGGATGCTGGGTAAAGTTACGGATCCATGAACGCAGACGAAAGAAGCGCAAGTAATCCGAAATCAGCACGTTGAACCCCAATTGGGACAACAAATCCACGCGCGCCAAGAAGCTGGCATCATCTACGTTCCCGTCGGCACCTAGCTCCGACATCGTGATCTCGGCGATGCTGAGCACCCCACGCTCGCGCCCGCCACCAAGACGCTCACACAACTCGCGCGCAGCATGGCTCATGTCGAGGTGGATCTTGGTAGGCGGCTTGAACGAGCCACGCATCACCACCAGGTCCTTCTTCCGCAGCGCGCTGGATGGCACCACCGAAGCGCCACTTGCGTCAAACATCACCGCGCGACAACACCACGCACGCACCAAGTGCAAATTCATGAGCCGGTTGTCCACTTCGTCGAAGTAGGGCCCTGCAAAATGGATGAAGTCGACCTCAACCCGATCCCCCTCCAGGTTATCCAACAGAGTCTCGACGATCTTGTGGGGCTTATTTTTGTAATAACACGCCCCGTACAGCAAGTTGACGCCCAATATGCCGAGCGCGTCAGCCTGTGAGGCGTTGTCGTCGTCCAACATACGCACATGTAGCACCAGCTCGCTGGGCGGCGCCTGCGGGTACAATTGCAAGCGCACACCAATCCAGCCGTGGCACTCATGGCGCTGCTGAAAGCTACGCGCGGTCACAGTCGCTGCGTAGGAGAAGAACTCCGTCGTCTTCGGTTTCCGCTCCGCTAAGCGCTCCAGCAGCAGATTGAACTCGTGGGTGAGCATTTGCTCCAAGCGTTCACGGCTCACGTAGGCTGACGCCTTGCCGTAAATTTCGTCACTCACGGTCATATCATAGGCTGACATGGTCTTGGCCACCGTGCCTGCAGCGGCGCCCGCGGTGAAGAAACGACGTGCCACCTCCTGACCGGCACCAATCTCGACGAACGTGCCGTACTTGGACGCGTCCAAGTTGATTTCAAGCGCTTTTTGTTGGGTGGAGATGCCAGAACCTTGGTCGCGGATAGGGCTTTTTGGCTTCATGTGGCTCGTTTGTGCGCGGCGGAAGTGAGGGGGGAGACCTACGGCGTTGGGGCGCTAACGCGCCGGGTACTTTTGTTCGAGTGACGCTGCTAGATCGAGCAGCCAAGTCATTTGATCGGAGAGCCGGAGCGCCTGGTCGAATCGCGATAGTCCGTGCTCAAGTTCGCTCAGATCTTCACCTGACAAGCTGTCCTCCAGTTCTGGAAACAGGCGATCGCGTTTGTCGGTGATGCGCGCGCGAAGGACCACCGCGTATCCAGCAGCGAGCGAGGTGATGCGTTCCCTGTCAGGGTCCTCCCAGGGCAGCTCCTTGAGCGCGCAGCGCATCATGTGCAACAGCAGCGCGTGCTCCTGCTCCGGCGCTTCAAATTCCGGCAGGATGCCCGCCTGCGCGCCGAACCCGGACGGCGGCCCGCCAGAGGCGAGCAGCTGCTCCTCATGTTGGATCAGCGCTCCAAGCTCTCGAAAGCAAACGCAAAACTTGATCAAGTCCGCTGGGTCTGCCTGACCCATGCGCAACATCTGGCCATACACTTCAAACGAATCCGAAAGCGGCAAAATGCGTTCATGCTCCAGCAGGAGCACTCCCCAAATTCCCAATCCCCCGGTTTTCGCCCCCGTTTCATCCACTGGATCCATTGCCTTGCAATTGCACCACGGCACGGCAGTTTTGCAAGGGGCCTAGGGCTTCCTCCCTGGTCGTCTTCAGCTCGACTGGAAACAGCTCGCGAACCGTCGCCCGTGAGTTGAACAACAAGCCCGTCGCGCGCCAAAAACAACGACAAGCCGAGTCACGCGCGAAACCCAACGTCCATCAAAAAACACGATGCGGGTTTGAGATGGCACGAAATGTGACATTGAGCCGTGGAGCGACCAGTCCGCGCACTTTGGGCAAACCATGGACGTACGCGTGTTGCACGTCTCCCTTCATGCACAAAAGGCTCCCGCTCGGCAGGGCCAGGCGCAGCCGCCGTGGGCCGCGCTTTTGGGCAAGCACAAACCGGCGCTCTGCCCCAAACGACCATGACGCGATGGTCGGGTCGCGCCCCAACTCTGGCTCATCGTCGCTGTGCATGCCCATGCTGTCTTCGCCATGGCGGTAGAGATTGATGAGTGCATGATTGAAGCAGCAGCCGCTCAGTCGTTCGGTCACGCTGAGCAGCTCGGCAAGCACTGGCCCCATCGCGCGCGGCGGCAAGGTGCTGCGCGAATAGGTGTACGCAACGTTCCCTGCCCAGCCAATCAAGCGCGGCTGCATCACCTCTTTGCCAAACAGGACGATGCTGCGTTGCTCCAGGCGGACCTCGCCCGTGATGCGCGCCATCCACGCACTAGACTCTGCCTCGTCGTAGACGCGGAACAACTCTAGAAAGGCAGTGGGGGAGAGCTCGAGGGTCTCCTTGGTCGGGCTCTGCATGTTCCTCTTCTCTGCCCCATCTTATCACCAGCGGCACCGACCACCTGGGGCGCTGAGCACTTGCCGGCTCCCCGCGCCAGCACGGCGCTTGGCGGCGCGGTGTGATTTGCTTACGTTCCCGCGACATGCTCACGCTGCGCCTCACCACCACACTTGCTCGCAGTTGGCTCCTCCTCAGCAAGGCCGCCACGTGGCGCAACGTGACGCGGGGCGCAATTGTGGTCTGTATGCCGCTTTCCGCCTGCGGTTCTGGGCCAGATGACCCACTTTCCGGTGACGGCGACGGCACGGGAGGCGCACAGGCATCGGCCACTGGTGGCAGCGAAATGAACGCATCCAGTGGCGGCGCAGTGGTCGCCGCGGGGGGCACGGCAGCGGTAGGGGGCACGACGTCTTCGGGCGGAGCGCTGGCCTCCGGCGGAGACACGTTGGGACCGGATGGTTCGGGCGGGTCGGACGCTGCGAATTGGCAGCTGGTGTGGGCAGATGAGTTCGACGGCGCCGCCATTGACCCTACGAAATGGGAGCATGAAGTCAATTGTTGGGGCGGCGGCAACAACGAAGACCAGTGTTATGTGCCAGACGCCAAGAATGCGTTTACGAAGGATGGCGTGCTGCACGTCGTGGCCATCAAAGACGAGCCATCTGGTCCCGAAGGTGGCGGCAGCGGCAGTGATGCTATTGTGAGCAAAGGCCACTCGTCAGCTCGGCTACGCACCATCAACAAAGGAGACTTTACTTACGGTCGCATTGAGGCGCGGCTCAAGCTGCCGTTTGGTCAAGGCATCTGGCCCGCGTTCTGGATGCTCCCCACGGAGGAAGTCTACGGCGGCTGGGCGCTGAGTGGTGAGATTGACATCATGGAGGCCGTCAATCTCAATCCCGAAAGCGAGGTGCATGGCACGCTGCACTTTGGTGGCGCTTGGCCCGACAACACCAGCAAGGGCACGTCCACCACGCTCAACTCTCCCGCCTGGGAGGATTTTCACATTTATGCCGTGGAGTGGGAGGAGGGCGAAATCCGTTGGTTCGTCGATGATACGCACTACGCCACCCAGACCGAGTGGCACTCACAATCAGCTCCCTACCCAGCCCCATTCAATCAGCGTTTCCACATCATCATCAACCTGGCGGTGGGTGGTAACTGGCCCGGGCCGCCCGACACCACCACCACCTTCCCCCAGGATTATCAGGTGGACTACGTCCGCGTGTACAGCTGCCCACTCGATCCGCAGACTGGCCACGGCTGCGGCACAAGTGACCCAGAAATTGCGCCGCTCTAGCCGCTCGCTCGGCATGGACCGGCTGCGAGCGCCGCTCAGAATTTCACGTCACCAAGCGCGTAGGCCACTTCATTTTGCCCAGCGTCGATGACAGGAGGGGTCAAAAATTCCCAATCTTCACCCGACAGCAGGGGCTCGGCACGCGTCACATCGGTGGTAGCTAAAGGTCGCCCCACCGCATCGAGCGCGAACACGGTCACCGCCGGTTCATCCACGCTTGCATCAAGTCCGTTGTGCAGCGTGCCCGAAAATCCACTGCCCGCGGCGCTCTCCACACGCATGACATCCTGAACCGTGAACTCGGTGAGCGGCGTGAACCCGCCCGAGAAAAACTCAGTGCTGAAGTAAGTAAAGCGGTAGATCACATGGGCCACGTCATCCAAATCGATTGCAGGGTCGATGTCAGTCACGGCGGCATGGCCGCGCTCACCTGGGTCAATGCATCCCACCACCTGGTCGAGCTCGTCGGCGCGATACAGCTGCGAGCCGTACATGATCGAGTCGAACGCGCCGAGCGATTGCTCATCGACGTCAAACAATTCAACCCCCATCCCCCCGCTGCAAGCACCCGATGGCCCGTTGTTGAACAGCGCGGCATACAGCTCCAAATGTCCCGACATGCCAAGCGCCAGGGTAGCCGAAACTACGTCCACGCCTTCACCTTGATCGGCCAACTCACGGAAGGTGATGTCCGCAGGCACGAACAGGTCAGCAGCGCCCTCTGTACCTCCAGCACCATCCGGGTTGCCTCCACTTCCAGAACTTGCGGAACCGCTTCCTCCTGCCCCTTCGCTGGAGGTGGAGCCCACATCGTCATCATGCGGTCCGTTCGCACAAGCGAACAAAAATACCGCGCTGACGCATGAAAACACGTATCGACCAACTGGAGCCATGGAGCACTACTGATAATTCACTCACACCGTAGCCCAGGGCGGGCACTGGCGTTCAATCATTTGTTGCGCGGCGCGAAGGAAGAATGACAAACGTTTACTTGCCTGCACCTTGCGGGTTCGGTTCACTATTCTTGGATTTCGTTCTTTCCCTGCCGCGATCTGCGAGCTCATTTCGCCCTAGGTGTGATAATCCGATTCCAGTGCACACATTGGAAACAAATCGAGTTTTTCCTGCTGTTTTCTGAGCGCGTTCACCACACGAATGAATCTGCTCAGACATGCGACCACTGCGGCAGCTCAAAGGCGTTGGTGAGAATGCATTTCTCACCTCTATTGGAATTTTCTCCCTAGGTGCCCTGATGATGGGATGCTCGGGGACTCCCGACCCCGGCGACGGGACCACCACGGACGGGACGACGGATGCGTCGACTGCGACCACAGTGGTTGACACGTCCGACCCCACGACAACCACCAATCAGACCACCGACACCGACACCGAGGATACCACCGGTGACGTTCCGGACCCCAATGAGGTCTACACCTGTACGCCCGGTATCCCGGTCACCACTCAGGTGGGCTTCCTCCTCAATCGTGAATACGACAAGATGGTGGAAGACCTGTTGGGTGTCACAGGGATCGAAGCTGAGGCCAACCAGCTAGCGTCTGACCTGCTGACCGCCGATTCGCAGGGTGCGATGGATACCTACAAGTGGCAGGCCTATCAGGACGTCGCGGCCGACATTTCGGCGCAGGTCATCGCTGGTCCCAACAAGTCCAAGTTCATTGCCTGTGATCCCGCCACGGTGCCCACCTGCTACGAGGACACCATCAAGGGGTTCGGTCGCAAGGCGTTCCGTCGTGCAGTTTCCGACACGGAGCTTGAGAAGTTCCTGGCGCTCACCACGATTGAGCCCGCGGGGACCCCCGACCAAATCGCTGAGACGTTGCTCTACGCCTTCTTGGTCTCTCCGTCCTTCATCTTGGTTCCTGAAATCGGCACCGACCCCGCTACCGACGCAGACGCTCCCTCGGGCGCTATCCAGCTCACCCAGCATGAAATCGCCATGCGTCTCTCACGCATGCTGTGGGGACGCGGTCCTGATGAGATTCTGGCCAAAGCAGCGGACGACGGCCTGCTCGCCACCAAGGAGCAGATTGCTGAGCAAGCAGCTCGCATGATGGCCGTTTCGGACAAAGCAGCAGGTCAGGTCGCCACCGCTCATCGTGCCTACGCCCAGATGGATGAAGACTCCTCTCACTGGTGGAAGGCCGATCACGATCCGGCGCTCTTCCCCACCTACAATAAGGAAGCCAAAGACTCGCTGTCGGCTGAATTCGACGCCTTCTTCCAGTACGTCGCGTTCAACAACGGCACGTTCGCCGACCTGTTCACCAGCACCAAGGGCTTCGTCAACGCTGAGACCGCTCCGTTCTATGGCCTCAATGCTGCGGATTTCGGTGCAGAACTCGAGCCCTATGACTTCGATCCAGCACAGCGTCCCGGTTTCTTGACCCGCGCTGGCTTCCTTTCCTCCTACGCCAACTTCAATGCCACCAGTCCGATCTTGCGTGGGGCGTTCATCGCCATCAACATCATCGGCGTAAAGGTCGGAGCTCCCGATCCAAACGCCATCAAGACGCCCATCCCTGAAGGGGTCGAGTACAACACCAGGCGCAAGCAGATTGACGCTTTGACCGCTGATGTTTCCTGCAAGAAGTGCCATCAAGAAGCAGTCAATCCGCCGGGGTATCTGCTCGAGAACTTCAACGCCATGGGCGTCTGGCAGGTCACGGACCAGCTGGGTGGCCCCATCGAGACGGCAGCAGCCGTCGGTTTTGGTGAAGGTGACTTGCGTCAGCTCAACAACGTCTCAGAACTCATGACTGAGATCGCAGCTCATCCCAACGCCAAGAAGAAGTACGCTCAAAAGCTGGTCTCGGTGG
>Ga0315910_10003095_pt1 | contig 14306 bp, 9 predicted proteins | sample EdamamesoilMG_FD_204470 | JGI IMG/M metagenome (GOLD analysis project Ga0315910, IMG submission 204470) | Garden soil microbial communities collected in Santa Monica, California, United States - Edamame soil | ecosystem: Environmental > Terrestrial > Soil > Garden | place: USA: California...
GACGTGAACGAGAGCTAGCGCGAGCGCTCTCCAACGCGAGCGTTTCGAGGCGCGCGGCGTGCCTCGCGGCTGCGGCGGCTTCGCCGCAGGCAGGCGCTCGCCGGGGCTCTCGACGCTGAGCGACTTCGAGGACGCCATCAAGCCTTGCTCATCCCTTGCGCCGCGGAATCGGGCGCGGATTCGCGCTCGACGGCGCGGGCCGAGCGCACACGCCGCGACCCGGGGCAGACCGCGCTGGCGGAGCAGGCCTCTTGAGGTAGGCTAGAAGGGGTAGTCACCGGGAACAATTTGCTGGTACGTCGCTCAGGTCCGACACCTCACCCCTAGAAGGATACTCAATGAAACGTTGGTCTCTGTTGTCCCTGTCAGTAGCTGCGATCGCGGCGGCGGCACCGCATGCCGATGCACAAGCAGGTTCCATCCCCGGTCTCGACGTTTCCATGGGGATCCTCGGCGGCCTCCAGCAATACGGCCACCAGGGCACGTACCCCAACGGTCTGACGGCGATGGCGATGTCGACGACGTCGTGCAACCTCGGCACGGTCAACGTGCCGTGGCTGCAAGCGATGCAGGCCAACCACCCGGTGATCGCGTTCATGGCCGCGCGCGAGTCGAACGGCCGCTTCGAGCAGATCTCCGATCGCAGCTACGTGAAGCACGGCTTCTTCGCGCTCTCCAGCAGCCAGTGCACGCCGTGTCAGAACCCGTCGAACGGCACGTTCCTCGGCGTGGGTTGCTCGGACACCTACGGCACCGGCAACAACAGCGACCGCTATTGGCTCGGGCCGCCGGCGGAGATCGATTGCTGGCTGGGCAGCTGGGTGCCCGCCTGCTCGTACTTCGACGCCGGTGATCCGGCGGTCGGCGGCGGCGCGGCTTGCGACTCCAACCGCAGCCTGACCGGCGCGATGGCCAACGCCATGCCGTTCTACAAGAACCGCGTGGTGATGCAGGACGCCGACCTCGCCGTTCCCGGCGCGACCTTCTGGTACCAGGGTCAGTACGTGGTGAAGGCCGAGCCCGAGGCCAACCGCACCAACAATTTGGCTTCGTGCCGCATGAACGCCTCCTGGACCGGTTCGGCTTGGAGCCTGACCCAGTCCGGATCGCAGCTGCAGGGCTCGGTGCTGCAGCGTTGGACCGGATCGACGCTGACCTCCAACACCAACGGCGCGGACGACGGCCGCGTCTACGTGGCGGTCAAGGTGACCGGACCGACCGCGGGCATGTACCACTACGAGTTCGCCTTCCACAACCGTGACAACGTGCGCGGCGTCGACGAGATCCGCATCCCGCGCGCGCTGGCCGGCAACATCACGAACATCGGCTTCTCCGACATCGACGACCTGCCCGGGAACGACTGGAGCGTGGCGCAGTCGGCGACCGAGCTGATCTTCACGACGCCGGACAATCCGCTGGTCTGGAACACGATCTACAACGTGTGGTTCGACAGCGACATCTCTCCGACCACCGAGGACCTGACGCTCGACGCCTACGCGGCGGGAACCGGAGCCAGCAGCTTCACGGTCAGCAGCACCGCGCCCAAGGGCGGACAGATCTGCAATTCGGCGCAGAGCATCTACTGCTCGCCGAAGATCAACTCGCAGGGCTGCGTCCCGCTGATCAGCGGCACGGGCATGCCGAGCGCGAGCGCGACCTCGGGCTACTTGATCCAGTGCGACGACGTGATCAACAACAAGTCGGGTCTCTTGTTCTACGGCGTGAACGGACAAGCGGGCGCGCCCTTCCAGGGCGGCACGCTGTGCGTCGCGGCTCCGATCAAGCGCACCCCCGGCCTGTTCTCGGGCGGCAATCCTCCGCCGAACGACTGCTCGGGCCTGCTCTCGATCGACTTCAACGCCTTCGCGCAGGGTCTGGCCGGCGGCAACCCGCTGCCCGCGCTGCAGGTTGCCGGCACCGTGGTGAACTGCCAGTGGTGGGGTCGCGATCCGGGCTTCGCCTCGCCGGACAACACCATGCTCTCCGGCGGCCTGGAATTCACGATCTGCCAGTAGCCGGCGCGCGAGCGCATCGCGGGGCCGTCCAGCGCGCAGGCGCCGGGCGGCCCCGCTGCTTGCTGCTCAGGGCTTGCGCGTGAGCTTGGTCACGCGCCCCGTGGAAACCCAGTCCATCACGTACAGGTTGCCCTCGGCGTCGAAGCGCACGGCATGCGGCGAAATGAACTCGCCGTCCTTGAAGGCCTCGCGCGGCACGCCGTTTTGCGCGCGCAGTTTCTCGTCGGGCTGGTCGCACAGCTGCGCGACCAGCTTGAAGTCCTTGTCGAACAGCGTCACGCGGCCGGCGAGGTCCGCGACCGCGAAGCGATCGCCGTGCCGGGAAAGCCCGCACGGGCGGCGCAGGTCGTGGTCGATCACCTCGACCAGCTTCGAGTCCAGGCCGAAGATCTGCAGCCGGTGGTTCTCGCGGTCGGCGACGATCAGCCGCGCGGGTTCGTGCTGCGTGTCGATCATCAGGCCGTGCGGCGTCTGGAACTTGCCCGGCTCGCTGCCGGGGCCGCCGAAGGAGCTGTGGTAGCTGCGGTCCTTGTTGAAGACGTGCACCCAGGACTTGCCGTAGCCGTCGGCGACGAACACGCGGCCGTCGGGGGCCATCGCCACCGCGGTCGGATTGAATTCCTCCGCCTTGGCGTAGTGGCCGGATTCCTTGGGCCAGGGAATCGTCCACAGCACCTGGCCGTCGAGCGTCAGGCCCACGACCTCGTGGCGCGAGGTGTGCGCCAGGATCAAGACCTCCGCTCCGGGCTGGCCCAGGATCTGCATGCCGTGCGCGCCGCCGCGGAACTCCTTGCCCCAGGCTTTCACGAAGCTGCCGTCGGGCTCGAAGACCATGACCGCGCTCTCGGTGTCGGTGTTGACGTACACACGGCCCTTCGAGTCGAGGGCGATGCCGCCGTGCGTGTTGCCGAAGGGTTTTGCCTCGGGGAGCTTGGCCCAGTTCGAGGACCATGCGAAGCGCGCGCCCTCGACGCCCACGATCAATTCGGGCGAGGCGGGTTGGGCCGCGGGCGCTTGCGGCGCCAGGCACAGGGCGATGGAGCAAATCCAGTGGATCATGGTTCTAGTGGGTGGGGGACAGGGAGGGAGTGCACAACGATTCGGCGAGCGCACGCGCGGCTTCGCCGGTAGCGCGCGAGGAACTTGTGCGCGCGAGCGCTTCAAGGGTGGCGATCGCGCGCGTCTCCTCGCCGCACGCGGCCTGGGCGCGGGCGAGCGCCATGCAGGCTTGCTCGAACTCGGCTTCGCCGAGCGCCTCGCGCTGCGCCGCCGCGCCGGCCAGCGATTCGGCCGCGGCGGCGTGTTCGCGCGAGGCGAACTCCAGCAGGCCGCGCGTCAGCTGCACGCGCGCCGCATGCCGCGCGCTTGCGCAGCCCGCAAGCGCGCGCGCGAGCTGCAGCCGCGCTTCGGCCACGTCGCCGGACTCGAGCGCGACCCGCGCCAGCCGCTCGCTCGCCTGGGCGCGCAGCTGCGCGTCCGTCGCCAAGGCCAGCGCGGCGAATCCGCGCTGCGCTGCGTCGCGCGCGCCGAGCGCGAGGGCGCGGTCCGCGTCATCGAAGGCCGCCCGCGGATCGCTGCGCGCCTGCTCGCGGCGCCGCGACTCGTCGCGCGCCGCCTCGATCGCGATCGGCAGCCACTCCAGCGCCGCCGCGGCGCTCAGCGGACCGTCGCGGCGCGCCACGAGCTGGCCCTGGGGCTCGAAGACGCACAAAGCCAGGCGGCTTGGCCGGCCGATGCGCGGATCCGCGCGCTCGAGCAGCACGCGGCGCGCGCGCGGCGCGCGCTCGCGCCAAACCTGGTCGACACTCTCGATCGCCTGCGCACCCAGCGGCTGCGCGGCCGAGGCGACCAGCAGCACCAGCGGGCGCGAATCCCCGGGCTCAGGATCCAGACTGCGCCCCCAGGCCTCGCTCGGCCGGGCGGCGTGCCAGCCCAGCAGGGCCAGGCAGGACAGCGAGAGCCACCAGCGCGCGTGCATTGCGTGCGGATCCTAGCAGAGCAGGCGGCCGCCCCCGCAGGCCGGACGCGGCGCGTCTACGCGGCCTCGCGCCGCGGGCGCCTAGTGTCCCGTCTCGGAAGTACGCTGCATCAGGCGGCCCGAAGGATGCAGCGTACTTCCGAGACCGGACATCAGGGGCAAATCTGCAGGCGCAGCGCGTCGGAAAGCCCGCTGCCCGAGGAGGCCGGCGGATCGCGGAACCAGGTCTGCACGTACCAGGTCTGGCCCAGGCTGGCCGGCGAGAAGGGCAGCGGGATCTCGACGTAGCCGAACATGTCGGTCGTGAACGGGCTGTCGCGCACGATCGGCGGCAGCACGCACAGCGTGCCACCCGCGAAGGGGCTGGCGTTGGGCCCGCTGCTGCTGTGGAACACGACGCCGGCCTTGTTCTGCGCCGCGTCGCGCAGCACTAGGACCAGGTTGGAAAGCCCCAGACTCGTGCTGCCCATGCTGCGCAGCTTGGGGATCGTGCCGATCGAGGTCAGCTTGGCCGTGCAATAGGGCACAGGATCCGTGCAGCCCTGACCGACCGCCGCGAGGCTCAGGATCTGCACGTCGTCGACGTTCCAGCCGCCCTTTTGCACCTGCCCGTCGCTCGAAAGCTCGAAGCGCACGATCGTCGAGGGATCGCCGGCGGCGATCGAGGCGATGTCGAACTCCATCTCGGTCCAGCCCTGATCGATCAGGTCCGCGCCGGCGCCGTTCTGCCACAGCAACTGGCCGTTGACCTTGATGCGCGCGATGTCGTGCTGCGCGCTTTCGATCGTCAACCAGCGCTGCAGCCGCAGCCGCGGATAGGCGCAGGCGCTCAGGTCGATCGGCGGCGACTGCAGCCAGCTGGAGGTGTTCGGCGGGTAGAAGCCGTCGGAGGGTCCGGTTCCCTGGTCGTTGCCCCAGCAGCGCAGCCCGCTGCGCGCGGCGCTCGGATCGCCGGCCTTGCCCACCGGAGGCTGGAACTGCCAGTCGTTGCTTCCGCTCGCGGCGCCTCCGCTCCAGTTCGAGGACAGGCCTGCGAAAAGATCGCTGTAGTACAGGCGCTCCTCGCCGACGCTGAAGCGCTGCAGCGTGGCCGGGGCTCCCGCGGGCGCGAATCCCTGCGCCCCGAGCGCGTCGACGCCGCGCACGTAGTACTCGATCTTCGCCGGCGAGAGCTGGCCGGGGATCGCAGCCTGCCACAGGTCGCCGCCCATCGCGCTCATCGTCAGCGCGTTGAAAGGCCCCGAGTTCACGCGCCAGAACAGCTGCGGCGGCTGCAGCGGCGGCGCGAGGTTGGCCGTGACCTTGGCGCTCACCGCGTAGGGACCGTTCTCGTCGAGCGTGTTGGCCAGCTGGGTCAGTCCGGCGATGCTGATCGCTGCGCGCTGGTAGAGCGGGAAGCCCTGATCGCCGAAGCCCAGGTCGATCGCGGCGTAGTTGGGCGTGCCGTTGTCGATGTTGCCATCGTCGTCGTCGAGCACCAGCCAGTGCGTGCGCACCAGGGTCTGGATCTTCGAGTCGTCGTAGGCGTTCATCCAGCTGTTGAACAGCACGTCGGCGGCCGCCGCGCCGGCGCTGGCGCCCAGGCTGTTCTTCAAGCGCGTGCGCACCTTCCACAGCGCGCCCATCAGGACTTCGCCGTCGGCGTGCACCTCCCCGTAGCAGCCCGGCGCGCTGTCGCCGCAGAACATGCGCGTGTTCAGGCCGCTGCGGATGTAGCTGCCGCCAAGGACGAAGTTCTCGCCGACGATCGGCTGGTCGGTCACGAAGGTGGCGAAGTTGTCGGCGTTGCCCTCGCCGAATCCGTCGCCGCCGTTGCCCGAGGCGTAGCGGCCGTTGAGCCAGTGGCCCATCTCGTGCAGCACCACGGTCGAGTAGGCGGTGTTGACGCAGTTGCCCGCCGCGCTGAAGAAGTTGACCGAGGAGCCGTTCCAGTAGGCGTTGCAGCTCTGAGCCAGGTTGACGACCGAGAGCGCGTCGAAATCGGCTGTGGCGTCCGCCGGGTTGACCTGTCGCGTCCAGTCGCGCAGACGGCCGATCCAGTTCATCGAGTTGGCCTCGGCGGTGAAGCCGGCCAGCGCGGGCGAGTTCATGACCAGCACGTTGCCGGCGGCCGAGGCCAGGGTCGTGGCCAGCGTGTACGCCGGTCCCTGCGCGTTGATCGGCGTGGTGAACGGGCCGTCGAAGCCCAGGTTCACCGGCAGGGGTGCGCTCGCGCCGACGATCGTGAAATGGCCGTTGGCATCGGTGATCGCATGGCCCTGGGCGCTGCGCACCTCGACGTGCGCGAGCGCTTGTTGCAGCGGCGGATTGCCCGCGATGTCCGGCAGCATCCCGGGCGTCAAGCGCGTGTACACCGTGCCGCTCACGTCGCAGGTGTGCACCAGCTCCTCGCGGCTGCAGAGGCGCAGATCCGAATCGGCGAGGCGCAGGCGCAGGCCGCGAGGGACTCCCGCCTCGCCCTCGCCGAAGACGTCGACTTCCCAGGCCAGCACGGCGGCGTGGTTCAGCGGGTCGGCGTCCAGCACCAGACGTGGCGCGCCCTCGAGCGTGCCCGGCGTGCCCGCCAGCGAGGCGAACTGCGCCAGCGCCTGCGCAACGGCTGCGCCGGCCTCGCGCAGCGGCGTGGTGCTCGCCTGTTCGGCCTGAGGGATCGCGGAGGACTCGATCGACAGCGCGCGGCCCTCGAGGTCCATCAGGACGTTCACGGAGGCGCCGACCACCGGCACGCCGCGCACGGCCTGGCGCAGCCGGACCGTGTACTTGTCGCTCGAGCCCGCGTGCGACAGCGGCAGGAACAGGACGCGGTCGTCGACCAGCGTGCCCAGCTCCAGGCCGGTCAGGGCACGCGCCGCGGCCAGGTGCTCGCGCGCGCGCGCGCGGGCCTGGGCCTCGTCGAACAAGGGCAGCGAGCCGCGCGTGCGGCCGCCGTACAGCGAGCTCACCCAGCCCGTGCGCGGGTCGAAACGGGCCTGCCAGGTCGGGCCTTGGAGCTCGCGCCAGGCCTCGACCGCGCTGCGTGGATCCGCGCTTTCCTGGGACCAGGCCGTGAACGAGAAGGCAACCAGGAGCGCGAGGGTCGAGAGCGGCTGGAACATGGCGGTCGGTCCGCAGGGTGTCGGGCGTGTTGGCCTGGGCGCAGGGCCCAGGAACTCCTGTTCCAAGCTAACCGCTGCGCCGCCCGAACGCGCGGGCAGGCTCGATTCAGCTCGCGGGCGAGAGCGCCGGAAGCGGCTCCTCGCCCGGATTCGCGTAGCGCTCCAGCTCCAGCTGGTGCTGGCGATCGTGCAGCTCGCGGTAGCGTCCGCCCAGGGCGTAGAGCTGGGCATGGCTGCCGCGCTCGACGATGCGGCCGGCCTCGATCACCAGGATCTGGTCGGCGGAACGGATCGTCGAAAGGCGGTGGGCGATCACGAAGCTCGTGCGCCGGTGGCGCAGCTCGGCGAGGCTCTTCTGGATCACCGACTCGCTCTCGCTGTCGAGGCTCGAGGTGGCTTCGTCGAGGATCAGGATGCGCGGATCGGCGAGCAGGGCGCGCGCGATCGCGATGCGCTGGCGCTGGCCGCCCGAGAGCTTGACGCCGCGCTCGCCGACCAGGGTGTCGTAGCCCTGCGCGAAGCCGCGCACGAACTCGTCGCAGTAGGCCTGGGCCGCCGCGGCCTCGATCTGCGCGCGCGTCGCCTCCGGTCGCGAGAAGGCGATGTTCTCGGCGACCGTGCCGTCGAACAGGAAGTTGTCCTGCAGCACCACGCCCAGCTGCGCGCGGTACTCGCTCATCCGCACGCTCGTCAAATCGAGCCCGTCGACCAGGATGCGGCCGCTCAGCGGACGGTTGAAGGCCATCACCAGGCTGACCAGGGTGCTCTTGCCCGAGCCCGAGGATCCCACCAGCGCCGTGGTCGAGCCCGCGGGAGCGTGCAGTGCGATCTCATGCAGCACCGGCCGGCCCGGCTCGTACTCGAAACTCACGTCCTCGAAGACGAGGTCGCCGCGCAGCCGCGGGCAGGGCCTGCGCAGCTCCTCGCCCGCGTCTTCGCGCGCCTGCGCGCGGATCTCGCGGATGCGGTCCAGGCCGGCGAAAGCCTCGGTGATCTGCGTGCCGATCGAAGCGATCTCGATCACCGGCGCAGTCACCATGCCGATGAACACCAGGTACAGGACGAACTCGCCCAGCGTCATCTGCTGGTCGAGGATCGCCTGGCCTCCGACCAGGGTCATCACCACGCCGAGCACGCCGATGATGAGCGTGCCGAAGGCGGTGACCACGGACACGCCGGTCATCGTCCTGCGGATGTTGCCGAAGAGCTTCTCCACGCCGTCCTGGAAGACGCTCTCCTCGGCGCGCTCGGCCGTGTAGGCCTTGACCACGCGGATCCCGCCCAGGGTCTGCGTCAAGCGTCCGATGATCTCGCCCTGGATCTTGCCGCGTTCGCGGAACACCGGCCGCAGGCGGCGGAAGGCATAGGCCAGCGCGGTGCCGAAGACCGCGAGCACGACCAGCAGGATCAGCGTCAATTGCCAGTGGATCCAGAACAATACGCCCAGCGCGATCACGGCCGTCACCGAGCCGCCGACCAGCTGCACCAGGCCCGTGCCCACCAGGTTCCGGATGCCCTCGGCGTCGTTCATGATGCGCGAGATCAGCACGCCGGTCTGCGTCGCGTCGAAGGCGCGCACCGGCAGGTGCAGCACGTGGCGCTGCACGTCCTTGCGGATCTCGTTGATCACGCGCTGGGCCGCGACGCCCAGGATCTGCGACAAGCCGAAACCCGTCACGGCCTGGATCATGGTCGCGATGCCGCCGGCGAGCGCGATCGGCAGCAGCAGGTCGGCGCGTCCCTTGCCGACCACGTCGTCGATCAGGAGCTTGCTGGTCGCGGGCAGCACCAGGCCGCACAGGCGCGAGATCAGGAGCAGCGCGAGCCCGAGCGCTAGCCTGCCGCGCGAGGCGTAGAGCAGCTCGCGCGCCTCGCGCCATGCGGCGCGCGCATCCAGGCGTTTTTTCTTGGCCTGTGCAGCGTCGGAAGCGGGCTGCGACATCGCCATTCAGACGCGCAGGTGGTCCGCCTGCCAGTCGCGCACCCTGCGCTTGATGGCGTCGGGATCGTGCAGCTCGCCGCGCTGCACGGCCTCGAAAAGCTCGGGCAGCTCGGCGTCGGAGGCGAAGCGCAGCGCGATCAGCTGCTTCAGCTCCAGGCGCTCGTACTCCGCGCGGCGTTGCGCGCCGAGCAGGCGCTCCAGGCGCAAGCGCATCTCGGCCCGGATCAAACGGTCCTGCAGCGTGATGTCGCCGACGCGCATCGACCAGCCCAGGCCGACCAGCGCGACCGCGAGCAGGAACACGGAGGCATTGCCGAGCGAGGGCTCGCGCACCAACAGGTAGCCGCGCATGCAGGCCGCGACCACCAGCGCCAGGCCCGAAAGGGTGTACAGGGCCGGGAAGCGCGGATGGTTGGCGTAGTTCTGGGTCGGGGTGCTCATGGGGCCGCGCGCCGCGGATCCTGGGTCGGGGTTGGAGCGGCCTCAACCCTGAGAGGGTGCGAGCGCCTGGCCCAGATGATGGCGCAGGTGGCCGACGTAGTCGCGCATCAGGTAGGCCAGCGTCGCCGGCTGATCGGCGGGCAGCGTGCGCCAGGCGATCCTGTCCAGCGAATGCGGCAGCCTCGGCCGCTGCGCGATTTCCTCGCTCGTGCCCTCGATCAGGCGCGCGATGTGCAGGTTGTAGAGCCGCCACAGGTCGACCAGCTCCGACCAATCGGCCGCTTCGAAGCGCTGCGCCGCCTCCCAGGCCTTCTCGTCGTAGCCCGGGAAGACCAGGTCCTGCTGGGTGCGCGCCAGCACGAAGCGGCGGTGGTTGTTGCAGGCCGAGTCGATCAGGTGGCCCAGCACCTGCTTGGGGCACCACTTGCCCGGCGCGCGCGGGCGCATGGCCTGGGCTTCGCTGAGCTGCTCCAGCCGCGCGGCCGCGGATTCGACCGTGCGCCGCAGGTCGTCGGCGAGCGCTTGCATGCCCCTAAGTGGAGCGAACGGGTGCAACTCGCGCCAGCCCACAGCCTGGGGCAATCGCGCGCGCGGCTTGCGTTCTTCGCCCTGCCGAAGTGGGATGGCGCACTTACGGATTCCCCGCGGTCTTCGGCACGATCCCTCGATGCACCTCCACCCTCCGCGCGCGCGCCTCGCGACGTTCTCGTTCCTGCTCGTCCCGGCGCTGTGCGCCTGCAGCAGCCGGCCGGATCCGACGCCCCAGCCGGTTGAACCGATGCTCGCGGCGCCTGTGGCTCCCGCCGCCGCCGCGGAGCAAGAGGACGAGGACGCGATCAGCGGCAAGAGCCTCTACCAACGCCATTGCGCCGGCTGCCACAACGACAACGGCGACGGGCGCGGCGCGACGATCCTGGCCCAGGGCAGCCAGGCGCGCAGCTTCGCGCAGGGCGGATTTGCCTTCGGGAACACGCCCGAGGCGATCTTCGACACGATCACGTCCGGGATCCCGGGCTCGTCGCTGATGCAGCCCTTCAACGCCGTCATGGACGAGGACGAGCGCCGCATGGTCGCCGAGTACGTGCTGACGCTGACGCCCTACGGCAATCCCGTGCTGGCCGCCGGTTCGATCCTGGTGGTGAAGGAACGCGCCGAATTCGCGCGCGGCAAGCTGCCCGCGATGCGCGAGGGACTTCCCGAGCATCCGCGCGGCCTGATGGTCGGCCTGCCGGGCGGCGCGAGCTTCGAGTACCGCGTCGACGACGTGCGCCTGATCGCGATGCGCCGCGGCGGCTTCGTCGATCGCACCGATTGGAACGGGCGCGGCGGGGGAGAGCTTCAGCCGCTCGGCGAGATCGCCTTCGAACCGGTGCTCGACGACCAGCAAGCTGCGCTCTCCGCCTACGTCGGCCAGGGCTGGGTGCCGATCGAGCTCGAGCTGAGCGCCACGCGCAGCGCCGGCCCCAACGGCGAGCAGGCGCAAGTCGAATCGCGGCCCAAGCCCGGATCTCCGCCGGGCATCCGGCGCGTGATCGAAACCCTCTACCAGCCGCGCTTGTCGCAGCCGGACAGTTTCGGGCGCAGGCTGGTGCTGGATCGCGGGGGCGCCGCGGCGCAAGCCGATCCGAAGGCATTCCAGTTCGTCGTCGCGGATTGGGGCGATCGGTCCGAAGTCAAGCAGGTGAGGCACTGGGCCGGCAAGCAGGGAATCCCTGGCGCGAACGACGGGTGGATGGTCTTCCAACGCTCGAAGGACTTCATCTGCTTGCACCTCGATCTGGGCGATGCGCCCGGAGTGACCCAGCAAGGCAACCCGCGGTTCATTTCCGTGTCGCTGTCCAACTCGGTCGATCCCAAGGCCCTGCCGGTCGCGTTCGACGTGGTCGTCGTGCGTGTGAATTCCTGGGACGAAGCCCTGTTGCAGCGCATGTCGAAGGAGCTGGGCCGATGAGCGCCGCACACCTGAGGGCTTGGCTTTGCGCCACGCTGGCATTGCTTCCGTGCGCCACGGCAGGACAAGCGCCCGCCGCGGCGCCCAGCGAAGCCGACTACTACGGCGTCGACTACCTCGTGCCGCCCGAGGGCGCGCGCCTCGAGGTCGGCGGCATCGACTTCCTGGCCGACGGCCGCCTCGCGGTCAGCACGCGGCGCGGTCAAGTCTGGTTGGTCAGCAATCCGACCGCCGCGGATCCGCGCGATGCGCGCTTCAGCTTGTTCGCCGAAGGACTCCAGGAAGGTCTGGGCCTCAAGGTGGTCGGCAACCGGATCTTCGTCCTGCAGCGCGCCGAGCTCTCCGAGCTGCTCGACCGCGACAACGATGGCCGCTGCGACGAGATCCGCCGCGTGGCCAGCGACTGGGGCGTCAGCGGCCACTACCACGAGTTCGCGTTCGGCTTGCCGCGCGACCGCGACGGCAACTTCTACATCTCGCTCAACGTCTCCTTCGGCGACCCGCAGTGGTGGCACGGCCGCTCGACCGTGCCCTACCGCGGCTGGGTCCTGAAGCTCACGCCCGAGGGCAAGACCGTGCCTTTCGCCAGCGGATTCCGCAGCCCCTGCGGCCTGGGCATGAACCTCGAGGGTGATCTCTTCGAGACCGACAACCAGGGCGACTGGATGCCCGCCTGCCCGATCTTCCACGTGCAAGAGGGCGGCTTCTACGGCCACCCGGCCTCCCAGAATTGGACGCCGGAGTTCCGCGAAGCCGGGCGCATCGCCTCGGACACGATCCCGACCACGCGCGCGCGCCAGCCCGCGGCGGTCTGGATTCCCTACGACTGGTCGCGCTCCGCGGGCAGCCTGGTGGTCGACGACACCGGCGGCAAGTTCGGGCCCTTCGGCGGCCAGATGTTCGTCGCCGAGCTGACCAACGGCATGGTCTTCCGCGCGATGCTCGAAAAAGTGCGCGGGCAGTACCAGGGCGCGGTGATCCCGTTCCGCCAACACGTCGGCTCGGCGGTGCGCGTGGCCTTCGCGCCCGACGGCACGTTGTTCACCGGCTTCACCGACCGCGGCTGGGGCGGACAGCCGCCCGCCGATGGCCTGGGCCGCATCCGGCCCACGGGCCGCGAGCCGCTGGAGATCCGCAACGTGCGCCTGCTCGACACCGGCTTCGAGCTCGAGTTCACGCAGCCGCTTCGCGCCGCGCCGCAGGCCTCGGCGATCCATCTGTTCCAGTACGACTACGATTATTGGTGGGAGTACGGCTCGCCCGCGCGCCACCAGACTCCGCTGACGGTCAGCGACGTGGCGCTCTCGGCCGACCGGCGCACGGCGATCCTGACCACGCCGGGCCTGAAGCCGGGCATGTGCGCGCGCGTGCGCCTGGAGGGCCTGGTCTCCCAGGCGGGCGAGCGCCTGCTGCACGAGGAGTTCGCCTACACGATCAACCAACTGCCCGGGGGCGAGCCATGCACCGAGCTGGTCGCCAAGCTGGTTCCGCCGCCGCAGGCCAAGGAGAGCTCGGCCGAGGGCATGCTCGAACTCAGCTGGGGAGACGCCCTGGATTCGTGGACGCAGAGCGGCTGGCGCGCCGTTCCCCGCGAGCTGGCTCTGGCGCCCGGGGACCGCAAGGCTTTCGCCTTCGGCGAGGAGCGCGACCCCAAGCGCGACGCGGTCCTGGTCAACGACGCCGCCGCGGCCGGGGCGAGCCCCAGCGAGCTCGTCAGCCGCTTCGAGTTCGGCGACGTCGACGTGCACCTCGACTTCATGCTGCCCGAAGGCGGCAACTCCGGGCTCTACCTGATGGGGCGCTACGAGGTGCAACTGCTGGACTCCAGCGGCCGCACCGAGCTGCGCTTCGGCGACTGCGGCGGGATCTACCAGGGCGATCCCAAGCTCTGGCCCGGTCGCGCGCCCCTGTTCAACGCCTTCCGCGGCCCGGGGCAGTGGCACGGCCTGAGCGTGCGCTTCCGCGCGCCGCGCTTCGACGCCGAGGGGCGCAAGCTTTCCCATGCGCGCTTCGAGCGCGTCATGATCGACGACGTCCTGCTGCAGGAGAACGTCGAGGTGCCCGCGCCGACCGGAGGCGCGCTGACGGCGCCCGCCGAAGTCGCGACCGGCCCGCTGCGCCTGCAAGGTGATCACGGCCTGGTGGCGTTCAAGAACATCTGGGTGCGCCCCGTGGTCGAGAGTTCCGCTGCCGGCGAGCCGCTGTTCGACGGCGCGACGCTGGCCGGCTGGCAGCCTACGTCAGGGTGGAGCGCCAAGGACGGCGTGCTGCGCGCCGAGGACGGCGCGCAGCCCCTGGGCCTTGAGCGCGGCGATCTGGGCGACGTGCGCCTGGCTTTCGAAGCCCGCGTGGCCTCGAAGACCTCGGCGGAAGTCAGCTTGCGCGCTTCCGGTGCGGGGCAGGGCGGCTATGCGATGGCCCTGGACGTGTTCTCGGAGCGCGCCGAACGCGTCGGATCCTTGCTCGGACGCGCGCCCGTGCGCGGCCAACTCGCCCCGCCCAACCTGTGGTTCCGGGTCGAGTTCATCGTGCGCGACGAGGAAGCGGGCACGCGCATCACCTCGATCCTCAACGGATTGCCGGTGGCCGAGAGCCTGGACCCCGAGCGCAGCTTCGCCCAGGGCGGCCTGTGGTTCAGCGGGCCGGCCGGCGGCGGGCTGGAGCTGCGGAATCTGCGCCTGGAGCGGCTTTCCGGGGCGCGCTAGCGCGTTTCTTGCCCGATTCCAGGTCGTGCCGGGCCTGCGCGAGCCGCGTGCGGCTGAACTCCCACCACGGCCGCGGCTCACCGCCGCGGGCGCGTTGGACGAGCATGCTGAACACGTCGAGCACGCAGGTGTCCTGGCGCGTGCCGGTCAAGCGGCACAGCTGCTCGTAGAGATCCTGC
>Ga0315910_10003096_pt1 | contig 14302 bp, 11 predicted proteins | sample EdamamesoilMG_FD_204470 | JGI IMG/M metagenome (GOLD analysis project Ga0315910, IMG submission 204470) | Garden soil microbial communities collected in Santa Monica, California, United States - Edamame soil | ecosystem: Environmental > Terrestrial > Soil > Garden | place: USA: California...
CTCGCGCGGCAGAGCGAGGCCGCCAGACAATCTCGGCACTCGTGCCCGCCGCGACAAAGCATGGAAAGCCAAGGGCGGCGCGGAGCGCAAACCCGACCCACGCGACGACGCCAACAACCTCGGCACAAACCCGTCGAGCGGCAACCCCGTCTCCGCCGCCGCCCGATCAGCTCGGGCCGAGCGGCGAGCCGCGCGAGCGCGCACAGCTCCTCGCTCGCCCGTCGCGCACGGGCGACCAGCGCAGTCGCCACCGAGCGGCGAGCCGCGCGAGCGCGCACAGCTCCTCGCTCGCCCGTCGCGCATCCAGAACCGCCGCAACTCCGCCGAGCGGCAGCCTTTCCGCCGCCACGCGAGGGCAACGACCGCTTCTCGAATCTTCGGACATCGGCAATCGAGCTCGCGCCAATTGCCGACGGCCCGCCGTGGCATCGCCCATCGCGCCAGCCGCCCGATCGCGTGAAGGGCGAGCGAAAGGCCGTGCGCGCTCGCGCAACACCAGCGAGGTCGCCAGACAATCTCGGTACCCGTGCCCACCGCGACACGCCTGAAAACGAAGGGCGGCGCAGAGCGCAACCCGACCCAAGTGACAACGCCCCAACCTCGACATCGCCCCTCGAGCGCCAACCACGCCTCCGCCGCCTCCGCCGATACTCAATCCCTCACCGCGTCAGCCGCCCGATCGCGAGAAGGGCGAGCGAGGAGCTGTGCGCGCTCGCGCGGCAGAGCGAGGCCGCCCGTCAATCTCGGCACTCGTGCCCGCCGCGACAAAGCATGGAAGACCAAGGGCGGCGCGGAGCGCAAACCCGACCCACGCGACGACGCCAACAACCTCGGCACAAACCCAACGAGCGGCAACCACGTCTCCGCCGCCGCCCGATCAGCTCGGGCCGAGCGGCGAGCCGCGCGAGCGCGCACAGCTCCTCGCTCGCCCGTCGCGCATCGGCGACCAGCGCAGTCGCCGCCGAGCGGCGAGCCGCGCGAGCGTGCACAGCTCCTCGCTCGCCCGTCGCGCATTCGGAACCAGCGCAGTCGCCGCCGAGCGGCGAGGGATGGCCTCCCCTTCCGACCCTGCAGGATGACCGCGCGCGCAGGTGGCCACCACGGGCAGTGGAGCGCGTTCGAGCGAGAGCCCCCAAATTCCTGGCTCGGTCGCACCTGGCGCTGGGGGGGGCTGGCGTGGTCGTGCTCGTGCAACACGAGCGGGGGTGCGGACTGCGGACCGCGGCGCGAGCCTGTTCGCTTGGCATACACGCGCCGTGGAGGTGCGCTGGTGATGCGCCCCGTCTTTTTGCCCACTCATTCGCGGCAGGGTTATCAGAGGCACGGAGCCATCGTCGTGGTGGCCCCGATCGCCTTTTCAGCAAACGATGACCTGGCTTGCATTTGGGCTCGATGGGAAACAGGTGGGCGTCCTCGAGGCGGCCTGGAACGCCGGCTATCGCCGGTTCGACTGCGCGGCGAGCTACGGCAACAGCCCCGCGCTGGCCGACATCCTGCAGCGCCAGGGGGGCGACCGCGGGACGTATCACGTGCTCTACAAGGTGGATCCGCCGCAGGTGGGAGACCTGGGCGTGCACATCGCTGCCATGTCGCGCGTCTTTGGCGGCTACATCGACCAGTTCCTCATTCACAACATCGACAGCGCCTCGGACGAGCAGATCATCGCTGCCTGGAAGGTCATGCTCGCGGCCAAGAAGAGTGGGCTCGTCAAGCAGATCGGGGTGGGCAACGTGCGCGCGCCCCACGCCGAGTTGCTGCGCCAGCTGGCGGCGATCCACCCGATCGACGTCGTCGAGAACTCCTTGGTCACGTTGCTGGCCGATCCAGCGTTGAAGAAGGCGTTGCGCGGCAGCGGCCCCGGGGCAGGCACGCCGGACTTGTTCTACTACGACGTCATCAAGGTCGCCGCCGACATCGGTGTGCTCAGCACGACCGGCATCAAGGGGCTCGCCAAGCAGATCGACGCGCTGCACTTTGACGGCGGCTGGGAGATCGGCAAGCAGCACATGATCCTGTCCAGCGACAAGCTCGACAAGCTGAAGAAGAACATCGCGGATTTTGGCTCGGGCGAGGAAGAGGACGGGTCGAGCTACGTCGAGGCGCTGGTGCCGAGCGGCGAGCAGGAGAAGATCGATACCTGGATCACCAAGGCCTCGGTCGTTCAAGACAGCGAGGCCAACCCCGCCATCCCCGGAAAATTTCGCGACTGGCTGCTGGACGTCGTGCAGCACTCGGACAAGGCGCGCGCCACCGTCCAGAAGTCCAACCAGGGAACCCAGGGCTGGCTCGAGGCCAACCTGGACGCGCTGGGTCTGTCGCGCGAGCAACTTCACGCCGTCAAGATCCCGGGCAAAGCGGGCATGCGCCGCATCTATGCCGGAATGTCTCTGCTGAGCGTGCTCGTGGCGCTCTTCGGCAACAAGAACTGTGACTGGAAGTGGGCCATCCAGCTCCTCCAGGTCCTCGCCTCGAGCGACGGGGACTGGGCGTCGTTCCTGTGCGCGGGTTGCCCCGACGTCACCTTCTGACCCAGCCGCGGCGCGAGCCGAGCGCACATCGGCCCAGGCCGGCGCGGACGCTCGCAACGCCTCGTTGAAGCTGAAGGCCCCAGCATTGGAGCTCCGCTCGCGCAGACAGGGGTGAGTGGGGGCTCGCGGGCTGCTAGGCTTGCTCGAACGTCAAATGCGGGACCTGTTCGAGCTGCTTCGGCGAGATCTGCCGCTCGCGGTGCCCCCGGAGGACGTGGCGCTCGTCGGGGGCTGGTCGCGGTCGACGCGGCGGGTAGAGGCGAGCCCCGAGGAAGAGGCGAGCGGCGTGGCGCCTGTCGCCGAGGTGGTGGACGCGGTCTGGACGGGGACCGTGCAATGTCAGGTGCCCACCGTTGGGATTGCGTTTCTGGGCGTCGGGGACAAGGTCTACTGGGTCAAGTCTGCGCCGGCCGCCTTCGGCCAGCAGCTGAGAGTGAGCCTGAGCGGTCACGCCCACTTTGGCGGTGGCTGGGGGGACAACCAGCTGCCCTTGGTTCCGGTTTCTGTCGCGGGCGAGTTCGCAGAGAGCTGTCGCATGGGCGCTCTCCAGACGACGACCGGTGCGCCTCACGTCGTCTGCGAGGTCGATGGCGCGAGCCTGTTCATCGTGCTGGTGCAAGGTGCGCTCGCTCGAACGGGTCGCTGTCGGAACTGGCATCTTCGGCCGGCAGCGGCGGCGCTCTTGCACGACGAGGTGCAGGCGCTCTTCATGCAACGTCGGACGGGCGCGTGGAGGCGCCCGCGTGGGGCCCTTGACGCTCCCTGACGCCGGCTCGAAATGAAACGAGGCGCTCACGCGGTCGACCGCTTGGGGCGCGGCCATCTGGGCAGCCGCACGAGGCTCTCGCGCGCGGACTTTCCCGGCGAGCGTGACGATATTGACCCTGATTCGTTCCCCTCCGTGACGGAACCGCTTCAGCGCGGGCCAGGTTCCACCGGTCTCCCGACATCGTGCTACAGCAATGGTGGAGGCCGGCTCACGGATGCGTGTGCCGCGATGGTGTTCACAATGCAAAGTCGAAGACAGCTCTCTCAGCTCGCTGCCGCCCTCGGCGGGATTCCGATCTGGAGCTGCCTGCCTGGCAGTGCAGCCGCGCGCCTGGGGGTGCGCTACGGAGACGTGATCCTGTCGGTCAACGGTCGGCCCACGCCCAACGTGGACGCGTACGTCGAGGCGCGGAACGTCCGGCGCGATGGCTTATCTGTCGTGGTGTTTCGCGATGGTCGCGAGCACACGCTGGAGGTGACGCTCGCGCCGCGGGCCGCGCCGCTGACGCGAGCGCAGCTGCAACGAGCGGCCGAGCAGCTCGCCACGGCGCGTTCGGTTCGAGGCGAGATCCCCGGCGAGCCGACCCCACCGTCCGAGTCGAGCAGCGCCTGAGGCGGCGGCGCTCGCTATCGCGCGTGTCGCGCGCGCCGTAGTGGGGCGCGTGGATCGCGTGGCGGTGGGGTGGTCGTCTCGGTTTGGACAGTACGCGGCACCGGAGGGGCATCCCGAGCGCCAGGGCCGCAACGACGCGGTGCGCGCCGCGCTGGATGTGCTCGGTTCAAAGGTCGCGTCGTATCCGTTCGAGCCGGTCACGGACGAGCAGCTTGCCGCCATCCACCACCCGCGATACATCGCCAGTATCGCCGCGACCGAAGGCACGACCGTGCCCGTCGAGCTCGACTCGGACACGGCCGCGACCGCGTTTGCCTATCAAACGGCGCGCCTCGCGGCCGGCGCCGCTGTGGGGGCGGTGGACACCGTTGCAAATGGCCGCGCACGTCGCGCTTTTGCACTCGGGCGCCCGCCGGGGCATCACGCCGAGTGCGATCGGGCGATGGGCTTCTGCTTCTTCAACAACATCGCGATCGCGGCGCAGCACGCCATCGACGCTTTCGGGTATCGGCGGCTCGCCATCGTGGACTGGGACGTCCACCACGGCAACGGCACCCAGCGCGCGTTCGAGGGGCGCCGCGACGTGTTGTTCGTGTCGTCGCATCAAGTGAAGCTGTTTCCGGGCACGGGCCAGCACCGCGAGCGCGGACGCGGCGAGGGCCTGGGTTACACCCTGAACCTGCCGCTGCCGCACGAGGCCACCGACGCCGATCTGATCGGGCTGCATCGCCACGTCACGCTGCCCGTCTTGCGCGAGTTTCGCCCCGAGCTGCTGTTGATCTCGGCCGGCTTCGACGCCCACGCGCGCGACCGCACGGCGGCGCAGCAGATCAGCTCCGAGGGCTTCGGACGCCTGGCAGCGCTGTTCTTCGAGGCCGCCGACCAGCTGTGCGAGGGGCGCTGCGTGCTGGTGCTCGAGGGCGGCTACGATCGCGTGGGCCTCGAGACCTCGATCGTGGCCGTGCTGGAAGCGGCGCTGGAGCCGCGGCCCGACTCGTTCGTACGACCCTCCGGCAAGCTGCGCCTGGTGATCGACGCGCTCGCCGAGCTGCACAAAGACCGCTGGCCCGTGCTCGGCGCGAGCGACGCGGGCTCTTGAAAAGACAAGGTCCCGAGCCAGCAGGCTCGGGACCTTCGTTTGGCTGAGCTCACCCGCGCGCTGAGCACCGGCTCTCGGCGCGGCTCTGACGAGCCGCGCCGCCTGAGTGCTCAGCCCCGCTCGATATCCAGGTTCTTGTCGATGGCCGCGAGGTCCTTGCGCGCGAGCGCGAGGTTGCTCTTGTTGCGATCCAGCGCGCAGTAGATGAACATGGTCGTGCCGACCATGCGGATCAGGTGATACTGGCCCTCGAGCGTGATCAGGATGTCCTCGATCTTGTTCTTGAGACCGAGCTTGTCGCGGATGCTCTTCTTGGCGCGCACGACCTCCGCGTTACCGGCGGCAGCGAGCTCGAGATCGAAGCCGGGGTTGCCGGCGACGCCCAGGCACAGCCCGCTCTCGTAGTCGACGAGCGCGACGCCAATGCAGCCGTCGATCTTCAGGGCGTTAGCGAGCGAACTCTTGATATCAGCCATTTTTTCTCCCTCCGAACGTGATGTCGCGAGAACGGCGGGGGCTGTGGTGGCGCCCCCCCCGAAGCGCAGGCATCCAAAAACGGTCACTGTGCGTCGGCGATGAAGCCCCGTCGCGAAAAACGACTGAGGCGCTCCGGCGCGTCACCTTGCGTTAAGCTCCGGCGCACACGGCTTGCCGCGCTCCTCGAGCGCTCGGCCCTGGCACCGTCCGTGCGGCGTGCGCGCGTCGTCACCGCGCCGCCCTGCGCGTGGACAGCTCGTACGCGAGCTGATCCTTCGCACGTTTGCCGGCGTCCGTCGTGACGATGGCTTTGTCCACGGCGTGAGGCAGGTCGAGCTGCTCCAGCTCGCCGGGGCGCAGCTGCGCGTCCAGCTCGTGCAGCAGCACCTCGGAGTACACGCGCAGCGCCCCGGGAAAGGCCGAATACTCGTCGAAGCGGCGCAGTATCGAGCGCCCCGCCAGCGGGATCTGTCCGCCGGTCTCGATCTCGTCGTCGAGGTAGAATCCCTCGTCGTACAGCATACCGAAATTCCGCGGGTGCAGATTCAGCACGACGTTCGAATCCAGGCACATGCGCAAGCCGCGGACCACGAGGCGTCCATACTGGCTGAGCGCGTCCGAGAGCGTGCCTTCGTCGGCGTTCTTCACGGCATAGTCGAGCTGGCTCGAGAGCGGGCTCAACCACAGCGCGATCGTCCACAGCCAGTAGGTCTCCTCGGCCGCGCGAGGATCGGTGCTGCCGTCTCCTCCGCTGTTTCCTCCGCTGCCGTTTCCTCCGCTGCGCTGCGCCACCAGCACCGTGCGCGGCACACACAGCGTGCCCAGGTTGAGCTTGCGGTGCGCCAGGCGCACCAGCTCCTCGCGCGCTTGCTCGGCGCTCTTGAAGCGCCGGCGCAGCGAGGTGCGCAGGCACCAGATGCCCGCCTCGTAGATGATCGCGTCGGAGCGCCGTCCGCGCTCGGGCGCGCTCGACTCAGCGGGCTCGTGTCTCGTGGCCTCCAGGAATGGCACGCGCCGCAGCGTCTTGCGTCCTTCGAGCGCCGGCCACACGAGGCCCGACGGCGCGTCGACGCCCGGCAGCGTGATTTCGCCGGTCCAGGTGCTCGCGTCGATGATGGGCTCTGCGTCGCTCGGCGGCCGCGGGCTCTCGGACATCCCCACCGGCACGGACGGCGTGCGACGCGGCTCCGGCGGCGGCCCGCCGCCGCGCTCGGCGGCGAGGATGCGCTTCTCGAGCTCCTGCCCGGTCTCGTAGGTGCCCGTCAGATCGGCAACGCCCGTCGTCGCGAGCACCTCCTGCAGCTGCACCGCGGCCGCGCGGATCGCGAGCACGACCGTCTCGCGCACGCCGTTGCCCTTCGCCGCCTCCGCCGTGGTGATGGGGATGCTCGCGTCGAGCTGCCAGCGCTGGCGCAGCTCGGCGGTGCCGACCGCCCCGGGCAGATCTTGCTTGTTCGCCTGGATCACGATCGGCACGCCTTGCGCGGGACCCCCCGTCCAGGCCAGCAGCGAGCGCCACATGGGCAGCGCGTCGGCCAGGCCCGCCTCGGTGCTCTCCAGCACGAACACGACCGTGTCGGCCATCGAGAGCAACATCTGTCGCCGACGGCTGAGCACCGACTGACCCGGCACCGTCAGCAGATGACAGCGCAGGTCGTGGCCTCGGATGAGCCCGCCGTCGAGGTGCATCCAGTCCAGGCACAGCGTGCGCGCCGCCGCGGTCGTGCCCGTGTACAGCTCGCTGCGCCGTTGCGGGGCGAAGAAGTTGCAGATTTGCTGCAGGTTGGTCGTCTTGCCCGCCATCCCCGGGCCGTCGTAAACGACGCGCACCGCCAGCTTGTTCGACTCTGGATCGTAGACCGCCACACCATCGCTCCAGCCCGGGTCAACCGGGCGCCACCCTCGAGAGCACGCGCGTCGCGCCACGGCCGATGAGGCCGTGGGTGAGCGCAGATACGGCTCGTTGCCACGCCTTCTTCACTCGCCGCCTGTCGGGTTCGGGGGGCTCTCGATCGAGGGGCGCGGGGCCGCGGCCAGGCGCGCAAATGCCGCGTCCAGCGGCGGCAGCGCGCTGCGCAGCTGGGCCCAGCCGAGCGCGATGTTGGCGTTGCGTCTCGCGGTGACCACGACGATGGCGCGACGGTCAGCCAGCGCCTTGGCGAAGTGCAGGCGCTCCTTCGAGGCGAGCTGGAATTCTTCGAACTGAGATTCCGGTTCGCGCTCCTCTGCAGGGCGCGACGTGTCGGGCACTCCGCGGAAGAGCTGAACGAGCGGACCCGTCAGCAGCGGCGGAGCGCTGACCCCCGTATCTCCGCCGTGCGATCCGAGCACCTCGCCGGTGAGCAGATCGAGCACGTCACAGCTCAAGGCGCCGGCGACCCGGTTGACCATTTCGCGGCAGCAAGCGTCGAGCTCGGTCCGCGGTGGGTGTGGCCGCGTCGCGCTCTGCGGGATCGGCTCGGACTCCGGCGGCAGCGAGAACGGATCCTCGAACCGAACCAGCGGCTGCGAGCTGATGCGGGCATCCCAGCCGTTGACGGGCATGCTCTCGGAGGTCGAGGGCGGCCCGGGCGGAATCGATTGCTCGTCGACCTCGCGCAGCAGATCGAGCAGCAGGTTCTGAAAATCGCGCTGGATGGTCGGCGTGGCGAATTGCTGCAGCGAGCGCGTCCGCAGCGAGCCCGCGGGCAGCGTCAAGATCAGGCGCAGCGCCAGCTCTCCCGTCTCCGTGCCGTAGCGGGCATCAACGATTTCGCCGTCTTTGATCGAGATGATCCCGGCGACCTTGCCCAGCACCTCGAGCGACAGCGTGCGCCGCCCGTAGTGGAACATTTGCAGCATGTCGATCAGCGACAGGCCGTGGACGACGCCGACGTAGCCCGTCGAGGAGTCCACCGCTCGTTCGATGGCCTCGATGACGTCGCGCGTCTCGAACGGCTTGCACAGGACCCGGATGGCGCCGAGATCGAACGCGCGCTGGCTGTCCTTGGCGCTCGCGTACGCGCTCATCAAGATCGGGCGGGTGGGGCGCGGCGATTCGCGCAGGGCCATCAGGAGGTCGATGCCGTCCTTGTCGCCCATGCGCAGATCCGTGATCACGACGTCATAGGGCTTTTGGTCTAGGCACGTCAGGGCCTCGCTGTACCCCCCCGCCGACTCCGAATCGAACCCATGTGCGTTCAGGGCGCGGGTGAGTGCTTTGCGGAGCTGCGCGTCATCGTCAACGATGAGTACCGAAACCATCCCAACCCCGAGTCGCTTGAACGGCCAAGCTCTCGTGCTCGAATACCGTCATCGCACGCTGCCTCGCTCGAGCTCTCGAAACGGCCCGGCGCTCTCGGCGTGGCGGGGCGGTCCCCTGGCCCGTGGCGGTTCACCTCGCGTTTGGCTACGTGTGCCTTATCAGCTCCCTCAGAGCGGGCGTCTTGTGTCGGGAAGGGGGGGAACGCGCCGGCAAGCGCAGGTCGCGAGGCAGTGGTCGGACCCGATCCTGGCCCCGCCCCCGTCAGCCGATCATGACCAGCCGAGCGCCGAGCGAGAACCAACCGGAATGGGACGTCGAGGTGATGCGCGATATCGTCGCCACCGAGCACACCGAGGCCATCGTCGTCACCGATCGCAACGGCAGGGTGCTCGACGCGCAGGTTCGGCGCGAAGTTCCGGCGGCGCTCGGTACGCTACTCGAGGCGAGTGTAGCTGCCATGGAGACCGCCGGGGAACATTTCAGCCTGGGAGAAATGCGGCTCGCGGCGAGCTTGCATGACGCCGGCACGCTCGTCTGCGGTCGCACGCCGCGGCACAGCGTCTTCATCCTCGCGTCGCCCAAGGCCAACCTGGGACAGCTGATCGGGCAGGCTCGCCGCGTCTTTCCGGGACGGGGTAGCGCATGAGTCAGAACCCCGGCTGGCTGCATCGAGTCTTCGGTGCGCGAGAGGTCGAGGACGAGCTGGCGAGCGCTCGGGCGCAGCTCGCCGCGCGGGACCAGCGCATCGCGGAGCTGGAGCAGCAGATCGCGGGCGGGCCCGAGGCGAGCGCCGCGAGCGAGCGGGAGCGCGAGCTGGCGGAGAAGCTGGCCCTGGCCATCGCGGATGGCACCACGGTCGCGGCGGAGGTCGCCGAGATGCAGAGGCGCTTGCTCGCGCACGAGTCGGCGCTGGCGAGCGAAGCCGAGCGAGCGACGACGTTGGGTAAGGCGGCGACTGCTGCAAATCGCCGCGCCGAGCAGCGCATGGCGGAGGTGCAGACGCTCGAGAAGCAGCGCGTCGACGCCGAGGCGAGCGCGGCCGCCGCCAAGGCCGCGCTGGAGCAGCTGGAGGCCACGAGCGCGGCCCGCGAGCGCGAGCTCTCGGCGAAGAGCGACGCTCTGACCTCTGCCGAGTGGAAGAACGACGCGCTCGAGCGCGAGCTCGAGCAAGCTCGGATCGAGGTGCAGCGCGCCAAGGGCGTGCAACAGTCGCTCGCTGCGTTGCAGCGCGAGGTGGCGAGCCTGCGCGCGGAGCGCGAGCAGCAGGATCGCTCGCTCGCGGCGGCCCAGGCGGCCGAGGGCCGGCTCACGGGAGAGCTCGCCAGCGTGCGCGAGCGAGACGCCGCCCTGCGCACGGCGCTCCGCTATGTGATCGAGCTGTCCGCTCACGCGCTGCACCGCACGCTCGGCGCCGCCGCACACCTGGCGATCGAGCTCGGCGTCGAACAGACGGCGGGGCTCGGCGTGGCGCTGGGCGCGAGCGTGCAGGACGGAGGCGTGCGGCAGCTGAACGAGCACCTGGCGTTGCTCGGTGTGGCCGACGAGCTGAGTCTGCGCCGCGAAGGCGAGTCCTTCGCGGGCCGCTTTCGCTTGTGGAGCGCCGGCGCCGATCACGACCCGCTGCCGCTCGCGCGCTGGGTGGCCGCGTACGCGGTCGAGCTGTTCGGCGCGGGCACGCGCGAGCCGCTGCGCCTCGAGTCGCTCACGGGCGGCCCGGCCGAGTTTCATTTCAGCGCGTCGCCGCGTGTTGCACCCAAGCCGCGCTCGCTGCCCGCGACGCCGCGGGACGCGCAGGCGGCAGGCGAAAGGGCTGAGCCAGCCGAGCAGGCTGGGCGAGCCGAGCAGGCGCAAGGCAACTGAGCGGCTTGGCGCGGGGCGCGTACGGTCTCTATCGTTGATCTTGGGGCTCCACCGGGCTGGAGCCGTCCTGCACGTGGTGGCCATGCTACGAACGGTTCTCCAGCACGATGACCTTCCACCTTTGCGGCTACTTCCCGAAGAAGACGACGCCTCTGCCCGAAGGCGAGCTGCCCGGGGTCGTGGAGATCACTTCGGTCAGCAATTGCATCGCGGATGGGCCGGCGAATTGGATCGAGAGCTGGACCTTCAACGAGCTCGGCTTCTTCGATGACGTCGGCCTCGCCGAGGCCGTCGTTCCCGAGCCCGACCGTTCACAGTTCCAGATCTACGCCTATGAATTCCTCGGCGAGCGCTTCGCCGGAGGCCTCGCCGAGGCGTGGACCGTGCCGTCGCTCGCCTGCACGCCGCCCGGCAGCGACTTCGAGCCGCTCGGATTCGACGTGGTCAGCAAGTCCATCAGCGATTTCTTCGAATGCAGCCCGCTGTCATGCAACGACATGGCAGAGACGTTCAGGGCCAACGCGTTCTGTCTGTTCGACGAGCTCGACGACGCGCTGGCTGCCGCCGAGGCCTTCTCGAAAGAGGAACCGGAGCCTGGGCCGTATTACGTCGTTCGTGTCTCACGAAGGTCTCGTTAACTCCAGCCGCGCGAGCGCGCCGCGTCGACCCGCGCCGGTCGTGAAACACGGTCTGTCGCTCGATAGCGCCGCTTCTGGATTCCTAACGTAAACCAAACGGCGCGGTTACCGCGCACGCGGCTGTTGCTGCGTGCAAACTGCTGCTGGCGCAGCAGTGGGGCCTGAGGAGCGCTCGGTCGAGGCGGGCGAAACATCGGTGAAAATGGGCGTCGCCCGGCCACCGAATGAGCCGCGCGAGCTTCAGCAGCAGGACTTTGCCGCGTCGCGGACGCGCCGAGGTCATCGGGCGCGAGCCTGACTGCCGCGCGGCGCTCGCGTGGCGTCTTTGGCACGTCCCTTGCCATGCGGCTTCCCGCCGCTGTCCGGCGGCCCTTCCCGAGCCCCTTGGAATTAGCCCCACGATGTCCATGCGCAACTGCCTCACGTTCTTGCCTGCCGTCCTCGTTCTGCTCGCAGCTTCGCCGGGGGCAGCGCAGACGCCAGAGCCGTCCGCGCCGCTCGCGCCTGCCGCTGAGCCTGCGCCGGCATCCCCGACGTCTGCACTGCCTGCAGAGCCAGCGCCTGTCGCCGAGGCGCCCGCGCCGGCGACGCCTGTACCGTTCGCGCCGGCGTCTGCGCCTGCGGCGCCCGCCGTCGTCGCCACGCCAGCCGCGCCCGCTGCTGCGCCCGCGCCGAGCAAGAAGCTCGAGCTGGTGCTCGAAAACGGCACCAGCATTCGCTTCGGCGTGCTCAACCAGCTGCAATACGAGGCCATGGGGGACTTCACCGACAATCCGTCGGACAACGTTTCGCAGAACATCTACCTGCGCCGGACCATGCTCCTGATCTCGGGCAACGTGTTCCATGACTTCGAGTACTTCGTGGACACCGATTTCGCCGACCTGTTCAAGGCAGCAGGAGATCAGTCGCTCAAGAACGGGCCCGGCATCAGCGTCAAAGACTTCTTCGCGACCTACAAGGGGCTCGGCGAAGCGTTCATGATCGACGGCGGTCTGATGCTGCCTCCGCTCTCCCGCAACTCGCTGCAAGGGGCGCCGTTCCTCAACGGGCTGGACTTCTTCTCCAGCACCTACGTGCACGCCGCCGTCTTCGGCAGCAGCAGCAACTCGTTCGGGCGCGACACCGGCCTCCAGGCGCGCGGCATCCTTCCTGGCGGTCTGCTCGAGTATCGCGCAGGCATCTTTCAAGGGCGGCGCCGAGTGGCGGACGACGAAAACGTCGCCGCGAGCAACGGCTTTCGCTTTGCCGGGCGCTTGCAGCTGAACCTGCTCGACCCGGAGAAGGTCTACTTCCTGCGCGGGACCTGGCTCGGCGAGAAGCGTCTGCTCTCCGTCGCGGGGTCCTTCGACTATCAGTACTCGGGCGGGGGCAGCTACCACGCCTACTCGGTGGACGCGCTGCTCGACGCCGACAACGTGACGGCTCAAGTCGAGTACATCTATCGCGACGGCGGGGCCCGGGTAGACTTGCCCGTGCAGCACTCGTGGATCGCCGAAGCGGGCTACCGCTTCGCGGACCTGCTCAGCCCCATCGCGCGCTTCGAGCGCAGGGCGGGGCCGGATGCGTACCCGGACGAAACTCTGATCGGCGGCGGTCTCTCACTCTGGGCCTTCGGTCACAACTCCAACGTCAAGGTCTTCTACATCCGCGGTCTACGCGACGCGGGCGCCAACTACGACCAGTTCAAGGCGCAGTGGCAGGTTTTCTACTTCTGAGGCGGGGCGCGGGCGCTGGGGTGTGACGCGGGCGACGGTGGTCAGCGTCGAGGCGCGTGCGCGTTCACGTGTGAGGCGCATCGCTCGCATGGCTCGTCGCTTGGCGCGTGCTGCGCTGGTCACCCGTGCGCGACGGGCGAGCGAGGAGCTGTGCGCGCTCGCGCGGCTCGCCGCTCGGCCCGAGCTGATCGGGCGGCGGCGGAGACGGGGTTGCCGCTCGACGGGTTTGTGCCGAGGTTGTTGGCGTCGTCGCGTGGGTCGGGTTTGCGCTCCGCGCCGCCCTTGGTTTTCCATGCTTTGTCGCGGCGGGCACGAGTGCCGAGATTGACGGGCGGCCTCGCTCTGCCGCGCGAGCGCGCACAGCTCCTCGCTCGCCCTTCACGCGATCGGGCGGCTGACGCGGTGAGGGATCGAGTATCGGCGGAGGGGGCGGAGGCGTGGTTGGCGCTCGATGCCGGGTTGTTGGGCGTCTCCGCGTGGATCAGCTAGCGCTCGGCGCGGCCCTGGGTGTTACACGCTTTGTTGCCTCGTATGCCGGTCCCGAGCTGGTCAGGCGGCCTCGCTCTGCCGCGCGGGCGCGCACAGCTCCTCGCTCGCCTTCACGCGCTCAGGCGGCTGACGCGATGAACGATGGGGTAGGTATAGAGCCATCGGGAGTGGGCGCGGGCCGGTTGAGGATGTGTGGCGAGGGTGGCGGCGACGAGTGGTTGCCATTCGGCGCGAGCCACGATGGCGACGGGTGCTCTTCACGACGGCATCGTCGCTGCGCGAGCGCTCATGGAGGTATCGATTCGGCGCCGCTGGTGAGGGGGGCTTCTGCGGGGCTGCGCCGGCGTCGGCGCGCGATGATGCGGGTGATGGTGGCTCGGCCGTAGGTTTGCTCGGCGGCGAGGCGGTTGTGGGGGCGGCAGAGGATGCGGCCGTTGGAGGGGTCGTGGGTGCCGCCTTTTCCTCGCGGGATGATGTGGTCGTGCTCGAGCCAGGCGCGGCTGTTGCAGCGGGTGCCATCGGGTCCTTGCCAGGTGCACTGCAGGCCGTCTCGCTCGAGCACGGCGCGGCGGGCTGCGCTGGGGATGTGGCGGCGGGTTGGCGGCGGCGCGGTGAGGGACGTTGCGCCAGATGAGGGGGGCTGGGCGGGCGCAGGCGTGGGTGTTGTCTCGGTTCTCGTCTCGTCGAGTCCAGGCGAGGTGGGTTGCTTCGGCGGGGTCGGATCGGGGTGCGCTGTCTTCTTTCGCGCGAAGCGGCGTTTCTGGGTTTGTTCGAGCAGCAGGTCGACGGCGCGCTCGATCAGGGTTGGGAGCTCGCCGCCGGGAATGGCGTGGCGGAGTAGGTCGCGTGCCAGGTCGAGCTTGCGTTTGAG
>Ga0315910_10003097_pt1 | contig 14300 bp, 7 predicted proteins | sample EdamamesoilMG_FD_204470 | JGI IMG/M metagenome (GOLD analysis project Ga0315910, IMG submission 204470) | Garden soil microbial communities collected in Santa Monica, California, United States - Edamame soil | ecosystem: Environmental > Terrestrial > Soil > Garden | place: USA: California...
CGCTTGGGGGGTGAAAGTGACGATGACGGCGGAGGGAGTCGGGGATGGGCCGCGCTACATCCTGAAACCCAAGAATGGCGCGCTGGCCTTCGCCGGCGCCGTCAAACGTAAAGGCGGCGAAGAGAAGTTCGGCGACAAGCGGGACGGCGAAGAAACGGTCGAGCTAGCCCCGGGCGCCACCCTTTCGTTCGAGACGACCTGGCCCAAAGAGGGCACGGGGCTTTGGTATGGCGAGGAGCTGTCGATTGAAGCGGGCTTATGGGGCCTGGGCAAGAGCGCTGAAGCGCTCAGACCCGTGAAGCAATTCTTCACGCTGAAGATGGTCGCGGGCAACAAGCCGCAGCCCGTGATGCAGCCGCCCCAATCCGCTCAGTAGCCATCCACAGAGCAGCGCCGGGCCGCGCTACTTACCGAGATAATTCGGACGCCGTTTCTCGGCGAACGCAGCCAACGCTTCTTTGCGGTCTTCGCTCACGAGACACTGTTCGTAGCACTGGCGCTCCATCGCAAGTCCCGCGGACAGCGGCAGATCGCCGGCGGCAGCGATCGCGCGCAGCGCGGCGCGCTGGGCGATCGGGGCTCCCTCGAGGATCGGTCGAATGTACTCGAGCGTCTTCGACAGGAGCTTGGCAGGATTCTTCACCACGCGGTGGACCAAGCCTGCCGCGAGCGCCTGTTTGGCGCTGAGGCGCTGGGACAGCAAGATCATTTCCTTGGCGCGAGCTTCACCCACGAGTCGCACCAAACGTTGCGTACCGCCCGCCGCGGGAATGATGCCGAGCGAAGTCTCCGGCAAGCCGAGCTCGGCGGAAGCCACCGCTACCCTGAAGTCGCAACACAGCGCCAGCTCGAGCCCGCCGCCAAGCGCGACGCCGTTGAGCGCAGCGATCGTGGGAAAGTGCGGGGCGCTGAGCCAACCGAGCTCACTTTCGTAGAGGTGCAGCTGACGCCGGATGTCCTCGTCGCTCATCTCGCGCCGTTCCTTGAGATCGGCCCCGGCACAAAACGCGCGCTCGCCGGAGCCCGTGACCACCGCGGCGCGCACCCCGGGGTCCTGCGCGAGCCTACGACCTGCTTCGCCCAGCTCGAGCAACAGATCGCGCGAGAGCGCGTTCATTCGCTCCGGACGATTCAGCGTCACGATCGCCAGGTGCTCCTGACGTTCGACCAGAACCAAGCCGGTCACTTGCCCCGCCCTGCCTTCCGAGCGCGTGCGCGGGACGCCTTGGTAGCGGTCTTTTTCTTGGCGGACCGCTGCTGTGGCGAGGCCGGCGGACGCGCCTTTTCGGAGCCGCTCGAGCGCTTGCCCTCGAACTTGGCGAGCTTGGTGCGGAGCTCAGCCACCTCACCGCGCAGCGTCTCGAGATCGTCCGCCAACTTCTTCTGCTGTGCGCTCGTGCCTTCGCCGAGATCACGCAAGGCTTCGCGGGCACGCCGCGACACACGACCGTCGAGCTCGCGACGCAAGTGGCGACGCAAGGCCCCTTTGCCCTTCTCGTCACCGAGCTCTTCGAGGGCATCGATCGCGCTGATGCGCACGTGCGGCCCCGCGTCGTCCAAGAGCCGCTCCAGATGCTCGCGCACCTTGCGCCCTTCGGACAGCTGCGGCAGGGCAGCGATCGCGGCGCGCCGGGCGCGTGTTGGGTTGCCGTAAGCGGACATCTCGAACACCGCGTCGAGCGCCGTTTCGTCGCGCGTGCGAGCAAGCCCGCTCAGCACGCCTGCCCGCACGACGTCGCCCCAAGAATCCTGGTCGAGCATGGCAACCAGGCGGCTCGCCGCGCTCGGCTGCCGCGTCGCACCAAGCGAGTCCGCCGCGGTCGAGCGCACGAGGTAGCTCGGGTCCGCCTTGCACCGCTGCGCGAGCAGGCGAAACGACTCGGGCGTCTTGAAGTTACCCAACGCCGCCGACACCGCGCGCCGCACCTTGGGATGGCGGCACTTCACGTCGCGAGCGAGCAGCGCAAAGGCGTCCGCGCCGCGGATGCGGCCAAGCGCCTTGGCCGCTTCGGCGCGCACCATCCAAGCTTGCTGCTCGTCGCCGAGCGCTTGCCCGAGCGCTTCGATGCCGAGCATATCGTCCTTTTCGCCCAAGGTTCGGGCTGCCATCCAACGCATCCGCGCCGAGCTGCCTCCGCTGAGTTGGGCCCGCAGAAAGTCAGAGGGGCCAGCCACGGACACGCTGCCGATCAAGCGGAAATCCGGGTCGACCTCGACCCAGAGCGGACGCGGCTCACACGCCACCACCAGCGAATCGCTCGTGCTCTCGAGGCGGCGCTCGTGCAGCGTGACGCGCTTGTCGGCGTGAACGACCCGGACGGTCAGCGGCAGGTTGAACACGGCGGTTTCGCCCGTTTTCTGAACCTGCTTGACGTGCACCACGAGCACCCCGTCATCGTAGCTGACCTTGACCTTCAACACGGGGTGCCCCGGCCGATACACCCACTGGTCGAAGAATTGCTCGAGCGAGCGGCCGCTGGCACGCTCGAGCGCCCGCAAAAAGTCGGTGGTCTCTACGATGCCGCCGGCGTTCGCCGTCAAGTAGCCGTTGACTCCCGACCAGAACACCTCGTCCCCCAGCTCTCTGCGCAGCTGATGTAATACGAGGCCGCCTTTTTCGTACAGGTGTCGATCGAAAAGATCGATCGGTTCTTGGTAGTCGCGACAAACGATCGGACGTTCGTAGCGACTGCTCGCTTCGCCCAGGTACGTGTCAACGTCGCCAGCGACGCCGTACTCGTATTCGTCGCGGCCCAAGCGGTGCTCACGTTCGATGTGCTCGAAGAAAGTGGCGAAGCCTTCGTTCAACCAGGCGTGGGACCAGTCGCGACACGTGACGTAGTCGCCGAACCACTGATGCGCGAGTTCGTGCGCCACGAGATCGTTCGAGGTGATGTCGAGCGCGGCGCGTTCGTCGAGCAAGATGTGCTCGTACATCGTGGTTGCCGTCGTGTTCTCCATCCCGCCGAAGATGAAGTCGCTGACCACGACCTGAGCATAGCTGTTCCAAGGGTAGGCGACGCCGGTTAGCTCCGAAAACAGCCGGATCATCTTCGGAGTGTCTGCGAAGGCGCGCCAGCCGTCGGCCTCACGCCCCTTGGGCACGTAGTAGCTCACGGGCACCGGCGCGCGCCCCGTCAGGGTCACGGCTTTGTCCTCCAACACCGAGAACTGGCCGACCACGAGCGTGACCAGGTAGCTCGGGTGTGGTTGATCGAGGCGAAAGTGATAACGCCACAGCGCGCGGGCAACCTTGGGAGTCTCGCTCGCTATCAAGGCACCGTTGGAAAGCGCCACGAACCCATGCGGCACTTCGACGCGCATTTCGGTGGTCATCTTCACGTGCGGCTTGTCTTGGCAGGGGAACCAGTGCCGCGCGTCCTCGTCTTGGCACTGGCTCCACACCTGCACGGGCCTGCCACTCACCTGCTTGTCGGGAGCCAGGAAGTAGAGCCCCCGACGTGGCTTCGCCGAATAGTGAATGACGACGTTGGCTCGCTTCACACCCTTCGGAATCGGAATCGATAGCTGCTCGCCGTCGTATTCGAAGGCGGGCTCGCTCTCTTTGCTGCCGACGATGAGCAGGACCTTGCTGATCGCGAAACCCAAGGCGTCCAAGACCAGCACATGGTCGAGCGGCCCCTCGCGGCGAACGCTCAACGTGGCGCTGCCGGAGACGGCCTTGTGCGGCAAGTCGAGCTTGAGGTCGAGCGCGAGATGTTCGGTGACGAAGGGCCGCGAGCGTTCGTACTTTCGCGTCGTGCCCGCGAGGGCGAAAGGGGCTCCAGCACACGCGCACCGACTGTGATTGCGACGGTTGGATGCCATCTAACCGTGAGATAGTGAATTCGTGGTTCGCCGGCAAGTGCGAAACTTCGCTGAGATTTTGCGCTGGTTCATCCATGCGCCCCGGCGCGCAGCGCCGGCGCATCTCGGCCAGCGCGGCGCCGGGCGCATCTCGGCCAGCTCCTAGCCGCAAATTGGGGAGGGTGCCTGCCAGCCGGGCGGCAATCGACTACAGTGGGAGCGTGTCGCACACGCTCATCGGCGAAGTCGTACGGGTCACCTTCGAGAACGAAGAGACCGGCTTTCGCGTGATCAAGCTGGGCAAAGTCGAGGGCAGGGTCGAAGGCGCGGTCGAGGGGAAGGGCGGCGCCTTGGGAGCTCAGAGCCTGATCGCGGCGGTTGGCAATTTCCCAGCGGTGGGACCTGGAACCCGCGTCCGAGTCACGGGGACCTACGTCGAAGACAAGCGGCACGGCAAGCAGTTCAAGGTGCAGAGTCTGGTCGAGCTAGCCCCCGATACGATCAAGGGACTCGAGAAGTACCTCGGTTCCGGTGTGCTGCCGGGTGTGGGGCCCGGCTTCGCAAGCCGCATCGTGGCGAAGTTCGGCATGGACAGCCTGTCGGTATTGGACAACCAACCTGCGCGACTCGCGGAGGTTGCGGGCCTCGGCGCACAACGCGTGAAAGAGATCACGGACGCGTGGCACTCCCAACGTCAAGCCTCGAACCTGATGTTGCTGCTTCAAACGCATGGTGCGTCGCCACGACTAGCGCTAATGATCGTCAAACGCTATGGCGATCGCGCGGCAGAGATCGTACAGAACTCACCCTATCGGCTGGCGCTCGACGTGCGCGGGGTTGGCTTCAAGACCGCCGATCGCATTGCGCGGTCGCTCGGCATCGCCGGCGACCATCCGGAGCGCGCCCAGGCGGGCCTGATGCACGAGCTGCGCGGCGTGAGTGACCAGGGTCACGTGTGCAGCCCGCGACCCGACATAGTAGCGCGTGCCGCCCAGATGCTCGCCATCGACGAGGCGCACGTCGAAGCGGCGCTCGAAGCGCTGTGGGCGCAAGAACGCATCGTGGTCGAGGGCGAACTCGTCTACCTGTGGCGGCTCCACCGCGCCGAAACCGACGTCGCGGTCGCGATCGAGCAACTCTTGAAGGCACCTGGGCACGCGCTCACCGGCCTGGACAGCGCCTTGGCGCGCTTCGAGAAACAACGGGGTTTCAGCCTGGCTGACACCCAGCGCAAGGCAGTAGCGCTTTGCGCTCGGGAGAAAGTCTGCGTGATCACTGGCGGCCCTGGTGTGGGCAAGACCACGATAGTACAGGCGATCGTGAGCGTGATCGCCGGCGCCAAACTCAGACTGCGCTTGGCGGCTCCCACCGGGCGCGCGGCAAAACGCTTGTCTGAAGCGACCGGGTCGGAGGCGAGCACGCTGCACCGTCTGCTCGAATACGATCCACGGTCGCTCGCCTTTCAACGCAATCGTGACAAACCGCTCGAGGTCGACGCGCTGATCATCGACGAAGCCTCCATGGTCGACTTACCGCTCGCCGCCGCGCTGCTCGAGGCGCTCCCCACACACGCCCGCTTGGTCATCGTGGGCGACAACGACCAGCTGCCGTCGGTGGGCCCCGGGGCTTTCCTGCGCGATCTCATCGAAAGCGGTGTGGTGCCCACGATGCGTCTGAACGAGATCTTCCGCCAAGCGCACGAGAGCGGCATCGTCAAGAACGCCCACCGAATCTTGGTGGGTGAGCCGCCCGAAGGCGCGACCGACGCTGCGGGCGACTTCTTCGTGATCGACAGGCGCGTCGCAGAAGATGCCGCCGACACCATCGTGAAGCTCGTCACCGAGCGCATCGCCGAGCGCTTCGGGCTCGACCCCAAGCGCGAGGTGCAGGTGCTGACGCCGATGCACAAAGGCCCCGCCGGCACGGAAGCCCTGAACCAACGCTTACAAGCAGCGCTGAACCCGACGGGGGACGGGCTCAGCCTGCGCGGCCAGGAGCTGAGGGTCGGCGACAAGGTCATGCAGACCAAGAACGACTACGACCGCGATGTCTACAACGGCGATGTCGGTGTCGTGTCCAGCGTGGCTTCGGAAGCGCGAACGCTCAAGGTACGCTTCGACGGTCGCGAGGTGAGCTACGAGGACACCGCGGTCGAGTCGTTGACGCTCGCGTACGCGGCCAGCATCCACAAAAGCCAAGGTAGCGAGTATCCGGCGGTGGTGATTCCGCTACTCACCAGTCATTTCGTGATGCTGTCGCGCAACCTCGTGTACACCGGCGTGACGCGCGCACGCCGAGTCTGCGTGCTGGTCGCGGACCCGAGGGCGCTGTCAGTCGCGCTCGCGGAAACGCGCCGCGAGCTCCGTGTGACCCAGCTCGCGGCGCGACTGAAGCTGTTGATGCAGTAGCGTTACGGTACCGTGAAGCTCTTCGACACCGTCACGGGGCTACCACTGAACGGGGGCACGCGAGCACCGCGGAAGCGCGACGCCACGCAACCGCCGACAGAAGTGCCGCCGAACTTGCCGCCCGAGACGTTGGCGCTCGTGACGCGACCGCTCGGGGCGAAGGTAACGATGGCCTTTCCGCTGCCCGTCGGCCCGCCTGGTACCTTGCAGCCAGCAGCATTGGCCGCTGCAGACCCGAGCGCCGAGATGGCGGCAGACTTGTTGAACGGGGCAGCGCCTGCGTCGGCCTTCGGAGCCTCGGTCTTGGTGGTGGTCTTCGTGGCGGTGTCGGATTTGGTGGCCGTCGTGGACGAGGCGGTTGTCTTCGTGGCAGCCGCCGCAGTCTCGGCTGGTTTCTCGGCGTCGGTCTTGGCCGCCTCTTCAGCTGGCTTTTCTTCGGCCTTCTCGTCCTTCTTCTCGGCAGCCTCTTCGGGCTTCTTCTCTTCGGTCGCTTCTTTCTTCTCGGCGTCCGCCTTCTTCTCGTCAGCAGCTTTGTCGGACGACCCCTCGCGAGCCTTGGCGGTGTCCTCTTTCTCGAGCGCGGCCTGTTCTCCGCCTTCGGGCTTGTCCGAGCCTGACCCGCCGAGAGCGAACCCAACGCCACCCACGGCGATGAGCAACGCCAGCGCGCCCACGGCGATCATGATGAGCTTCGAGCGATCGACGCCAGCGGCGGGAGCAGCCTCGCCAGGCGCCGCACTGGGCGCGAGCGAGATTTTCTTGGGCTTCTTCGGCTCGGGTGGAGGCGCGGCAAACAGCGCCTGATTCCCGTCGAACCCGCCTCCGAGGCTGAGGCTCGGCGCGGCGCTCAACCCGAAGGGGTCGTCGTTGCGCGAAGGCGCCGCGGGCGCCGCCGACGGCCCAGCAAACCCTGCCTTCAGGGCGTCGAGCGAGAACAGCACGGAGCTTTCGTTGCGCGCGCCGGTCTTGCTGTCGCCACTGGGGAACACCATGGGAGGCGCCGCTGCATGACCCACCACATCGTCTTCAGCGCCGGCCGCAGCGACCGCGCCAAACAGGTCTCCCCGCCTGCCCGACGCAGCGGCTCGTGGAGCTGCCGCGGGAGCCGCGGCGAACGGCGACTTGCCTGCGGGCGGACTGAACGCGTCGGGAGCCGCCGCGCTCGTCAACACGCGCGCGAGCTCTGGCACCTCCAAAATCGGCTTCCAGTCGTCGAAGCCAGGCTTGTAGATGTACGCGTCGTCCGTAACCAAACCGCCACGCCACGCTGCGACGATCTCGTCGGTGGTCATGTCGCGACTGTCGGTTTCGCTGAGGTTGACGGACCAGCGTTCGACCGCTGCACCCAGTGGTGCTGCCGCCGGGAACGCTGCCTGGGCCGAGGCGAGCCCCGTGTCATCGGGTGCGTCCGGGACGTCGGAGTACGCGGGCGCGTTCTCGCTGTCCGATGCCGAGCTCGAACCATCGATGGACAAACCGTCGACGACAATCGGACTCTTGCAACCCTTGCAACGGATCTTCACCCGCTTGCCGCGAACCTTGTCGTCCTTGATGGTGTACTTCGAGCCGCAAGACTCGCAGGTGACCTTCATGTTCTTTCTGTATCTCCGGGAAGTCGGACAAGCAGCCACACCAGGCTACTCACGACAGGTAGAAAGGATACCAAACTTCGACCTCTGTCCCAACTTCGGGGGCCGGGCGAACGCACTTGGGGGTCTCTAGCGCGACTGTGAGCAGCCCGCTACCAGTTCGAGCGAGGCGTGTGGGTCAGTTCACCGGCACCAGGATAGATCCGTCTTTCCCACAGAATTCGGCCACACCGGGGTATTGGGTCCCACAGATGGGGCAAATCTTGTTGGTCGGGGGTGGTGGGGTGGAACTCGCCCCCGGAGGGGCGCTGCCGGCAATGAGCTGAGTCGCGTCTTCCGTGCAGAATTGCTCGTCGCCGAAATAGTCACGACCACAAGTCGGGCAACGCTTCGACAACCCTGTTGCCGGGGGAGGAAACGACTGGAAGGACTGGAAGGGAACGTTTGCTCGTTCGCGGTCTTGCCTGCGGCGCCGCTGGACCACGAACAGGCCGAGCACACCCACCACCAACGCCAGAGCACCGCTCACGGCGACGAAGGTGATCCGCTGGTCGCTACCGCCTTGGGTGACGACGGACTTGGAGCCCACCGACCCACTGACGAGCGTGGTTGCGGCAGCCTCCTTCGACTCGCCTGCTTCGTTGAATCCCCGTTGAGCGAGCAGCGCCTCGTACCGGTCCTGGGGCACGACCTCGATCGTCACCTCGACAGACTGCCCTCCGACGCTCACGGTGAGTTTGACCTCGGCTTCCTTCGCCTCGGGTTTGATGGTCACCTTCCCGTTGGCGCTTAGCGAAGCTGCGTCGCCACCGGAGCCGATCTCCCAAGCGGGGCGATTGGCGAGGGTGCAGCCTTTCTGATCGAGGACGCTCGCGCGAAAGGTAAAGCTCTCACCGGCTCGCATCAGCTTGCGCGCTGGACGGACCTCGAGCCGAGCGGGCGGCCCCGGCGTCGCGCAGGGCCCAGTCACAGGCTTCGACGGGGCCGTGGGCTCGATTCCAGTCGGCAGCTCGCTGGTCTCGGGCGGTTTCTCTTGGGTTTTCGGAGCCTCGCCCTGACGCTGCACCAGGTGAAAGCTGCGCGTTCGGCGCACAGACGCGGTGCAGTTCTGCCCCTGGATCACGAACTGGTACTGTCCGGTCTCGTCGAAGCTCATCATGTCATCAGTTGCAGACAGCGTGGTGACGACAGTCGCCTGACGGGGATCGTTGTCGGCCGTCTTGCACACGTTTCGCCACCCGCGAGTACCCGCGGAATGGCTGCGTCGCGCGAGGCCGGGATATTGCTCCCAGCACTCCGCCGTCGACCACTGTCGACCGACACCCGAAATACTCAGCTCACTTCCTGATTGGCTCACAGAGACTGAGCCAGCGCCGCTGCCGCCGCCACTCGGGCGCGGCCCGCAGGCCGCTCCCCACTGCCCGATGCTCCATTGCACATGCATCGCGGAAGCAGACCATTGCCCTGAAAGTGTCGGTTGATTCTGTGCCCACGCGTTGGCTGGGCAGACGACAACTGCGACCAACAGGATCCAGAGACGCTCGCGCACCGAGGGCGAGTCTAACTCGGTGACGCCGATGACACGCCACAGCAAAAGCGTGCATGCTGAGCTTTCCGTGGTTGGTGTCGATTTTCGAGCCACAACTCGGCCGTTAGGCCGAGGCTGCGCAAAATGCTCCTGGGGGGTTTACCTCCAGTAAAAGCCCGAGTTGAATCAGGGCACGTGTCTGAGCGATCGGGATCTGAGTGCAGGGTGAGCGCTGTCAGCAGCGCAATGACCCGCGCATTTGACACACGATTTTTCCGGATGTTAGCGTGCACGCCAACGCCGGGGGTCGCTCCAAATTTGCTGCGTTTTCGAACGGTTCCACAACGTAGTCCCCACTTAGGGAGGCATTAGATGCGCTGGGCATTCAGCATTCGACGATGGTTCACGGGTGTTTGCGCGACGGCACTGGCGTCTGCCGCGCTGACGATCTCAGTCACGGCTCACGCTCAAGAACGCGTCGACGACGAAGACGCAGGCATGGACACCCACCTGTTCCGTCCAGCGGTCGACTCCAAAGGGTTCTTCTACGTCAACGGCACTGACATCATCGGAAAGAACGACATCAGCTTCGGCATGGTGCTCGACTGGGGGCGCAACATCCTGAGGACGAGCGACGGCGACCTCCCCCAGACCGTCGACGAAAACGGCGATCCGGTGGATTGCGAGGACGTTCCCTGCGAAGGACCAGACGGAGCGAGCCCGCTCGACGAGAACCGCTTGGGCAACGATGCCACCGGCGTCGATGCGCTGATCCGCGACTCGTTCCAAGGCACCTTCCATTTCAACTACGGCGTACTGAACCGCGCAGTGGTCGGTGTGACGATCCCCGTGATCTTGATGAGCGCTGACAACGCCTACAACTTGCAGGCCCTCGACGGAGACCCCTACGATTCCGAACAGCTCAGCGCGCAGAAGATCAGCGGCTTCGCCCCCCACGTCAAAGTGCGCCTCACTCGCGTCGACCAAACCATCGGCGTGGCAGCGATTCTGCAAGGCGGCTGGACGTTCGGCGACGCCCAGCGCGATCTCGGCGGCGAGCCAGGCTTTTGGTACTGGCCACGCATTGCGATCGAGAACCATTTCGGCTCCTCGCGGCGCCTGAAGATCGGTCTGGACGTCGGCTACCGCGGCCACACCGGGAAGAACGCTTCGTTCGGCGACGCTCCCTGGGATCCGGAAGACGACAAGGTGCTCGAAGAGGGCGACCTCGAGTACGGCAACCTGATCACGATGGGGCTCGGCCTCAGCTACCGCGTGTTCGACGAAATGGATCTCGTCGGCGAAACCTATGCCTCACAGCTGCTGAACGGCGAAACGGACAGCGGCCATCTGTTCAGCCAAGAGTTCCTGGGTGGCATCAAGCTGTTCGTCGAACGCAACAGCTATCTGATGATGGGGGCCGGTAGCCGCACCTATTCGACCGGCTTCCAAGCAGCCGACTTACGCGTCGTGCTCGGCTTCATCTTCGAGCCCTCGATCGGTGACCGCGACGGCGACGGTTACAAGGACGACGAAGACGAGTGCCCGGACGAGCCGGAAGACTTCGATGGCTTCGAGGACGAAGAGGGTTGTCCCGATCCAGACAACGACAACGACGGCATTCTCGACGTCGACGATCGTTGCCCGAATATTCCCGAGGACTTCGACGGCGACGAGGACAAGGACGGCTGCCCCGAAGGTGATCGCGAAGAAGACCGCGACGGCGACGGTATCCCCGATTCGAAGGACAAGTGTCCGGACGATCCGGAAGACAAGGACGGCTTCGAAGACACCGACGGCTGCCCCGACCCTGACAACGACAAGGACGGCATCCTCGACGTCGACGACCAATGTCCGAACGATCCCGAAGACAAGGACGGCTTCGAGGACGAGGACGGCTGCCCCGATCCCGACAACGACAAGGATCAGATCCCGGACGTCGAGGACAATTGCCCGCTCAAGCCCGAGACCTACAATGGTCACGAGGACGAAGATGGCTGCCCGGACAAGGGCCGCGTCATCATCGAAGGCAGCGACATCGTGATCTTGGACAAGATCAATTTCGCGACCGGGAGCACCGAGATCTTGCCCGAGTCGATGCCGATCGTCGAAGCGGTGGCGTCGACCTTGAAAGGTCACCCCGAGTTCATCACGGTCGAAGTCGCCGGTCACGCGGACGAGCGCGCTTCGGACGCTTACAACCTGAACCTGACAAAGGGCCGTGCGCGCAGCGTGATGGCTGCGCTGATGCAACGCGGCATCGCGGCGAAACGCCTGGTATCCCAGGGTTACGGCGAGTACTGCCCCGTCGACAAGGCCAGCAATCCCGCCGCCTGGGACAAGAACCGGCGCGTCGAGTTCAAGGTGGTCAAGACCGACGAGGGCATGACCGGCGTCGCCCGCGGCTGCGACGAAGCTCGCGCCAAGGGCATCACCCCGCCCGTCGTGCGGGAGTAGCCCGCGCCGTCGGCCTCAGCTGCAATCGGCCCGCTCTCCGCGGGCCGATTTCGGAGGCTATCGGCGCACCCCTGTTTCATCAAATATGGAATATGGAACAGGAATACAAACCGGGAATGATCGCGCGTCGGTAGCCGTCATTCCCAGTTCTCGGTTTCCATTTCTATTCCATATTCGAACACGCACGAGTGACGGCGCGTTCGCGCCGCCGCTCGCAGCGCACGCGGCGAAGCTGGCTGCTACGGCTGAGTAGGCGCAGGCACTGCCGGGGCAGGCGCGGGTGCCGGAGCCACCGGAGCTGGCGCGGGCGCCGCAACCGGAGGTGGAACCGGAGCTGGCGCGGGTGCCGGAGCCGCTTGGGGCGGAGGCGTCACGGGCGCAGGCATGGGCGGGCGCATCGCAGGGGGCGGCAACGGCACCTTGGGAAGCGGCGCGGGTGTGACGGGGTGAGCCGCCGGGGCCTGGGGAGCTGGGGCCGGAGCCGGAGCGGCGGGCACGGGGTCAGCCGGCGGAGTCGGCGCCTCAGGCGCGGCAGCTGCCGGTGGCGCTCGCTCTTCCGCTGCTGCGGGAGCTTCCGCTTCTTCCTTTTCGACCGCAAGGTCGTCGACCGCGAGGCTGGGAGCCGTGCCTTCCGGCTTTTCTACGGGAGCCTCGGGGGCAGCTTGCGCCGGCGCTGGTTCCGCCTGGTGTTCCACGGACTCGGTCACGTGGATCGGCCCCTTGGAGTCCGCGTTCCCCGCCCACACGAACGCACCGAGCGCGGCCGCCGCGACCAGCAACGATAGCCCGGTGGTCTCGTCGGAGGATTCCTGTCCGTGTCCGTGGGCGTGGTCCGAAGAGCTCTTGGGTTCTGACATGGGGGTGCTCCTACTTCCTTTGGCGGCCGCAAGTCTAGCGAAGAGTCCACCGGAGGCATACCCCCGGGGCGCCCACCCCAACCAACACGCGATCTTACGGCTGTCCCGCGATCAGTGGCTGCGCTGCAAGACTTCGAGGAACGCGGCTCCGTAGCGCTCGAGCTTCGTGGGGCCAACGCCGGTGATCGCCAAGAGCTGTCCGGGCGTCGTCGGACGGTGGGCAGCCATTTCGAGCAGCGTGGCGTCGCTGAAGATCACGTACGCGGGCACGCCCCGCTCGTCCGCCAACTCGCGCCGCAGCATCTTGAGCTCTTCGAAAATTTCCAAGCCCGGGCCGCCGATCGTGGTTGCCGCGCTACTGGCAGAGCTCTCGGCGTGCGCGCCACTGCCCGCGCGCGCCCGGCCACCCTTGGGGAGGGCGGCGAGCAGGTCCGTGCGGAGGCACTCGTCGCACGCCTCGCCGCAGGGCTCGGCCTGCTCTTCGAAATGCCGCACCAGCGTCTGGTGACGGCAGCCCTTGGCCTCGCAGTAGTCGAACATCTCGCGCACCAGCGCCCGCGTGCGTGCTTGTTGCGCCTCGTCATCTGACTCGGCGGCGAAGCCGTCGTAGGCAATGACCTCGGACCAGCTGTAGAAGAGCACACAGTCGCTCGTGACGCCGTCGCGCCCGGCGCGGCCTATTTCTTGGTAATAACCTTCGATCGAGCGCGGCATGTCGCGATGGATCACGTACCGCACGTTCGATTTGTCGATGCCCATACCGAACGCGATGGTGGCGACCACGACGTCGATTTGGTCGGCGCGAAACGCTTGTTGGACCTTCGAACGGGCGTCGCTGTCCATGCCCGCGTGGTAGGCGCCGGCGCGGCACCCGTGCTCGACGAGGTAGCTCGCCAGCGACTCGGCCCGTTTGCGCGAGAGGCAATAGACGATGCCGCTCTGGCCGCGGCGCGCCTGGACCAGTGACAGAATCGCCTTGCGTACTGCGGGCTTGAGTCCGGCCCCCTTCTTGTAGGCGAAGAGCCGGAGGTTCTTGCGCAAGAAGGAGCCCAAGTAGACCTGTGGCTTCTGCATCGCGAGCTGCTCGACGATGTCGCGCGTGACCTGGCGCGTGGCCGTTGCAGTGAGGGCCAGCACCGGGACGCCCGGAAAGCGTCGCTTGAGGCCGCTCAGCTTGCGGTACGCCGGCCGGAAGTCGTGCCCCCAGTGGCTGATGCAGTGCGCTTCGTCGACGGCGATGAGCTTGAGGTCGAGATTGCGGAGGGCCCAACCGACCGACGCCTCGAGACCTTCGGGTGAGGCGTACAGGAGCTCGAATTCGCCGCGCGCCAGGCGGTCGAGCCGACTCTTTCGCACCTCGGGCGCGAGGCTCGAGTTCAAGAAGGTGGCCCGGAGCCCATACTCGGTCAGGGCGTCGACCTGATCTTTCATCAGGGCGATGAGCGGCGAGACCACCAGGGTGGTGCCGCCGAGCACGCGCGCGGGTACTTGAAACGTCAGGGATTTTCCGGCTCCGGTCGGCATGATGCCCACGCAGTCGCGGCCGGCGAGCACGCTCTTGATGATGGCTTCTTGACCGGGGCGAAACGCCTTGAAACCGAACACTTCGTGCAAAACGGCCTCAGGCGTCGCGCGGGCCGTACCGGCAGCGCCG
>Ga0315910_10003098_pt1 | contig 14299 bp, 13 predicted proteins | sample EdamamesoilMG_FD_204470 | JGI IMG/M metagenome (GOLD analysis project Ga0315910, IMG submission 204470) | Garden soil microbial communities collected in Santa Monica, California, United States - Edamame soil | ecosystem: Environmental > Terrestrial > Soil > Garden | place: USA: California...
GACTTCGCCGACCCGAACGTCGGCAGCACCTTCGCCCATCATGGGCACCTCGGCCTGGCGCAAACCGGTCTGGGGCAGCTCGGCCTGCACTACGTGCAAGCCTTCACGCGCGACGATCGCGTGGCGCCGGGCCTCCCCGACGGCAACATCAACGTGTTCGGTGCCGACGTCGGCGCCGAACTCCAGCGCTTCGGGCACTTGTACCTCGGGCTCGCTTACACCAAGGCGAACGACGCGCGCACGGTATCGCCCGTGATCCGCGTGCTGAATGCGCCCGGCGGTCCCGGGCTCATGAACGAATACTTCGGGCCTAATTCCGGCGGCAACGGCAGCCTCACTACCGTTGGCGGCCAGTACGACGTGAGCATCGGCGAGATCGCGCGTCACCCGCAGCCATTCTCGGGCTACGGCCCCGACCTGATCGTCAGCGCGTTCAGCATTTTCACGCAAGTTGCCAGCGACGAGGCTGCGTTCGACGCCGTTGGGAAGCTCAAGTACGGCACCGAAGTCACCTACAGCGCGCTCTCGTGGCTCGCGTTTTCGGGGCGCTACGACCGTGTGATCGACGACTTGGACGACGACACCAAGACCTTCGCCGTGGTTTCCCCGCGCATCATCTTCCGCACGGACTACAACAGCCAAGACCAGGTGACGCTGCAGTACTCGCGCTGGATGTACGGCTCCGGCGTGAACGTGCGTGTGGGTTACCCCGAAGAGGAAGACCCTTCGGTGCGCCCCGACGAACACACGCTCTCCTTGAACGTGAACATGTGGTGGTGACCATGCGCGTTTGCCTCCCCGTTCTCGGTTTGCTTTCGCTCTTCAGCGTCGCTTGTGGCGGCGCCGATGAGGGCCGTTTCGCCTACGTAGAGACGGAAACCGAAGACCCCGAACCCTGTGACGCAGACCGGGGCTACGAGTCGTTCAGCCTCGTCGACTTCGAGCCACACGAGCTCGCCGGCGGCGATACCTCGATCAACGTTCAGTGCAATCCAGAGCTCGCTTCGTCGTGCGACTTCTACTTCAACTATGACTCCGCCAGCAGTCCGCCGAACCCAACGCGGGGCTACGCGCGCGGCGACGATTGCCTCGAACTCGCGGTCGACGACGACGCCGAGGTCATGACATCTCCGCGGGTCGGGCAATCTACCTTCGAGGCCCAAGAAATCCCCGAGGGACGCTGCGGCGAGGACGGCTACGGACTCAACATCGTGACCGAGAATGTCGGCATGTGCTACGGCGCCGATGGTCGGCTTGGCTGGGGCGCCGCGCTCGACGTCACATTTTCTGGGCCGCCGCTCGACGCCAGTGATTGGGACGGCATCGCGTTCTGGGTTCGAAAGGGCGAGGGCGGCAGCCAGAAGCCGGCGATCATCGTGCAATTCGTCGATCCGAACACTTCGGGCACCGAAGATCCGGAGACGGGCGAACCCGCGACGTGTGACGCGAGCGATCCCGCGCTCGGAGAGCAACCCGTCCCCGACAGCGAGAAGTGCGACGCGTTCGGTACCGCCGTTACACTCACCGACGACTGGTCGTTCGTCGCCACGCGCTTCGAAGATCTCGCCCAAAAGGGCTTCGGCGTGGTGTCGCCGCTCGGGCATCTGAAGCTCGACGAGATCAACCGCATGCAGATCTTCATGAGCGCTGGCAGCGCCAACTTCTGGCTGGACGACATCGCGCTATTTCGAGAGGAAGCGACCGAATGAGCGCGTTCGGCACCAACCGCGCCGTCGGCTTACTTGGGGCGCTCCTCGCGAGCGCCGGCGTGCCAGCGTGTGGTGGCTGGGAGGCGGGCGACGAGGTTCCCAACGAGAACCTCCCTGACGGTGAAGGTGGCGCTCCCGCGAGCTGCCCGGCCGAGTTCGACCCCGAGCACGCCGTCGAACGCCAGGGCCCGCGCGGGTTTACGGTCGTGGGCAACGAGATCCTCGACAGCCACGGCGAGCTGGTTTCCCTCCGAGGCGTCAATCGTTCGGGGAGCGAATACGAATGCGGCAAGGGAACGGGATTCTTCGACGGCGCTGCCGACGAAGAATCGGTGCGCGCGATGGCCCGCTGGAACATCAACGCAGTGCGCGTTCCGCTGAACGAAGCTTGCTGGCTCTCGCTCGGTGGCGTGTCCGAGAGCACTTCTGGCGACGAATACAAGGCGGCCATCGTCTCGTACGTCGAGCGGCTCGAGCGCTACGGCCTGATCCCGATCCTCGATCTGCACTGGGCCGCGCCGGGTGATCAGTTGCCCGACGACCTGTGGCCGATGCCCAACGCCGATCACACCGAAGAGTTCTGGGCCGATGTCGCGCGCACGTTCCTGCACGACGACGGCGTGATCTTCGAACCCTACAACGAGCCTTTCCCCGACGAGAACCGCGACTCCGAGAGCGCCTGGGAGTGCTGGCGCGACGGCTGCGAGAACGTGCAGGGTTGGTTCACGACCGACACTTACCAGACCGTGGGTATGCAGGCGCTAGTGGACGCGATCCGTGCCACCGGATCCGAACATTTGATCTTGCTCGGCGGCACCGTCTACTCGAACTCGCTCTCGCGTTGGCTCGAGTACAAACCTGACGACCCCCTCGAGAACCTGGCCGCCGCCTGGCACATCTACAACTTCAACGGTTGTGCCTCGGAGAATTGTTGGAACGATGCCCCCGCCGCCCTGGCCAGCGAGCTCCCGATCGTCGTCACCGAGCTCGGTCAAGACGACTGCCGGGGCGATTTCGTGGCGCCCCTCATCGAGTGGCTGAAGGACCACGACATCGGCTACCTGGCGTGGTCGTGGAACGCCTTTGGGCCGTGTGTCGGACAGACGCAGGCTGGCGGGGGCAATCCGTTCTCTCTCATTACCGACTACTCATGTCCGATTCCGAACGGCGAGTACGCTGCCACGTTCTACCAGGCTCTGGAGGACGATCGATGAAGCAGTCTCCGCCACCGTGTCCCTGTCCGTCGGCGTCGCCGACTAGAATCAAGGAGTGTTTGCCATGCATGCTTTGCTTCGATATTTGCCAATTTTAAGCGCAGTTGCCTGCGCCGCCGCCTGCGGCGACAAAGGTGACGATCCGGCTCCAGAGACGACGAGCAGCGATGCGGGTGGCTCGGGTGGCTCGAGCACTACCGACACCTCGAACAGTGGTGGCTCGGGAGGCTCGGGCGGTTCGGGGGGGTCCTCGACCAATGGCGAAGGTGGTGGCGCCGGCGGTCCCGTCGAAGCCATGCTGGTCTACGGTTTCGATGACGGCTTACAAGGCTGGATCGCACAGTACACCTCGTCGAAGGTCGCCGAAGATCTGATCGACCCGGACGACGTCGAGATCAGCTGGAACGAAGCGGACGGCGATCCGGGCGGCGCACTGCAAGCGGACATCCCGTATTCCGCGGCCAGCCAGTACGTGGGCTACGGTGTGAGCCTCACTCCGGGCATCGATCTCAGCGGCCGCGTCATTTCAGCCGACGTCATGATCCAAGCGGGCGTCGGCGACCCCGACGAGATCATGACGGCGCCGCCAGGTGCAAAACTCTACGCAAAATCCGGAGAGGCCTACGTCTACGCCGCTGGTGAGTACACCAACGTCGACACGGTTGGCGAATGGACCACGATCTACTTCGATGTGACATTCCCCTCCTATATCGACGAAACCAACGGCGCGTTCGACCCGTCCGATATCCGCGAGATTGGGATTCAGTTCGACACGAACGCTGAAACCACCACCGCCACGCCGGGAACCTGGCTCGCCGACAATATCAGCTACTGAGCTCTGCCTCCGCCGTTGCCTCCGCCTCCGCCTCTATCTTCTGCCGAACGTGGGGCGCCCTCCGGCGCTCCACCCATCCTTCCCATTCGCAAACCATGGTGGTCATGAACGCACCTTCACGGGCTGAACCCATCGTTACCCGTCATCCGGGCAATCCCATCCTGACCGGGGCCGATTTTCCCCCAGAATCTCGCATCGTGCGGGTCTTCAACGCCGGAGTCATCAAGACCGGCGGGCGCTACCTCATGGCCTGTCGCGCCGAAAACCGCGCGCTCAGAAACTTCATCTGGATGGCCGAAAGCAGCGACGGCATCCATTTCGAACCGCGCCGAGCGCCCGTGACCATGCCGCACGACGATCCGGATTTTGCCGAGTACACCGCCGGCATGTACTACGACCCGCGCATCACCGAGATCGACGGCGTGTTCTACCTGTGCCACGCCGCGCATAGCGGTCATGGCTGCCGCCTGAGCCTGCTGAGAACTACAGACTTCGAACGCTTCGATTGGTTGGGGCACATCTCCGAAACCGATAACCGCAACGGCGTGCTCTTCCCCGAGAAGATCGGCGGTCTCTACGCGCGCCTCGACCGACCGAACACCGGCGAATCGTTCGGCGACATGTGGATTTCGTATTCGCCGGACCTGATCTTCTGGGGCAAGAGCAAGTGTGTCCTGCGCAACAGTCAGGTGCGCTGGGCCTGGGCCAAGATCGGCCCCGGCGCCGTGCCCATCAAGACCCCCGAGGGCTGGCTCAACATCTTCCACGGCGTGCGCTGGCAATGCAAATCGCACTACGTGTACCAGCTCGGCGTGTGTCTGCTCGATCTCCACGACCCTTCCAAGGTGATCGCGATGAGCCAAGAAGCCATCCTCGAACCCGAGGAGCAGTACGAACTCGTTGGCCAGACGCCGAGCGTGGTGTTCACCGCGGGCGCGGTGGTCGAAGACGACGGAGCGGTGAAGATCTACTACGGCGGCGCCGACACCGTGATGGCCCTCGCGACCACCAGCGTCGACAAGCTGCTCTACGCCTGCAAGCACCTGTAGGGTTGCCGCCAGCGTGCGTAGAGCGCGGCCTACGCAGGCGGATCCGCCTGATTGCGCATGAAATCGGCGGTCCGGAAGAAGGCGGCCTCGAGCTCTGCCCGCAAGGCCTCGTCGGAGACGACTTCGACGAGCGCGGTGCGCATGCAAAGCATCCAGGCGTCGCGCTCGCTCGCGCCGATGGGAAAGGGGAAGTGCCGCCGTCGCAAGCGCGGGTGTCCGCGCTCGCTCGAGTACAGCGGTGGGCCGCCCAGCCATTCGACGAGGAAGCGTTCGAACACGGTCTTGACGGGACCGAGGTCGGGTGGGTGCAGGGCGCGGATGCCCTGGGCCGCTTCCAACGTGTCCATGTGGTGGTAGAAGCGTTCGACCAGCTGGGCGACGACGGCTTGGCCTCCGACGGCCACGAAGTGCGGGTTTGACTGCGTCACGGCAGCGCTCCTGTCCAAAGGCCGCTGCCATAGCAAGCGCCGTGCCGGCGGGCAACGGCGGCTGCCGCAAAAAGTAGGTCGCCCTGGCGTCCAAGCTGGACCAGGCTAGCGTGTCGAAGTCGCATGCGGATGACAATCGAGTCGATGGCCACGCGGGTGGCCTTGGTGGCTGCGGGGGTGCTTGGCGTCTCGGGAGTGCTCGGCTGCGCCTCGCAGCAAGAGGCGCCCAAGACCGCGGAGTCTGGGCAGAGCTTCGAAGAGGCGATGAACCTCGTGTGCAACGTCGACCAGCACGTGAAGGTCGACGAGGCCAATCTGCTCGAGCGGGAACAGCTCAGGAACGACTTCTTACAGGACCACGTCAAGAACCCCGACGTCATCTATCACAGGACGTTGTGGCGGGTGCAGGCCACGAAGGAGCGCGCGAACACCATCCGCGACCTCGCGGGGCAGTGCTCGCTCTCCAAGTGCGCCTACGCAGACACCCTCGTAGCGGAAGACCTGTAGCAAAGCCCTGCGCGGAAGACTTCCGGGGGGAGCCGTAGCGAAAGCTGCGTGCGGAAGAAGGTTCTGGCCGTGTGCGGCGTAGCGTGGCACGTTCAGGCGCCTTGAAGCTCGATCCGCGCCTGGTCACGACGCCCGCCTACGTGCTCGATCTCGAGGCGCTCGATCGCAACGTTGCCGTGCTCGAGGAGGTGCAGCAGCGCTCCGGTTGCCGCATCGTGCTGGCGCTCAAGGGCTTCGCGATGTGGGGAGTGTTCGATCGCATCCGCGGTAAGCTGGCTGGTACGGCGGCAAGTTCTCCCCACGAGGCCGAGCTGGGGGCTCGCGATTTCGGCGGCGAAGTCCACGTCTACGCGCCGGCTTACTCGGACGACGACATGCGGGTGATCGTGGAGCACGCGCACCACGTCGTGTTCAACTCCGAGAGCCAATGGTTGCGCTACCGCGCGCTGGTGCAGGGGGCTTCGCGCCCGATTCGCGCCGGCTATCGCATCAATCCCGAGCACTCCGAGGTGAAGCGCGCCGGCAGCGATCCCTGTGCGCGCGGTTCGCGCCTGGGGATGACGCTCGGCGCGCTCGAGGCGGCCGACTTCGGCGGGATCAGCGGGCTGCATTTTCATTCGCTGTGCCAAGGTGGCGCCGACGCGCTCTCGCGCACGCTCTTGGCCGTCGAAAGCAAGTTCGGGCCGTACCTCGATCGCATCCAGTGGATGAACTTCGGAGGCGGGCACCACATCACGCGGCCCGGCTACGACGTCGACGCGCTCGTACGCTTGATTCGCGAGTTTCGCGAGCGCTACGGGCTCGAAGTCTACCTCGAACCCGGCGAGGCGGTGGCGCTCCACGCAGGCGTGCTGGTGACGTCCGTTTTGGACGTGATCCACAACGACATCGACATCGCGATCGTCGATACCTCGGCGTCGGCCCACATGCCCGACGTGCTCGAGATGCCTTATCGACCGCAGATCGCCGGCGCGGCCCCCCCCGGCGAAAAACCTTACACTTATCGGCTCGGGGGCATGACCTGCCTCGCGGGGGATCTGCTTGGCGACTACTCGTTCGATCGACCCCTCGAGGTGGGCGATCGCCTCGTGATCGGCGACATGGCGCACTACACGATGGTGAAGAGCACAACCTTCAACGGCGTGCGGCTACCCGACATCGTCACGTTCGAGCCGACGACGGGGCGGCTTCGAGTGCTGCGGAGTTTCGGCTACGACGACTATCGGGGCCGCCTGTCCTGATCCCCGATCTCCTGGTTCGCGGTAGCGACGATGGCGGCGTTTCCGGTTCGTCCCACGCGGCCATGTGGTCGGTCTCGCGGTTCATTTCATGGCTCAGCGCGCGGTGCATCTGCTTGAGCCCGGCGTAGTCCCAGGCGAAGGAAGCGATCGCGTCGGAGATCTCGAGCAACGGCTGGCACAGTCGATCGCGTTCGAGCTGATAGCTCACGAGGTTGCTCGGGTTCCGCACGATCGCGCGCGCGAGCATCTCGGCGTCGCGCAGCGCATCGCTGATGCCGTGCGCGGTGCCCGGATCTTTGAAGTAGCTCGCGTCGCCGACGAGCGCCCAGCCGGGGCCCGTGCTCTTGCGGATGAACCCCCCGTGACCGCCGAAGCCGCGGTACGGCTCGAGCCGCCGCGACTGCCGCACGCGTCGCCACAGCTCGGGTGCCGCGCTCGCCAGCGCTCGGTCGAAGCCTTCGTCGAGGTTGGCGCTCGTGTGTCCGTAGAAGTCCGCGGGCGAAAGGCCGACGAAGACGCAGGCGGCATGCGACGAGGGCCCGCTGCCGTTCGTCGGAATCACGCCCGCTGCGGATCCTTCGGCGAAGTGCCAGTGGTAACCCTCGAGTCCGAGCTGCTCGAAGTGACCGTAGATGGTGCAGGTCGTGTGATGCGTCGTACGCAGCAGCGGCGCCTGCACCAGCCGCGCGACCTTCGAACGGAGTCCGTCCGCGCCCACGACGATCCCCGAGCGCACTTCGTGGCTGGTGCCATCATCAGCCCGGAGTCGCACGCCGAGCACGCGTCCGTCGGGTGCCCGCACGAGGCCCACCAGCGACATGCGGTGCCGAACGTGAGCGCCTGCGGCGCGTGCGGCGCTGACCAGGAGCGCGTCCAAGTCGCGCCGTCGCGGAGCGTACAGCGCGCTGACTCCGTGTTTTGGCTTCAGCGTGACTTCGACCCGCTCGGAGCCGTAGTAGAAGGTCGATGTCATGATCGGAGGCGCTCCCAGGCGTTCGAGCTCCGCGCCAAGGCCCCAGCGCACGAGCTGCATCACGCCGGCGCGCATCAGCGCATGCGTGGAGAGCGTGTCCGTGCCTGCCACGCTGCGATCGACGGCGAGCACGCGCAAGCCGGCGCGAGCGAGTAGGAGCGCAGTCGCCGCGCCCGCGCAGCGCGCACCCACGATGATCGCGTCGTAATAAGGTCGATGGTCTGTGTGCATGACGTTCTCCTGTTGTCGAGACATTGTTAAGCGACCGTACGGTTCTGGCGCTGGCTCGGGTTCTGGTTCGGGTTCTGGCCAAGGCGACGGCCGATGTGCTCACTCAAGAAGTGGGCATCGTCGCCGACGCCATCGATGTAGCTGGAGCTCCGTCGCCGTTGAAAATTCAGTCCGATCACGTACACGCCCGGGAAAGGCGTCACCCCGCTCGAGTGCGCGATCTCGCCGTCGCTCGTCAAAATCGGGAGCTTCAGCCAGGGGTAGCTGCGGCGATAGCCCGTCGCCCAGAGCACCGACCGAACCCCGAGCTCGCCGAGATCGAGGGAGCTGTCGCTCTCGGGCACCTGGATCGCAGGCAGCGCCTGCCTGGCAGCGACGTGAGCCTGTAGACCTGCGCGCTCGATGTACTCGTCGATGCGCCCCAGCACGCGCGCGAGCTTCGCCTCCGAAGCCGTCACATGGGCGGAGATGTCTGCCTCGCAGCTGATGCGCGAGCCCGCGCCGCCCACGGCATAGCCACAAACGCGCACTCCGAGCGCTTGCAGTGTGCCGAGATCGAGTGAGCGCCCGTCATCGGAGCCGACGAGTTGCAACGACGGGCTGAGCCGCGAAGCGCGGATATCGCGGATCTGATCGACGCGTTCGTGGAGGATGCCGCTCAGATCCAGCCACTCCATGATGTCGCGCCCGCGATAGCTGCGGGGCAGCCGGCAGTGGCGCCCCACCGCGAGCGTGACCGGGTGCCCTGCCAGCTGGAGCTCGTGAGCCAGTTGTGCACCCGTCGCCGAAGCGCCGACGACGAGCACGCCCCCGGGCGGCAGATCCGCGGGAGACTTGTAGTCGTTGGTCGTCAGCTGAACCAGTCGCGGGTCGAGCTCGGCAGCCCAGTCGGGCAGCGTGGGGTGCATGCAGTGTCCCGTGGCGATGACCACGTTCTTGGCCGCGAAAGCTCCGACGTTCGTGCGCACCCAAAAGCCGTTGCTCGCGTCGGCGCTCACCGACACGACCTCGGCCCCTTCGCACACGGGCGCGGAGAAGCTCTGCCGATACTCCTCGAAGAATCTGACGATTTCGCTGCGGTGGAGAAACCCGCCAGGGTTCGGGCCCCGGTAGCCGAAATGGGGCAACCGCGTCTGCCAGTTGGGCGTGAGCAGGCGCAGCGAATCCCAGCGGTCGCGCCAAGCTTGCGCGACGCGACCGCGTTCGAGCACGACGTGAGACAGCCCTCGATCGGTCAAACACCGACTCAGCGCCAGGCCCGCCTGACCGGCCCCGATGATGACGGTATCGAGTGTGCTCACGTGCTCCTCCTGGGGACCCAAATCCGAGCGGTCTCAGGCCTCGATACTGAGATCGACGGGTACCCCGTTCGTGAGTACGTCGAATACTGCGGAGCGATTGCGCGACTGCTCCACGATCTCACGCAGCTTCTCTGCCGACGCGTCGCCCTTGATGCTGAACTTGATCCGCATCCCTTGAAAGCCGTTGCGCACCGAAGCCGAAAGGCCGAGAAGTCCCAAGAGATCGATGTCGCCCTCGACCGAAGCCGTGACCGACTCGAGCTTCACTCCGCGCGCCGCAGCGATGTTGCCGATGCCAGCCATGATGCAGGCGGCTAGTGCATGCAGCAGATACTCGACCGGCGCCGGCGCCATGCCTTGGCCGCACAACACCGGGTGGTGGTCGCCGTCGTAGCGGAAGGTCTGCGAGTGTGAGTGATCGCCGCCCGCGCCGCTGAACATGCCCATCGTGGTTCGGCTGTGTGTCCCTGAAAGCCACTCGTTGGTGGCGCGAAAGCGGAACTTGGCGAGTTCGGGCGCTTGACCCACCGCGCTGATGGTCGCGAACAAGGCTGGCGTGTCGACGCCGTTCAGTGGCTTGACCTCGCGCTTGGGTTTCGCGGGCGACGAGTTCTCGATGCTTGCTTGTGTCATGACATTTCCTTGGTTAGAGGCCGGACGGTGCCTGCGTCCCGAGGACTGCCCTCGCTCGCGCTCACGCGCCGTCCTTGGGGGCACTCTGGAGTGCTGCCGCCAAAGCCGTCGCCCGCGCCGCGCCAAAGAAACGTCAAAGTGTATCGCCGCCTGCTTTTCCGCGTCCGTCCCCCCGCCCGCTGCTGCATGGTCCATCCCAGGCAAATCGGGCACAACCCGGGCCTCGCGCCTGCACCCGCAAGCGGACCCGCTGCTCAAACTCGGGCGCCCTGCTCCAGACTCGGGCGCAGCTCTTCCAACTCGGACGCTCCGGCTCCCCGCCGTCGCCCGAGCCGTGTCAGCTCATGCCGTGAGCTCGCCGATGTCCGTGCTTGCTTGGTCGACCGATTCGAGCGCCTGGAACACGGCGGTGCGCAGTAGCCCTTGGCGCCGCTGGCTGAGTGGTTCGCCGTCGGGGGCGGATACCCAAAGGCGCTCGGAGCGTACGCCGTCGCTCAGCTTGGACTCGACGTGATGGACTTCCAGCTTCAGGTGGATGAGCCCGCGCACCAGGGGCGCAATCACGCCGCCGGGATGGGAGGTTTCGCAAGCGACGAGCACCCCGCTCTTTGCTTCGTCGTCGAGGAACTGCACTTCGTCGAGGAACTGCACTCGCGTCTGCTTGCGTGTGCGCGTGCTCGAAACGCCCGGCCCGGTTGGGTCTACGGCGGCGGCGTCGTGCATGTGGGTGCTTTGGTGATAGGGTAATGAGGTCATGGGACTCGGGAAAGACTCGCTAATTACGGTGGTCCCGCTCCGTTCTTTAGGCGCCAACGCGCGGTAACTGCTGACCATTCCCGGTTACCCGGCCGGAAACGGCTTTTTCCCCGCAGTGTCGGCTAGTGCCCGGTATTCGCTACGAAACTTTGAGTGTGACATTGTCGTATCAGCGCGCCGTACAAAAAGGCGCGAAGGGTGCAGGGCGAACCCTACACCCTTCGCTGGGGAGAGAGGATTGAGTGGGATGGAATTGCTAGGGGACTCGTTGGGAGCGCCGTTCACGCCTCGTGAGGTGAACGAGACGCTTCGACGGCGTCGCATCTCGTTAAGAGGAGGCTGAGGGTTGGTCCTCGTCTTTCTTGGTGAATAGCTTCTTCGCCTTCTCCGCGAGTCCGCCGACGTTGACTTTGACTTTCTTGGGCTGGGCTACGCTGGGCTTCGGCACGCGCAAGCTGAGGGTGCCGTTCTCTACGTTGGCTTCGATCGCTTCGGGGTTGACGCCTTCGGGCAACGCGAACGATCGCTGGAAACGCCCGTAGTGCCGCTCGACGCGGCGATAGCCTTGCTGCTTGCCTTCGGTCTCGTACTTGCGTTCACCGCGAATGGTGAGGACGTTGTTTTCGACCTGGATGTCGATCTCTTCCGGCTTCATTCCCGGAACGTCCGCGGTGACGAGGTAGCCATGCTCGTTTTCGGTGATGTCTACCGAGGGAACGAAGCTGCGTTGAGTGGATTGGGTGGCCAAAGGTCGTCCCCAAAACTCGTCGTTGAACATGTCATTGAACGCATTCCATACAGTGAGCATACTAGTCTCCTTTCCTGAAGCATCGCTTCTGGTTACGGTTTGGTAGAGTCCCGCGCGGCGCGGTCACACCTGCGCCGGACTGCTCTGAACATCACGGTTCGCGTCTCGCCCGACGGCGCTGTTGGGCGGCGTTTGGGGCGGGTCTAGGCGTTCCGTCCGATTCGAGGAGCAAGTTAACCACCGAGATCAGTGCGTCAACCCTGCGGGCGCGGGCGCCGATTTTCGGTTCTTTTTCCGCAACCCAGGCCTCGCCCTGGCCGATGCGAGGGAGTGCAGCCCGATCCGCCACGACAGCTCCAGAAGCGTGAGTGGCCCTCGCGTTTGCTCGATCTACCGGAGCCTCCAGCCGCATTGTACCTCTCGGGCGCTTTGCCCGGTCCTCCCTACGTGGCGGTCGTGGGAACCCGGCGCCCGAGCTCCGAGGGAGTGGTCTTTGCACAGGCGCTGGCGGGGGAACTCGCGCGTGCGGGGGTCGGCGTGTTGTCGGGTGGGGCCGCCGGCATCGATGCGGCGGCCCATCGCGGGGTGCTCGACGCAGGCGGCTGCACGCTCGTGGTCGCCCCTGCCGGTTGGAACAAGCCCTTTCCGCCGGAGCTCGCCGGTCTGTTTCGCGAGGTCGTGACACGCGGGGGTGGCTACCTTTCGCTCTGCCCGCCCGACGAAGCGGCGACGCGGCCGCGCTTTTTCTTGCGCAACGCCTGTTTGGTGGCGCTGGCGCACGTGGTGGTCGTCGTCGAAGCAGGCTACCGCAGCGGCGCGCGCAACGCGGCGAAACATGCGCGCTTGCTCGGCCGCAAGCTCTTCGCAGTGCCCTCGGCTCCGTGGGTCCCGTCCGGGCGCGGTTGCATCGCCGAGCTCAAGGCCGGCGCAGCACCACTCGAATCGGCGAAAGACGTGCTCGAGTACCTCGCGGCCGCCAACCTGCACACGTTGGGGCCCCAATTGGGGTTGCCGCTCGGCGAACACACTCTGGTTTCGGGGGAGCTGGGGCCTTTCGCGAACCCGGAGACCGAGGCGGCGGATTCCGAGTCGTCGAAGCGAGCCAAGGTCCTCGCGGCGATCCGGGCCGGGGCGACCACGTACGATGCCGTCTGTGACGCTACGAGGCTTTCGCTGGGCGACGTGCAGAACGCGGTCTTCGACCTCAGGGTAGCGAAAAGCGTACAGGCCGATCTGATGGGTTACCTGCGGCCTGGCCGGCTTTGAGCCGCTTGTCGCGCGCGCATGATTCGGGCTCTTGACCGAACGCCCAGGTGCGATAGAGCACGGCGTGTCTTACGACGTCACCATCATCGGGGCCGGCCTCGCCGGAACCGAGGCAGCTCTCCAACTGGCCCATGCCGGGTTCTCGGTGCGCCTGTTGGAACAAAAACCCACACGGCGCACGCCCGCGCAGTCGAGCGACTCACTCTGCGAGCTCGTGTGCTCGAACTCGTTTCGCGGCGCCGCGCTCAGCAATGCCGTGGGGCTGCTCAAAGAAGAGATGCGCCGGCTCGGGTCGTTCGTGATGGCCACCGCCGAAGAGGTGCGCGTGCCCGCGGGGGGGGCGCTGGCGGTCGATCGCGAACTGTTTTCGGCGCGCATGACGGCGCTGCTCCGCGAGCACCCGAAAATCCATTTGGAGGTCGGTGAGGTCACTCAGCTGCCGAGCGAACGGCCGCTCATCGTCGCGACGGGGCCGCTCACGGGCGACGCTCTCGCCGACCAGATCGCCGAACGTGTCGGGCGCGACAGCCTCGCGTACTACGACGCGATCGCACCCATCGTGGCTGCCGACTCCATCGATCGCGACAAGGTGTTCGAAGCGTCGCGCTGGGACAAGGGCGAGAGTGACGACGACAAGAGCGCTTACGTGAACTGTCCGTTCGACAAGGAGCCGTACCTGGCCTTCGTGCGAGCCATCGTCGAGGCTCAGAAGGTCGAAGCCAAGCCCTTCGAAGACGTGCGCTACTTCGAGGGCTGCCTGCCCATCGAAGTCATGGCCGAACGCGGCGAGAAGACGCTCGCCTTCGGCCCGATGAAGCCGGTGGGTTTGACCGATCCGCGCAGCGGGCGCCGGCCCTACGCGGTCGTGCAGCTCCGCAAAGAGGACGCAGCCGGTACGGCGTACAACCTGGTCGGGTTTCAGTCGCGCATGACCTGGTCCGAGCAAGCCCGCATCTTCCGCACCATTCCCGGCCTCGAGCAGGCCGAGTTCTTGCGCTATGGCGCCGTGCACCGCAACACCTTCATCAACGCGCCGCGCGTGCTCGACGCCACGTTTCAGTTGCGTTCGGAACCCGGGCTTTACTTTGCAGGTCAGATCACCGGCACCGAGGGCTACGTGGAGAGTGCGGCAGGCGGTTGGCTCGTGGCGCATTTCGTGATGCAGCGCCTGCGCGGGCTCGAACCAGCGCCGCCGCCCGCCAGTACGGCCCACGGCGGGCTCATCACCCAGATCACCCGCGCCGTCGACGACTACCAGCCCTCGAACATCACCTTCGCGCTATTGCCTCCCTGGACCGAAGGCCGCTTGCAGAAGCGTGCTCGCTACGAGAAGATTGCGGAGCGGGCGCTGACCGAACTCGGAGCGTGGCTCCGTGAACTTCACGAGCTACAAGAGCGACGCGATGGT
>Ga0315910_10003099_pt1 | contig 14294 bp, 9 predicted proteins | sample EdamamesoilMG_FD_204470 | JGI IMG/M metagenome (GOLD analysis project Ga0315910, IMG submission 204470) | Garden soil microbial communities collected in Santa Monica, California, United States - Edamame soil | ecosystem: Environmental > Terrestrial > Soil > Garden | place: USA: California...
ACAACACAACACAACCCTGGCGAGGAAGCTCAACCAAACCCTGCGAACAAGCCCACCCGATGTGGCGAAGCCACGAGGCGTCGAGCACCGCCGTCGAGCGATCAGCGAGACGCCGGAGCGCAGACGGAAGTTGGGGGTGAGGAGCGCGAATTCACTTCGCGCGACGAGGGGGGCTGGGAAAGCCCCCCTAAAAAACACTGGCAGTGTGCTCGCCATTGGCGCGCACACTGCGCGCGATTGAGCGCTAGTCAACTTCACTGTGGGCGCTGCATAAAGACAGTGCGCTGAGTTTTTGTCGAGGGACTCTTTCTCGCTCACCGTCGCCAGGAACTCAGCGCAATGTCCACTACTCAAGTCGCGCATTTTGCCCCCGCTCAGTTTTCCCAAGCGTTTACAGGAGACGTGAAGACATGTCGCTCACGATCGAAAGCACGCCCTATCGTTGGCCCTACAACGGCGCCCTGCATCCGAGCAACACGGCTCTGATCATCATCGACATGCAGACCGATTTTTGTGGCAAGGGCGGGTACGTCGATCAAATGGGCTACGACATTTCGCTCACGCGCGCGTGCATCGAGCCCATCCAATCCGTGCTCAGCACGATGCGCGAATTGGGGTTTCTGATCATTCACACCCGCGAAGGCCACCGCGCGGACCTTGCGGACCTGCCCGCCAACAAGCGCTGGCGCTCGCGGCAAATTGGCGCGGGCATCGGCGATGATGGACCGTGTGGAAGGGTACTGATTCGGGGTGAGCCAGGCTGGAACATCATCGACGAACTCGCACCCAAAGCCGGTGAACCCATCATCGACAAGCCCGGTAAGGGCTCCTTCTACGCGACGGACTTGGAACTGGTTTTGCACAAGAACCACATCGACAACATCGTGCTCACCGGCATCACCACGGATGTCTGTGTGCACACCACCATGCGTGAGGCCAACGACCGCGGCTTTGAGTGCGTGATCTTGTCCGACTGTTGCGCGGCCACGGACCCCAATAATCACGCAGCGGCGCTCAACATGGTGAAAATGCAGGGTGGAGTGTTTGGAGCGGTGGCGAGCTCCGCTGTGCTCTTGGCGGGGCTGAAGGGCGTGACCAAAGCATGACCTCTCGTTTGGTGCTCAGGCAGTTGTTTGAGGACTGCGCCCCGGAGGAACATGGACAGTTCGTCCCGCTGCATCCGGGCGTAGACATCTTGCCCCTCTACGGCATCACCTTGGAAGGTCGCCCGCTCTCGCCCCACGGTCCTTCCGCCGCGTTCATCCGCTACGCACCCGGCGCTCGCGTGCCCCGCCACGGCCACCCAGGGTTTGAACACATCATCGTGCTGCGTGGGTCCCAAAGCGACAGTTTGGGCGTGTACCCGCGGGGCACCTGCGTCGTGAACCCGCCCGGAAGCAGCCACAGCGTGGCCAGCGAAGAAGGCTGTCTGGTCTTGGCCATCTGGGACCGCCCGGTGGAGCTCTTGCCTGACTGAACAGCAGGGCTGACTAGCCGCTTGCATGACTTACCGCTCGTTCGCCTAACCGAAAGCCCCTGAGGTCAACATGCCCAACGTCACTATCGAAGCCGAACCGACTCCCATCAGCATCATGCCTCAGAAAACCGCGGCCATCATCATCGACATGCAGCGCGACTTCTTGGAGCCTGGCGGATTTGGTGAAGCGCTCGGCAACGATGTGTCCAAGCTGCGCCGCGCCATTGAGCCCTGTAAGACGCTGCTCAGCGGGTTGCGCGAAATGGGCATCCTGATCATTCACACCCGTGAAGGACACCGTCCCGACTTGAGCGACGCGCCCCCTGCCAAGGTATTGCGGGGCTCACCCAAGAGCCGCATCGGTGACAGCGGGCCCATGGGACGCATCCTGGTGCGTGGCGAGGTTGGTCACGACATCATCAAAGAACTGTACCCGCTGCCCGAGGAGCCAGTCATCGACAAACCCGGCAAGGGTGCGTTTTTTGCGACTGATTTGGGTGCCATTTTGGCTGCCCGCTCCATCGACACGCTGCTGGTGTGCGGCGTCACGACGGAGGTGTGTGTGCACACCACGGTGCGGGAGGCCAACGATCGTGGCTTTCGGTGCATCGTGCTCTCCGACTGCACTGCCTCCTACTTTCCTGAGTTCCACGAGGTGGGGCTCCGCATGGTCGCCGCCCAAGGCGGCATCTTCGGCTGGGTGAGCAACTCATCCAGCGTGCTCTCTGCTTTGAAGGCAGCCTGAACCCAAGGCCGCATTCTCGAGCTGTTTCCCCCCACATCCAACGTTGTCTCCCACACCCAACAGAGGAACCCTGCCGTGACTGAACATAAACCACAAATCTGGACACCCGGAGACTGGAACGCCTTCTTCGGATTTGGCACCAACATTTTGGTCAATCTCCTGGTTTTGACCGGCCTGTTGCGATTCGTGCTGCAAATGCCGGACGAGCTGGTGTTTACCCGCGTGCTTCCAGCGTGCGGTCTCATGCTGTTTCTCAGTACCGTGTACTACGCGTGGCTCGCTTACAAGTTAGCCAAAGAAACTGGGCGCACTGACGTGTGTGCGCTGCCCTCCGGGATCAGCGTACCGCACATGTTCGTGGTGGTGTTCGTGATCATGTTGCCCATCAAGCTGAGCACGGGCGACCCGCTGAAGGCTTGGGAGGCGGGTCTGGCGTGGGTGTTCATTCAAGGATGTTTGCTGATGATCGGTGGGTTCATCGCGCCGTTCATCCGCAAGATCACTCCGCGCGCCGCGCTGCTGGGCACTTTGGCGGGCGTGTCTGTCGCGTTCATCTCATTGCGTCCCGCCTTCGAGATGTTCATGACTCCGCTGATCGGACTGACCTGTTTTGCTATCATCTTGGCCAGCTGGTTCGGCAAGGTGCGTTACTACAAGGGCATGCCCGCAGGCCTGGTGGCCATCGCGGTCGGTACCTTGATCGCGTGGGGGTCCACGGCGCTCGGTCACAGCATGGGCGGTATGTCGCTTGATTCACTCACCAGTTCCGTGGCTGGTTTTGGCTTCAGTCTCCCTATTCCGGCATTCAATCACGTCTTCTCCGGGTTTGAGTTCTTGGGCGTCATCATCGTCACGGCTGTCCCCTTCGGCATCTACGACCTGGTGGAAGCCATGGACAACGTCGAGAGCGCATCGGCCGCGGGCGACAGCTTCCCCACCACACGCGTACTGACGGCCGATGGCGCGATCAGCTTGGTGGGTTGTCTGATGGGCAACCCCTTCATCTTGGCTGTGTACATTGGCCATCCGGGTTGGAAGGCCATGGGCGGTCGCATTGGTTACTCCGCGCTGACGGGCGCTATGGTGCTCGTGTTGGCCTGGCTGGGCATCATACCGGTGATTGTTTCGTTAGTACCGGTGGTCGCCATCTCGCCCATCCTCCTTTACATTGGCATGCTCATCGGCGCGCAAGCATTTCAAGAAACGCCGCACAAACATGCGCCGGCCATCATCTTGGCGTTGTGTCCGCATTTGGCCGCATGGGGCAAGGTGCAGATCGACAACGCTTTGGGGGCGGCGGGCACCAGCGCGGAGGCGGTGGGCTTGGACAAGCTCTCCCAAGTGGGCGTTCTCTACGAGGGGCTCAGCATCCTGGGTGGTGGTGCGATTGTTGGTGGATTGGTGCTCGGCGCGATCGCCGCGTTCATTCTCGATCGCAAGTTCACCAACGCCGCGGGCTTTGCACTGGCCGCCGCCTGCCTGACCTTCTTGGGCTTCATGCATGGTGAATCCATTGGCTTCGGTCAGTCGCCTTGGATTGCAGCAAGTTACGCCACTGTCGCAGTGGTCCTCTATGCCTGCGCCAAGCTCGGCGCAGTACCTGCAGAAAAGGAGGACGAAACCTACTTCCCACAACCCGTGGTGGAGGGCCCAAGCGAACAAGCACCCGCCCCCGCCGAATGAGGTTCCCGCCACTTCCATCTCCTGACCGTGTCCACATCTTTCCCCATGCGCTTTTGATGGCGCGTTTCAGTGGACACGACCAACACCGATCGAAAGGACTGAAACCCAATGCATTGTCAAAACCCCACGACATCCAACTTCACTCATCGCGTCGCGTCTTGTCCAACTCCACGTCTCCTGTCGAGCGCCACAGCCCTGCTCGTTTTGGTCTGGGCAGGGTTAGCCGCGGCTCAAGATCCACCCGCGGAGACGCCACCAGCGGAGGTAGCGGCAGAACCTGCCGCCCCCGCACCAGAGCCGGAGCCCACAGCAGAGGTCCCGCCCGACCCGGAGCCAGCAGAAGCAGCCCCACCCCCAGAACCCGAAGCGCCCCCCGCAGAAGCGGCGCCTGAGGAAGAGCCCCCTGCAGAAGAGAAGCCCTTTGAACCCAAGTTCACCGTCGGCGTGGGCATGCGCACCGGTCTCAACATGATCTTGAGTGGCGACAACTCAGGTCAGTTGAGCCTCAACGACGGCTTGGTCGATCAGGTGCACATCCGTCCCTACCTGGGCGGCAGCCTCACCCCGCACGTCGGCTACTGGGTGCAGTTTGAAGTCGGTACTGCCAATGGCTTGGGCAACTTTGCGGTGCTCGACGCCATCGCCCAGATCAAGTTCATCGATGAGATCCAGCTGTGGGTAGGTCAACACATCCCAGCCAATGATCGCAACAACATGAACGGTCCCTTCTTCGGCAACGGTTGGAACTTCGCCATCACGGTCCCCAGCTACCCCTTCGATGTGGGCGCTCGTGACCGCGGCGCAACGTTGTGGGGCCTCATCGCGGGCGGCCACATCAAGTACCATGCCTCCATCGTGGATTTGCAACCCGGCCGTGACATCGGCAAGGCGCGCGGCGCTGGCCGCGTCACGGTGCACCTGCTCGAGCCAGAAAACTTCTACTACAACTCCGGCACCTATTTCGGCAAGCAAGACATCTTGGCGTTTGGTGCCGTGGTGCAAGGGCAAGCCAAGGACGACGCGGTCGAGGACAGCAACTTCTTCGGCTTCTCCTTCGACGGCATGTTCGAGAAGAATTTGGGTGCAGGTGGCACGCTGACCCTCGAAGGCGGCTACTGGAACTTCCGTCAAACGGGCGCCAACTATGCGGCCAACCAGGGAACGATCGATGGGCCCGATGGCGGCGGTGTTGCTTACGGCGTCACCGGTCCACACCCCGGCGAGTCCTTCTTGGCGTCCATCTCGTGGCTCACGCCAGGCAAGGTGGGTGCTGGTTACATCCAGCCCAACTTCAGAACCCAATACTTCAACGGCAGCGCAAGTGAATCGTTGGTGTTCGACGCGGGGCTAGCCTACGTGGTGGACGGCTTCAATCACAAATATCACCTCAACTACAGGCACGCGGAGAACAATCCCGATGCCGGTCCGGTTGCGAAGGAAGATTCTATTCAGGTCGGTTTTCAGTACCTGATGGGGATGTGAGCAGGGGAAATCTCACAGCCTTGTCCGCTTGAACGGCGGGGTGACCTTCGGTCATCCCGCCGTTCGCGTTTGTGTCCCCATCCGTCGTGACGACGTTGGCCAGAAGCTGGGTTCAAGCTTTTTGTGCGGCCAAAAACGCTCGAAATCCGCCGTACTCCGTGATGTCGCGCGCGCCGAGTAACGCTGCGTGTTCACAGATGAAGCCCTTGACCCACGAGCCATCGCACAGTTCGACATTGCCAATGCCGAGGGGCGGCGGCACCTCTTGCACGAAACTTCCAAACTCCACCAAGGGCATACTCCACACTTCCAGAGCGATGGCCGCGCCCTGCTCCACGCGCTCGAGGCCCGGTTTGGCTGGAACGGTGCCCGGCAACAGGTACAGTCGGTACTTGTCGCTGGTGGTGGTGGCTCGAACCAAATGCGCCCCACGGGTCGTGAGCTGATGATTGAGCGGCAGGCCCGCCAAATGCGCGCCTAGCACAGCTACCTCCACCGACCGCGGCACGGCGACGTCCAGCGCCGCGTCGCTGAGCTGGGCCCCACCTCGGTTCGACACACCATCCGACCACTTGCGCGGTGTCGCACCCAGCTGCTCGGTCAGTTGCCCCTCGAGCAGCCGGGCCAAGCGTGCCAAACGTCGCTCGGAGAACGCCGGACCAAGCAAGGTGATCCCCGCTGGCAAATGATCCTCTCGCCAACAACCTGGCAGCGCCAGGCCGCACAGATCCGCCAGATTGGTAAAGTTGGTGTACGTGCCCAAACGACTGTTGGTCGCCAGCGGCTCGGCCATCACCTCACTGATGCGATAGATGGTCGGCGTGGTGGGGACCAGCACCGCGTCGACCGTACTGAGGATCTCCGCGATCTGTCGCGCCAGAGTGGCCCGACGGTATTCATCGGCAAACGCCTGTTCGGCCCCCAGCCCGAGCCCCGCCTGCATGATGGTGCGCACACTTGGGTCCATCCATTCAGCAGGTCCAGCCAAGATGCTCTGCGCCACCAGCGCCCGCTCCGCCACCCACACGCTCGAATAAAGCAGCTGGGCCAGCTCGAAGAAGGGTGCGCCCTCGACAGGAACGACCTCCATGCCCAGCCCTCGCACCACTGACACCGTTGCTTCGAACGCTGCCTGAGCGACGCGATCGTCGAAGAACCTGGCCGGTGTGAGCACACCCAGACGAACGGTGGCCGGCGCAGCGCGATCCTCCACTGGGGGCGGCTGCGCGCGCCGAGCATACGGATCATGAGCGTCGAAGTGCGCCAGGAGAGACCAGGCGAGCTCGGCGTCGTCTACCGTGAGGGCAAAGATAGAAACGCAGTCCAGGGTGCGACAGGCGGGCACCACCCCGCGGGCGCTCAGAAGCCCGCGGCTGGGCTTGAACCCGACGATGTTGTTGAACGCCGCGGGCACGCGGCCTGAGCCGGCCGTGTCGGTGCCCAGGGCAAGGGGCACCACGCCACGCGCCACGAGCGACGCCGATCCGGAGCTGGACCCCCCCGCGATGTAGCGCGCATCGTGCGCGTTGGGCACGACGCCATAGGGCGAGCGCGTTCCCACGAGCCCACTGGCAAACTGATCGAGGTTGGTCTTGCCCACCACGATTGCCCCCGCGTGACGGAGCAACTCCACCACGTGGGCATCACTCTCCGCCCCATAGGCGAACTTGGGGCAAGCCGCGCTGGTGGACCAACCGGCCACGTCAATGTTGTCTTTGATGGCCACGGGCACGCCAAAGAGGGGCAAGTCGGCGCGCGGCGCGCGTTGCCACAAGGCACTCAGCTGCGCCTCGATGTCCCGGGCCGAGGCTCGAAAGATCCACGCCGGATCTGCCTCGGCGCTCCCCGCAAAATAGTTGAGATAAGTGGGCAGGCTCAATTGTCGCGAGGCCACAGCCTGTCGCCAATCCTCGATGGTCCAGCCCGGGCGCGGCCTATTCAGCTCGACGTGAAACGCCATAGTGGTGGTGCCCAACCCTGACACTACAACTATTTCTTCTCGGTTTCTGACCCAACTTTAACGGCCCCGACCCGGCGTCGATCCGACAGCAAATCGTCGCCGCCAGTCGGTGGACTTGAGGCGCCGTCGCCCACGCAACTTGTCCTCATCCATGAGGTAGGCTTCCGCCGACCCAGCCCCGTCTAGCTCGATGGTGCGCCGAAAAAACAGCCGGCCGTTTTCTTTGAGTTCGTCCAACTTATACAGCGTTGCGCGCGAGATGCCGTAGAGTTCCCCTTCGATCTGCAAATCGCCGCCCACGATCAGGGCCGGAAATTGACCCAGCTCCACCAAGCGATAGCCAGCCACGGTGCGCGCTGAGCCAATGCGAAAGCTGTCCTTGAGGTAGTGCTCATGGATCTCGCCGCGCATCAATGAGCCATAGGCAAAGAGACGTACTTCGTCAGTCACGCGCCCACGGTGCGGACGAAGCTCGAGAAATTCAAGCCTCGACGGTTCAATCTGCGCGCTGAGGATGGCATATTTCAATCTTCGACCTTCATGACCGCACACCGGCCGTCCATCCCAGGTTCCATCCAGCGGGCCTTCTTGTTACTGCTTTTTCTTTTTTGCGCCTGCCAGCCCCCGCATGGCTCGCGCCTGTCCAGAAAGAGGTCCGCCCCCCCGCCCCGCCCCGCTCCGGCCGCCGTGACTCCACGGGCTACCTGGACCCCCCTGCCCAGCAGTGGGTCCTTCTTCTCGGCCAGCGAGTATCAAAAGCCGCCCGACGAGGTCATCGGCCTGCTCGAACACGAGCCCGAGCCCAAGGTCGTCCTGCACACCATTTCATCACGGTTCGTCCAATTGTTCGAGCAGCCGCTCATTCCCATGCATCAACTGGCGCGACGCCGTCTAGGCCTGGGGGGGATGCGCATCGATCCTATCAACCGGACCCAGGGCACCGATCCCTTGTTTACGCGCTTGGTGCTTGGACACCTTCGTGACCGCAAGTTGCGGGTGGACGTCTCGCCGCCCGAAGGGGCGCTGTTCGGTAATGTAGCCTTTTCTCCCAATGGCACGCGCCTGGTCGTTTCTCTGATCTACGCCGATCAAGTCTTGGCTGGAGTGGTGGATGCGACGACCGGCAGCTTGCAGGTGCTCGCCACGGGTCCGCTGTTGGCGGTGTGGGGCGAGCCGTGCACTTGGCACAGCGACACCGACCTCTTGTGCGCGCGACCCCAATTTGACGGCACCCCGCCGCGGGAGGAGGTCAAACCGAACATCGTAGAGCTGATCGATGGGGCGGCGGCCACGGTCACGTACACGAACTTGTTGCGCAACAACAATGACGACCTCTTGCTCGAACACTACTGCGGCGTGCAACTGTTTCAGTTCGATCTGGACGTCGAAAAGTCTCAAGACCTCTCTGAACCTGGGTTGATCACCGCGGCGTCACTTTCACCGGACGGCCGCTACCTGATGACTGAACGTTTGGAGCGCCCGTACCCGCGGCTGCTTCCTATCGAGCGTTTTCAAAAGCAGCTGTCGATCCTCGACCTATTGTCGGGCGAGCTCGTGCTGCGCATCGCCGCACCCGGAGAGGCCATCAGCACGTCCACACCCTGGGGACCACGCGCCGCGGCCTGGGATCCGGCGCAACCCGCCCGCATCATCTACGTGTATCGAGAACCCAACCTGGGTCCGGGGGATACCGAATCCTTGGTCGCGCGCGTGCCTCCGTTCGAGAGCACGCCCGTATTGCTTGGTCAGCAGCTCACCAACACCAAGAGTTGGGGGTTCACCAGCACCGGGCGTCTGTACCTCGTGGACAGCGGAAGGACCCCGCGTACCTGGACCACCTTCAGCTTGACGGAGGGACAGAAGATCATCGCGCATGGGTCGGAGGGCGAGGTGGTGGGTGATCTCAGTCGCGCGCTCAAAGTCAACGGAGAGCGCGGGGCCGTTCTGGAACATCAAGGCAAATTCTATTTCCTCACCGATGAGGTGGCCGGCGACGAACTCTACAATCGCCTGAGTGAATGGGACTCAAACGCGGCTGTGGCGCGCCCACTTTGGCGCAACCTCCCCACTGAATACGCCAGCGTGCTGGCCGTGCTCGACCCAGCCACACGGCGCTACCTGATCAGGACCGAGACCCCGAGCATACCGCCTTATTTGGCGGTCTCCGAAATGGGCATGCGGCGCGCCATCACGACGCCCGCCCCGGCATTTGTCGAACTCAAGGGCGTGACGCGCCAGCAAATCGTCTACCGGCGCGCTGACTCCGTGTTGCTCTCGGCCATGTTGTATCTGCCGGCTCAATTCAAACCAGGACAGCGCTTGCCTACGGTGCTGTGGATCTACCCCAAAGACTACACCGACCAGCAGCAAGCCTCGCGGCTCACCACTCAACCCCAGCGCTACTTCGAAGTGCGTGGGCCATCGCGCTTCAGCGTGCTCACCCAAGGCTATGCTTTGGTCGACGCACCCTCCATGCCCATCGTGGGTGACATCACGTCCGGGCGGGATGATTACCTGCCCCAACTCATCGCCAGCGCGGCCGCCTGCATCAACTACTTGGTCGAGCTGGGCATCTCAGAGCCTGGGAATATTGCGGCCATGGGTCGCAGCTACGGAGCGCTCGCCGTGGCCAACCTGATGGCCCATTCCACACTGTTCAAAACCGGGATCGCCATCAGCGGCGCTTACAATCGCACCCTCACTCCGTTTGGGTATCAACGTGAAACGCGCACCTTTTGGCAAAACACCGAAGCGTATGTGAACCTTTCACCCTTCTTTTTTGCGGATAAGGTCCAAGGCTCGATGCTGCTGTTGCACGGCGAAGACGACGACAACCCGGGCACCCCTCCCTTTCAATCGGATCGATTTTACGCCGCGCTGGCGGGCAACGGGGTCAAAAGTCGTTACGTGGAATTTCCGTTCGAGGGTCATCAGTTTCGAGGACGAAAGACGGTGCTGCACGCCAGCGCCGAAATCATCAATTGGCTCGACCGCCACCTCAAGTCGCCTCCGCCCTGAAGCTCGCGCGGCGCGCAAACAGGTCCTGCGCACCCTACTTGCTCAGCCAGCGTGCCTCGCCTCCGCCCACAGCACCGGCCCGCGTCGCACGCCTCAGCTGGTGCACCCACCACCGCGCGCGTGCGCCCACCACCCAGCTCGGGCAGCCCATCTCAGCCGCAGTGTGCAAAAAAGTTAGTGCCCACTTCGGCAACCGGACAAGGATGTCCGAATGTGTGTTTCATCGGCACCCGGCTCCCCCGGCGGAACTGGGATTTGCTTGAGGTTTAGGCGCCCAGTCTGGACGTCGCGGGGGACCTCAGCTGCGCTTGGCACGCTCCATGCTTAAGTGGCTGTGGCTTGGGTGTACAGACCCCGGCCAATCCTCGGTAGTTTGGGCGTCACTTGGCTTACTTCTTTTTGCTTCCTTGACTTGTCGTTCACTTAGCTTGCTTGAATTGCCCTGCTTGCTTGAATTGCCCTGCTTGCTTGAATTGCCTGCTTGCTTGAATTGCCTGCTTGCTTGGATTGCCCTTCCACTTGGTGTGTATCGCTGAAGTTACTTCCCTCGTCCCCCGGGGGCTTCGGTTTCTTGCTTAGATTGAACTGCTCCGTGCATTTCCATTCGGTTTCCCACGTCTAACCGATTGATGTCACTCCTTTGGGCCTGACGCCCCCCGTCGGGTTCACCAGCTGGGCGTCCCGAGAGCAACCCTGACCGCGGCGGGTTCATTCCCCAAGTTCCGCCGTCGCGCTGTCTGCCGCAACAAATCTGATATGTTTTCGATCAGTTGCTCGTGACTGCGCCACTCCTTCCACAGACCCGCCCCTCGCTGCTCGTCCCACCACAACTCAGGCGGCGGTGGTCCGCGCGCAGAGTTGTGGGCATTTCCCTGGGAGAACGCGCGCGGGGTCAACTGGCAGCGCTTGCGCTGCTCATGACCGCAGGCTGCGCCACCCAGCCCAGCGCTCACCCCCCGGCTGGCCCAGCAGGTGAGCACCCGACCAACGTCGCCACCGCGAGCGCGCCGCTAGCGACGAGCGCAACCACCTCGACACCCAAGATCACGCTCTTGTATCCACCCAAGCCCTTCGTGTGGCTCGGGGTAGAGCTCAAGGCACGCAGTGCAGGACTACCTGGCGTATTAGTGGAGCGCGTTGTACCGGGCTCGCCCGCCGAACAAGCGCACCTTCAGACAGGGGACATCGTGCTGTACCTCGGTCAGCAGCCGCTCAGCACACCCGAAGCGGTCAGCAGTGTGGTGCGGGACCAAGTTGCGGGCTCGAGCACTCCCTTGATCATCGAGCGCGACGGCAGACAGCACTTGGTGCGCATTGTCTTTGAGCTCATGCCTGAGTTCGAAGATCGATTGCGTCTGGCCTTCATTGGTCGGCCTGCTCCCGAGATCAGTGGTGTAGTTGCATTTCAGGGCGAAGTGGCCTCCTTGCGCTCGCTCAAGGGTCAGGTCGTGGTCCTCGAATTTTGGGCCAGCTTTTGCCAGGCATGTCGCTTGCTCGGGCCCACGCTCGATGCGTGGCACCGCGACTACTTGAGCCGGGGTGCTCAGGTGGTGGGGATCACCGTGGATCTGCCACAGGTCGGCCTGGAGGTCGCCCGCCGGGCGCAGATGGGTTACCCGCTGGGCAGCGATCCCGACGCGGAGGTCACCCGCAGTTACATGGCGTCGCAAATTCCCACCCTGTTCATCATCGATAGTCAGGGCATCGTACGGGACGCCATCGTCGGATACTCCGAGGAACGTTTGTCGGGTGCACGTGCGCTCATCGAGCGCCTACTCAGCGAAGCTTCATGATGATGGCAGGGGGGCCACGTCAACACTTGAGACGGCCGCTGGGGATTGTCTTGTTGGCCGCCTGGGCTTGGACATCACCGGTCCAGGCGCACATTCCCGCGCGGGACTTGCAGCGCGCCCTCGCCCAACTGCCCGACGGCGGCGCGCGCTACTTGACCCACGCACTGTCGCTCGGTGCAAAAACCGACAGCACCTCGCCCAGCGTCCCTTTGTTGGTCGAGCTCGCGCCCACGGATCCGGTGCCCGAAGGCGCCATCCCCATCGTCAACGGGTGGCACGTCCTCTACAGCACCGTGTCTGGCTTCTCACAGCTCACGAGCCCTGGCCAATTGGGCACCGCGGGCATCCGCTACCCCCTTTTGTCGGTCGCGGAGCCGCACATCCGGGGTGACGTTGCACGGGCTGACTACGGCGTGACCGGCGAAGGCGTCGTGATTGGCGTGGTCGATACCGGCGTCAGCGTCGCCCACCCCGCGTTGCGTCACGCGGATGGCAGGACGCGCATCCGCTGGTTGTTGCGCTACGGACAGCAGCCGCGCGGCGTCCATCCAGAGCTGGAGGCTGAGTATGGCTGTCTCGCGGACGACCCCTGCGCGGTGTACGACGACGCCGACCTCAACCAGTTGCTCAGCGAAAATGACGTCACCCAACTGCCACAGGATCCGATCGGCCACGGCACCCATGTGACCTCCGTGGCCGCCGGGCGCGATGACGCTTATCCGGGTGTGGCGCCCGACGCCCAGTTGATCTTCGTCGCCGCGGCCGATGAAACAGGCGGCGTCTACGACAGTCGCATCTTGATGGGGTGTCGGTTCATCTTCGAGCAAGCAGCCCGTCTCGAGAGTCCGGCCGTGATCAACCTGAGCCTGGGCTCAGACTTTGGCTCCCACCGCGGTGACTCGGGCTTGGAGCTTGCGCTGAGTGAGCTCGCGCAAGGACCAGGTCGCGCGATCGTCGTGGCCGCGGGCAACAGCGGCGCCCGCTACACGGGCATTTTTCCCGAGCAGTTTTCTCCGTTTGGAAACCACGCCGAGTTCGCGGTGACCCCGGATACGGAGCTGCACATCCCTGTGCTTCAGTATTCAACGCGCAAACGCGACATCAGCGGCACCATCTACGTGTGGCTCGGGGTAACGCCTGGTGAGTCCATCGACGTTTCGTTCCGCGCCGGACGCGACTTTAGTGAATGGATTGCGGCCGGTGAGGTCGGGGCAACCAGCTCGGACGAGTGGGGCGACCCCGATCAGTTTGATCTGGTGATTCTCAACGCCAGCGGCCAAGAGAGCTACCTCGATCTCGCTCCAGGAAATGCGGTGGTCTCCATCGCGGGACGCTTCGCTTCCGATCGCCAGTTTGACCTGGCCGTGCGCGGTCAAGCAACGGTGGTCATGTGGGCGATCGGCACCGGCCAGGCGGCGTACGGAGCGTCCTCGCTTGGTCCGCTCCTGCCCAGAGCGCAAGTCCGGGGCACCATCCAAGTCCCTGCGACGGCGCGCGATTTAATCGCGGTGGGTGCAACCGTGAATCGCACCACGTGGCTGGACTACACGGGCAACACCGTGACTCAGCCCGGGAAACCAACAGGTTTGTCCTTGTTCAGCTCGCAAGGGCCGACTCCACTCGGCGATCTCAAGCCGGAGCTGGTGGCGCCCGGAGAGGGCATCATCGCGGCCATGGCGCAGGAGTCCGACCCCCGAGGCGACCCCCGCAGCATCAGCCAGTTTGACAACGCGGGCAGTTGCCCGGGCGACCTTGAATGTTATGTGATTGATGATCTGCACGGCATTGCCAGCGGGACGTCCATGGCAGCACCCCTGGCCGCGGGGACAATTGCCTTGCTGATGCAGCGCGACCGAGCGCTCACCCAACAACAAGCCAAAGCGTACCTCGTCGCGGGCACCCAAACCTTGGCGAATGAGCTCGGCAACTCTGGGGCAGGCAATGGCGAACTGGACATCGTGGGCGCGCTCGTGGCGCAAGATGTCGACGCGGCAACTCCGCCCGAAGGCCCCGCGACCGTCGTGAGCAGCGCACAGTCACGCATGACCTGGGCGGATGATCTCGTGCGCGCGACCCCAGGCCCAGGACTCACTGGACAACTGCTGGTGCGTGATGAACAAGGCAGGCCGCTGCCCT
>Ga0315910_10003100_pt1 | contig 14293 bp, 12 predicted proteins | sample EdamamesoilMG_FD_204470 | JGI IMG/M metagenome (GOLD analysis project Ga0315910, IMG submission 204470) | Garden soil microbial communities collected in Santa Monica, California, United States - Edamame soil | ecosystem: Environmental > Terrestrial > Soil > Garden | place: USA: California...
TCGCGCGCGTCATCCACGAGCATCCACCGCGCGAGGGCGTCGACGTCGGTGGTCGGGAGGGCGACCTGCGCCTCCCGGGCGAGCTCGATCATCGTCGCGGGGCGGAGGCACCCGTCCAGATGGATATGCAGCTCCGCCTTGGGGAGCTGCCGCAGTTCGTCACGCGTCAGGGTCATCGACGGCGGCGCGGGCCGAGACGACGACGCGCAGGATCGCGCCGCCGGAGAGCGGGTGGTCGGCGGGGACGCGGATCCCGCGTGCGTCGGTGACGTACGCCTCGCCCTTCTCGAGGCGCGCGGCGAGTGCGGGGTCGAAGGCGGCGACCGCCTCCTGCGCGGTAGCGCCGGAGGGGACCGTCTGGCCCCGCTCATTGACGAAGCAGCGAATGGTCGCGGTCATCGCCGCGCCACCCACCGCACGTCGGTCGGTCCCTGCACCGGCTGCGGGAGCCGGCGGAGGTAGGCGGTGAAGGCGTCGAGGTCGAGGAGCCCCACCGGGTCCTGCGGATAGCGGGTGAGGATGGCGAACTCCTCCGCCCCCTGCGCCAGGAAGTCGGGGACCGCGAGGGTGTACTCCTTCCGGTCGTTGAGCTTGCTCCCGTCCGAGAGGCGGACATCCTTGACCCGTTCGCCACGGCGCGCCGTGGTGTCATAGCGCACGGTGACCCCGGAGATGTGGGCCCGTGGCGTGCCGGAGGCGACGAGCCCCTCCAGGAGCTGCTTCACCGCGCTTCCAGGGAGGGTCACCTTCACCAGCCGGTTGCCGAACGGCAGCAACTCGTAGGCGACGCCGAACTCGAGCGCCCCGGAGGGGAGGTCGCGCCGGATCCCGCCGTTGTTGATGATGGCGATGTCGGTCCGGAGCGCGTTGCGGTTGGCGTCCGCGATGAGCCGGCCGAGGGGGAACTCGTTCCCGCTCCGGTTCATCGGGAGCGCGAGGGAGGCGACCCGGCGCTTGGCGAGCGAATCGACCGCCGGGCGGTAACGCGCCAGGAGGGAGTCGACCCCCTTGTCGGGGCGGATCCGGTCGGCGAAGGCGGTATCGATCGCCGTCCGCGCCTCGCGCGCGCCGACCACGGTCTTGATGAGGTCGATGCGGGCCACCGCGCGCCCCGAGGAGCCCCCCTGCAGCACCGGGACCCCGGTGGCGGAGGTGCCGCGCACCGTCTGGTGCGAGTGCCCGCCGATCACCGCGTCGAGCTGCCCCGGCCCCAGGGAGTCGACCAGCGCGAAGAGCTCGCCGCTGCACGTCTCACGGCAATCGCCGCCGTAGTGGGCGAGGAGGACGATGAGATCGGCCTTCTGCTCCCGCGCTTCCTGGATCGCCGCGCGCACCGGCGCGGGGCCGGCGACGAAGCGGAGCCCGGCGACCGCGGCACGGAAGGTCATCCGGGGCGTGGACGGATGGGCGTAGCCGATCACTGCCACCTTCCGCGGGCCGGCCTGCAGCATCGTCCATCCCTTGATCCAGTCGGGGCGGCGCCCGGTCGCGGAGTCGAGGATGTTGGCCGCGAGCCACACGTAACGTGATTCCGCGATCCGCTTCTGCAGCGAATCCACACCCCAGTCGAGGTCGTGGTTGCCGACCACCGCGGCGTTGAGCCCGATGCGGTTGAACGCCTCGACCACCGGGCGACCGTAGGTGATGTTCGAAGAGAGGGTCCCCTGGAACTCGTCGCCGCCGTCGAGCCGGATGACCGGGCAGCCGCCGCAGTCGTTGGCGAGGGAGTCCATCAGGGTCTTCAGCACGGCGAGGCCCCCCAGGGGGCGCTCGTTGGACCAGGCCCAGACCCGGGGGTCGGTCTGCCCGTGCAGGTCGTTGGTGGCGAGGATGCGGAGGAGGATGGTATCGCGCGGCGCGGCGGCGACGGCCCGCGGGGCGAGCCCGGCGAGGGCGCGCGCCTGGTCCTCCCGTTCCCGCGGCACGATGCGCCAGGAAGCGCGGGCCCAGCGCTCCGGGCGCATCGTGTCGGCCGCGGCGGCCCGCTCGAGGAGGTCGCGGACCCCCTCCCCCTTGTCGTAGACGACGCGCGCCCGCGAGAGCATCGCGAACCCGCCGCCGCCGACCTGGCGGTAGTTGTTGACGGCGATCGTGAACGAGTCGGTGGGCGCCACGGCGCGCCCGCGCACCTCGAGCCGGGTGACCCGCTGGCCCATCGGCCGCGAGAGGTCGAGGTCGTAGTCGGCGCCGGTGACGATGTCGAAGTTGTAGCCGGGGATCCGCGGGTCGGCGGCGAGCTTCCCGTCCGGTCCCACCACATAGTACTGCGCGCTCTGCTCGAGGTAGGCGCGGAGGTCGGCGCCGGAGATGCGGACGGCCTTGAGGGTGTTCTCGTACGGGTAGATGGCGAAGATGTCGGCGCGCCGGATGTCGCCGGCGGGGAGGCCGCGCCGGGTGCTGAACGCCGCGGTGGCGGCGAGGTCGGCGCCGGCCGCCTTGCGCTGCACCTCGCCGATCCAATTGATCAGCGGCGTGGCGCCGGTCCGTCCCGCTTGCGCGTCGAAGGCGCCGGTGGCGAAGGCCACCTGCTCCTCCGACCAGGTGCTGACGAAGGCACGCGACTGCTCCAGCCGGCGCGCGAGGCGCGGGCTCTCGGGGACGGTGGCGAGCGGCACCAGCTGGGCGTCGACCTTCTCCACGGCCCAGGCGGTGCCGCGGCGGCGGAGCGTCAGGTGCACCACCGAGAGGCTCTGCGCCCACTGCTTCGGCTGCACGAAGTGCACGCCGTTGATCACCGAGTCGCGCATCTCGCGGTGCGAATGCCCCACCACCACCACGTCCGGGCGCGTGGTGCCGCGCGCGAAGGTGGCGGCGACGTTCTCGTCCCCGATCCCGGCGGTGTCATAGCTCGCCGCGCCGTCCATCCCGCTGTGGATCACCGTCACCACCAGGTCGGCCTGCCGGCGCATCTCGGCGAAGAGCCGGCTCTGGTCCCCCACCGGGCGGATGGTGAGCTTGCCCCGGAGCTTGTCCCCGTCCCACACCATCGCGCCCGGCGTGGTGAAGCCCGCGATCGCCACCCGCACCCGCCCCCGCGCGACGATCGCGTAGGGGGAGAACATGAGCGAATCCCTCCCGTCGGCCGCCCGGCCGGGGAAGACGCAGTTGCCGCAGACCGGGCGGAAGTTCCGGCCCCGGTACGCGTCGCGGAAGAACTCGAACCCGTAGTTGAACTCGTGGTTCCCCGGCGTGATCGCGTCGTACTCCAGGGCGTCCATCGCCTCGAGCATCGGGTGCGGCGTGCGGGGATGGGAGGCGAAGTACGACGCGAAGGGATCGCCGGAGATCAGGTCGCCGGCGTCGACCAGCACCACCTGTCCCGGATGGCGGGCGCGGAGCGAGTCCACCACCGTCGCCGCACGGGTGAGCCCCCCGGGGAACGGCTTCCCCTCGATGAAATCCCAGCCTGTGGCGCGGCCGTGGACATCGGTGGTGGCGACGACGACGACGTGGGCGGTATCCTGCGCGGCAGCGGGGGCGCCGGCAACGAGCAGCACGGCGAGCACCCGCACGATGTTCGGGGAGGTCATCCCTTCAATATATCCGCCGCCCGGAGGGGGTGACCGGGGTCCGGACACGCTTGCGCATATCCGCCCGGGCGCATATCTGTTTACGCGCATATGCCGGCCCGCCCCTCCTCCGCGCAGATCCTCCTGACGGTCTCGGAACCGACCCGGCTCCGGATCCTCAACTGCCTGGCGGCGGCCCCCCTCTTCGTCTCCGACCTCCAGGCGATCCTGCATCTCCCGCAGCCCACGGTCTCGCGGCACCTCAAGGTGCTCCGCGAGGTCGAGGTCGTGCGCGACACGCCGGTCGCCCAGTTTGTGCTCTACCGCCTCCGCCGCGGTCCCGACGCGGAAGGGCGCCTCCTCGGCGCCATCCTCGACGGCCTCGTGACGGAGGACCCCTATCGCACCGAGCGCCAGCGCGCGACGGAGCGCAGCAGGAACCACACCCGGCTCCGCGTGCTGGAGCCGTCCATGGACTGACGCCGAGGCCCACCCGTGAGCCATCGTATCCTGGTCGTCGACGACGAACCTGACATCACCGCCCTGGTCGCCTACCACCTGGCCAAGGCGGGGTACCGCGTCTCCACCGCCGCGAATGGTCCCGACGCGCTGAAGGCCGCGCGCGAGGAGCGCCCCGACATCGTGATCCTGGACGTCATGCTCCCGGGAGTCTCCGGGTATGACGTCCTCGACGAACTGCGCCGGCGCCCGGAGACGAAAGAGGTCGGGGTCATCCTCCTCACCGCCCGGCGCGAGGAACCGGACCGCATCCGCGGCCTCACGCTGGGCGCCGACGACTACCTCACCAAGCCATTCTCCCCGCACGAGCTGGCGCTCCGGGTGAGCGCGCTCCTCCGCCGCCTCGGCGCTCCCGCGGTGGCCGGCGGCAGCACCATCACCGCGGGGCCGATCGCCGTGGACCGGTCCGCCCACCGCGCCACCCTCGACGGGAAGGAACTGGTCCTCACCGCGACCGAGTACAAGCTCCTCGTGATGCTCCTTGAGCGGCGCGGCCGGGTGCAGAGCCGCCCGCAGCTCCTCGAGACGGTGTGGGAGGCCCAGCCCGACATCCAGACCCGCACGGTGGACATGCACGTGCAGCGCCTCCGCTCCAAGCTGGGCGAGGCGGGGGAGATGATCGAGACGGTGCGCGGCTTCGGCTACCGCTTCAAGGGGACCGAGAAGGCGGGGAAGTCGCGGTGAACCTCCCCGCGCGCCTCGTCACCGGCACCCTCCTGGTGCTGGTGGCCGCGATGGCGGTCCTGGTCTGGGCCTCCGAGGTCTCCCTCCGGCGCGACCTGGAGCAGGACCTGGCGAGCGCGCTCGAGCGCGAGGCGCGGGTCATCGCGGCGGCGCTCCCCGTCACCGCCGTCGCCCAGCGCGACGCGGTGCACCGCTTCAGCCGTGAGAACGGCCACCGCATCACCCTGATCGACTCCGCCGGCCAGGTCGTCGCCGAGAGCGACGCGCCGGACGCCGCGCTGGGCTCGATCGGGAACCACGCCGATCGTCCCGAGGTCCGCGCGGCGCTCGCCACCGGCTCCGGTCGCGACCTCCGCCGGAGCGCCACCTTCGGCGCTCCCCAGCTCTACGTCGCGGTCCGCTCCCCGGTCGGCGTCCTCCGGGTCGCCGCCCCCTACGCCCAGGTGGACGAGGTGGTCCGCCGCGCGCAGACCGCCGTCCTCTCCGCCGCACTCCTCGCCCTCGTCGCCGGCACGGTGCTCGCCCTGCTGACCGGCCGGAACATCGCGCGTCCCCTCACCGACATCGGCCAGGCGGCGCGCGCCATCGCCGCCGGGGGGACGCCCCGCTTCCCGCACTCGGGGATCCCCGACGTCGACGCCCTGGTCCAGGCGCTCCGCCAGATGCACGCCCAGCTCGGCGAGCGCTTCGAACAGCTGCGCCACGAGCGCGCGGAGGTCTCGGCGGTGCTGGAGGCGATGGTGGAAGGGGTCATCGCCGCCGACGGCAAGGGCCGGATCGTCACCGCCAACGCCGCGGCCCACCGCCTGCTCGGCTACGCGCCGGAGGCGACCCTTCCCGAGCTGCAGCAGCTCTTCCGCGCCCGCGCCGCGCGGGAAGTGGTCGAGGCGATGCTCGCGGGGGAGGTCGTCGCGGGGCGGGAGCTGGAACTGGAGGACCGGACGGTCCTCGCGAGCGGCCGTCCCCTCCCCCAGGGCGGCGCGGTGCTGGTTCTGCACGACCTCACCGACCTCCGGCGCCTCGAGGCGGTGCGGCGCGACTTCGTGGCCAACGTGTCGCACGAGCTCAAGACACCGCTCACCAGCATCTCCGGTTACGCCGAGACCCTGCTGGATGACCGCCCCGATCCCGAGACGAGCGCCCGCTTCCTCGACGTGATCCTGGGGAACGCCCGCCGGATGCAGCGGCTGGTCGACTCCCTCCTCGACCTCTCCCGGATCGAATCGGGGAGCTGGACGCCGAAGGGAGAGATCGTCAGCGTCGGCGCCGTCACCCGCGAGACCTGGGCCGGCCTCGCGGCGCGCGCCACCCAGCGCAAGGTGGAGTTCACGGTGGAGGCGGAGGATCCGGCGCCGGTCGAGGCCTTCGTGGACCCCGACGCGCTTCGCCAGGTGCTCACCAACCTGCTCGACAATGCACTGCGCTACACCCCCGCCGGAGGACGGATCACCGCACGCGCGCGCCACGACGCAGGTGGCGTCACCCTCAGCGTGAGCGACACCGGCAGCGGGATCGGGAGCGAACACCTCCCCCGGATCTTCGAGCGGTTCTATCGCGCCGACCCCTCGCGGTCGCGCGACGAAGGGGGGACCGGCCTCGGGCTCGCCATCGTCAAGCACCTCGTCGAAGCGCACGGGGGCCGGGTCTGGGCCACCTCCGAGCTCGGGCGGGGCACCACCATCAACGCCTGGTTCCCGACCGCACCGGTCGCGGAGGGAGTGGCATGAAGCGGATCATCCTCGCGCTGCTCGCGCTCGCCGTCGCCGCTCCGTTGGCCGCGCAGGTCCGGCTCACCGGCGCCGGCGCCACGTTCCCCGACCCCGTCTACCAGCGGTGGTTCGCGCACTACGCCAAGCGGCACGACGTGCGGATCAACTACCAGCCCCTCGGCTCGGGGGCGGGGATCCGGCAGTTCGTGCGGGGCACGGTCGACTTCGGCGCCTCCGACGGCCCGATGTCCGACGCCGAGATCGCCGAGCTCGGCGGCAACGTGATCCACCTCCCCACGGTCATCGGGGCGGTCGCCGTCACCTACAACCTGCCGGGGCTCGACGGCGCGCCGCTCAAGCTCGACGGCGCGCTCATCGCCGAGATCTTCCTGGGCCGCATCACCCGGTGGAACGACCCCCGCATCGCGGCGGCCAATCCCGGCGTCACGCTCCCGGCGGCGGACGTGGTCGTGGTGCACCGGTCGGACGGTTCCGGGACCACCTTCGTCTTCACCGATTATCTCGCCAAGGTCTCCCCCGCGTGGGCCGAACAGGTCGGGAGCCGCACCGCGGTGCGGTGGCCGGTGGGGCTCGGCGGTCGCGGCAATGAAGGGGTGACCGCACAGGTGAAACAGCTCACCGGGAGCATCGGGTACGTCGAGCTCGCCTTCGCGGTCGCGAACCAGCTCCCCGCCGCCGAGGTGAAGAACAAGAGCGGCCGCTTCGTGGCGCCCGACGTCGCAAGCGTCTCCGCCGCCGCCGCGACGACCTCCCTCTCGCCAGGGAGCGACCTCCGGGTCTCCATCACCGACCCGGATGGGAGCGACGCCTATCCGATCGCCTCGTTCACCTGGCTCCTGGTCCGCCGGCGGTGGAACGACCCGGCCCGGTCCGCGGCGATGAAGGGATTCCTGGAGTGGATGACGACCCCGGAGGCACAGGAGATGGGGCACGCGCTCGGCTACGCTCCCCTCCCCGCGCCGGTCGCGGCGATCGTGCGGAACGAGGTGGCAGGGTTGCGCTGAACCGCTTGTAAAAGGGAACTGAAGGCGGGGCAAGCGATCTCCGCTCTCTTCCTGGCGGAGCCGAGGGGGTGCGCTTCGCGCACCCCTTCGCCGTTTTCAGATGGCGCGACAAGGGCGGCGCAAAGCGCCGCCCCTCGGCTTCGCCCTGTCTCCATCGACCTTCCAGCAACTGCGGCGAAGCTCCCGCAGCACACCGGGCGACAGCACTATAAAAGAGGCCGCCGTTACATTTCCGTGACCCATTTCCGGTCACTTAAGGCTAGGTTTTGGCCCCTATGCCCGGCCCCGGCAGGAACGCCTCCCAAGAAGCGAACACCCTTCAACGGACCGACTCCGGGGACCGTTGGTACCGCCTCGTCCTGACGATCGCGGTGACCACGGTCCCCGCGCTGTTGCTCGTCCTGGTCTGGCAGCTCTGGCGTGACGCCGGCCCGGCGATCGAGCGGTCCGGGTTCGGCTTCATCCTGGGCACCGGGTGGGACCCGGTGCAGGACGAGTACGGTGCCGCGGAACTCCTCGCGGGGACCGTCCTCACCGCGGGCATCGCCACCGGACTCGCCGCACCGCTCGCGATCGCGGGGGCGTTCTGGCACGAGATGTTCGCCCCGTCGGCGCTCCGCCGCCCCCTCGCCGCGCTCGTCGACCTCCTGGCCGCGGTCCCGGGGGTGGTGTACGGCCTCTGGGGCGTGGTCGTGATGGTCCCCTGGTGCCGCGCCGTGCTCTTCCCTGCCCTGCAGGCGCACATCGGCTGGTTCCCGGGGCTCGACGGGATCGTCTACGGCCCCTCGCTCCTCGCCGCGTCGCTCCTCCTCGCGGTGATGATGTTCCCGTTCATCCTCGTCACCGCCCGCCAGATCCTCCGCGCCCTCCCGGCCACCCAGGCCGCCGCCGCGCTCGCCCTCGGCGCCACGCGGTGGGAGGTGGCGCGGTACGTCCTCTTTCCGGCGGCGCGTCGCGCGCTCGGCGGGGCGGCCCTCCTCGGCGCCGGGCGGGCGGTCGGCGAGGCGATCGCGATCGCGATGGTGGTCGGCGCGAGCCACGGGCCGATCGAGTCGCTCCTCGCCCCCGGGTACACCCTCGCGTCGGTGCTCCCGCACGAGTTCGCGGAGGCGACCAGCGCCGTGCAGGTGGCCGCACTCAGCTACGCGACGTTGATCCTCCTGGTCGTGGCGGTGACGACCAACGCGGTCGCCCGGCTCCTGGTGGGACGGAGCATCGGGGACGCGGGAGCGCGGCGATGAGCCGCCCGGTCGACCGGATCGGGCCCGCACTCCTCGGCGCGGCGCTCCTTGCCGGCCTCCTCCCCGGCGTCCTGGCGCTCTGGGGGATCTCCACCCGCGGCCTTTCTGCCTTCGGCGCGGTCGACTGGGGGGCGCTCGCCCCCGCGATCCTCGGCACGGCGCTCCTCACCCTCGGCGCCTGCCTCTTCGCGGTCCCCCTCGGCGTCGCCGCGGGGCTCTATCTCGCGGAATACCCGCACACCCGCCTCGCGCGGATCTCCCGCTTCGTGGGGGACGTGCTGGGGGGGACGCCGAGCATCGTGATCGGCGTCTTCGTCTGGGGGTGGCTGGTGACCGCGACGGGGAGGTTCTCCGGGTGGTCGGGGAGCGTGGCGCTGGCGCTCGTGTTGCTCCCGCTGGTGATGCGGGTGACCGAGGCGGGGGTGCTCGCCGTCCCCGTCTCGCTCCGTGAGGCACCGCTGGTGCTCGGGTGGCCGCGCTGGCGCGCGACCCTCTCGGTGACGCTCCGTGCCGGGCTCCCGGGGCTTTCGATCGCCCTCCTCATCGCCGTCGCGCGGGTCGCCGGGCAGGCCGCACCGCTCCTCTTCACGGCGCTCGGCAATCCGTACCTCTCCGCCGACCTCCGCGAACCGATGGCGGCCCTCCCCCTCACCGTCTTCGCCGACGGGAGCGCCCCGGGGGCGGCCGCCCAGGATCGCGCGTGGGCGGCGGCGCTGCTCCTGGTGCTCATCGCCGCCCTGCTCGGGATCGCCGCGCGCGCCGTGGCCCGCCGCGAGGAGGCCCGCGATGGGTGAGTGCGGTCTTTCCGCCGAGCGGGTGAGCGCGATGTTCGGCAAGCGGACCGTCGTGCGCGACGTATCGCTCGCCTTCCAGCCCCGGCAGCTGCACGCGGTGGTGGGGCCGCCGCAGTCGGGGAAGTCGACCTTCCTCCGGACCCTCAACCGGATGCACGAGCTCACCGTCGGCGCCTGGATGACCGGGCAGGTGCGCCTCGACGGCCGTGAGGTCTATGCCCCGGACGTGGATCCCGCCGCGCTCCGGCGCCGGGTCGGAATGGTGCTGCCGCAGGCGAGCGTGCTCCCGGGCCTCGACGTTCGCGGCAACGTGGCCGCGGCGTTGCCCCACGGACTCGACCGGGCGCGCCAGGCGCAGGAAGTGGAGCGCGCGCTCGTCCGCGCGGGGGTGTGGGAGGAAGTGAAGGACCGCCTCGCCGCCGACCCGCGCCGGCTCGGGGAAGGGCTCCGCCAGCGGCTCTGCCTCGCCCGCGCGCTCGCGGCCGGCCCCGACGTCCTCCTGCTCGACGAGCCGACCGCGGCGATCGATCCCGGGAGCGGGTTCAAGTTCGAGGAGGCGCTGTACGCCCTCCGGAACGAGCTCTGCCTCGTGCTCGTGACCCACGACCCACGGCAGGCGGCGCGCATCGCCGACACCACCACCTTCCTCTGGCTCGGGGCCGTGGTGGAGTCCGCCCCGTCGCGGCAGTTCTTCACCCGCCCCGTCGAGGCGCGGACGGAAGCGTGGCTCACCGGGAGGTCGGCGTGACCACCTCGACCTTCCCCCTCCGCGCCATCGACGCGCCGCCGACCACCGGGGTCCCGGTGCTCGCATTCGCGACATTCGGCGTGCGCCCCCACGGGCGGAAGGAGTGGGCGATCCGCGGCGTCTCGCTCACGGTGACCGCCGGGACCGCGACGGTTCTGGTGGGCCCCCCCGGCGAGGGGAAGACCGCCCTCCTCCGGAGCGTCGACCGGCTGCACGACGAGACCGGCGGGGCACGGACCGAGGGGGACATCCGGCTCGACGGGGTCTCGGTGCTCGGCAGGGACGTGGATGTCGCGGTCCTCCGACGGCGGGCGGCGATGCTCTTCCCCACCCCGGCGCTCTTCCCGGGCACCGTGTACGACAACGTGGCGTTCGGGCCGGCGCTGGCGCGGTTGGTGCAGCCGCGCGACCTTTCGGAAGTGGTCGAGACCGCGCTCCGCGCCGCCGGATGCTGGGCGGAGCTCGCCGATCAGCTCGACGCGCCCGCCGGCACCCTCGGCGCCGGCCTCGCCCAGCGGCTCTGCCTGGCGCGCGCGCTCGCGGTGCGCCCCCGCGTGCTCCTCCTCGACGAGCCGTGCGCGACCCTCGATCCCGGCGCCACCGCCCGGTTCGAAGAGGCGCTCTTCGCGATCAAGGACACCGTGCCGCTGGTCCTCGCGACCCGCGACCTGCAGCAGGCGGCCCGCATCGCCGACCAGTGCGCCTACCTCTCGGGGGGGACCCTGGTGGAGTCGGGGCCGGCACACCAGATCTTCACCCGCCCGTCCGATCCGCGGACCGAGGCGTACCTGACCGGGAGAGGTGGATGAGCGGCGTTCATCGGCATTTCCACGACGAACTCAACGACCTCAAGGTCCGCCTCCTCACCATGTCCGGCGAGGCGGAGGCGGCGCTCGGCCACGCGGTCGAGGCGCTGCTGCGGCGCGACCCGGTGCAGGCCGCCGAGGTGATCGTCGGCGACGAGGCGCTGGATGCGATGGAGAACGAGGTCGAGGAGCGGTGCATCCAGCTCCTGGCACTGCAGCAGCCGGTGGCGCGCGACCTCCGCCTCCTCACCGCCGCGCTCAAGATCGCCAGCGACCTGGAGCGGGTGGGCGACCACGCGGTGAACATCGCCCAGTCGGTAGAGCGCCTCGCGCAGGGGGGGCCCATCACGCCGGAGCCCGAGCTCATCGAGATGGCGCGCCAGGCCCGCGAGATGCTGGCCGACGCGCTCGAGTCGTTCGTGCGCGAGGACGCCGCCGCCGGCCGGGCCCTCCGGCTCCGCGACGAGCGGGTCGACGCGCTGCACCACACCATCTTCGGCGCACTGGTGCGGCAGATGACCGCCGACCCGAAGAGCATCATCACGGGGATGGAGCTGTTCCTGGTGAGCCGGAACCTCGAGCGCGTCGCCGACCTCGCCACCAACATCGGTGAGGACGTGGTCTTCATCGTCGAGGGGAAGTCGATCCGCCACACCGCCGGGGAGGGGGTCGCCGGATGACCCTCGCCCTGGTCGGCAAGCGCACCGGCGACCCGGTCCCGGGGGAACGGCTCGGCGCCATCGACGTCGGGTCGAACTCGATCCGCCTGCTGGTGGCCGAGTACGATCCCGCGGCCGGACTCACGGTCATCGACGAGGTGAAGGACCAGCCGCGGCTGGCGCAGGGACTCGCCGCGACCGGCCGGCTCGACCAGGCCGCGATGGAACGGGCGATCGACGCCCTGCGCCGGATGCGGGAGGTGTGCCAGCGGCGCGGGGTGAAGCGGATCGCCGCCGTGGCGACGAGTGCTGTCCGCGAGGCGGCGAACGGGAAGGAATTCGTCCGGCTGGTGCGGGAGCAGCTCGACATCCCCCTCAAGGTCATCGACGGCGACCTCGAGGCCCAGCTCTCGTTCCGCTCGGTGGCGCACCACTTCCGCCTCGACGCCGGCCGCTCGGTCATCGCGGACATCGGCGGCGGGTCGCTCGAGCTCATCAGCGCCGTCAAGGGGATGGTCGAGACCAAGGTCTCCCTTCCCTTCGGCGCGGTGCGCCTCACCGAGATGTTCCACGCCGACAAGCGCGACCCCCGGAAGGCGGTCACCGAGCTCCGCGCGATGGCCCGGAAGCAGTTCCGGAAGGAGCTGAGCCACCGCAAGTGGCAGACCGAGACGGTCATCGGTTCCGGCGGGAGCTTCACCAACCTCGGACGGATGGCGGTGGCCCGGCGCGGACTCCCCGCCTCCGATTCGGTGCACGGCGTCTCGGTCTCGGTCTCGGAGGTGGAGCAGCTCCTCGAGTGGCTGGAGACGATGACCCCGGAGCGCCGGCGGCAGGTGGCGGGGCTCTCCCCCCACCGCGCCGACATCATCCTCGCCGGGCTCGCCGTGACGGTCGAGCTCCTCGAACGGGTCGAGGCGCGCGAGGTGATCGTGAGCGCGTTCGGGCTCCGCGAGGGGCTGCTGCTCGCGATGATCGGCGAGGAGACCGTCGACCCGAAGCAGCAGGACCCCCTCCGGCTCGCGCGTGAGTTCGTGGAGCGGTGCCAGGGGGATCGCCGGCACGTGGAGCAGGTGCGGCGACTGGCCCTGATGCTCTTCGACCAGGTCGGGGAGCGGATGGGGTGCGGCCCCGACGAACGGCGGATCCTCGAGTACGCGGGGCTCCTGCACGACGTGGGGCAGATCGTGAGCTACCGCCAGCACCACAAGCACAGCCAGCAGCTCATCCTCAACGCCGACCGGCTCAACTTCTCCGCACGCGACCGGGTGCTGGTGGCCCTGGTGAGCCGCTATCACCGGAAGAAGGGACCGAGCAAGAAGCACGATCTCTTCGCCCAGCTCCCGGCCGAGGACCAGGCGGTCGTCCGCCGGGTGAGCGGACTCCTCCGCCTCGCCGACGGGCTCGACCGGGGCCACACCGCGGTGGTCGACACGGTGCGCACCCGCCTCACCGCCGACAAGCTCTTCGTGACCGTGGCCCCCCGGCTCGCGGGGGCCGACTGCTCGCTCGAGGTGTGGGGGGCGGAGCGGAAGGCCGACGTCCTGGCGAAAGTGCTGGAGCGCGAGGTGGTGGTGAAGACAGGGTGAGCGGTGAGCAGTACGCGGGGGCCTCCGAGCTGTGTCGGGGCCCCCGCAGTGTTCTCTCCAGCTGGCCATGAGGGCCCGCTCACCGCTTACCGCTCACCGCTCACCGTTCATTCGCCGTACGGCACCCAGATGTTCTTCACCTGCGTCGCCTCGTCGAGGAACTCCCGCCCCTCGTTCGATGCGTCCATCCAGTCCCGTGCCTTGCCGTAATTGACCCAGGTGCGCTTCAGGTTCCCGGCACTCAGCTTCTCGACCTCCGCGCTCCCCGCCTGGGACCCGAAGTACCAGACGGCGTCGACGTCGTCGTGCGCGGCGAGGACCTGCGCCAGTTCGCCGCGCGGTCCGGTGACGATGTTCACGGCGCCGGCCGGGACATCGGAGGTCTCCATCACCTGGTAGAAGTCGGTCACCACCAGCGGCGAACGCTCCGAGGGGACCACCACCACCCGGTTGCCGAGCGCGAGCGCCGGGGCCACCAGCGACACGAAGCCGAGGAGGGGCGCCTCGCGGGGGCAGGCGATCCCCATCACCCCGATCGGCTCCGGCATCGCGAGGGTCACATTCCGGTACGGGGTGTGGTGCACCGCGCCGTCCCACTTGTCGGCCCACGCGGCGTAGCTCCAGAGCCGGCGGATCGACGCCTCGACCTCCGCTCCGGCCACCTTCGCGCTCACCCCGGTGCTCTCCGCGATCCGCGCCGCGAACTCCGCCGCGCGCGCCGAGAGGTTCTCGCCGAGGTAGTAGAGGACCTGGGCCCGGGTGTGCGCGGTCGCCTTGGCCCACCCACTCCCCTTGTGGGCGGCCTCGACGGCGTTCCGGATGTCCTTCCGGTTCCCCGTCCCCACTTCCCCCACGACCTTGCCGCTCGGCGCGTACACCGTGGTGCTGTAGCCGGAATCGGGACGCGCCTGCTTCCCGCCGATGAAGAGCTTGGCGGTGCGGTCGATGGCGGTCGGGGGGGGGGGGGGGGGGGCGGGGAGGCGTGAGGGGTGGGGGCGGGATTGTGGGTC
>Ga0315910_10003101_pt1 | contig 14289 bp, 12 predicted proteins | sample EdamamesoilMG_FD_204470 | JGI IMG/M metagenome (GOLD analysis project Ga0315910, IMG submission 204470) | Garden soil microbial communities collected in Santa Monica, California, United States - Edamame soil | ecosystem: Environmental > Terrestrial > Soil > Garden | place: USA: California...
CGCCTGACGAATGTCCGCGTCGGTGAGCAAGTGCGGTACGGAGTTGTCGAAGGCGATGACAGCGTCGACCGGGCTCGTGACGCTGGTTGCGACCGTGCGCATGTCGGCGACCGCTGCGTCAAGGGCAAGCCCGCGCCGGTCCGCCTCGCTCTGCAGTCTCGCGATCGCGAGCGGCGAAAGGTCTCGACTCATGACCGAGCAGCCCTGCTGTGCGAGGGGCAGCGATTGCGTGCCGATGCCGGCAGCGGCGTCGAGGATGCGCAGCGGCGCTGAAAGGTCAGGCAAGAGCTCGGTCAGCAGTGCGGCGAGCACCTTGCCTTGGCGCTCCATGCTCGCCTCCCAATCCTCGAAGATGAGATCGTAGTAGTCTGCGAGTTGGTCGTAAAACTGGGTCGAGCTCATTGCATTGACGAGGCTTCAATTCGGAGACATCGATAGGGAGCGGAAGCGCTGAGGGGCGCAAGACAAGACCCACGCCTTCGAGCACGGGGCTCTTGCCGCGACTGGGAGCTGCGCTCAGGGCGTAAGTTGACAACAAGGCTAGCCTTTTTTGGCAAGCGGCGCCCGGGGAGGCATAGGTTAGTGGCTTTACCAATACGGCTGGTTCGCCGGAGGGCATTGGAGAGGAGAGAGTTCGGGATGGTGGCGATGGCGAAGCCGACTCGGCGGCTGTTTCTGCGCGGGCTGGGCGGCGCGCTGGTGGCGGCGCCCTTCTTGGGTTCGCTGGAGGAGCGACGCGCCAAGGCGCAGGGCACACCGGTTCCGGTGCCGAAGCGGCTCATCATCATGTTCACCCACTACGGGTGCCTGACCGATCGCTGGTTTCCGGCGAACTCGCATGGCCCGCTGAGCGCCGAGGACTTCGCGGGTACTTCGCTGGAAGCGCTCGCGCCGCATGCCGGAAAGATCCTGCTGCCGCGAGGCATCCGGGCCATGAACGAGTGGACCGAGGACAACTCGCTAGGACAGGGGAACATATTGGGGATCGCGGGCAGCTACTTCACCTGCGCCCCGGTGAGTCCGAATGGCTCCAATCCGCTCGACAGTGGTGGCTCGCAGTTCTTGCCGCAGCCGATGGCAGCGTCGCTCGACCACGTGTGCGCGGCGCAGTTGACTCCGGACGCGCCACCGCTCGTGCTGCGTGTCAGCGGCCAGAGCGACGATGATCGAACTAGCGTGTCCTATTCTGCTCCAGCAAAGCCCTTCCCTGGCTTCGGCGACCCGGCGTCAGCTCTGGTCGGCCTGCGTCGTCTGCCAGGTGGCGGCCCGGAGAGCTACGCGGCGGTGCGTGGGCAGAGCGTCATCGATTTGGTCCACGACGATCTCGAAACCCTCGAGCGCTTCGACATGAGCGCTTCCGACAGGCGCAAGCTGGAAGCGTGGAAAGAGCTGCTGCACGCGACGGGTGGGATCGAGTCACAGGAGTGCTTCCCGGACCTCGTGACGCCGCTCGGCTTGACGGACGAAAACTTCGAAGCGTACGGAGCAGTGACCATGGACCGCGTCGCCTCGAAGATCACGGACCGCTCGGACGGTGCGGATCTGTTTTCGAACATCGCGGTGCTCTCGGCGCTCTGCGACCCAGCCCGCGTGATCCTGCTGAAGTACCCCGGAGCCTACACCTTCCACGCCCTGAACCTCGACTTGCCAAACAACTACGTTGCGACGCGCACCGGCGGGGCCGGGCTGAGCGGGGCTTGCGTGGAGCGCGCCAACGACATGATTCTCACGATCGATCGCTACTACGCGGCGAAGTTTGCGCATCTGGTGCAGCAGCTCGACCAGATCGATGAGGGGGAAGGCACGCTGCTCGACAATACCGCCGCCGTGTGGTTTCAGGAGTATTCCGACGGGGCCGCGCTGAACCTCAACAACATGCCGATCGTGCAAGCGGGCAGCTGCGCCGGCTACTTCAAGTCAGGCTGCGCCGTGAACGTCGACGGCGGAGCCTCCGACCTGCATCGGGGCAACAGCTCGGCAGTGTGTGAGGTGGCTGGCGCGTTCATCGAGTTCAAACAGACGGGAACTCCCCTCGAGTTTGGCAACGCGCCCATCAACAAGTACTTTTGCAACCTGATGAACGCCATCGGCGTAAAAGCCGGACCCGATGGCTTCCCGGCGCTGGGGGGCACGGCGGAGGTGACGCACTACGGCATGTATGACGATACGCGCGACTTCGTCAGCGGCGGCGAGAACCCGCCCGCCATCAACAACCCGGGAGAGTTCCGGGAGCTGCGAGCTGGCAGCTGAATCGAGCGCCAGGGTTTCGGTTCGCAAGTAAAGGAATAGTATGGATTTTCCCCGGCGCTCGGTGCCGGCGCCCAGGCCCCGGGCGGCTTTGCGAATACGGGGCTCTGGCGAGAGGGCATTTAGAAGAGGGAGATCTGGATGGCGATGATGGCGAAGCAGACTCGGCGGCTCTTTCTTCGCGGGGCTGGTGGGGTGATGGTGGCAGCGCCCTTTTTGGGCTCCCTGGTGGAGCGGCAGGCGAAAGCGCAAGGCGAGCCAGCCCCAGCGCCCAGGCGGCTCATCATCATGTTCACCCACTACGGGTGCCTGACCGATCACTGGTTTCCGGTAAACTCCCACGGTCCGCTCAGCGCCGAAGATTTCACCGGCACTTCGCTGGAGGTGCTCGCGCCACACGCCCAGAAGCTCCTGATGCCCCGGGGCATCCGAGCGATGAATGAGTGGACCACGGACGTTTCACTCGGGCAAGGGAACGACCCTTGGACGCAGGTGGCTGGGTCGTACTTCACCTGCGCGCCCGTGACTCCTCACAGCTCCGACCCGTTCGACATCACCAACACGGCCGCGAAGTTCAACGCGATGCCGATCGCTCCGTCGCTGGACCATGTGTGCGCCCAGCAGCTGAGTCCGGACGGATTGCCGTTGATGCTGCGGGTGGGCGGGCTCAACGAGAACGCGCAGAGTGCCATCTCGTACTCCGCTGCCGAAACACTCTTCCCCGGGGTTGGTGCACCGGAGCAAGTGCTCAGCATGTTGGGTCTGCTGCCAGCGAGCGTGCCCGAGGGCAGCTACGAGGCCGTACGGCGGCAGAGCGTCCTCGACTTGGTCAAGAACGACCTCGAGACGCTCGAGCGCTACGACATGAGCGCTGCGGATCGACACAAGCTCGAAGCGTGGAAGGAGCTGCTGCACGTGACCTGGGACGAGGTCCGGCACGCGCAGTGCACGGCAGAGATGGCGACCGCCCTGGGCATGACCGAAGAAAACCTGGGGATCTACGCCAACCCTGCAGAAGACGTGCTCAGTTCGAGAATCACGGAGTCGATGGACGGCGCGGACCTGTTTTCGAACCTCGCAGTGCTGTCGGCGTTGTGCGACCCGACCCGCGTGGTCGTCCTGAAGTACCCGGCCAACTATGTGTTCCGCGGCCTCGGTCTCACCATGGAAAGTCACTCGATCGCCACACGCAGGAATTCGACGAACGAAAATTGCGTAGCGAATGCCAATGAGATGGTGATGACGATCGACCGCTATTACGCGGAAAAGTTTGCCTACCTCGTGCGCCAGCTCGACCTCATCGAAGAGGGTGACGGAACGGTGCTCGACAATACCGCGGCCGTCTGGTTCCAGCAGTGCTCCGACGGCGTTGCCGTGAACCTGAACAACATCCCGATCATCCAAGCCGGCAGTTGCGGGGGCTACTTCAAGACTGGTCAGGCCGTAAACGTGGACGGCGGGGCGTCCGACTTGACCCGCGGCTACAGTTCGATCGCGTGCGAGCCGACCGGTGAGGTCTTGTCGGACAAGAGCACGGGCACTCCTGTCGAGTTCGCCAACGCGCCGATCAACAAGTACTATTGCAACTTGATGAATGCGATCGGGGTGAAAGCCGGCAGCGACGGTTTCCCCGCAGTGGGTGGCACCGAAGAGGTGACGCGCTACGGCACATACGACGACACGCACGATTTCGCGAGCGGGGGCGAGAATCCGCCCAAGATCAACAGCCCAGGCGAATTCAGCGAGCTTCGGGGCTAACGCTTCGGTTCGATGGGCTTCACGAGCGGGGCCGCGGAACCAGGCGCAGGAACCGTTGGCGTCCGAGCGCCGGGGTTCGCTCCCGGACGAACCTCGTCCACCCAGCGCAGCACCAGCACACGGAGCTGGAGATCGGGCAACGCGCGCGCCATGCCGACGAGCTCGTCGCGACTCGCACCTTCGGCGCGACGCCGAAGCATGGCGTGAACTTCGGGAGGTGGGTCGCGGTGCAGCTCGCGTTCGATGCGCCCGAGCAGAGCCAGGTCGGGCGGGTGCGAGGCGGCGACCGCTCGTGAAATACTGCTGCCGGCGCTGCTGGTCGGTGGCGTGTCACTGAACACGCTCGCCGAAGCGCTGGCGGTGCTCGGCGCGGCCTCGGAGTCACCTTCGGGCGCGCCAGCGTCGGCCGCGAGCGGCGCGATCGCCTTCCCTGCAGTTCTAGGTGCGGTGTCGGCAGCGCCGTCCGGAGCAGCTTCACTCACCGCGGTTGCTGGCTCTTTTGACGCCGTCTCGACGGGCCGCTGCTCCTGACCCGCGCAGCGCGCGAGCGCAATCGCCCCCGCCAGGGCCGCCACGCTGACGACCCCGACACCCACCAGTGCGCTCTTGCGTGTCATGACGCCGGGAGCTTAGCGCATGCGGAACTACTGACCCAGCGACTCGAGCAAGTAGACAGCGTCACCCTCGCTGCCAACATTGCCCCACACGTCGCTCAGCAAATTGAGTAGCACGTACTGCCCAGCTTGCAGGTAGCCGATCGAGAACGGGTACGTACCGTCCTCGGGCAACGCCATGGGGTAGCCGGCGATTGGGCTCATCTCGCCCGTGTCCACGTCGATCACGTAGTAGACGGGAGTGAGCGTCGCTGAAGGCGCTGCCTCCGCGATCTCGGCCAGGCTCATGGTGCTGCCGACGTTGCCGAGCGAAACGACCGCGACGCTCGCGCCCCCTTCCGACGGGGTAAACACCAGGTTTGCCGAGAGAGGTTCCTCCGCTGCGCCGTCGAGCACTACCGGTACCGACAGCACCGGTTCGGCCGATTCGGACCCGCTGTCGAGCCAAATGTCCAGCATCGCCGCCTGGCCATCGGGGAAAAGCGCCACGGCTCCATCCCACGGGAACTCGTAGTCGGCTCCGGCTTCGACGATGCCGCTGCCGACGAGCCCGTAGAGCAGAACCTCCGAGCCATCCACCAGACCCGCGTAGACGGCTGCTTTCGCGACATCGGTCGCGTCCGAGCGAAACTGCAGGACGGGTGGATAACCAATGCTCGCGCCTTCCGCGTTCACGACCGAGTGTTCGGAGGTGGGCGGCTCCGCGTCCGCGCCATCCGCGAGCGTGTCGAGCACCCGGGGCCAACCGCTGGCATCGACCCAAACGGAAGCCCGTTCATCGTATTCCTCCGCCTTCGCCGCCGTGATCTGCGACGCCAGACTCAGCTCGACGTGCACACCCACTTGGTCGCCCGCATCGCGCAAGGAGCCCTGCGAGCGCGCGAGCACCAGCCCCGCGAGAGCGTCGCCAGCGGCGCTGGCGGCTGCGGCTACGTCCGCGTCCGATTCCGTTTGCGACAGCGCGCTGAAGAGCTGGCCCGCGTCGCGCAACCCCGGCGTGAGGCTGCCGCTCTCGAACTGGCTCGAATAAGGCGGCAAGGCGAAGAACCCCGCGCGGCCGAGTTCGACTGCCTCGAAGTCGTCGCTGTTCGCGAGCGCCGACGTAAATTCGGCTGCAGCATCCGCGAAGGCGCCGATCTTCGTCATGTCGAGCGCTACGTGCGATCGCAAGAGCGCGTCATTCGGGGACGCTTCCGCGTGGTGAGCATCCCAGTGTTCGACTTCAGCGCTCCCGATCTCTTTCGCCGAAGCGTCGGGATTCGCGGCGATGTACGAAAGCGTCGCCTGGTAGTCCCAGCCGGCGCCGTAGTCGATCTCCGCGTTCGCGATGTACACCTTGGTCAGGCTTTCGAACGGATACGCGACCTCAGCACCCGCCATCAGGCAGGTATCGAAGGCGAAGAAGTCGAGCGGAGGTTCCGCTTCCACGCCAGCAGCAGCCAACCCCTCGGCCACGGCGGGCGGGATCGCTTCTGCGGGCATCGGCGTTGGTTGCGTGACCGTGGCGTTTTGCGTGTCGCTGCCGAAGCCACCGCTCCACGAGCCGCCGTGATCCCACAGCACCACGCCGCGGCGCTTCGCCGGGTAGTACTCGAAGACATCTTTCACGACGCTCGCGAGCACGTTCGGATCGTCCAGGTTCTGTTCCGGTCCTTCCGCGACCGTCTCGAGATCGGCCCCGCCGCCGAGAATACGGAACAGCTGAACGCCCTCCGGGAACGGGTCGCCGGTGCTGGCTATCACCTGCGAGGCGTCCCAGTCCGTCAAAACCAGCACGTTCACGATGCCCGGGTCGCCGAGATCCGCGTAGATCATCTCGCCGAGATCCGCGAGCAGGCTGTTCGACAGATTGTGGTCGCCGTGCCCATAGATGAAAATCGTCCATTCGGCTTCGGCTTCCGGCTCGAGCCCGTCGAGCGTGGTACCGCCCGTGCCGCTGCTGGTCCCGCCGCTGCTGTCCGTGCCGCCGCTGCTGGTCCCGCCGCTGCTGTCGGAACCCCCGCCCCCTGAGTCACCGCTGCCGCCCGCCCCGCCCGAGCCTCCGTTGTCCGATCCGCCGCTGCCGCCGTTGTCGCCCCCATCGTCCTCCGCCGAGTCATCGCCCCCACCCCCGCCGCACCCCACCGTCACCGTCGCGAGCGACGTGAAGGCGAGCAGCAAAGCCGGAGTGAAACTGCGGGTGACGAAACGGAAGGTAGGTGCGGACATAGAGGCGGGAATCGTCGACCACTTGCTGGTCGCAAACAAGCGCAATCGACGGGGTCCGCAAAAGGGTACAAGCGAGCGAAGCAGGGATGGGCAGCTGCGCTGGAACGCTCCGCTACACCTCTGCCAGCGCGACAGAGTAACCGTCCGGATCGCGCAGGGTAAACTCGCGCCAGCCCGTCTGGGGGTTGTCGTGTGGCTCGACCACTATTTGAGCCTTCAGGCCCTTTGCTCGCACGTAGGCGGCGTCGAGATCGTCGACATAGAACCATAAGAGAACGCCGCTCCCGACGGCGTTCCGCACCGGCCTTGTCAAACCGTGCTCTTCTGCTTGCAGCTGGTGCAACATCAGCAGCACGCGCCCGTCAGCCACGAGCCGATCGAAGTCGTCTCGCCCGTGATCGTTCTCGCAAGCCAGGAGCTGCCGATACCAGCGCGCGCTCGCTGGAACGTCTTTGACTGCAATCATTGGTTCACTGTGCACGCGATCCCCCCTGCCGTTTCAGTACCGTCAGGGTACCGCAGGCAGCGTTGGTCGTAAGTGAAAGTTCACAGGGAAGACTGCGGGCGCGCCCAGCGTACGTGCTGGGTTATGCCCTCGAAACTCCGATTCCACACGGGCAAGGTCCTGTTCCAACGCCTCGGCACGCTCAAGCCGGTAAAGCAGGGGTACTGGAAGCGCGCGCCCGCGGCCGAAGGGCTGTGGGCATTCCCTTGGCCCTACTTCTCCATGTTCTTCGCGGCGCATCAGTATCGCGCGATCGCACCGCGTCGCTACGTCGCGCCCCGACAGCCCGACGGTCCGGATTTTGGCGAAGAGTACTACCGCTGGCTGCGTGAGGTTGCGCCGCGCGTGCTGCCCATTCGGAAGTTCTGGCATGGTGGCGAGCTGTACACCCACATCAGTGGGCGCGGCGACGACCTGGGACTGTTCGCTTGGGAACGAGTCGACGTGAGCGAGTTCGCTGCGCGTGCCGCGCGGTTTCTCACCCGCGGCAGTTGGTGGCGCGAAACGTGCACGCCGCAGCTGGTGAATTGCTTCGACGTCGAGGCGCTCGAAGTGTTCATCGCGACCCGGGCTGGGCGCTTCGAACCCGCGCAAACACCGCGCGGTGCGGAGCGTCGCGCGCCGAAGCGTTCACGCAGCTTGGGAGCGTGAAACGTTGTCGGGGCTACGTTGGCGTGGGCGCTAGCCTGGCGAGGCACGGGCGAACTTTGCCCTGGACTTCGTGCGCGCTCGCACAAAAAGTGGACGTGCCGATGAGGCACGAACCCGTGCAGGGCTCGTGGCGCCTCTCGAGTGAGCCTCACGGCCCTAGCAACGTCGGCGTGCAGAACACGTCGGATGCGGCGTACGGGTAGTCCGTGACGTCGCCGGTGGCAGGGTCGCGGACCTTCAGGAACCATTGACCGGCGCGGTTCTCTTGGTCGCCGGTTTCGCCGAGCGGGAACGAGACGTTCTGACCAAGGTCGAAGCCGACTGCAGCGTCGGGCGTCAGCGTCCAGCTCGACAGGCCTAGGTCGGCGGCGGCGACGAAGGCTTCGATGCGGTAGCCGTTCTCGGTGGGCAGCGAAACCCAACTGGTCGTCGTCCAGGCGCGTTCGAGATCGAAGACGGCGTACACGTCCGCGCGCGTCGCGGGCTCGCTCGCAGTTTCGGGGGCGCCCACCACGAACTGAAAGGTGCCGGGGTCGTCGTAGGTTTCTGGCTCAGCGAACACAGCGTCGTGGTCGACGTAGATCTCGATGCTGTCGCCGCGCCACACGTGATCGTTCGTGGGCGCCGGGTTTCGCTCGGGGTCGCTGACTTCGACGTAGAAGTACAAGCCGGTGTCGTACCAACCCGCGGCGAAGCGCAGGCTGTTGCCCGCGGGGGCTTCGTCGAGGTCGCCGTTCCATCCGACGAGCGCGGGCGTTTCGAGGACCATGCGGGGTTCGAGGTCGCCGTCGAGCACGGGCGGCGCGTCGAGCTTGCGCAGCTCGTCGCAATGCTCGAGGGGCGTGACCGAACCGGATCCGCCCGATCCGCCCGTCGCGTCGGTGCCGTCGGTGCCGTCGGTGCCATCGGTGCCATCGGTGCCATCGGTTGCGTCACTGCCTTCCCTCGCGCCGGAGCCCCCGCTGCCTTCGGCGCTATCGCTTCCGCCGGTTGCGTCGGAGCCGCCGACGCCGCCGCTGTGCGACGACTCGCCCCCGCTACCGCCGATGCCATCGGCGGCGCCGTTCGTCGAGCTGGAGCTCGTGCCGCCCAGGCCGGACAATTCGGTGATCGTGATGCTGTCGCCGCCCGCGCCGCTGTCGCCGCCCGTGCCTGAGCCCCCGTTCGCGCCAGTGCTCGCGGCTGCGTCGGCCGCGCCGGTACCTCCCGCCGCAGTGGTCCCGAAGGTTCCGGTGCTGGTCGTGCCGCCGGGCGAGTCAGCGGCGAGCGCGTCGCTATCGGTGAGCTCGTAGCCGACGCGGCACGACGCCAGCACAGCGGCCGCTGACACGCTCGCGGTCAGCGCAACGATCGCAGAGACTCGACCCACCGCAGTGCACCTTATCATGCTCTAATGGTGGCGTGGTCACTGAAACCTCTAACGATGCCCCCCGTAGTCCGAGCTCCCGCCCGATCAGGAGTGAGGCGGGGCGCAGCGCGGCTGCGCGACGCTCCCACATTCGGTTACTGGCGCTCCACGCACGTGGCTGTAGAGTACTGCCTGGAAACGCGAGGACAACGAGATGAACGATACGAACGAGCAGTACGAGTACCTGGGATACCGGATCACGACCAACCTCGATGAGATCGATGTCGACGCGGTGCATGCCTTCCTGAGGCGCTCGTATTGGTCGCCGGGGGTTCCCCGCGAGGTGGTCGAGCGCGCGCTGCGCGGCGCACTCTGCTTCGGGCTGTTCAAAGACGGTGCCCAGGTGGGGTTGGCCCGCGTCATCACGGATCGAGCGACCTTCGCTTATTTATCCGACGTGTACGTGCTCGAGGAGCATCGCGGGCAAGGCCTCGCGCAATGGCTGGTACGGGTGATCCTCGCGCATCCCGATCTCCAGCGCCTGCGCCGCTTCGTGCTCGCCACGAAAGACGCGCACGGCCTCTACGAAAAGTTGGGCTTCTCACGCCTCACCCACCCCGAAATGTTCATGGAGATTTTTCAGCCGAACGCCTATTTGCCGACGGCGAAGGCCTCGGGGTAGGAACCTTTCGCGGTGCTCGCTGTCTGGAGCCGCATGCGAGCGGAGCCTTCAGCGACCCCATCGACGACCACCGGGTTTTTCGTACTCACGTTCGCCATCACCTGGGGTCTGCAGCTGCCCGGGGTGCTCGCACAGCGCGGCCTATTGCCGGGTCCGCTGCCGGTTTACTTGGCGCTGGCGGGGCTCGGCATCTTCGGTCCGCTCGTTGCCGCTACACTGCTCGCGCACCAGGAGGCGGGCCGCGCGGGCGTGCGCGCGCTGTACGCGCCGCTGCTGCGCTGGCGGGTGCATCCAGGTTGGTACTTGCTCGGGCTCGTGGTGCCGGGCGCCTTGCTCGCGCTGTTACTCGACGGGCTCAACCTCGTCGGTCGTCAAGGGCCCGCGCTGTACTTCCCTGCGGGAGGCATGCTCGTGTTTGGTGTCGTGATCTCGTTCGCGGAGGAAGTGGGCTGGCGTGGGTTCGCGTTGCCGCGTCTCCAGCAGCGTTTCGGAAGCTTCGCCGCGAGCACGCTGCTCGGCGCGCTCTGGTGCTTCTGGCACATCCCAATGTTCCTCGGCCAGGGTGTCCCGCTCGAGTTACTGCTCGTGATGCTGCTCTCGTTCATGGGAGCGAGCTTGTTGATGACGAGCATCTACAACAGTACCGGGGGCAGTCTGCTGCTCGCGGTCGTCGCCCACCTGGGCGCGCATCTCAATAACTCGCACCGCGCCTTGCCCGGTGACGTGGCGCCTCTTGTCGCGCACGCCATCGTGTACGGGGCGCTGGGCCTCGTGCTGATGCGGGGATCGCTCCGGACGACGCGGCGCGCGGCGCTTCCGTAGCCCGGGTCATTCGCTAGTGAAGCCCCACTCTGCGACAGCGCCAGATGCGATGAAGCCATCTCTCGCGTCGTCCCCCTCGTGGATGACCAGCGAACCTTCGAGCGGCGAGAGTTCCGTTCGGAACACCAAGACCGGTTCGTGGTACTCGCCCTCCGCCCAGGCGAAATCGTAGCTGCCGGCGAGGGTTTCGAGCGGCATTTCACCCTCGAAGTGGTCGCCGAAGTGGTCGCGCAGAAGCGTTCCTGGCACTTGCTCGGCGAACGTCCCGTCTCGCGTGGAGAAGGTCAGAGTGGCCTGGAGCGCGAGGGCGTTCCCACACTCGCCCTCGCGCTCCAAGGACTTGGCTGTCTCGAGCGTTGCCGTCAGCTGCGCATCCAGCACGGTGTCTGTGTGACCGCCTTCGGTGTCATGGCTGTACCAGCGCAAGAACTCGTTTTTTGCCTGACCAGCGTGTGCCGCCAATTCTTCGGGCGTTCCGAAGTCGGTGACACTGGACGATGCGAGTGACGTCTCCCGAACTACTTTGCAGGTCAGCCCAGGCCTCTCGCTTTCGGTCCCCGACTGCGTGCCAATGCAACCGGTGAACAGCAATGACGCCTGGAGGAGGATCCACCCTGCCGCCCTATCCATGACAAGCACCATGGCGGAGCCGACGAGCGTGGACAAGATCGATTTGTCTCGCAAATGAACTTTCTGTGCTCATATTGGCGCCCATGGGTGCGAAAACGGGAAACTTCGAATCGGTGGCCTCGCAATTCCTGCGAGCGATCCGCGGGCGGCGCTCGCAGCGGTCCTTCGCGCGCCGGCTTGGCTACGACGCCAATCCGATCACGGATTGGGAGAACGGGCGCCGCTATCCAACCGCCGAAGAAGCGCTGCGCGCCGCGAAGCTTCAGGGCATCGATGTGGTGCGAGCTTTCGAAGGCTTCCACCGGGTGGCAGCGCCCGAGCTCGTAGGTGGCAAGTACTGCGTCGCGCGCTGGCTCGACCAGGTGCGCGGGGATACGTCGTTGTTGGATCTCGCGGAGCGAGCGCGCGTGTCTCGCTTTGCGGTGGGTCGCTGGTGTCGCGGACAAGCCAAGCCGCGACTGCCTGACTTTCTCCGTCTCGTGGATGCGGCGACCGGCCGCCTACCGGACTTGGTGGCGTTGTTGGTGCCGATAGAGGCCGTGCCGTCGCTCGAGCGCCGCTATCGCGCTGCGCAGGCGGCTCGCGCCGTCGCCTATGATGCCCCGTGGAGCGAAGCCATCATGCGCGTGCTTGGGTCGACTGCCTATGCGGAGCTGTCGCAGCATCGTCCTGGGTTCATCGCTGAACTGATCGGCATCACCAAAACCGATGAGCAACTCAGCCTGACGCTGCTGCGGCGGGCCGGCGCGGTCTACAAGCAAGGCGGGCGGTATCGGGTTTTGGATGCGACTTCGGTCGACACCCGGGGCGATCGGGATAGGGTGACGGCGCTCTTGCAGCACTGGAGCAGTGTGGCACGTGACCGCGTTCCCGCGCGCCGCCGCGGGCGCGAGTACTACGCCTACAACGTGTGCGCGCTTTCGGCGCGAGACTTCGAGCGTCTCCGCGAAGTCTTGGCGGGGGCGTTCGCCGAGATTCGATCGATCGTGGCCGCCTCGAATCCGGAGGAGCGCGTGGCGCTCGTGAACTTGCAGTTGCTCGACCTGGCGCAGGTGTAAAAAGGCAGCTCGCGAGGTCTAGCAGAAGCCGGGGGCGTCGGGCTAGGCTCGCGCGCCTATGGGACCAAAGCCGAGGGACCGAGCGAACGAGTTGGACGCCTTGAACGAGCGGGCGCTGGCGGGCGGAGGCGCCGTTCAGGTGGAGCGCCAGCACGCGCAGGGCAAGCTGACGGCGCGCGAGCGCCTCGAGCTGCTGGTCGACCCAGATAGCTTCGTCGAGCTCGACCGCTTCGTCGTGCATCAGTGCAGCGAGTTCGGCATGGACCAGAAGCGCGTGCCTGGGGACGGCGTAGTGACCGGCTATGGCAGCATCGACGGGCGTAAGGTGTTCGTGTTCTCGCAAGACTTCACGGTGCTGGGCGGTTCGCTCGGTCCCGCGCACGCCTCGAAGATCGTCAAGATCCAGGATCTCGCGCTGAGTGTCGGGGCGCCGGTCATCGGGCTCTGCGACTCGGGTGGCGCGCGCATTCAAGAGGGTGTCGGAGCGCTCGGTGGGTATGCGGACATCTTCTATCGCAACACGCTCGCGAGCGGCGTCATCCCGCAAATCAGCGTGATTTTGGGGCCGAGCGCGGGCGGTGCGGTCTATTCGCCGGCGCTCACCGACTTCATCTTCATGGTCGAGGGCATCAGCTACATGTTCATCACGGGGCCCGACGTGATCAAGGCCGTGACGCACGAGCAGGTCGACAAAGAGGCGCTGGGGGGCGCGGAGACCCATGCGACCACGAGCGGCGTTTGCCATTTCGGTATGCCGGACGAGGTGAGCTGCATGCAGGCGGTGAGGACGCTGCTGTCGTACCTGCCGCCGAACAACGCCGAGGACCCGCCGATCACGGCCTCGAATGACTCGCCTGAGCGCATCGTGCACGAGCTCGACGACTTCGTACCGACGGATAGTCACGAGCCGTACGACATGGCGGAGCTCGTGCGGCTGCTCGTCGACGACGGTAAGCTGTGCATCGTGCACGAGCGTTACGCGAAGAACATCGTGACGGCGTTTGCACGCATCGGCGGGCGCTCAGTGGGCATCGTGGCGAATCAGCCGAATCACTTGGCGGGCGTGCTGGACGTGGACGCCAGCATCAAGGCAGCGCGTTTCGTGCGGTGTTGCGACTGCTTCAACGTGCCGTTGGTCACGTTCGTCGACGTGCCCGGCTTTCTGCCGGGGGTCGATCAGGAGCATTCGGGTATCATCAAACACGGCGCCAAGCTGTTGTACGCGTTCTCGGAAGCTACGGTACCGAAGATCACGTTGATCGTGCGCAAGGCTTACGGTGGCGCTTACGACGTGATGAGCAGCAAACACATCGGGGCCGACTGCAACTTGGCGTTCCCCACCGCCGAGATTGCCGTGATGGGGCCCGCGGGCGCCACCAACATCATCTTCAGGCGCGAGATCGAAAAGGCAGACGATCCGGAAGCGCGGCGCGCGGAGCTACTCGACGACTACAAGGGTCGCTTCGCGAGCCCCTACCGTGCCGCCGAGCTCGGCTTCGTCGACGAAGTCATCCACCCCCGCGACGCCCGACGCCGAATCCACTCCGCCCTCGAGCTCCTCTCCACGAAACGAGCCAGCCTGCCGCGCAAGAAGCACGGCAATATCCCGCTCTAAAACGTGAACGTGTGCGTACGTTGCGCGGGCCCGTACCCGTGCCCGAGAAAGCCCTGAGCCCGAGAAAGCCCGAGCCCGAGCCCGTACCCGTGCCCCCCTATCTCCAACTCCAGTCGGGGTAGTACTTCGGACAGACGTAGTGCTTGGTAGC
>Ga0315910_10003102_pt1 | contig 14289 bp, 9 predicted proteins | sample EdamamesoilMG_FD_204470 | JGI IMG/M metagenome (GOLD analysis project Ga0315910, IMG submission 204470) | Garden soil microbial communities collected in Santa Monica, California, United States - Edamame soil | ecosystem: Environmental > Terrestrial > Soil > Garden | place: USA: California...
TCCTGCCGCCCGTCCGGGATCGCCCACACCAAGCGACTCGCCGGGATCGATTTCGTGGCCGAGGCCGGACTGGGACTCGAGCAGATCGCCGCGCATGAGGGCCTGCTCGCCGAGGGCGTGATCGGACCGCATTCCGTCCTCGTCGGCTCCACCATCGCCGAGGCGAACATCCGCCAGCGCTACCGCGTCATCATCGTGGCCGTGCATCGCCGCGGCAAGAACCTGCGCGAGCACCTCTCCGAGCTGCGCCTCGAGGCGGGCGACACGTTGCTCATGCTCGGCACCCAGCAGGCGGTGAACAACCTGCGCGGCGGCGAGGACATCATCCTCGTCGATCAGCCGCTGGTGCCGACCGACAGCCGCGACTACTCCCTGCCGCTGGTCATCGGCGTGATCGCCGCCGTCGTGGCCGTCTCGGCACTCGACTGGATGCCGATCGAGATCGCGTCGTTCCTCGGTTGCATCGTCCTGTTCCTGACCAAGGCCCTGCGCCCGCAGGAGGCCTATGCCGCCGTGCAGTGGAACATCCTGTTCATCATCTTCGCCATGCTCGGCATGGGCATCGCCATGGACCGGACGCACGCCGCCGAGTGGCTGTCGCAGGAGGTGATGCAACTCGTCGCCGTCTTCGTCGCTCCCGAGCACAAGCCACTGGCCATGCTCTGCGCCGTCTACTTCGTCACGATGCTGCTCACCGAGATCCTGAGCAACAACGCCGCGGGCGCAATCATGGCGACCCTTGCGATCGAGCTGGCCGAGGCGCTGGGCGTGAGCGCCCGCCCGTTTCTCATCGCCGTCACCATCGCGGCCTCGGCGAGTTTCGCCACGCCGATCGGGTATCAAGCCAACACCTACATCTACGGCGTCGGCGGCTACCGTTTCTCGGACTTCGTGAAGGTCGGCGTGCCGCTGAACCTGCTCGCGATGGTGACCTCGATCATCGCGATCGTGCAGTTCTTCCCGTTCTGAGGCGGACTCATGCAGTCCGAGGTGGTCGGCCGTGTCCCACGGCCGTTCTGTGTTCCGCGTCGTCCGCGGCCGCATCGCGGTGCGGCGTCCGCACCACGCGCCTGGGGACAGGCGCGTCCACCTTTCGGTGTCGCTGGTTTTGCTCTGGATCCAGGCCCCGACGGCATGAGTCCGGCAGAGGCGGCAGGGAGGTCACCGCGGCCCGGACGCCTCGCCGGGGTCTTCGCACAGGATCGGCGTTCCCAACTTCATCCCTTGCGGCTGCCTCGGCGAGGCATCCCGACCGCGGAGCCCGGGCGCTTGACGCGGGCGCGGCGCGAACGAAAAAGCCCGGCGCCGCGCGAGCGGGCCGGGCTTTCGAGTCAATTCGAGGACGCGGAGTGCGCCTCAGATCGCGTTGTCGCCGCGCTCGTCGGTGCGGATGCGGATCGCTTCCTCGACCGGGAGCACGAAGACCTTGCCGTCGCCGATCTTGCCGGTCTTGGCCCCCTTGGTGATGGCCTCGGCGCACTTGGCCACGAGTTCGTCGGGCACGACGATCTCCACCTTCACCTTGGGGAGGAAGTCCACCGTGTATTCGCTGCCGCGGTAGATCTCGGTGTGGCCTTTCTGGCGACCGAAGCCCTTGACCTCGGTGACCGTCATGCCCTCGATGCCGACGTCGGCCAGGGCATCCTTCACCTCCTCGAGCTTGAACGGCTTGATGATGGCAATGATGAGTTTCATTGGATGGTGCTCCGTTCAGGTGAAACTCAGAGGATGTAGCCTTCCTCGCCGTGCTCGCTGATGTCGAGGCCCTGGCGCTCGACCTCGGCGGAGGGGCGAAGACCGACGATGGCCTTCACGATGAAGGCGACGAGCAGCGTGCCGACCACGGCGATGACGATCGTCACGCCGATGGCCTTGACCTGCTCGATCCAGAGTCCGCCGCGATCGACCATGTCGGTGAGGGCGGGGTTGGCCTCCTTGGAGGCGAGGATGCCGGTGAGCAGCGCGCCGAGCGTGCCACCCACGCCGTGCACGCCGAAGGCGTCGAGCGCGTCGTCGTACTTGAGGCGGGTCTTCAGCCAGGTGACGGCGAAGTACGGGATCACGGCAGCGAAGACACCGATGATCACCGCGCCGGTCGTCGTGACGAAGGCAGCCGCCGGGGTGATCACCACGAGGCCGCCGACCACGCCGGAACAGAACCCGAGCACCGAGGCGTGACCGCGCGCGAACTTCTCGATCATGCCCCAGGTGAACGCCGCCGTGGCGGCCGCGAGCGTGGTGTTCATGAACGCGAGCGAGGCGAGCCCGTCGGCCGCGAGGGCCGAGCCGGCGTTGAAGCCATACCAGCCGACCCAGAGCATGCCGGTGCCGACCATGCACAGCACCATGCTGTGCGGCGCGAGCTTCTCCTTGCCGAAGCCCGTGCGCGGACCGATCAGCAGGCACAACACCAGCGCCGACCAGCCCGAGGCCATGTGCACCACCGTGCCGCCGGCGAAGTCGATCGCCTTGATCGTCGAATCGGCCGACCAGCCGTTCATGAAACCGTTCGAGCCCCAGACCATGTGCGCCATCGGGAAGTAGACGAGGAGCATCCACAGGCCGACGAAGAGCAGCACGGCGGAAAACTTCATGCGCTCGGCCACCGCACCGACGATCAGCGCGGGCGTGATGATCGCGAACATCAGCTGGAACATCGAGAATGTCGCGTGCGGGATCGTGGCCGAGTAGGTGGGGTTCGGCACGCCGGCGACGCCCTTGAGCGTCATGAACTCGGTGCCTCCGATCACGCCGCTGCCGAAGCTGCTGCCGAAGGCCAGCGAGTAGCCGACCGCCCACCACAGCAGTGTCACCAGACCGGCGATACCCAGGCACTGCGCGAGGACGGAGAGGATGTTCTTGCTCCGCACCAGGCCGCCGTAGAAGAGGGCGAGGCCCGGCAGGGTCATGAAGAGCACGAGTGCGGTCGAGGTCATCAACCACGCGTTGTTGCCGGAATCGACCGCGAGCGGCGCGGCCTCTTCGGCGAGCGCCGACAGACTGGACAGACTCAGACTGGCGGCGACGGCGACGGCCACCTGGAGGGGTTTAGCGAAGCGAGACTTCATAGGATTTCTTAAAACGATGCATGGGTTTCATGGAAATCGGACCGAAGCCTGAAGCCACTTCCATGCCAGCCGCTGCCGGTGCACAAAAAAGACCGGCACGGGTACCGTGCCGGTCTTTTTCTGAGCGGGTGTGTGACCCGCGAAGGTGTGGGCGGGACGACCTCAGACCGCGGACTCGCCGCGCTCGTCGGTACGGATGCGGATCGCTTCCTCGACGGGCACCACGAAGACCTTGCCGTCGCCGATCTTGCCGGTCTTGGCCGACTTGACGATCGCCTCGGCGGTCTTGGCCACGAGTTCGTCGGGGACGACGATCTCGAGTTTCACCTTGGGCAGGAAGTCCACCGTGTACTCGCTGCCGCGGTAGATCTCGGTGTGGCCCTTCTGGCGGCCGAAGCCCTTGACCTCGGTGACGGTCATGCCCTCGATGCCGATTTCTGAAAGCGCCTCCTTAACTTCCTCGAGCTTGAAGGGCTTGATGATCGCGATGATGAGTTTCATGGAAAATGGGTCTCGTTAAGTTACTGTGGGTTACCCGGATGCGTTTTCAAGAGCAAGGACGTACTCACGCTCGAGCGTCATCCGGCGACGGTTACTTCGAGGCCTTTCCGAAGTCCGGGTAGGCTTCGTTGCCGTGTTCGCCGATATCGAGACCCTCCGTCTCCTCCTCGGCCGACACGCGGATACCCATCGTGACCTTGAGGATGTAGAAGAGGACGAAGGCTGACACGAAGGTGAACGCGCCGACCGCGGCCACACCCGTGAGCTGGGACATGAGCTGTGCCCCACCGGCGAGATTGCCGAAGAGACCCACGGCGATCGTACCCCAGATGCCGCACACGAGGTGGACGGAGAGGGCACCGACCGGGTCGTCGAGCTTGAGCTTGTCGAACATGATCACCGAGATCACGACGAGCACGCCGGCGATCAGACCGATGATGGTGGCCGAACCGACCGCCATCTGGTCCGCACCGGCCGTGATGCCGACGAGGCCGGCGAGCACACCGTTGAGCACCATCGAGAGGTCGGGCTTCTTGAGGAGGAACCAGGCGGTGATCATCGCACCCACGGCGCCGGCGGCGGCGGCGATCGAGGTCGTCACGAGCGTGAGCGACACCAGCGCGGGGTTGGCCGAGAGGACCGAACCACCGTTGAATCCGAACCAGCCGAGCCAGAGGAGGAACACGCCGATCGTGGCGAGAGGCATGGAGTGGCCGAGGATCGGCTTCATGCGGCCACCGGGCAGGTATTTGCCGAGGCGCGGTCCGAGCAGGAGCACGCCGGCGAGGGCACCCCAGCCGCCGATCGAGTGCACGATCGTCGAGCCGGCAAAGTCATAGAAGGGCGTGGCCATGGTGTTGAGCCAGCCGTTGCCCCATTTCCAGAAACCGGCGATCGGATAGACGATCGCGACGAAGATCGTCGAGAAGACGAGGAAGGAGGAGAGCTTCACGCGCTCGGCCACGGCGCCCGAGACGATCGTGGCGGCGGTGGCGGCGAACATCGCCTGGAAGAGGAAGTCCGTCCAGTAGGTGTAGCCCGCGTTGTAGTTGCTCGTGAGATTGGCCAGGGGATCGGAGACCGAGACCCCGAAACCCGCGAACCCGAAGACCCCGCCGGCATAGTCGGTGCCGGGATACATCAGATTGAATCCACAAATCGCATACGTGAGGATGCCGATACACGGGATCATCGTGTTCTTGAACAGGATGTTCACCGTGTTCTTGGACTGGGTGAGTCCGGTCTCGAGGGTCGCGAAACCCAGGTGCATGATGAAGACCAGACCGGCCGAGATCATCATCCACAGGTTGTTTGTGGTGAAGATCGGATAACCGGCGGACTCGGCGAACGTCTCGAGTGAATCGAAGGCGGGCGCCTCTTCGGCGAACACCGGAGACAACGCGGCGGAGGCCACCATCAGGGCCGCGACCGTGCCGAACCCGGCGAGGAGTTTTCTTTTGCTCATCGTAGGAAGGAGTGGATTGGTTTCGCTGTTTGGACGCGTGGATCGGCCCGACCGTGGACAGGTGCACGCGAGCGCCCCTTGAGCACCGACCGTGCCAAGCAACCCGGTGGAATCTAAACTCTTCATGGATCGCATGAGGGTCATGTGCGGACGCGGCGGAGTCGGATCCGGCGAAGGCTGAGCGGCAGGCTGTGAGCCTGCGCTACGGCGAGTCCGTACGCACCGAGGGCGCGTCCGGGTGGACGCGCCCTCGTCGACGCTCGATCGGCCCGACAACGGGCCCCGTCGAGCGACGGACTACTCCACCGGGATGACCGTCTGCACGTGCAGGTCGCGCAGCTGCTTCGGCGTGACCGGCGTGGGGCTCTGCGTCATCAGGCACTGGCCCTTCTGCGTCTTCGGGAAGGCGATGACGTCGCGGATGCTCGTCGTGCCGCAGAGCAGCGCGACCATGCGGTCGAGGCCGAAGGCGATGCCGCCGTGCGGCGGGGCGCCGTAGGTGAAGGCCTTGAGCATGTAGCCGAACCGGCTCTCCACCACGTCGGCCGGGATCTTGAGCACGTCCTCGAAGACCTTCTTCTGCAGCGCGGGCTGGTGGATGCGGATCGAGCCGCCGCCCAGCTCCATGCCGTTGAGCACGACGTCGTAGTGCTGGCCGCGCACCGCCTTCGGGTCGGAGTCGAGCAGCGCGATGTCTTCAGAAACTGGAGACGTGAACGGATGGTGCGTGGCGACGAAGCGCTTCTGCTCCTCATCGTAGCTCATGAGCGGGAAGTCGACGACCCAGAGGAAACGCCAGTCGTCGGCGCGGATGGTGAGCTTGCCACGCTTCTGGAGTAGTGCGGCGCAATCGAGGCGCACGCGGCCGAGGATGGCGCAGGCGCGATCCCACGAGGCGGCGGCGAAGAAGATGATGTCGCCCTCCTCGATGCCGAGGCGCTTCGTGAGCTCGGCCTTTTCCGCCTCGGAGAAGAACTTCACGATCGGCGACTTCCACTCGCCGCCCTCGACCTTGATGAAGGCGAGACCCTTCGCGCCGAGCGATTTCGCGGCGTCCTCGAGCGACTTGAGCTCGCCCTGGGTGAGGTCGGCGAGCCCCTTGGCGTTGAGCGCCTTCACCGCACCGCCGCCGGCGACGGTGGCCTGGAAGACCTTGAAGGAGGACTGGCGGAACGTCTCGGAGAGGTCGACGAGCTCCAGCCCGAAGCGCAGGTCGGGCTTGTCCACGCCGAAGCGGTTCATCGCGTCAACATACGGCATGCGCTGAAACGGCGTGGGCAGGTCCACGTCGAGCACGGCCTTCCACACGCGCTTGAGCATGCCCTCGAAGAGCGCGTAGATGCCCTCGCGATCGATGAAGGAGGCCTCGACGTCGACCTGGGTGAACTCCATCTGGCGGTCGGCGCGCAGGTCCTCGTCGCGGAAGCAGCGCGCGATCTGGAAGTACTTCTCCACGCCCGCGACCATGAGGATCTGCTTGAACTGCTGCGGCGACTGCGAGAGCGCGTAGAACTGGCCCGGGTGGATGCGCGAGGGCACGAGGTATTCGCGCGCGCCCTCGGGCGTGCTCTTGAAGAGCGCGGGCGTCTCGATCTCGAGGAATCCCTGCTCGTCGAAGTAGTCGCGGATCACCTTGGCGGCCTGGTGGCGCACCCGGAGGTTTTTCTGCATCTTCGGCCGGCGCAGGTCGAGGTAGCGGTAGGTGAGGCGCAGGTCCTCGTTGACGCGGTCGCCCCCCACATCATCGAGTGGGAACGGCGGGGTGTCCGCGACGTTGAGGATCTCGATCTTCGCGACGGAGACCTCGATGTCGCCGGTGACGAGCTTCGGGTTCTGCGTGCCATCGGGGCGGGCGGTGACCTTGCCGGTCACGGCGATGACGGACTCGGGCTTGAGGTGATGGGCGACGGCGGCGAGCGCCGCGTCGTCGTGCCGCTCGAGCCGGAGCTGGGTGATGCCTTCGCGGTCGCGCAAGTCGATGAACGTGATGCCGCCCTGATCGCGGACGGTGTCGACCCAGCCGGCGAGAGAGACCTGCGTGCCGATGTCGGCCTGGGTGAGCTGGGAACAGTGGTGCGAGCGATGCATGGCGTGGCGGGTCGTACGGACGTGGCGGTAGATGGGAGAAACGACCGACAAAGCCCGCCCGACTAGGGGCGGGCAATCCGAAAGATCGGGATACCCGAACCGCCTTTGGCCAGCGCGGTTCCAAGTGGATGCGAACGCGGCTCGTGGCAGGGCGTGGCCTCCGGCCGAGCCGCGTCAACGATACGCGTAGGATAGCGGCCCGGCCGGAGGCCTCGCCCTACCCTCGATCGGCTATTTCTTCGCGGCCTTCTTTGGCGCAGCCTTCTTCGCCGCCTTCGTGGTCACCTTTTTCCTGGCAGGGGTCGCCTTCTTCTTCGCGGGTTTCGCGGAAGCCTTGGCCACCTTCTTCGCCGGCTTCCTGGTGGTCTTCTTCACCGCGGGCTTTGCGGGCTTCGCGACTTTTCTGGCCGCGCCTTCCTTCGCCGGTTTCTTTGCTGCCGCCGGCTTCGCCGCCGCCTTCACGAGCAGGCTCTCGCCCGTCATCTCCGCGGGCTTGGGCAGGCCCATGAGTTCGAGCACGGTCGGCGCGATGTCCGCGAGCCGGCCGCCGGAGCGCAGCGTCCGACCTTCGCAGCCGGCGCCCACGGTGTAGACCTCGACGAGGTTGAGCGTGTGCGCGGTGTGCGGGCCCTTGGTCGTCGGGTCCCACATCTGCTCGCAATTGCCGTGATCGGCGCCGACGAAGGCGCGACCGCCGATCGAAAGCTGGGCATCGAGCAGTTCCTTCACGCCCGCATCGACGGCCTCCACGGCCTTGACCGCGGCGGGAAGGCTGCCGGTGTGGCCGACCATGTCGGGATTGGCGTAGTTGACCACGAGGAGGCCGTATTTCTTCGAGAGGATCGCGGCCTTGGCGGCGGCGGTCACCTCGCTCGCCGACATCTCGGGCTGAAGATCGTAGGTCGGCACCTTGGGACTCGCCGGGCAGGCGCGCTCCTCGCCGGGGAAGGGATCCTTGCGGTAGTTGTTGAAGAAAAACGTCACGTGCGGGTTCTTCTCCGTCTCGGCGCAGCGGAACTGCGCCACGCCGGCCTTCGCCACCACCTCGCCGAGGATGTTCTTGAGTTTCTCGGGCTTGGGCGAGACGACGTTCACCGGCAGGCCGCTCTCGTATTCCGTCATCGTGGCGTAGTAGAGGTCGAGCTTCTCGCCGCGGTCGAACTCCTTGAACCCGTCGATCACAAAGGCCTTCGTGATCTCGCGCGGGCGGTCGCCGCGGTAGTTGTAGAAAAGTACAGCGTCGCCGTGCCCGATCGTCGCGACCGGCTCGCCGTCGGCGCCGACGATCCACGTGGGAAGGATGAACTCGTCGCCCTTGCGCGAGTCGTCCAGCGGCTTGTCGTAGTAGCTCTGCACGGCCTCGGCGGCGCTTTCGGCCGTGGCCTCGGCGTGTTTGCCGGTGAGCATGAAGTAGGCTTTGGAGACGCGGTCCCAGCGATTGTCGCGGTCCATGCTCCAGAAGCGGCCGCACACGGTGGCGATCCGGCCGACGCCGATCGCGGCGCACTGCGCCTCGACCTGTTGCACGTAGCCGAGGCCGCTGTTCGGCGGCGTGTCGCGCCCGTCGGTGAAGGCATGGATGAAGACCTGCGAGATGCCGTCGGCCTTCGCCTGGCGCAGGATGCCGTAGAGGTGCTCGAGCATGCCGTGCACGCCGGCATCGGAGACGATGCCCATGAGGTGGAGCTTCGAGCCCTTCGACTTCACGCGCGCGACGGCGGCCTTCCACACGGGATTGGTCGCGAGGCGCTTCTCGGAAAAGAGCTTGTTCAGGCGCACGAGCTCCTGGTCGACGATGCGGCCGGCGCCGATGTTTTCATGGCCGACTTCGCTGTTGCCCATCACGCCCTCGGGCAGGCCGACATCGAGGCCCGAGGCGGCGATGAGCGTGCGCGGCCAGGTGGCCCGCAGCCAGGCGTCGCAGGGCGTCTTCGCCTGCTTCACGGCGTTGGTTTTTTCCTGGGAGGAATCGGGATTCCAACCCCAGCCATCACGGATGATCAACAGGACGGGCGTGACCGCGGTCTTCATGGCGTGCGTGTGTAGGTGCGCGAGCAAGTCGTGTACGACGCGGGCATTGACCGCCTGCGCGCTTCCGCGACGCAAGCCAGCAATGTCCAGCGTGCGTAAATTCAGAGGACCGTCCTTGAGTTTTTCGAATGGGCAACGATAGAGAAACTTACAGCCGCCGCGGCTGGTCCGCGGTGTGCTGAAAGGGAAATGCGATGACACTCATCATCCGAGATGCCCTGGTGAATCCGCCGACGTGGTTCTCCTCGTTCCGCGACCTGACGCTGTTCTGCCACATCTTCCTGCGCGTCGACACGGTCATCGAATCCGAGCACGTCGACCTCTACTACCGCTGGCTGAAGATGCGTGGCGGGATGGACTTCGTGGAGGACTTCGTGCGGCCCGGATCCGAGGATGGCGTGCGCCTCGATACGGAGCACAACTATCCGCGCACCATCGTGACCGACCGGATCGTGCCGGAAAACACGCAGGTGCTGATGCGGCAGATTCGGGCCGTGGCCGTGCTCTGATCTCACGGACGCCCCCGCGGATCGCGCCGTGGCGTCGGTGGCGCCGTCGCCCGCGTGCCGGGCCACCGCACCGTCGTCGCGATCGCCCGGAACCCCCTCACCTGTCGCATTTTCTGCGGCGGAAAGACCCCGGCTTTTCCGGGGGTGTCTCCCCTTGACACCCCACTGGGCGGGAGCACTATCGCCCGATTCTTTTTACGGGGCTTTTCCTGGAATGGTGAAAGACTGGAAGGACACACTCAACCTGCCTCGGACCGAGTTTCCGATGCGGGCCAATTCAGTGGCTCGCGAGCCGCAGCGGCTCGACCACTGGACGAAGGTGCGCGCCTACGCGCGGGCCCAGGAGCAGAACGCCTCCGGTCCGCGCTTCGTGCTGCACGACGGTCCGCCGTTCACCAGCGGCGCCGCGCACATCGGCACGGCGATGAACAAGATCCTCAAGGACATCGTCGTGCGCTACCGCCTCGCCCGCGGCTATCGCGCGCCGTTCGTCCCGGGCTGGGACTGCCACGGCCTGCCCATCGAGGCCAAGGTCACGGCCGAGCTGCGCAAGGAGGGAAAGACCCTCGCCACGCCCGAGCTGCGCGAAGCCTGCGCGAAGTTCGCCGCCGACCACATCGAGACGATGCGCGGCCAGTTCCAGCGCCTCGGTGTGCTGGGCGACTGGGACAACGAATACCGCACGATGAAGCCCGCCTACGAGGCGGAGGTGCTGCGCGTGCTCGCCGCCTTCGTCGAGAAGGGCCTGGTCTACCGCTCGAAGAAACCCGTCTACTGGTCGATCCCCTGCGAGACCGCCCTGGCCGAGGCCGAGGTCGAGTACAAGGACCACGTCAGCCCGTCGATCTGGGTGAAGTTCGCCGTGCCCGCCGCCGAAGCGGCGAAATACGGCCTGGCCGGCGACGCCCCGCTCTTCGCCGTCATCTGGACGACCACGCCCTGGACGCTGCCCGCCAACCTCGCGATCGCCGTGCATCCGGAGATCGACTACGCGGTCGTGCGCCACAAGGACCAGCGCTACCTCGTGGCCGCGCCCATGGTGGAGCGGTTCGCGAAGGACACCGGCCTCGAGGGCGTGAGCGTCGAGCAGACGCTCCGTGGCGAGAAACTCGAGCACCTCGCCACCCGCCATCCCTTCATCGACCGCGCCAGCCCGGTCGTGCTCGCCACCTACGTGACGACCGAGAGCGGCACCGGCTGCGTGCACACCGCGCCCGGACACGGCGTGGAAGACTACCAGACCGGCCTGAAGTACAAGCTCGAGATCTACAGCCCGCTCGACGACCAGGGCCGCTACGTCAATGACGGCCAGGTGCCCGCCGCGCTCGTCGGCGTGACCGTGCTCGAGACCAAGGGCATCTCCCCGGCCAACGAGAAGGTGCTCGCGATCCTGCGCGAGCGCGACGCGCTGCTCTGGCACACGAAGTATTCGCACAGCTACCCGCACTGCTGGCGCTCGAAGACGCCCGTGGTGTTTCGCGCGATGGACCAGTGGTTCATCTCGGTCGATCGTGACGGCCTGCGCCAGAAGGCCCTCGCCGCCATCGGCCAGGTCGAGTGGATCCCCGCCTGGGGCGAGAACCGCATCCGCGGCGCGGTCGAGGCCAAGCCCGACTGGTGCATCAGCCGCCAGCGCCAGTGGGGACTGCCGATCCCGGCCTTCTACAACGAGGACGGCGACGCGCTGCTCGACGGCGGGGTCATCCGCTTCATCTCGGACAAGGTCGCCACGCAAGGCGTCAACATCTGGTGGCGCGAGTCCGCCGAGTCATTGCTTGCCGGATACGAGCTGCCGCCCGCCTTCCGCGGACGCAGGCTCACCAAGGGTGCGGACACGCTCGATGTGTGGATCGAGTCCGGCGCCTCGCACCTCGCCGTGCTCCAGGCCGAGGCCGCGGCCTCCGGTGGCTGGCCGGCCGACCTCTACCTCGAGGGCAGCGACCAGCATCGCGGCTGGTTCCAGTCCTCGCTCTGGACGAGCATGGTCACGCAGGGCCGCCCGCCGTACAAGACCATCCTCACGCACGGCTTCGTCGTCGGGCAGGACGGCCGCAAGATCTCCAAGAGCGACGGCAAGCCGCAGACCTCGGACTCGTTCGTGAACAAGTACGGCGCCGACGTGATCCGCCTGTGGGTCGCCTCGACGGACTTCCGCGACGACATCCCGGTCTCCGACCAGATCCTCGGTACCGTCTCCGACACGTATCGTCTCCTGCGCAACACCCTGCGTTTCCAGATCTCGAACCTCTTCGATTTCGACGCGGCAAAACACGCGGTGCCGGATGCCGAGCTCGACCTGATCGACCGCTGGGCGCTGGCCCGCACGGCCGAACTCGTGCAGCAGTGCACGACGGCCTACGACGCCTGCGAGTTCCACCGCGTCTACCAGCTCTGCAACCAGTTCTGCGCGGTCACGCTCTCCGCGCAGTACCACGACATCCTCAAGGACCGGCTCTACACGCTGCGCGCCGACTCGCCGCTGCGCCGCACCTCGCAGACCGCGATCCACCGCATCTTCCTCGCGCTCGCGCGCGTGCTCGGCCCGGTGCTCGCTTTCACGGCCGACGAGGCCTGGGCGCATCTGACGAAAAACGGCGACTTCACCGAGGCGCTGCTCCTGCTCCAGGGCTGGCCCGACGACGTGGCCAGGTTCGCCGATGCCGAGGCCGTGTCCGCGGTCGATCAGCTGCTCAAGCTGCGCAGCCGCGTCTACGAGAAGGTCGAGGCCGCGCGCCAGGCCGGGCAGATCGGCAAGTCGCTCGACGCCTCCGTCACGCTCAGCGCGCCCGCCGGACAGGCGGAGTTTGCCCTCGCCTCGAAGCACCGCGACTCGCTCGCGGAACTTTTCATCGTCTCGCAGGTTCATCTGCATCCGGTCGACAGCGGTGATCTCAGCATCGCGGTCGAGCGGGCCGGCCACGGGCGTTGCCCGCGCTGCTGGCGCTGGTTAGAAGAACTCCACGGCGGCACCGACAACACGGAGCTCTGCCCGCGTTGTGCCGAAGCGTGCCGTGGATCGTAAGCCACCCCAAGCCCCCGCCACCCCGATGGGAAAACACAAGCCCGCCTCCAAGCATCCGCACAAGCCAACGACCAAGGCCCACGCCGCGCACAAACCGGTCAAGAAGACCGTCGCGCGGCCGACGAAGACAAAGGCCAAGAAAGAGCCCGTGGCAAAAAAACCAGCCAAGACTCCCACGCCGGACAAGGCCAGGAAACCCGAGAAGAGCGCTCCCGCTCCCAAGTCCAAGGCAGCTGCGCCCGCGCCCGCCAAGGCGAAGGCCGCCACGCCGAAGACCGAGGCCCGCACACCGGCGCACGCTCCCGAAACCGACAAACCTTCCCCACGCTTGACTCCCGACGAACTCAGAAAACAGCTCATGGCGAAAGCCAAGTCGCGCACGAAGACGCAGCGCGCCTCGGCCTTCACGCTCGACGACGTGCGCGGCGAAATCGCCCGTGCGAGCACGACGCGTCCCGCTGCGCCGGTGAAGCCGGCCCGCGCCGAGACCGCCGCCAAGCACCCGGCCCCGCACGCCGCACCCGCGCACAAGCCCGTGCCCAAGATCGAGCAGCGCCACTTCGGCGCGGCCTCCCTCGCCGACATCCTCGGCTACAACCCGGTGAAGAACGAGAAGCCGGAGGACGAGGAGGCGCAGATCGACAAGAAGTTCATCCGCTACTACAAGCTGCTCGTCGAGCTGCGCGACCACGTGAAGTCCGGCCTCGAGACGCACGCCGAGGAGACCCTCAAGCGCTCCTCGCGCGATGACTCGGGCGACCTCTCGGGCTACGGCCAGCACATGGCCGACGCCGGCACGGACAACTTCGACCGCGATTTTGCCCTCAGCCTCGTGTCCAACGAGCAGGAGGCGCTCTACGAGATCGAGGAGGCCATCAAGCGCATCAAGAACGGCACCTACGGCGTGTGCGAACTGACGGGCAAGCCCATCAGCAAGGACCGCCTGCTGGCCGTGCCCTTCGCGCGTTTCTCCGTCGAGAGCCAGGCCGAGATCGAGAAGACCAAGCGCCGCAGCTCCAGCCGCGGTGGCGTGTTCGGCGAAGCCGGCACCGAGGAAGGCGCACGCATCGTCGAAGACGACGCCGAGTGATCCCTCGTCCGCGGCTCCCCGCCGTGCTTGCCCGACTCTACCACTACCGCTGGCTGCTGCTCCTGGCGGTGGCGATCTTCGTCGTCGACCAGATCACCAAGATCTGGATCAACCACACGCTGCCGTTCGAGACCTACTACGGCCCGGACCGGATCACGGTCATCCCGTCGTTCTTCCACCTCGTGCACGTGGGAAACACCGGCGCCGCCTGGGGCATGTTTGCCGGCAAGACGCTGTGGCTGGCGGCGCTCGCCGTCGGCACGCTCATCGCGATCTACTTCTTCCGCCACCACCTCGAGCTGCGCCGGATGGTGACGCAGGTGTGCTTCGGCCTGCTCTGCGGCGGGATCGTCGGCAATCTCGTCGACCGCATCCTGCACGGCCACGTGATCGACTTCCTGCTGTTCACGTTCGGCAGCTACGACTTTCCGGCCTTCAACATCGCCGACTCGGCCATCTGCGTGGGCGTCGGGCTTTATCTGATACAGTCGTTCCGCGAACCCCAGCGCGCCGAG
>Ga0315910_10003103_pt1 | contig 14286 bp, 10 predicted proteins | sample EdamamesoilMG_FD_204470 | JGI IMG/M metagenome (GOLD analysis project Ga0315910, IMG submission 204470) | Garden soil microbial communities collected in Santa Monica, California, United States - Edamame soil | ecosystem: Environmental > Terrestrial > Soil > Garden | place: USA: California...
CGTAAAACTGTCGTCTTCCTCGATGTAGTGGACGGCGTTGCAGTGAAACCGATCGCCCTGTGGCAGGTAGAGGTTTTCGCCAATGAGAAACGCCGTCTCGATCGTGCCATCCGGGGAGCGGATCAAAAGCTCGCTTTCGGGACCCATGATGCTCACCTCTGTCCAGGCCATCGCCGCCACCTTGCCGCCGGGCATCACGGTAAAGTCGTGATGCGCGGGCTCGAGCCCCTCAACGTCCTGCTGCCCGGTCTGGCCGTCCATGGAGAGGTAACGCATTTCGCCGAAGCCTCCCATGAAGTTGAGGCCGAGCATCCACATGTTTTCTCCCTCGTAGTCCAGCTTGGCTCGCGAGGTTTCAGGGGGGGCCGGCGCGGCCCACACGATTTCCCCATCGGCGTCGATGATGAAAGCTGTGCCGTCGTTTTCCGGGTCTTCTGTGTAGCCTGAAGCCGCCACGATGAAGCCGGGCTCTCGCGCCTCCGGCGTGTCCACACTGACGGAGAAGCTGGGCGCGCCAGCGAGAGCACCTGTTTCCGGCAGGGAGTAGGCATCGCTCACGCACACCTCGCCATCGACGGTAGCCTCGATGAAAAAGCGATAGCTCGAGGTCTGCTTGAGCCCGAGCAGGAGCGTTCGGTAGTTGTCCCGGGTCAAGTCGACGGGCGCCTCGCCTCCGCGATTGAGCACCTCCTCTGGTGCCCCCTCGAGTTCGTAGACGACCTTCGCCTCGCTGGGGACACCGTCGACAGCCCATTCGACCACGCCCACGGTCGCCATCCCAGAGCTCACCTCGTTCGTGATCACTGAAAACGAGCAACCCGCGGCTCCAGCAGAACCGCCACTGCTCGTCTGCCCGCCTCCCACCGACGATGCGCCTCCCACCGACGATGCGCCTCCCACCGACGATGCGCCTCCCACCGACGATGCGCCTCCCACCGACGATGCGCCTCCCACCGACGATGCGCCTCCCACCGACGACGCGCCTCCAGTCGACGACACGCCTCCCACCGACGACGCGCTTTCAGTCGACGGCGTGGTGGGGTTCCCGCCGCCGCAGGCTGTAGCCAGGCCGACGAACCATAGGGGCATGAAGACCGTCGGGGAACGGTGCATAACTAGAACAGGGGTGCGCCTAGGTTGAGCAGGCTCAGCAATACCAATTCTCGCGCGTTCATACTAGGACCGCCGCTCCACCCCGAAGCAAATCAGGGTGCGGTTGCGCCCACGCAAGAGTGTTCTAGTCCGTCCGCTTCAGCACGACGCGAGCTCCGTCAGGAAGGCCGGCAAGCTGCGCCGCGAGGTCCATCGAAAAGCTCCACTGCTGCTCGACGGGTACCGCGCGGCGAGAGCGTGCTTTTGAGTGGGTGTCGGACTGGAGCGGGAGCGGCGGTGCAAAGTTGAGGGCCTGGCTCGCGCCTACCTTCCGACAATCATCGCGCCAACCTTCCCAGGCGAAAGACTCGTAGAAGGCCTCGAGTTCGCCGTGCATCAGCCACCTGAGCCACTCCGAGTAGCCAAATTCCAAGCACTCCCAGTCGCACGTATCGGGCGCAAAGTAGAACACTCGACCGATCGCTCCCTCGAACACACCGCCGTTGAGCGCGAAGAAACCACCGAGCACGTCGTCCCCGACGAGGAGGGCGCCCGGCAAGCGGTGCCTGTCGTGCGGTTCCGTGATTCTATTCCACGCGTCAATGCTGCGCTCCAAGTCCTCGCACCCGCCCCCGAGGACACGCACGAATCCCTCGTCGACTAGCGCACCGCCCGTTTCGAGCGCGAGAGCACCCATCGGTGATCGAGACGTCACCTGAAGCGCCAGCAGTGCCTCCCGACCTCGAGCTGGTTCCACCGGCAATAGTCGCACGGGTCTCACCGCTTGCCCTAGCCACTCTCTCACCAGGCTCATGCCCGGCTCCTCGGTGTCGACGAGTTCATCGAGCGCCCTTGCCATGGGGCACCCTCCCATGCGTCACCGGCAATGTCGAACATTTCGCAGTTGCCCCCCCCGGGAACGAGGTGCGCCATCCGACGTCTCCGCGACCAGGCTGAGATTGACTGCCTGTTTGCAAGGCTCGTGGCGCTCCACGAAGAGCAGACCGCGACGTGACCCAGGTCGTCGTCCCGGTCGCTGGCGGCGGTTAGGAACTCACGGACCAGGTCGTGTCGTCTTGGGGAAAGTGGCAAACCAAAAGCTGCTTGGGTGCGCTGCTCAGGCAGACATGAAGGCCGCGACTGAAGACCTTGGAGTCGCCGAGCGCGTCCAGAGCGTCCCTACCCATTCGTCCGCTGACGCCCATGCTCAGAATTCCATGATAGTTGTTGGTTAGCTCGACCAAGACTCTAGCCTGCCCGAACGCGAGATCTTCGACGACGTGCGAAACCACATACAGCGTTCCGGCACGTAGTGAACCTCGCACCAATTTCTCGAGTTTGGCATAGGCAATGCGCGGTTCTATCCAATGGTTCGCGGGCCCTGCCTCAGCGCGGGTGGGCGTACAGACGAAGGCGGCCCGTTCGAACCCACCCGGGCTGCCCAGCGGGCCTGCACGGCGAGCATGTGAAGGCCGTTTGGACTCACTCAAGAGAGCGCCGGCCATCGCAGCCGACTCCACCATCTGGCGGCGTTCTGCCGATGAGCCATCGCACCAGGCAACTTCTGAAGCTTGCGTGAGGCGGGCGATTCCGCCCACCCAGCCGAGGAGCGCAGCATTGCTCGTCATCGCGAGCGCATGCGGCGTCACGCCCGATTCCGATCTGACCCAAAAGTCGCCATCATTGCCCCGCGATGGCTGGCTCTAGCCTTCGTTCTGCATCGGCCAGACGCTGGTAGAGCTGCGCCCTAGTTTCGGCTTCTAGAAGCGCAGGAACGACCTCGGGCTGCGCGAGCATCTGAACGAGCTTCGACAACCACGGCAGATGAAGCTCTTCGTACTTGAGTCCCAAGACGAAGAACAGATGTGTGGGCTTGGCGTCGAGCGCATCGAAGTCGACCCCCTGCTTCGACCGCCCGAGAACCATGAATGGTCTCATCACCTGCTGCGGGTTACGGCGCAGGGTGTGCATGAACGCCAGGCCGTTCTCTACGGCGCTCGGCATCACGTTCTCGCGTTGCACGAGCGCTCCGACGAACCACGTAGCCTCACGGACGAGACCGAGCTGTTCGGCATGGGCAGCCAATTCGACGACCACCGACAGTTTGCTCTTCGCCGCCAGCTCCGGAAGGATGTGACTTGCTTCGAAACAGTCGGCCAATGTCAGCAGTCGGCGGGGTGCTGTGGCGGGTGGGGGCTCTACGTAGCGGGGAGTGATTCCGAGCATCTGGTCGTCCAGCCATGTGTCGATCATTGCCCGTCGAAATCGCCACTGATTGCCGACCTTCACGCCAGGCAGAAGTCCCTCCTGTACCAGCTTCAGCACTGTACGTTCATTCACGTTCAGGTAACTAGCCAGCTGCTTGATGGTCATTAGGCGATCGTCCATGGGCGCTTTCGCAGAAAGTCGGTTACGCCACTGAACGGCCGTTTGCAGGCGCCCTGCTGGAAGCCGGGATGCGCGAGCGCGTCGGCTCCTTGACCCAAACCTCGACGAAGTCCGAACCTTTCGGTTCGCACCAGATACAACGAAACCCCGCCGGCATCCGACCGCCATACCCGTGGTAGGTCGCGACGCGGGTGCCCACGGGAGCCGCTTCCAGCCGAGCCCTAGTGAACGAAATGTAGTCTATCGCTCCGACTAAGCCGTCGGCGTCTTCCAAGAACGGATTGAAGAGATAGAACGCATTGAACGCACGCCAGTCGATGGAAGTGATATCGCCAAGGATGAAGTCCGTACGTCGAGCACCGAAGTGCTTCGCTGCCGCGCGAGCCACTTCGACCAAACCTGGGCGCTTCTCGATTCCCGAAAAAATGCCGCCCGTCGTGAGGGCACCAATGATGCAGAACTTCCCCGCCCCGGACCCCACATCGAGCACGCGCGTATTGTCGTCGGTCACTAGGAGTTCGGCAGCACGCCGCGCCACATCCACGGGTGTCCAGTAGCGCTTGCTCCGACTACGAACCCAGTCTGGATAGCATCCGTCGAACACGGCGTCGGCATCGTCGCCCGGCGCCAGCGAGCACAAGGCGCTGCGCCCCGTCATTGCTCGTCCGTCATCCTCGCGCGCAGCCAGGGTAATGCCGTGCGCCCGGCATCCAGGAACCGTTGCTGCAGTTCGCATCGAAGGTGGTGGGATTTCTCAGAGAACACGGGATTTGTGCGCAACGAGGCATGCCTTTTCGGGGGTGGTTTCCTTGGATGCGCTGCGCGTTCCGCATGGATTACAATACTACTGGAAGTCATTTCATGTATTCGGACGTATTTCTACGTAATACGACACCAAGTGTCAACAGAAACTGCCGAATGGCCGGGACGAGAGCCAGTTAAGGTTCATTGCTGCCGAGCCAGAGCAGGAGTGAGCGTACCTCACCATCAGTGGCATCAGCGGCGCGGTCGCTCAATGCCACCGGGAGCGTGCGTGAAACTGTCCTCCATGAAGCAGAAAGGACTTCGGTCCGACGCCCGTGAAGGGCGTGTTGTACGATTCTGTCAAGACGCTGTAGAGCGACTATGGGTAGGGTAGCCAGCCCTGGAGGGCTCCTTCGACAGGAACGGCAGGACAGGTTTGCAGTGGTCCCATCGAATCGATGGCAACCTCGACCACGTAGTGGCCCTCTTCGACCTCGGCGGGGGTATTGCTGACCGTGATAGTGCCACCGCCGCCGCGGGCGCCGCTGAATGAGTCACCGTAGTGCGCAAGCGCCGACTGAGTGAACTCGGCGCTCCGCCCCGGAGCTACCCACGCGTCGAGCCAAAGCACCCAGATACCGTTTTCGCGGTCGCCGAATTGGAGTTCGCAGCCATCGGCGTTGCAGAAGCCCGAGTCATTGTAAAGCTCGGCAGTTTCCCCCAGATGATTGAGCATAATTGCCGGAACGCCTCTCCCGAAGCGGAGGTGGAGAGGGGCCTGTTCCTCGCAACCGCAATCGAGTCTGGAGAGCTGCCCAGAAGTGAAGGTCATTGCAGGCGCAGCGCGATCGGTGTCGGCGCTGAAGCAGATGAACTCGGCACCGTGAGAAAACGGCAAACGTAGTGCAGCTTCGTTGCCTGTGACCCACAAATGCGCTCCACCGACGTTGTAGCGTAACAAGCCGCTCGTAAGATAAGCGGCGGTGTTATCGTCCTCGAAATGGAGCAGTTCGCCGTCGAGGCTGCCTTCGATGTGCCAATGGGTACCGTCGGGCGGTTCGACGCCGCTGACCATGTGCCAGCCAGCATCGGTGGACCCGGACTCGCTCTCGCAATCCGGGAGGCCCCCACCTGAGCCGATATAACAAAGGCTTCCCGGTTCGACCGTCGCCGAAGTTCCCCCCACGCCAACGAGTCCGACGTCGTTAGTGGTGCTGCTATCGGGAGCTGCTCCGGCGCCGACGGGCCCCTCACCGGCGGCGACAGGCGCCTCACCGGCGCCGCCCGCGCCGGTCATCAGCGATTCTCGTCCCCCACATCCCACGACGCATTCCATCAAGAGCAGACAAGCGCACGAGTACGTCGGCCGCCTCCCGCTCCACCCAGTCCAAACTCCTGCTGCCATGCCCACCCCCAGCCCCTGCCAGATCTGCTCCGACCGATAGCATGCGCCTGCTCTGTGTCAAACGGGACTCGGCCCCCGCGCTTGCCTCCAACTCGTGAAGCGCCGAGCAATCCCGGGCCGGCTCAAAGGCCGCTGCCTGCGGAAGTATGAGCGAGAGATCTCGCGGTATAAGTGGACCCGACGCGCCCTGGGCGACCCGACAATGAATGCTGTCCACTTGTTCGAGCTGCTCATCGCGATGCTGTTCGCGGTGATCGCGCTGCACTACCTGGCGCATCGGCTGCGCCTGCCGCCGGCTGTGGCGCTGATCGCCGGTGGCGCCGCGCTGGCGTTCATTCCCGGACTACCACAAATCTCGCTGGATCCGGCGCTGGTGCTCGTCATCTTCCTGCCTCCACTGCTGATGGATGGCGCCTGGTTCATCCCCCTTCGGCATCTGCGCCGCCACCTCATCGGGGTCCTGTCGCTGGCCATCGGCGCGGTGGTTTTCACCACCGCAGTGGTGGCCGCGGTGACGCATGCACTGCTGCCCTCGCTGCCGTGGGCGGCCTGCGCGGCGCTGGGCGCGATCGTCTCGCCGCCGGATGCCATCGCTGCACGCGCGGTGCTGCAGCGGGTACACCTGCCGCAGCGGCTGTCCATCCTGCTGGAGGGCGAGAGCCTGCTCAATGACGCCACCGGACTGGTGCTGTTCCGCGTTGCTGTGGCCGCTGCGGTGACGGGCACGTTCGGCACGGGGGCTGCGCTCGGCAGCTTCGCGCTCCTCGCTCTAGGCGGTGCGGCCGCCGGTGCCGCGGTTGGCGCAGCCTGGGTCTCGCTCGTGAAACACCTGCGCGATGAGTACCTCGTCATCGCCGCCTCAGTGTTGCTGTGCTGGGCTGCCTACATCTTGGCGGAGATGCTGCACGTGTCGGGCGTGATAGCGACCGTGGTGGCCGGCCTCATCTGCGGCTGGTATCAGCACGTGGTGTTCTCGGCCGCGATCCGGCTTCGCGGCACCTCGTTCTGGAACGTGCTGATCTTCCTGCTCGAAGCCAGCGTGTTCATGCTCATCGGTTCGTCGCTGCGCGACGTCATCCATCGCGCCGGCGGCTTTGCGGTGGTGGTCGAGCACATGGCCGCGCCCATCCTATGGATTGTGTTGGCGATGACGCTGGCGCGCTTCGCCTGGATCTTCGCTTGCGACAGCGTCATCGCGCTGCGCCGGAAGTTCGGCTGGCGCGGCTTCGAAACCATGGGCTGGCGGGCGTCGACGGTGCTGAGCTGGGCCGGCATGCGTGGCGTGGTCACGCTGGCGGTCGCACTCAGCGTGCCCGCGGATCTACCGGGCCGCGATTTCATATTGGTAGCAGCGTTCGCGGTGATCCTGGTGACCGTGTTGCTACAGGGCACGACGCTCGGCTTGGTCATTCGCGCGCTGCGTCCACCCGAGGCCGGCGCCCACATCGCGCCACTGACCATGTCGCAAGCTGAAGCCGCGATGGCGCAGGCTCAGGCGAAACTCATCGAGGCGCGAGCCTACACGCCGGAGGGCGAGCTCATCCACCCGCAACTGCTAGAGCGCTATCGCAATCGCGCCGCCATCTCCGAGCGCTACGCCGGCAACGAGGCCCAATACCAGCCGGGACTTCAGGCACACTTCGATCTGGTGCTGGAAGCCAACGCAGCTGGGCGCGCGGAGTTGCTGCGGCTGCACCGCACGGGGCAAATCGACGATCGCGTGCTGCACGAACTGGAGCGCGACCTGGACTTCGAGGAGCTGACGGCACTCTCCGCGAAGGTCACTTGAGACACCGGTTCGTCCCAATAGGCTCGGCGGGCGTCAATTCGTCTTGACACGGCCCGACGCGAGCATCGACGTGTAGCAGGGGCGTTCTCAGTTTCTTCTCATCGATGAAGCCAACTGCTAAAGTTGACGGATCGTTCGATGTTCGTTCTATCATTGCATCGTTGGTGGGCGCTGCTGTCACTCTTGGGCGTGGGGTGCGCGAGCTGTCCCGCCAGTGCACCGCGAGAACCTGGGAGTTTGCCGTACAACCCGGCGCTGGATGAACTCGATCAGCAGCGGTTGAACGAGGTGAGGCTTGCCAAAGCTCACAACTGCTACCGGAAGTGCAGCGGCGAAGTGGGTTGGCGCAAAGTTTCGGATGCCCTTGCTTACACGAATGTCGTCGAGCTCGACATCCGCCCGAGCGTTTCGAGGAAAGACTTTTCGGTGGGCCACGTGGGCATTCAGTACAACAACTGCCAAAGGCTTCACACGCGCGGTTCATACTGGGGCGGTTGGCTCAGCGATTGCCTCGACGGCCTCCGCACCTGGAGCGACGAGAACCCAGGTCACCCGTTGATTGTCGTCAACGTGGACTTGAAGGTCGGTCTCAATGGCAAGTACAAGCCGTTCGACCAACTCATCGAAGCGATTGGCCGAGAAAAGCTGCTTCGACCGCAAGATCTGCGAGGATCCCACCCGGATCTGCGAAGCGCGGTCGCGAGCAAAGGCTGGCCCAAGCTGGGGGAGCTTCGAGGAAGGTTCATGTTCGTGCTCACCGGCGGCACCTACGAGAACTTCAGCGAGCGCAACAAGTCGCTACGCGGATACGTCCAGCGCCGCTATCGCGGGGACTCCTTCGAAGCGAACGCCTTCGCCTGCCCCGACGTCCGGGATGGAAACGACCTGGAAACGAACGGCAGTTGGGCGGACCTGGATAGCGTCAAGCGCAACATCGTCTGCGGAAACGTGCAGCATCGGTTCGTGCACCGCATGCACACCGACTCTGCGAGCTTTCGCCAAACGCTCGTGCTGGCGTGGGACTACCCTCGGAACGACGCGGCAGCAGCACACGCGGCGAGCCACTGGTTGAGCATCGTGGGCATCGATCTCTCGGAGCAGCTTCCGGATCCGGGCCACTTCATCGGCGTACGCGGCGGCGCTGCCTCGCCGGCGACCGTCGCACCCGAGTAGGCGCGAGCCGAAACATGCGGTGCGCAGGCGCTGCCAATCGCTACCAGTCGACTTCGGAGCCTGCTACCCGGCGGCGAAACCCTTTGGACAAGAATAGCGATGTCAGAAGATACCGCGCCTACCATCCAAGCCTGTCAAACGTAGTTGACAGGAGTATCGACCAGGCTCGCCGAGGCTTGCTGCGGCCTGAGACGGGCAGATTTCGCGGCAGGTAGTCTCTCGACTCACATCGAGAGATTGAGCGAGGAACCGAAACGGTCGCGTCCGACCATCCTGGCTGCCACTATCAATATCATAACCATATTCAGAAAGGTGTTGAGTCACTCCGTCCTGCTGTGTTAGCAGTCTGCACTCGTGTTGCACTGGGAGCTTCGAGACGTGCAGTCGTACATCGGGATTGGGATCGGGAGAGGTGGCTCGCGCTTGCCGGGGTTTCTCCACGGAAGGGCCCTTCTGTTTCTAGCCTTGCTGACAGCAGGCACGGGGTGCGGCGCGGGGCAAGGCACAGCTAGGTTCGCGCAGGTCCAGCAAAAGACCGTGTATGGTCCCCTAGCGAGCAAGAGTACCGCGCCCACTCCAAGCGGGGCCGCTTCGTCGGCGGAACCCGGCGATGCCTCGGTTCAGCACAGCGACTGCGAGCTCCGGCTCTATATCGAACAAGCCCCAGGGCAAGGCGCATTTGGCGTCGAGGCAGGCGCGCTCGGCGTTGCGGTGGTTGAAAGAGACGGCAAGGATTGGATCGACGGTGTCTGCATCAAGAGAGTGGATCGGCAGCTACAGCTGCCCGCTTCGATGCAGATCGCAGGCGACGAAGGCCTAGGCCGGTTCTGCCGAGACGAGCCCACGCCCAACCAAACCATCGCCTCGGGCGGGACACGCGAGACAACCTCTGTCTGTCAGTGGAACGGGGTGTTTCACACAGCACGACCGTTCACGTTTACCATAGTCGCACGCCCGGACACCCGCATCGATCGCTACGTCCAATTCATTCGAGTTTACCGCAACGGCGAACTGATGGCTGCTTGGAACGCGGGCAGTGACACGCCCGACGCGTCGCGGGTCGTCATCGAAGGCAGTCCATTGCGTACCGGCTTCTGGGCGCCTACGCAACCGCCGCACGAATCGCCGATCGACCTTCGCTTGATCCCTGCGGATGCGGACTTGAGCGACGTCGTGGACCTTGCAGTACGCGACGACAAGAAGCGATTCGAACAGCGAATCTCTCGCGCCTTGAAGGCGGGAGCCAACGAGATGTTACCGATTGGCTCACCTGCCAGGGCCAGCTTGGACTGTCTCAAGGAACGCTTGGCCCACGCCCAGAACCAAATTTTGAAGGTCGTGCGCGGGGAAGTGCAACTCCCGAACCTCGAAACAGGGTGCACGATGCAACTCGACCTCGGGGACCAGCCGGCGCTCAGCGAGGCCTTCAGCAAACTGAGCGATACTACGCATGAGCGACTCGCTCGGCTCGAGCGCGAAGCCCAAGCCACACTGGACAAGGCTGGAGACCAGCTCGAGCGGGAGCTTCCGCCCGTGCGCGCGAAGGCTTTGGCGGATGGCGCCCAGCAGTTGCTCGGGGCCCACCCGGCAATCCGATCCGCCGTCGAGCTCGAGCTCAGCAAACGCAATCTCGACGTCGTACAGTTCCTGGAGCGTGCCGAAGACGCGGGGTTCGAAGGTACGAATCTTGCGGCTTTGCGCGCACTCTACGCCGACTTCAAGGCGCTCGTGCACGACGTAGATGCTCAGGTGCGCCTGGCGCTGCGAACCGTGGACGAAGCCAGAATGTTGTCCGTCACCCTGTTTCAAGAAGCACGGAGTGTTGGCACCGACTCGAACCGTCAGGCGCAGATATTCGATGCCGTGGTGCGCAGTCTCGAGGAGGAGCCCAGTACATTCGAGGCGCGCCGAGACAACCCTCCTCTGCTGACGGGAGAGCAAAAGGTTGCGATGGAGTACTCGGATCGCTGGCAAGGCTTCATGTTTGCTCCCTGGAACGGTGTGCCGATTCAAGTGACCGACGAGGCCGTGGCAGATCTCAACGCTTCCGTTGCGGTGCCGTTGCTCGACGTCGGAGGCGTGCGCCTTCAATGGGGCAGCACGCGGTTCAGCGAAGCGCGCCTCAGCCTGGGCTTTGGCTACACCTCCACCGAGGTAGAGGGAGAAAACGGCGAGCAAACGAATACGGCGGCGTTCCTCCCGTTCATCTCACTCGGACTCGGCACGTTCAGGGTGGGGTTTGGCATCGCGGCGACCTCCGCCATCTCGGAGTTCAAAGAGCGCTATCGCGCCATCGTGGGCGTCGACCTGTTCAAGCTCATTTCGGGCAGCAACGTCGAAGTTCTGTAGTTCACGGTCCCGCCTCTGTCGGGGGTATTCGTTCGAGTTCGAAGATCCGACGCTGATACGCGTCCCCAGGAGTTAGCGAATGAAGAGTGTCCGAATCCTACAGCGGTACCGCGCGGGCAGCCGAACACTGTCCTATGTCGCGGTCGGAGTGTTGTCTACGATCCCAATGGTCACCACGACGAACTCCCCCGCCCAAGAAGCGCCCACCAGCAAGAGCGCCCCTGCCGACGCCGCGACTCAGCCTGAACAGAAACCCGCGAGCCAACCTCAGCTCGAGCAAAAGCCAGCAGCCGAGAGCGCCCCTACCCAAACAAGGCCTGGCGAAGCAGCTCCCGCCCCTGGAGGGGCTGGGTCGCCCGAAGGCAATGGCGAAGGGTCCGCCGCACACGAGAAACAACCAGACACGGTTGCTGAACACGAAGCCGCGGCCAAGGAGCAAGCTACCCAAGCCGAAGGCTGTCTAGCGACTGCCGGCGCTTGCACGCTGCCGTTCAACGCTGGCAAGGTGTACCACCCTTTCAACAAGAACTACTGGCTGTTGGGCCTGAACTATCAGAAACCCAATAGCGGTGGCATTTTCGAGATAGAAGCCAGCTACGTTCCCTGGATCAGCGACGAACTCTCCTGGTTCGGTTTCTGGGGCTCAGGAGGGATAGTGACCGTGGGCACCGCGCCGACATCAGGCGATGTCGATGACAACGAGCCGTACGGGCGGGGTGGCATGGGTGTGGAATTGGGGTGGCGCTTCTTGGCTGCTGACTTTGGGATGCTGGCTGCTTGGACCCCCGACGACCACGACCACGGCTTGGATGTGGTGTATCGGGTCCGCGGTGGTTTGGCGCTCGCCCAAGATCTATCGTCCCCGAAGGAGGACACAACGTGCTGCCCTGAGTCTTCTTCACCTTCAGCAGCACGAGTGAATTGTGAGTGTTCCCGTACGCCTCACGGAGTAAGTTTGTTCGTCTACTACTCGCGCGAGTACGCGCCGGATCGGGACGCTCGAGATCCTGCCCCTTTTGCACGGAGCGAAAGTATGTTCGGGTTATCCCTGAAATATGGGTTTGGGCGCGGGAGCGACTAGTGCAGCTCACCCGTGTGCTTTTCCTGTGTGGCTTGCTGACGCTTGCGCGCCCCGCAGCCGCATTCAAGGAGTCGGGGCATCGATCGATCGAGGCCGCAGCCTATCGGGAGCTCTTCAAAACGGAGCGCGGACGCCGGGTGATTCGGACCCTGATCACGCACGGCGCGCTCAAGCCTCCAGCTCATCCCTCGGGCGCCAGCGGACCGCACGACCATTTTTATACGCACACCGTCAACGGGCTGGTGATGCACACGCATTTTCCCGATCACTCGTTCGAGCGACAGTTCCAGAGCGCGCGGCAATGCTTTCACTTCAATGCTTCGGGCAGCCATGTAACGAATGTTCACGGCAGCATCGGAGGGGTGCCCCGCGGTCTCGTGGAACACGCTTATCTCGATTGCGTCGGCATCGCCGATGGCGTCTTACGCGGGATTCTAGCTGATCCAGAGGGGAGCCACGATCGACACACCGACCTCTACGCGCTCATGCACATGCTGGAGGATTCGTTTTCCGAGGCCCATGTTGCCAGGGACGAGAAGTTCAACATCGTGTACATCAAACCCTGGACGCTTCGCACCTGGGCGCGCTACTTCTTCGCGGCGCCACCGGGTCAAGAGAACAACCCGATACGTTTGCACTTCACAAACCTTCAACACTACTTCGTCGACCACAGAGACTGGGGTTACCTGCTGGGTCAGCAGTGCCCGAGCGATACGGGAACTGATGCTTGCGAGGAAAACTTCGCCAAGCGAAAGGATCTCTGTGAGAAACGCGCCAGCGCTATGCTCGAGCGCACGGTGACGCTGGACGATCTCAAAGCCGAGGTGCTGGTACCCACCGAGTGCCTGTCGGGTCGGGCGCTACGTGCGAGCGCCGCGGTCAAAGACGTGTTGATCTTGGTCGCAGACCATATCGAGAAGGTGCAATCGACAGGCAGCCAGGTGCGGACCGCATCCGGTTTGGACGCAGCGTGGAAGGAGTACCGCATGAAGTACTTGCTGCACGTGAACCGCCGCCTCACGGCCGAAATGCGCTTGAGCGACGACCCGTGGAATGGCCCCGACTACCGAGACGAGTTCGCGGATGCACACGACGACTTGGTCTGGTCGGACGCGCGCCTGGCGCCACGCAAGTTTCGCACGGCAGGCGTGGGCATCACCACTCAACTCGACGCGGAAACTCCGGTGTGGGTAGGAATGGACAGCTTCGTGTTTCGAGACACACTCAGCAGCCACAGCATCAACTTCGGTTTGGACGCGCTGGCGTGGGGTGTCCAGATTCGGCTACCGCTCGAGAACAGTGTTGGCGAGCGCCCCGTAGGCATAGCATTCGACTTGGGTCTCGGTTTTCCCATCAACGTCGCCCAACTCGCCGACATCGATACGGCGTTCACCATGTACGCAGGCCTGCGGGCGCGCTTCGCCTATGACGCGCAGGCAGTCTTCGAAGGCCAGCCACGGCACATGGCTAGCTACGGATTCGGCGGATTTTCTATGGACTTCGTGATAGCGAACCGCGTGTGGTTCGGCTTCGATGCCCCGAGAAAGATGTACACGCACGACTTTTGGCTGGGCGAGGGCGAATGGCAAGATAGCGTCTGGAGCTTTAGCGGAGGCGTCGCGACCGATGCGTTCTAGGGTTTGGATCGCGCTCGTGTTAGCCGGATCGCTTCCGTCGGCGTGCGGCAAGCCAAGCAATTTGGGAGCCGCGCTCTGTGAGAAGTTGGCAACGTGTTCGGGCACCGTTTCGAAGGAGCCCTGCGTCAAGGACGTGCGGGACATCTTGGAGGACCGGCGGGCGACAGCGTCCGAAATCGGCGGCTGCGAGGCGTGCATCGCCGACAATTGCTGCAAAGAGATCTTGGTCGAGCGCGATTGCGACTATGCGTGCGCCAGCATTCAACAGGTCACGACGGTTCACGCGTCCCCATGCACACGGCGACAGCTGTGTCACACGGTTCACCGATACTGCGGCGATATCGACAACATTCCCTCGGATGATCGCGTCCAGTGCGGCAATGAGGCGTGCGACACCAAGGCGGGAGGTGGCAGTACCCTCCCTGCGTTGACGAAGGATTGCGAAGCAGAGCTCCAGGCAACCATCATCGATACACCGGAACTCGATGTCGCTTTCGGCGCTTGTCTGCGTTGCGTTGACCCGGTGGCCGCCCTGCCACGTGGCGTGGGAGGGAGCGGTGGCGCTCCCCAAAACATGGGTGGTGCGGCAGGCGCGGAGACCGAAGGGACCACGGGCACCGGAGCGACC
>Ga0315910_10003106_pt1 | contig 14275 bp, 13 predicted proteins | sample EdamamesoilMG_FD_204470 | JGI IMG/M metagenome (GOLD analysis project Ga0315910, IMG submission 204470) | Garden soil microbial communities collected in Santa Monica, California, United States - Edamame soil | ecosystem: Environmental > Terrestrial > Soil > Garden | place: USA: California...
AATCGGTAATCACTCGGTTATTCATGCAGGTGTAAAAATTTATGCTGATACACGGATCGGCAACAAATGTGTGATTCACTCCGGCACCGTTATCGGCAGCGATGGCTTCGGATTTGCGCCCCAGGAAGACGGTACATACAAAACGATTCCACAACTGGGAAATGTGATCATCGAAGACAACGTAACGGTTGGTGGAAACACGGTGATTGATTGTGCTACCATGTTTGGCGATTCCACCATAATCAGAAATGGCGTCAAGCTGGATAACCTGATCCAGATCGCTCACAACGTTGAGGTCGGGAAAAATACCGTTATCGCTGCCCAGGCAGGCATTTCAGGCTCAACCCGGATTGGTGAAAATTGCATGCTGGCCGGCCAGGTAGGTATTGCAGGCCACCTCGTCATAGCAAACAATACCAGCTTAGGTGCGCAGGCAGGAGTTTCCAAATCCATTAAGGAAGAAGGCCAGAAACTTATTGGCTATCCGGTAATAGATATTAAAGAGTACTTCCGCTCTTACGCGGTGTTCAAAAAGTTGCCTGACATCAACCAACGCTTACGGGAACTGGAAGGTAAGATCCTGGCCAATCAGGATAATTCCATGTCAGTAGATCAATAGAACAAACGATTGTAATACTTGTTTTCAGGTAAATACAGCTTTGGATGCGCTCCTTTCCACACCGATGATGGTTGGATAATCTGGAAATGGCGTTAACTTTGCCCACTTTTTCAGGATATGCTTAACATCAAACAGCAAACTATTCAGAAGTCCGTAACCCTCTCAGGCGTTGGTCTTCACACAGGCGTTCAAACCAACATGACGTTTGTACCCGCCAAGCCTAACCACGGAATCAAATTTCAGCGTATCGACCTGCCGGGTTCACCCATTATTGATGCCGATTGCGACAATGTAACGGATGTATCACGGGGTACTACCATTGAACAAAGCGGTGCTAAAGTAAGCACCATTGAACATACGCTCGCAGCCCTCACCGGCCTTGAAATTGACAACGTATTGATTCAGCTCGATGGCCCCGAGTGTCCCATCATGGATGGAAGCTCCATTGAGTTTGTTGAAATCCTGAAAGATGCTGGCACCGAAGAACAGAATGCATTGCGTGATTTCTTCGAAGTTCAGGAGCCACTCTTCTACCGCGAAACAGCCCGCAATGTTGAGATCGCTGCTTTACCCCTGGATGATTATCGCGTTACCGTGATGATCGACTACAATTCACCGGTTCTCGGAAGCCAGCACGCATCCATCACCGACATCCGTCAGTTTGAAAAAGAAATTGCATCCTGCCGTACATTCTGCTTTTTGCACGAGCTTGAAATGCTCTACAAAAACAACCTGATACGCGGGGGTGACCTGAACAATGCTATCGTAATTGTTGATCGTGTTGTACAGGACAATGAATTAGACAACATCGCCAAAATGCTCGGCAAACCCAAAGTTGCCGTGAAGCAGGAAGGCATTCTCAATAACATCGAACTTCGTTACAAGAACGAACCTGCACGTCACAAACTGCTCGATATAGTAGGTGACCTCACGCTGGCGGGCCGCCCGCTCAAAGCACAGGTACTTGCTGCAAGGCCCGGACATGCCGCCAATGTCGCCTTCGCGAAAAAGCTGAAGAAGGCTATGGCGGAAGACGACAAAAAAGGAAGACCGAAATACAACCCAAGTCTGCCTCCGGTGATGGACATCAACAAGATATCCAGTATCCTGAAGCATCGTTACCCTTTTTTGATGATCGACAAGGTGATCTACCTCGACAATGAAAGTGTAGCGTGCGTTAAAAACGTGACTGTAAACGAACCCTTCTTCCAGGGACATTTTCCCGGCAACCCCGTAATGCCTGGCGTGTTGCAGGTTGAATCGATGGTACAAACCGGTGGAATCCTGGTGCTGAACACCGTGCCGGATCCTGAAAATTACTGGACGTATTTCATCGGAATTGAAAATTTCAGATTTAGAAAAATGGTACTTCCGGGTGATACGCTGGTGATCCAATGCGATCTGCTGGCGCCCATCAAACGCGGAATTGCCAAAATGTATGGCCGCGCATTCGTAGGCAATACATTAGTATGTGAAGGAACCATGACAGCCAGCATAGTACGTAAAGATTCATGAGCCGATTTCCACAAGCCAACGTTCACCCCGAAGCAAAAATTGGTAACAACGTTACCATTGAACCTTTTGCCACTGTACAAAAAGATGTGGTGATTGATGACGGGTGCTGGATTGGCCCCGGTGCCATCATCTGGGACGGAGCACGCCTCGGTAAAAATGTAAAAATATATCCCGGTGCTTCGGTGTCTTCTATTCCCCAGGACCTGAAGTTTGCGGGAGAAAGAACAGAAACCTTTATTGGTGACAACAGCGTGATCCGCGAATGTGTAACGATCAGCCGCGGCACCAACGATAAATTCAAAACGGTAATCGGAAAGAATTGCCTGTTGATGGCCTACGTACACGTAGCGCACGATTGTATCATCGGCAACCATTGTATTCTGGTTAACACGGTGCAGGTAGCCGGCCACGTTACGATCGATGACTGGGCTATTGTGGGTGGTGCCAGTGCACTCCATCAGTTTGTAAAAATCGGAGCGCACGTTATGCTTTCCGGGGGATCGCTGGTGCGTAAAGATGTGCCTCCGTTTACCAAGGCCGCGCGCGAGCCCCTTACCTATGCCGGTATCAATACCGTTGGTTTACGCAGAAGAGGATTCACGTCCGAAAAGATCACCGAGATCCAGGAGATCTACCGCTACATCTTTCTGAAAGGCCTCAACAATTCCAAAGCGATTGAACTGGTAGAAAGGGAAGTACCCCAAAGCGAAGAACGCAACTACATCCTCGACTTCATTAAAACCTCCGAACGGGGAATCATGAAAGGCTACGGAGGAAACGACTAACCGTGATGCCAGAAGCCGGAAGCCAGGAGCCAGAAGCCAGGAGCTTAAAGCAGAAAGCAGAAAGCGTAAAGCCTGCTGTTTCAATTGGTGTGCAGGGCCTCGGTAAACGCTTCAACCGCGAATGGATTTTCAGAAACCTTTCCTTTGAATTTTCTCCCGGAAACACGTACGCCATAACAGGTCCGAATGGATCAGGTAAATCAACGTTACTACAGGTACTCTGGGGACAGATGCCGCAGAGCACAGGCACGATCGATTATACCGATGCCGGCAAAAGCATTCCTCCTGAAGAAATTTATAGCCGTCTCTCGATCGCTACTCCCTATCTCGATTTAATTGAAGAATTCACCCTGGAAGAACAAATCCGGTTTCATTTCAAATTAAAACCGAGCCGCTCTGGCATATCTGTTAGTGAGATGATGGAACGGATGTACCTTACCAATGCCAGCAACAAATTCATCGGTAATTTTTCATCGGGTATGCGACAGCGCGTAAAGCTGGCGTTGGCGTTCTTTACGGAAGCAGATATGATCTTCCTCGATGAACCCGGTACTAACCTCGATCACCGTGCGTTTGAATGGTATTTAACTGAATTGAATGCGCTCCCGGTAACCGCTACCGTATTTATTGCCAGTAACCAGCCGTCAGAATATCCGGTCAAGGCACAGAAAATAGACATCATAAACTATAAGTAGGGGGTTACAACCACCCCGGACTCGGCTATTAACAACCTGCGGGAAAACCCCTTTGTACATAAAGATGGGGCTATGCCCCGAAAATAAAGAGCGGGCCGGTAAATGGCAGACAGTCGCTTCACAAAAGTTTGATTTTATTAAAATTAGGCCCATATTCGTGACTTATAACGTTTAAAACATGAAACATTTAGCAAGACTTTTATCCCTCATCGTGCTCGTTAGCGCAGGTATTTTCTTTGCCAACTGTGGTGGTGGCGGTGGCGGTGATGAGAAATCGGAGAAGGAAGTTCAATACAATAAATTAGAAGGAACATGGGTAGTCACTGACGTTACTGGCCCAGGCGCCCATGATTGGGATGCTGACTTTGTAGATGGAACAATAAATCTTACAGTCGAAAATTTCTCCGAGAACGGTCCGTATACTTATGTATTTACTGTAGTTGAAGATGTGCAGGGCCCCTGGGAAGATTCAGGTGAATGGACATTCGGGTCAAATCCTGAAACGGATATGGTCCGCCACGATTCTGACGACACGGATGTGAACATGGACTACACCGTTACGGATGATCAGTTAACAATAAGCTTTGATTATACCGGCACAGGCTGGGCAATCAGTGGCTCAGGAAGAACACAATCCGTTGATGGTGACTGGACTTTTGTATTTGAGAAGCAATAATCCGATTTAGAATATCATAAAGAGGTCACTGTACAGTGGCCTCTTATTTTTTATACCAATTGCATCATCAGGAATAAAAGCCGTATTCGTTAATTTCTATACCTTTGAGGTCAACATGGAGAAATCACCCCGGAAAAAAACATTAGGCGGATACCCCGCGATTGGTGTAGTGTTCAGCATAACACTGGCGCTTTTTGCCCTGGGGTTATTTGGCAACCTGATGATATACTCCAGCGAATTCGGAAAAATTGTGCGCCAGAATCTCAATGTAAAGGTTTACCTCAAAAGCACACTCACTGAAACGCAACGTAAACAGCTTGAGCAAACCCTTGCCGCTAAAGAATTTGTAGCCGATGGCGAAGATCGGATTAAGTTCATCTCCAAAGACGAAGCCGAAATCCAATTGGTGAAAGAAATCGGTGACTACAAGCAAGTGCTTGGCGATAACCCGCTGAAGGATGCATTCGTCCTCAAAATCAAGCCCGACCACCAGGACACTACTACACTTAAAAAAATTAAAGCCGAACTGGAGAATGTCAACGGCATTCTTGAAGCGACTTATGAAAAACATCTTTTTGATGCTGTGAATAAAAACTTCATCAATGTTTCACTGGTACTTCTTGCCATTGGTTTGATCATGATCGTGATTACATTCCTCCTCGTAAATAATACGTTGCGTATTGCCATGTTCTCGCAGCGCTTTCTGATACGAAGTATGCAACTCGTGGGGGCAAGACGGTGGTTTATTCAGCGACCGTTCCTGTTTCGTTCGGCCGGATACGGCTTGCTGGCCGGTATCATTGCTTCGATCTTATTGTGGATACTTTCCGGCTATGCACAGAAAAAAATAATTGACCTCACCCTCATCCACAATCAGAAACAATTCACCATGATGCTGGGGTTACTCCTGGTGACTGGAATTCTGGTGGCCGTTGTCAGCACGTTTTTCTCTATCCGCAAGTACCTCCAAATGTCTCTTGACGAACTTTACTGAATAACCTATACATCATGGAAAGCAAACTTCCCTTTGGCAAAAAGAACTATCAATGGATGATCATCGGAGTCGTTACCTTAATACTTGGCTTCGTAATCATGTCACTCGACAGTGAACCGCATGGGTTTGGCGCCCTCGGGCTCGTATGGGGCCCGCTCATTGTAGTGGCCGGTTTTGCCATCGAGATCTACGCCATTCTTCACAAACCTTCTAATTAATTCCAGGTTCCAGATTCTAAATGCATTTGAGCTGGAATGTGGAATAGGAAATCTGAAATTTCATGTCAATACTCGAAGCGATTATCCTTGCCATCATCGAAGGAGTAACGGAGTTTCTGCCGGTATCATCAACCGGGCATATGATCATCGGATCTTCGCTGATGGGCATTGCTGCGGATCCGTTTACCAAAATGTTTACCGTGGGAATCCAACTGGGAGCGATACTATCCGTTATCGTTTTATACTGGAAACGGTTTTTCCAGTCTCTCGACTTCTATTTCAAACTGCTGGTAGCGTTTCTCCCTGCCGCAGTAATTGGATTTCTGTTCAACGATGCCATCGATGCGCTGCTGGAACGCGTGGATGTTGTGGGATATACCTTATTGCTGGGTGGAATATTTTTTCTCTTCGTGGATAAAATTTTTGCAGCCAATGAGTCCAGCGAAAAAGAAGTTACCTACCCTACTGCTTTGAAAATCGGAATATTCCAGATCATCGCGATGATTCCCGGTGTATCACGATCGGCCGCAACCATCATTGGCGGGCTTTCACAAAAGCTAACCAAAAAAACAGCCGCTGAGTTTTCATTTTTTCTCGCAGTACCCACGATGTTTGCCGCTACTGCCTGGAAGATGTATAAGTATATAGACGATGGCGGTTCGTTCGGTTCAACAGAAATTACGCTGTTTGCGGTTGGTAATGCCGTAGCTTTTATTGTGGCGATCATTGCGATCAAATCGTTTATCAGTTTTCTCACGAAGCATGGCTTTAAGGTGTTCGGATACTATCGCATTATCGTAGGGCTACTTATTCTTATCCTCTACTATTTAGGAGCAAACCTTTCCATCGTCTGAAATGGAAGCCGCAAAAACGGATGAAGGTCGCGTACTACTGATTAACAAACCACTCCGTTGGACCTCCTTCGATGTGGTGAACAAATTGCGGTACAAATTGAAAATCAAAAAGATCGGCCATGCCGGAACGCTTGATCCGCTGGCCACCGGACTGCTTATTATTTGCTCCGGCAAATTCACGAAGCGCATAGAAGAATTTATGGGTTTCGAAAAAGAGTATACCGGCAAATTCGTTTTAGGTCAGACCACACCATCCTATGACCTGGAAACCGAAGTGAGTGAAGCGAAAGACATTTCACACCTCACCTCCGAAATGATTCTGAATGCAACCAAACCCCTCACCGGAAATATCCAACAGCTCCCCCCGGCCCACTCGGCCATTCGAATCGGAGGCAAACGCGCATATGAATTTGCCCGCAAAGGACAGGAAGTAGAATTGAAAACCCGCGATGTCGAAGTGAGGGAATTTGAAATCACAGCGATACAATTACCCGTAGTAAGTTTCCGGATTTCCTGTTCAAAGGGTACGTACATTCGGAGCATTGCCCGCGATTTCGGTGAGAATCTTGGTGTGGGCGCTTACCTTTCGGAGCTTTGCCGAACGAGGATTGGCGAATATCGGCTCGAAAACGCCCTCACCATCGATGACGTGAGTCCGTAATTCATCGTATATTTGAACTATGAAACATTCAACGTTATATTCTCAGATTGAATCTCTTCCAGAGAACCTCAAAAACGAGGTGAAGAATTTTGTTGAGTTTCTTTTAACAAAAGTTCATAAAAATTCAGGGAGCCCAAAAAATCAACGGACTCCTGGTGTTATGAAAGGGAAAATCATCCTTTCATCAGACTTTGATAAGCCTCTCGATGATTTCAAAGAATACATGGAATGAATTATTTGTTAGACACACATACCATTCTTTGGTTCCTTATCAACTCCCCTCAACTATCCGAAAATTCAAAAAAGATCATTATTGACCTGAATAATAATTGTTTTGTCAGCGTTGCTTCCCTTTGGGAAATCGCTATCAAATATTCCTTGAATAAATTACAGTTGACTTCCTCTTTAGAAGAAACTTTCGATATCATAAGAGAAAATCAATTTTCCATTTTACCGATTACCGAAGCTCACATTCTGGAGTTAAAAAACTTACCGTTTCACCATCGTAATCCCTTTGACAGAATAATCATCGCTCAGGCCAGGACCGAAAATCTTTCATTTACTACAAAAGATGATTCGTTTACACGGTATGATGTTCTTTTAAAATGGGAATAGTTATATGAAGATCTACCACGGCATCGATGACTTTACCCGGCTTGAGTACGCTGTTGTAACCAGCGGAACATTCGATGGTGTGCACATCGGCCACAAAAAAATACTTAGCCGGGTGAATGAGATTGCTTCAAGAAACAACGGTGAGTCGGTGGTCATCACATTTTGGCCTCACCCCCGTCTGGTGCTTCATCCGGAAGACAACACACTTAAACTACTCAATACATTCGAAGAGAAAGCTGAATTGCTGAAAGAACAGGGCATCAAACATCTTGTCCGAATTCCGTTTACCAAAGAATTTTCTCAACTCACGTCAGAAGAATTCATCCAGAAAATCGTAGTCGAAACCATTGGTACTAAAAAACTGGTAATCGGTTATGATCATCGCTTCGGACACAACCGGGAAGGAAGTTTTGAACAGCTGAAAGTAAACGGCCCCCGATACGGATTTGAAGTAGAAGAAATTCCGCGGCAGGATGTTGACCACGTAGGCGTAAGTTCCACCAAGATCCGCGAAGCACTGGAAAAAGGCGATGTTGAAGCCGCTAATCATTTGCTCGGTCAGCCCTATTGCATCACAGGCCGCGTTGTGATCGGTGATAAAATAGGGAGAACGCTGGGCTACCCTACTGCCAACATTGAGATTGATACCAAGTACAAACTCATTCCGGCAGATGGAATTTATGCCGTGACGGTAGTACATGAACACCGCCTCCACAAAGGAATGTTATACATTGGCAACCGACCCACTATAAACGGGATCAAGCAAAACATCGAAGTCAACATCTTCGATTTCAACAAGGATATCTACGGTGAAACGCTCACCATCAATTTTCATCAATATATTCGGGGTGATATTCGTTTCAATTCGCTCGAAGAGCTGCAACATCAACTTGATCTGGATAAAATAGCTGCAACAGAAAGTTTAAAGTCTAAAGTCCAAGATTGAATGTTTGAAGTTATTCTGACTTTACCCAACTTTAAACATCAAACTTAAACATTGAACGCAATGCTGTGGAAGCCCTCTGAAGAACAAGTTCAGCAAGCAAACCTGACGCATTACCTACAGTGGCTCAAACACCATAAAAATCTTTTTTTTGAGAGTTATCACCCCCTGTGGAAATGGTCGGTTGATAACACCGCTGATTTCTGGGAAAGTATCTGGCAGTACTTCGACATTCTTCACGATGGAAAATGTGGTCATGTATTGAGTTCAGATCCCATGCCACATACCCAATGGTTTGAAGGAACAAAAATCAGCTACGCAGAACACATCTTCAGAAAAGCAAACGACATTCATCCGGCCATACTGTTTAAGTCTGAGTCAGCCCCACTGGAAGAAATTTCCTGGCAAGAACTTCGCACGCGTGTATCAGCAGTTCAGCATTTTCTGAAAGAAAAAGGTGTTGGCGTGGGCGACCGTGTAGTAGCCTACATGCCCTGTACGCCCGAAGCTACCATTACTTTTCTTGCGGCTAATTCGTTAGGCGCTGTATGGTCCAGTTGCTCACCGGATTTTGGAACACAATCGGTTATTGATCGGTTCGCGCAGATTGAACCGAAAATTCTTGTCGCGGCAGATCAATACAGCTACGGAGGCAAAACGTTTGATAAAACTGAAGTCATAAAAGAACTGATTGAATCGCTGCCTTCCCTGAAGGAAGTAATACTTGTCTCACCCCAGTCTGAAAAATTCATTTCGAAAAAAAATGTAACCGGTTGGCACGAGGTATTGCAACAACATCAAAGCAACTCGCTGGAATTTGTTCGTGTACCATTCCGTCATCCCATCTGGGTGTTGTATTCATCAGGAACAACCGGGCTGCCCAAAGCCATCGTCCATTCACAAGGTGGTGTTCTGCTGGAGCAATTAAAGTATGTCACCTTTCACAACAATTTTAAATCCGGAGAACGATGCTTCTGGTATACTACCACCGGTTGGATGATGTGGAATTACATTCACGGAAGTTTATTGGTTGGTGCAACAATGGTGCTCTACGATGGTAGTCCCGGATACCCTGACCTCACTGCCCTTTGGAAATTTTCTGCTGACGCACGTATCCATCACTTTGGTACCAGTGCCGGATTTATTCTGGCCTGTATTAAAGCAGGTGTGAAACCCCGTGCGTATGATCTGAAAACATTGCGTTCGATAAGCTCAACCGGAAGCACCTTACCTCCCGAAGGATTTGAATGGATCTACAACGAAGTAAGAAAAGACATCTGGCTTGCTTCGATGAGCGGAGGCACGGATGTATGCAGCGCGTTTGTAGGGGGAAATCCAACATGGCCCGTGTACTCCGGAGAAATTCAATGCCGTGCCCTGGGTTGTAAGCTGGAGGCATTTGACGAAGATGGTAATGCCGTAGAGAATGAAGTCGGTGAAATGGTAATTACCAAACCCATGCCTTCTATGCCAATTTATTTCTGGAATGATCCGGAGTTCACACGCTACCACGAAAGTTACTTTGAAATGTATCCGGGTATCTGGCGGCATGGCGACTGGATTCAGATTACGGAACATCAGGGTGTGATTATCTATGGTCGGTCTGATGCAACACTCAATCGCGGTGGTATTCGCATTGGTACCAGTGAAATTTACCGCGCGGTAGATAAAGTACACGAAGTGAAAGACAGCCTGATTATCTGCCTAGAAAAGGAAGGCGGTGAATTCTGGATGCCGCTGTTTGTAGTGATGCAGGAGAATGTAGCACTCAGTGATGAGGTGAAAAAGAAAATTATTACAACCATCCGGAGTGACTATAGTCCGCGACACGTGCCCGATGAAATTATTGCTGTACCGGATATCCCGTACACCATTAGCGGCAAGAAAACCGAAACTCCGGTGAAGAAGGTGCTGATGGGAAAAGATCGGAGAAAGGTCGTGAATGCAGGTTCATTGAGAAATCCTGAATCAATGGAGTTTTTTGTATCGCTTGTCAAAAAGAAATCACCCTAAAAAATTTGTAACTGTGTCATGAATAGCCTTTGAACGTTGGGAGCATGCGTTAAAGGTCAGATTGAAAATGCGTAAGCCTGGCGTTAATTATTCTTTTAAAGGCATCAAGGTTATCATAAAAAAATTGTCGTGAGCTTATACAGACGACCATATCCGGTTTCTGAAGTCCCTCCTAGAATATAAAGTGAATTCATCCTCATTGGAGGACACGCAGCTACCTATTACGGTGTTAATACCTGGACATCTTGATTGAACCCTCTGCGGAGAATGGTATTCGTTTAATTGCTTCTCTAAAAAAAATAGGGCTGGATGTTCCATAAATTTTACCAGCTGAATTTGAGAATAAGCTGATGCTCTCCTTTGGACTGGAACCAGATGCTGTTGATATTCTCAAGTATACACCCGGAATAGAATTTAGCCCTGCTTATGAGAATGCCCTTGAAGTAGATTTTTCAGGAGTCAAACTTAAGATCATTGATATTCGTGATCTGATCAAAAACAAAGAGAATCTAAAGCGGGAGGGTGAAAATCTCATTTAGACAGGTACGATGCTGAGGTTTTGAAAAAAATTCTCAAAACGAAGATGTAAAGGCTTAAGGCTGCTAACTTTGCGGCCCTATGAAAAAGTCAACTATACATTTCACCGTAGAACTGGACCCGAACAACGTTCCCGATAAAATCCTTTGGGAGGCTACCGACAAGCCCGATCCCGGACTTTCAGAGACTAAATCCATCAGCGTAGCGCTTTGGGATCATAAGCAGAAAAACACACTTCGTATTGACCTTTGGACCAAAGACATGCCTGTTCAGGAAATGAAGGGCTTTTATATTGATTGTATTGGCGGTCTGGCGCAAAGCGCCCTCACCGCGACCGGGGATGAGTATATGGCCAACGAAATCAACGCCCTCTGCGAGCGCCTTGTAAAACACCTCCAGAATTCGAAAGAGTAGACTTTCGTACTCATACTTTATTAGCAGAACATACCGAAGGCTGAAGATTCTGACCGGAACAGAATTTTCAGCTTTTTTATGCTCGATCCTGTTCGAAAAAGCCTGATCCGGCTTCCACAAACGTTTGTTTTTTGCTAAATTTTTGTACTTTTCGTCTAAGAAGCTCGGTATGCAGAGCATCTTAATATTCGAAAACTCATTAATCCTAACTCAAAACCAATTTCTTAAAGTATGAAGAATCTATACAAGGCTTCGTTTGCGGCAGTGCTCCTGGTACTGTTGTCTGCCACGATCGTCTTTGGCCAGACTACCATCTCCGGGAAGGTATCTGGCGCTGAGGGGCTCCTGCCAGGTGTAAACGTCATTGTTAAAGGCTCCATTGCCGGAGCGAACTCTGACGTAAGCGGCAATTTCTCCTTCACCACAAAAAGCGCTCTGCCACTCACTATTGTAGTTTCCCTGGTGGGCTACAAGAGTATCGAGCTGGAAGTAACAGAGGGCAATTCTACCGGCTTAGATCTTCAACTGGAAGAAGACACCAACGTGCTTCAGGAAGTTGTTATCGGTGGTGGTGGTATCATGAACAACGTTGAACTGACCAAAGCTTCATTTGCAGTAGAAAAAGTAGGTATCCTCGGACTTCAGGCATCGCCAACGGCCGAGGTATTCGATGTTCTTCAACACCAGAAAGGCGTTCAGTTCACATCCGGAAGTTTGAATTTCAACCAGGTAAACACGCGCGGATTTGCCACCATTGCCAACGTACGATTCGTACAAATGGTAGACGGTATGGACATCTCAGCACCCTTGTTGAATTTCCCAACCGGTAACATCGTAGGTATTGGTGAGCTCGATCTCGAAAGCATGGAGCTTTTGCCAGGAACTTCTTCCGGTATCTACGGACCGAACGCATTCAACGGGTTGTTGCTCATGAACAGCAAAAGCCCTTTTGAGTACCAGGGATTAAGTGCGCAATTCAAGGGAGGTATTACTACATCGGATGCACAGGGTAGCTCCTATCCGTTGTTTAACTATGGCTTCCGTTATGCCAAGGCGTTCAACAATAAGTTTGCTTTTAAAGTGAACCTTAACATCATGCAGGGCGAAGACTGGTGGGGTACTGACTACAAAACCGATGTAAACAGACCTGACTCTAAAGTTGATCTTACGGGCGAACCTAATTTTGACGGACTGAACCTGTATGGTGATGATACACGAATACAAATTCCTATCGGAGGCCCTTTCGGAACACTAGATGTCAGAAGAACAGGCTGGAAAGAGGGAGACCTTCTGGATAACAAAGACGCTAAAAGTATAAAAGGTGACATAGCCTTACATTATAAACTTACCGACAATCTCGAGGCTATTTATAACTACCGTTACGGTGGCGGAAGTTCGGTTTACCAGGGATCGCAGAAGTATGCATTGCGTGACTTTACGCAACAGTTTCACAAACTGGAACTACGATCAAAGAACTTCTTTGTAAGAGCTTATATGACCGCTACCGATGCAGGTGACTCGTATAATATGGGTGCCCTGGGTGGTCAGATAAATGAACGGATAAGCCCGACCCGTGAACAATGGGCACCTACTTACGCGCAAACCTATGTACTTGCGATGCAAGGTTACATACCTGGTGTGCCCGCTGGAAATCCTCAGGCCGCCCACGCAGCAGCGCGTGCCAATGCGGACGCAACCAGACCTGCAGTTGGTTCACCTGAATTCAAAACGCTTTTGGAGTCAGTTCGCAATGATTACTTTCAACGCGATCCGGCTGGAGCAAAATTCATCGACAACTCACGCCTCTACCATGCCCAGTTCAATTACAATTTTGCCGATATGATCAAGTTCGTGGAAATCATGGTAGGTGGAAACTTCAGACGGTATGATTTGTTCTCGGATGGAACGATCTTCAATGAAGACCCCGATGACGGAACTGATTTCCAACGCATCAAGATCGATGAGTACGGTGTATACACCCAGTTATCGAAAGAATTCAGCGAAGCATTCAAACTCATTGCTTCGATCCGCTACGACAAAAACGAAAACTTCAAGGGACAAACAACTCCCCGTATCTCTGGTGTTTACTCGTTCGGTGACAGCAAGCAGCATAACCTGAGAGCATCGTACCAAACCGGTTTCAGAAATCCGGATACACAAGCGCAATACATCTACTTCCCGGTAGGAACCAACACACTCATTGGAAGTACGAAAGACAATGCAGAACGCTACGGAATTTTCAACGGAGGTTCATGGACACGTGAATCGTATGATGCCGGAACACCGGTAACCGCAGATATTGACTATGTACAACCTGAACAGCTGAGCTCATTTGAAGTAGGTTATCGCGGAACATTAGGTAAAAATCTTTTCCTCGACCTCAATGGATACTGGAATACCTACACTGACTTCCAGGGATCATTAGACGTAGTCAGCAAAAATGACACCTATCATCAGGGAAATCTTGTTCCTGCAGGTACTGTGTTTTCACCTTATGTGAACGTAGATGAGAAGGTTACATCAAATGGCGCGGGTGTGGGTATTACTTACAAACCGCTTTCTGATAAAGACTATGTGGTTACCGGAAGCTATAGCTACGCACAGTTTTCGATGGACAAAGATTCCGAATACCGCGCAGGGTTCAATACACCCGAAAACAAAATTACCGTTGGGGTTGCTAACCGCAGAGTATGGAAAGACCTTGGCTTTAGCCTGAATTATCGCTGGCAGGAATCG
>Ga0315910_10003107_pt1 | contig 14274 bp, 16 predicted proteins | sample EdamamesoilMG_FD_204470 | JGI IMG/M metagenome (GOLD analysis project Ga0315910, IMG submission 204470) | Garden soil microbial communities collected in Santa Monica, California, United States - Edamame soil | ecosystem: Environmental > Terrestrial > Soil > Garden | place: USA: California...
GAGGATGTCTTCGGGGATCGTCATGGGGTTGGTCCTCAAGGGGCTCCGGGATGGCGCAGGATACCGAGCGGCGGACGGCGTACCGTCGCCCATGCTCTACATGGTCATCGAACGGTTCAGGCCGGAGAACAGCGCCGCAGTGGGCGAGCGATTCCGGACCAGAGGGCGGCTCATGCCCGAAAACGCCGGCGTTGAGTATGTCGCCAGCTGGATGTCCGAAGACGGCGCCCGCTGCTTTCAGATCATGCGGGCGCCAACGAGAGAATCGCTCCAGCCGTGGATCGACGCCTGGAGCGATCTCGTCGATTTCGAAGTCACGCCCGTCCTGACCTCCGCGGACTACTGGGCCAGCCCGCGGGGCTGACGACGCCCGTCGCTCACCGCAGCCCGCCCGACACGAAGAACAACTCCCCGGTGATCCACGACGCGTCGTCCGAAGCCAGGAACGACACGATCGGCGCGATGTCGTCCGGCTGGCCGATGCGCCCCAGCGGCGTCTGCGCCTCGACCTGCGTCTTGAACTCGCTCTCGTGGATGCCCGCGCTGCGGTACCCCTCCGTGTCCACCATCCCCGGGTTCACCGAATTGACCCGGATGTTGCGTGACCCCAGCTCCTGCGACAGCGAACGCGTGATCGAGTCCACGGCGCCCTTGGTCGCGCTGTACACCGACGTGGTCGGCGGCGCCGAACGCGCCGCGACGGAGCTGATGTTGATGATCGATCCGCCCGATTTGCCGAACCGCTTCACCGCCTCTCGCGACGCCAGCAGCAGCCCCAGGACGTTCACGTCGAAAAGCTTCCGATAGAGCGCGACATCCACCTCCTCGAGCGCGCGGAACTCGTACACGCCGGCGTTGTTCACCAGCGTGTCCACACGTCCGAACGCCTTCACTGTCTCATCGAAGAGCCGGCGCACATCCGCCTCCACCGCCACACTTCCCTGCACCGCAATCGCGCGCCCGCCCGCGCCCTTGATGTCCGACACGGCGCGCTCCGCGCCCGCTTTGTCCGAGGAGTAGTTCACGGCGACCGCGGCCCCGTCCGCCGCGAGACGCCGCGCAATCTCCGCTCCGATGCCCTTGGACCCGCCCGTCACGATCGCGACCTTTCCGTCCAGTTTTCCGGCCATGACTGCATCTCCTGGTCGATCTTCGACCGATATTTGTACCGAACGGTTAAAATTACGATCCGCGCCGGTGGTGGTCAAGCGACCCCAACATGAAATCTGTTCGAGCCGCCGCTCAGTCCAGCCGCAGCAGCGCCTCTTCGCACGCCGGCCACCGATCGGTCGCCTCGCTCCATTCATAACCCGTCAACACGAACCCGCAGCGATCAAGCACACGGATCGACGCGCCATTGCTCCGAGCCGCCCGCGCATGCAGAGGCCGCATGGGAACCTCTTCCAGCAGCAGCGCCAGCGCCCTTGTCGCAACTCCCATGCCCCACCACTCCCGCGCCACCCAGTACCCGACGCACCGCCGACCATCCATCGGGAAGCAGGAGATCTGACCCGCGAGTTCGCCATCCGCGACGATCGCGCGCGCCCAGACATCCGGGTTCGCGAGGCACATCGCCCAGTGCGCATCGAACGCGATCCGCGGCCTCGGATGCACCACCGCCATGTGGTTCGCCTCTGGGTCGAGCTGCTGCTCGTACAGCGCGTCGAGGTCCGACGGCTCGATGGGACGAAGCTGGATCAACGCCGCACGCGGCATCAAAAGCAATGCTCCCCGTCGAGCTTCGCGGCCTGCTTCACCCAGCGCTCCACCTGCGCCGCGTCCATCGGCTCACCCTCGAAGATGTGGAAATACCGCACCTCCGGATGCTTTGACCCCACCGGCGGAACCGGATCGAGCGACGTTCCCTTGAACAGCGTGACCTTGACGTACCGCGTGATGCAGTGCATCGCGAGAAACCATCCTTGGCCCTCCACCCCGTAGAACGGCGAGTTCCAGCGCACCGCCTTCCGCACGCCGGGGACCGCCCGCTCGATCAGCGCATCGAGTTCGCGCCCGACGTCGCGCTTCCAGCCGGGCATCGCCTCGATATAAGCCCGCACCGATTCCGGCCCGTCGCCCTTGGGGATTTGCGGGTTGCCGCCCGAGAGCAGCTTGGGCTTCGTCGTGGCGCGGGGTTTCGACGCCGCCCCCGTCTTTCGAACTGGGGACGCCGCAGCGCTTGCTGGCTTTCGCTTCGGGGTCTTCTTCGCCGCAGTCTTGGTGGTTTTCTTCGCCGCTTGCTTCGCCATGAATGGTTGCTCCCAAGAGCGACAGATTACATCAGCTCCCCCGTACGCTCGGGGAGTTTATTCCGGACGGTTTGGACGACAATGGCAACCCCGTCTTGAGCTTGTGAGGACTCATCATCCTCTCGTATCCTGCCGCGCTCCAAAGGAGACGCGCATGAACGACCACCTCGACGCGAACCCCACCAATCTCGACCGCCGCGCCGTCCTCCAGGCCACCGGCGCAGCGATGATCGCCGGATGGGCCGGCTCCAGCGTGCTCTCTGCTGCGCAGAACGCATCCTCCACGAACGCCGCGGCCCGGAACGACGGCCCCCTCGGCGCCCGACTCCAGGGCGTGCAGCACTTCGGCCTCACGGTCCAGAACATGGACCGCGCCTTTGCGTTCTACACGGAGGTTCTCGGCGGCGCCGAGATCATGCGCGACGGCGACTTCCAGGGCGAGCGCATCCACAACACCCTGCTCACCGATCAGGAGATCGAGGCACGCGTCCGGCAGGTGAACCCGCGCACGATGGGCATCCCCGACCTCAAGGGCGGCGCCCAGCGACTCGACGTCCGCTTCATCCAGTTCGACAACGTCGTCATCGAGCTGCTGCAGTACCGCGACGCCGAGCAGCCCGCCGGCAGCGGCGACGCTTTCGCCGAGCCTCTCAACCACATGAGCCCGGCTTTTCCGCGGATGATGCACATCTGCTTCCACATCCGCGACGATGTCGACTTCAACAAGTTCATCGCCGACCTCGAGGCCGAGTCCGCCCGCCGCGGCATGACCCAGGTCCGGGCCAACCGCGTCATCACCGTGCGCAGCGAACAGGAGCGCCTCGCCGCCCCACTCGACGCCAACAGCAACGGCATCACGGAGGGCCGCTCCAACGGCTGGCGGCTGATCTATTGCAAGGGCCCTGAGGGCGAACAGCTTGAGTTCGTCCAGGCGCTGGGCCCCGTCAAGCGTGTGTTCGACGCCGCGCTGGAGGCCCGGCGGGCCGCCGTCGGTCGCTAAGATCGGGCGAGCATGTCCGCCGATCAACCAATCGCAAACCCACCCCCGACGACCCAAGTCGGTTTCTACGACGCGACCTACGGCCACTTCGAAGCGCCGATCTTTCGAGACATCCGGCGCGAAACTTGGGACGAGGACTTCGGGCAGAACGGCTGGATCACCGCACGCGAGCAGGACCAGTTCATCCGGCGCCTTTCCATCGGCCCCGGCGCCCGCGTGCTCGACGTCGCGTGCGGCTCCGGCGGCCCGACCCTGCGGCTCGCGGCGCGCTCCGGAGCCGAAGTGACCGGCGTCGACATCCACGCCGACGCCATCGCCACCGCGCGCCGAGCAGCCGCGGCGCTCGGGCTCGCCGAATCAGCCCGCTTCGAGATCGTGGACGCCCGCGCCGCCCTTCCCTTCCCCGATGCGTCCTTCGACGCCGTCATGTGCATCGACGCGATCAACCATCTCGAGAACCGACCCCGGACGCTGGCCGAATGGGCCCGCGTGCTGAAACCGGGCGGCCGCCTTCTCTTCACGGACCCGATCGTCGTCACCGGGGCGCTCACGAACGAAGAGATCGCCATCCGAAGCTCCATCGGTTTCTTTCTTTTCGTGGCGCCCGACACCAACGACCGCATGCTCGCGGACGCCGACCTCGAACTCACCTACAAGGAAGACCTGACCGAAGCTCTGGCCACATCTGCGTCGAACTGGCATGCAGCGCGGGCGAAACGGACCGTCGAGCTGACCGAACTTGAAGGCGAGACGACTTTCGCCGGCCAGCAGCGCTTCCTCGAAGTCGCCGCTCGCATCGCGCGCGAGCGGCGGTTGTCGCGGTTCGCGTACGCCGCACGAAGATCGCTTTGAACGCCGCGACCTGAACTCGCCCGGGATCACGACCGCACATCCAGACCCGAAGCCGCTTCATGAACACCGAGCAAACCAGCATCGTCCGCGACTGCGCCACGCTCTCCGCGTCCGGCAAGATCCACTTTGGCGAAGTCGTCCAGCGCTTGACCGCCGCCGGCATCGAGCGCTACCACGCCGACTACACCCGGATGGAGACCACCTACTACACGGCCCAGGGCGACTCCTGCGTTGTGCCATTGGCGCACGAGCCCGCCCCGATCGGCGAGGCGTTCTCCAAAGAGTTGATCGAGGCCGCCGTCCGGAAAGCCCAGCGGGGCGAAATCATGTACCCCGAGTTCACACGCCTCGCGCTCGAGGCCGGATGCGTGGGGTACTTCGTGCAGATCACCGGCCAGCGCGTCCAGTATCTGGGCCGCAAGGGGGAGATTCATACGGAGTGGTTCCCCGGGGCGCAGGCGAAGTAGGAGGCGCTGCCTTGAAGATGTCTGAAGCCAGGAAGCGCGGCTCTCGCTCTCGGTGAATCGGAGCTTATTCGGCGTCATCACTTCGATCGCGCAGCACGAGCGAAACCCAGGGCGTTAACCATTCATGGCGTCGGCAATCTCCCGCCAAACCCGGAGTGGACGCTTCGGATTCAGATGGCGAAATGCCCCTTCGACGCCACGCTGAATGTCCTCGCGGTGGTGCGGCCGGAGTGACGCGCCCCGCGCGCGAAGCGCGTGGAATGCGCGGGCGCTGCCACCCACGATCGCCCAGCCGATAGGCTCGTTCTTGTGCATCGGTCCCGACTTCACATCGATCTCGGCGCCCGCATCGAGGAGCGCCGCAATTGCCTCGGGTGCGTCCTCCCACGCGGCGAGATGGAGCGGCGTGGCGTCGTCGTAGCCACCCCGCGCCATTGGGTCCGCGCCGTGCGCCGTGAGCCAGCGGATCGGATCAGGCTTGTTCGCCGAAGCCGCGGCATGGAGCAGACCGCAACCCTCGCCGATGGTGAAGAGGTAGATATGGCCGGCGGCTGGTGGCTTCACCGGGAAGCGTTTGCGCGAGACGCGAACATGCACGCCCTCGGGCTCGATCCGGATGCACTTTTCGAGCAGGGCGACATCGCCGATGCGCACCGCCATGAACGGGTCCGGCGTGGCGCCGCGCGAAACGAGATGCGCCGAGATTTCCGGACGGGTGCTGGCCAGCCACTGGGCCGGCGTACTGGCATGGTCGATGTCCAGGGCCTCGATGTCCGCGCCGCGGGAGAGCAGCAGATCGGCGACCCCAACCGTGCCGGCAAAGTGCAGCGGCGTTTGCCCGTCGCCGCCGCGCGCGCTCGCGAGCGATGGATCGGCGTCGAGCATCGCCCGTAAATCATCGACCCTCCCAGTCCGCGCCGCGGCGTGGGCGGTCAGCGTGGCGCCACGATCCAGCAGGCGCTGAAACAGATCGTCGCTCGCGCTGTCGAGCACGCCAAAGCTGCCGGCCCACCAGTCGCTCCGCTGATCGATGTCCGCTCCCAGGTCGAGCAACAGGTCCACCATCTCCCGGCTCTCGGTGCCCACGGCGTGGATGAGAGCGGTGGCGCCAAAGGCGTCGTCGTCGGTGGCTGCGAGCAACGCGGGCTCGGCGGTGATCATCGAGCGCACTAGGTCGGTGTCGCCGAGTTTGATCGCTTCAACGAGCGTCTTGATCTTTGACACGTCTTTGCGCACCATCAGCCTCTATAAAACCCCCGTGAACATGCTCGCCCCGGATGCGCTGAGTGTACCGCTGTCAGCGGGATCTGAAACCACGACCTGTCGCCGCGGCGACCACGCTACGACCCATCAGGCGGGCCCTAGGTCTTTCCGAGTGCCTTCTCGATGCTCTTCCAGTCTCCGCTAACCCACGCAGAAACCAGCCCCTTCCCCTTCGGCGTCAGATGCACGGAATAGATCACTAGTGGTCCGTTTTGCTGGGCTTTCTTGAACCCTGCGAGTCCGGACGCTACAAGACGGGCGAAATGCAAGACGCCATCGCCTGAGATCAGAAGGTCCTTTGCGTCCTGACTCTTAAGAAACAACAGATTGTCCACGGTGAACACGTCGAAGGCCTGTGATAACGACACAAGGAAGGTCTTCCACGCGTAAATCGAATCCTTCTTGATGGTCCCGCGATGGTAGAGGGCATGACATGTTGGGCACAGCGGTAACAGATTGCCGGGTGTGTCACCGCCGCCGACCTTGACCTCCGCCATGTGGTGAAGGTCAATGGCGAGAATGCCGCGGCATGTCGGGACCCCACAGCGATACCCCGATTCCGTCAGAACTCTGACTACCACGTCAAGCGGGATCTTTTTTCGCTTTGGCTTTGCCATTCGGTTGTCCAGCTACTCTGAGGAGTTCGTCGCGTTTCTTTTTCTGGAGCCGCTTGAAAAGAAGGCTCCACTCGAACTTCTCTACGCCGTCTTCGTGAACGGTCTGCACAAGTCCCTCTCGCAGGGGATTCAGATGGTAGTTGAGGCCCTGCTCGTGTTTGTGCCCACACTGCTGCTGAAGCTCCTTCTTCGACCGAGGCTCGCGCATGGCATTCATCAGCGCTATGCGCTGATCCGTCGAGAGCACCTCTGCGAAGTATGTCGCCAAGATGCCCTGGTGCGCAATGCCCGAGACATTCTCAAGCGCCCCCACACGGTCCTTGATCTCGCGAAGCTCATCCAGCAACTGCTGGGATGTGACCTCAATGTTTCCGTCGGGTTTGCTTTTGCCCATTGCTCTCTGACCTCTCGCTGCGTTCTTCGGTGGCCTGAAGGAGCCCGAAGTCGTTTAAGTCGAACAGTCGGATGCGGCGCTTATCTTCCGTCAACTCCATCAAGCCCATGGCAATGCACCGTTGAGCAATCGCACCGACGACGTTCGGGCTCATCTTGCACGCTACCCGAACCTGATCGAGAGAGACTGTGCCGTCGAGCATCTGATAGGCGGTGCGGGATTTGGTATCAGGCAGCGCCTCTTCGAGCAACTTTCTCACGCCCGGATACGCGGCGGCCCGGACCCAATTCCGGATCTCTTGCATCGTCGCCAGAAGTGCTGAATTGGTGTCACTCAACGTTCGCTCCCGACTCTCCGTTCTCGAAGAAGTTCTGCGGGATCGAGATGGCCAGTTTCGGCTGCTTTCCATCGCCCGGGACAAGGTTGACCGACTTGAGCTTCGTAACAAGCTTGCTCAGGTCGCCTTGATTGATGCCGCATTCGTCGATAATGCTCTTTTGGTTGCGCGAGCCGTCCATCAGCAACACGGCCTTCGCCTTCTTTCCGGTTGGGCTTCCGGCTATCTCGCGGAGCGCCGCACGAAGTTTCTTGTCGCGCTCGGCAATGGCTGGCTCGGCCATGAGGCGAAGGAGGTCCCGCATCTCATTCACGGCCTGCAGAATCTCTGTCGAATGATCGCTCATTCCTTCACCCCATTCTCAAAGAAGTTCGCAGGGATCGGGATCAACAACCGCGGCTTGCCATCGTTGTTGGAGATCAACTTCATTTCCGTAAGGGTCTTGACCAGCGGACTCAACTGCCCCTTGCCGATTCCACCCTCCTTCACGATGTCGGCTTGTTTCCGCGAGCCGTCCATCAGCAAGACGGCCTTCTGGCCGTTGGCACTTCGGCCGACGACGGTACGGAGGCCGTCGCGCAACCGACGATCGCGATCGGCGATTTGTGGTTCCGCGATGATCTGGAGCAGGTCCCGGATTTCCGTCAGAAGTTCGACTTCGGTTGCCATTTGATCCTCCACGGGTGGACAGGATTACTCGCGCCATACTAGGCCGGTTTTCGGATGGGTGCTGTCCATGGCCCACCCCGCGCGCCATGACACCGCTATCCGGCCACAATATCACGCTTGTTTTGCCACTTGTCAGGTAGCCGTCGACCTCGGGCGTCCGATACGGGAGCAGTATGCCGCCCTTTGAGAGATTGAACTTCTGGTCCTGTGGGGGAATAAAGGGGCCCTTCCGCTGGCATCAGCGGACGGCATCAAGCCCACGCGACTTCCAGACTTCGCAAATTGCGCGGCCGATCACATCCATCTCCGCGGCCGAGAACAGATTCGACTTGATCCGATTGCAAATTAGGCAGGCCAATCGGACATTTGATTTGTCGTACCCAGCTCCGGAGTCAGAGCGGTCTAAGCCAAGGCACTGGGTCGTATAGCCGTGTGGGTTCTTGATTCCAAGCGAGGTGAACGCGGCTTCCGAGAGCCCGCAGTAGCTGCACCGCCTGGTGTCCACCCCTCCGTAGAAGGCGAAGAACTCTGGCTGTGACAGCGAAAGCGCGTGCCCCTCTTTCTTGGCATTGTTCTTGAGGTTGTTCCAGGTCATGCACGACTTGCAGCTCGCCGAGGAGCCAGCGTAGAAATTCCCGGTATCAAGTGTCCTCTTGCACTTCGGACATTGGCGCTGGTTCATGACTATTGATCGTAGTCCCAACGGCGCGCACTTTGCTCGGTCCCACCGGCGCGCGCACTCGCTCGGTCGCCGCGGGGCGTGCCTCGGTCGCCGAGCGTTGGCGCTCGGTCGATCTAACCTGCAGATCCCTTGGCGCTTCGCGTAGATCGGCCTACACGCTCCCTCGCTCGGTCTACGGGGATTGTCTTTGAGGATTTTCCCGGGCTGCGCTCAAGCGGGGGTGTTTCCTCGCGTCTTCGGCTCTTGGGGCGCGCCCGGCTGACTCCTCATCTTGGAGTTTGGTAGTGCCAATGAGTGTTGACAGGACGCAATTGAACTTGTCCATAAACACCGATGGCCCCGGCGCTTGCCGAGGCCATCAGGTTTGCCGAATCGGGGTGGCGGGATTTGAACCCACGACCTTTTGACCCCCAGTCAAACGCGCTACCAAGCTGCGCTACACCCCGTCTGCAATGCTGCGGTCCAGCCGTGCTCTGTCGGCCAGAGCGGGCCGGAAGGGGCCAAGTCTAAGCCACCCGCCGCCATCCGGCAAACCCAGTCCCCTTTCAGGCCCCCAAAACGCCCATCCCCGTCTCCCGGTCCCCCTGCAGAGCAGGTACCCTCCCCCCAGCCATGACCGCCATTCTCTTCAAGGGCGCCCGCGTCATCGACCCCGCCAGCCGCACGGACCGCGTCGCCGATGTCGCCGTCGAGGGCGGCCTCGTCCGCGCCATCGGCCCCGGCCTCGCTCCGCCCGCCGGCGCCGAGACGATCGACTGCCGCGACCTCATCCTCTGCCCCGGCCTCATCGACCCGCACGTCCACCTGCGCGAGCCCGGAGGCGAGCACAAGGAAACCATCGCCACCGGCGCCGCGGCCGCAGTCGAGGGCGGCTTCACCACCGTCTGCTGCATGCCCAACACCACTCCCGCGCTGGACTCGCCGGAGATCGTCGAGTTCATCGCGCGACGCGCCGAACAAGCCGCGGCCGCGCACCCCTCCGGCGCCACGGCGCGCGTCTTCTCTGTCGCCGCCGCCACCAAGGGCCGCAAGGGAGAGGAACTCGCCGAGGTCCACCTGCTCACCCGCGCGGGCGCCGTGGGCTTCTCCGACGATGGCGACTGCATCGCCAGCGCCGGCATGATGGCCCGCGCGCTGACGACCATCAAACCCACCGGCCTCGCGTTCATGCAGCACTGTCAGGAGCCCACGCTCACGAAGGGCTCCGTCATGAACTCCGGAGCGCTCGCCACGCGCCTCGGCCTCACGGGCTGGCCCGCCGTCGCGGAGGACCTGATCATCGAGCGCGACGTGCGCCTGAACCGCACGATCGGCTGCCGCTACCACGTGCAGCACCTCTCGACCGCCGGCGCCGCGGAGATCGTCCGTCGCGCAAGGGCCGACGGCCAGCCCGTCACCGCCGAGGCCTCGCCCCACCACCTGCTGCTGACCGAAGACGCCTGCGCAGGCTACGACACCCGCGCCAAGATGAACCCTCCGCTCCGCACGCAGAAGGATGTCGACGCTCTCCGCGCCGCCGTCGCCGACGGCACGATCACCGTCCTCGCCACAGACCATGCGCCGCACACCGACGACGAAAAATCCCAGCCCTTCGACACCGCCCCCTTCGGCATCATCGGCCTCGAAACCGCTCTGGCGCTCTACGCCGAAGCCCTCGTCCACTCCAAACTCATCGCCTGGCCGCGCATGATCGAACTCATGACGATCAACCCCGCGCGGCTCTGCAACCTCGATCAACGAGGCCTCGGCGCGCTCAAGGTGGACGGCCCCGCCGACATCACCCTCATCGACCCCGACGCCCGCTGGACCATCGCCGCGAAGGACCTCAAAGGCAAGTGCCGCAACACCCCGTTCCTCGGGCGCCAAGTCCGAGTCCGCGCGGTCATGACGATGGTCAACGGGCGCATCGCGATGCGCCGGGGCTGACCGTGGCGCGGGCGTTCCGCCCGGGCATCTCACTCGCCCGTCAGCCGCCGAACCTCTTCCAGCGTCGCTTCGAGCTGCTTCTTCAGCAGCCGCACGCGCAGCAGCGACTTCACCCGCGTCACCAGCTCCAGACGGTGCACAGGCTTGGTGAGGAAATCGTCCGCCCCGCTCTCGACGGCGCGCTCGACATCCCCCACCTCGTTCAGCGCCGTGACCATGATCACCGGGATATCGCGCGTCGCCGGGTCCGCCTTCAGCTTGGCGCACGCCTGGAACCCGCTCATCCGGGGCATCATCACGTCCAGCAGCACCAGATCCGGCGGATCGGTCCGAACCTCCTGCAGCGCCTCCAGCCCGTCCCGCGCCGTGCGCACGCGGCAGCCGATGCTCTCCGCGTACGCCTGGATCAACTCCAGATTCTGCTCGTGATCGTCCACGACGAGAATCGTGGCGCTCGTCAGGTCGGGATCGGTCGCCGTCGCGCTCGGTTGCTCGTGCTTGGGGTCCGTCATCGTGGGCGTTCTCCCATCAGGGCCCACATCCTACGGCCATAGGGCCTCCGGGTCACCCCTCAGGGCTCCCCACCCGTCTCGCCCGGCTCCCCCTCCGGCGCCACCCATGCCCCGTCCCGCCAAACCGAACGCGAAGCGTCAACCCCGAACATCGACGCCAGGTCCTCAGGGTCGATTTCGCGCAAGGGCGCCCCGCCGTCGGCGATGATCTGCGCCGACCACGAGCGCTGCGATCCGCTCAGCAGCATGGACTCGACCCGTAACTGCGCCACCAGCCCCCGCAGGTCCAGCCCGGGCCCCGGATCGCCGCCGCAGGTGTAGCACAGCCGCCACTCGGCGCGGGGGTCCAGGTCCGCCTTGACGACGCGTGCGTTGCGGCACTCGCGGCACGATGGCTTCGCGTTCACCTCACGAACGATCGCCGATGCGCTGCCCAGCAACGGCTCGTGCCGCGCCAACAGCGCCGCGACCTCGGGACGCGCGAGGATCGACGACGCCCGGTCGTATTCGCCAGCGCGGTAGTGCCCCAGCGCCGTCGCCAGCGCGAACGCGGCCTCGTCGTCCGCGGTCCTCGCTGGCGCGGGCGGCGCAAACCCCGGGGCGGCCTCGTTGCTGAAAGCGCTCGCCAGCGCGAGCATCGTCTGGCGATCCGGCTCCGACTCTGCGATCTCCGCGAGCGCGAGGCACACGCTGCGACCGAGCGAACCCGCGAGCGCCCGGTCCATCTCGTACGCGAGCAGATACAACCGGCGCGCCAGCGCGCGATCCTCCGGAGTGCGCGCCTCGAAGGCCACTTCCTCGCCCAACTCGAAGTAGGCCATCGCCTCCCCGGGACGCAGAGCCGCAAGCCGCTCTTCGACATGCGGCGCCTGCCTCGCCGAGACACCCTGCACGATCAGACCCAGCATCAGCGCCGCGACCCACCTCATGCGCGCCCCCCTTCGCCCAGCAGCAGCAGCCACATCATCAGAATAGCCCGCTGCGTGGTCTCCATCTGCTCCTCGATCGTCCGCGCGTTGCGTCGCTCCGACTCCGCTCCGTCAATGATCGTCCTCGCCTCGTTGGCGCTTCCCGGCCGCTCGGCCCCGATGAGCAGCCCCAGCGCCTCAAGCACACCGATCTGCTCCGCGACGAACCCCTGAAGCCCGCCCTCCGCGAGCATCCGCCGCGCGGCGTGCCTGCGGCTCGCATCGCGCAGCGCGCGCATCGCGTTGGGGTCGCCCAGCGACGCGATCTCCGCCCGGAGGTCCTCCCACGCCGCCGCCGCCGCCGTCGCTGGATCGAGCGCCGTTCGCCTCGCCCGCGCCGCGTCCGTAGCCGGAGCGCTCTCCTCAGCTGTGCCCACGCCATAACCTGCGGCCTCGGCCTCGCGCTTCTCGGCCTCGCGGGCTTCTGTCCCGGCCGCGGCGCTGAGCGTCACACTCCAGCCCGAGTAGGCGTCCCCGATCACGCCCGCCCACTCGTCGATCGACGACAGGCCGTCTCCAGCGTCCAGCGACTCCAGCAGACGCGCCACCAGAGCCCGACGCGCCGCCAGGGGCCACGCCTTGTCCCGCACTGGAGGCAGCGCCGTGCGCGCCGCGCGTTCGTACAGCCGGCTCGACGCCGCCGTCCGCGGCGCACGAGGCAGCGACTCCAGCAGCGCATTGACCACCGTCGCCTCCGAGGTGTGCCGCTCCGCGATCCGCAGCGCGCTGTCGCGCACATCCACCGGCGAGCCGAACAGCGCCGCCTCGATCAGCGCCTCGGCGTCGATCACGCCGAGCGTCGCGCCGTCCACGCTGATGGTCGCCAGCGCCGCGCGCCGCTCCGCCGCATTCCGTCGCGCGCCGAGAAACTTGACCGCCCAACGTCCATCCCTGCCCGCCGCGTCCGCGCCCAACACTCCACCACCACCGCCTCCACCGGGCGCGACGCGCCCCGACGCCGCCTTCGACAGCGCCACGCGCGCCTGCGCCGCCTCGCCCCGGCGCAGCAGCGCCGCCGTCTCGCCGAGCCGCGCCAGACGGGCTGTCCGCGCAAACGCGTCCGGACCCGCGTCCGCGCCCGTCGACAGCGCCGATCGCGCCGCCCGCGCCCACGCAACCCGCATGTCTTCCGCCATCGCCGGCGAACTGAGCGACCATCGCGCCGCCAGCGCATCGCGCACCCGCGCACGCTCCTGTTCGTCGGCCTGCGCAGAGAGCACATGATCCACGCCGATCGCCGCCGCCGACGCACCGCTCACCATCCACTGCGTCACCGCCGCCAGTTCGCGAGCGCCGATCCGGTCCTTGTCGTCCAGCCACCCTACGACCGCGTCCCGCGCCGCGCCCGTCTCGCTCCAATCGGCGCCGGCCAACAGTGTCAGCACGATGCTCCGCGTCGTTTGGTCCGAGGCACGCGTCGAGGCCGCCGCCAGCAGCTCACCGACACCCCGCAGCATCGCCCGCTCGCGCCCCGGCGCATCGCCGGACCACGCCGCGTCCACCGCCTGCGACCACCGCCGCCACGTCGCCGCCGCGCCGACATCCCCACCACCACCCGAAATCTTCGTCGGGATCCGCTCCAGCGCAGCACGCGCCGCGCCGTAGAACCCACCGCCCTCCGCGACACTCACCGCCGCGAGCATCGCCTGCGCCTTCCCCCGCACCGCGGCGGACGCGTCCGCCAACCCCACGATCTCCGCGAGAGCGCCCGCCGACCACACCGCGGGCCAGACCTCGTGGGCAGCCAAGCGATCCATCGCGAGCCGTTCGAGCCCGCGCCCCATGTCGGCGAGCAACTCGTCCGCTCCACCCTCGCGCTTCGACGCCGCGATGACGTGCTGCGCCAGCAGCCGGTTGGCCTCTTCGACCGTGGCGCGATCGAACATCGCCCATGAGTCGCTCAGATTCACCACCGCCTGCTGCAGCCGCCACGCACGTTCGGTGTCGGAGCCGGATCGGTCGTCCAGAGTCGAACGCAACACGCGGAGAAGCCCCGCCGGATCCGACACCGGATCCGCTGGGCGCGTCGACTCCGCCTGCAGACCTCCGATGCGGACAGCCGGCTCATCCGCTGGCGTCGTGGGCTCGAGCGCGGGACTGACTTCCCGCGCCGCGGCCTGCTCCGCGGGGGGCGGCGCCGCCGGAGCGCTCGGCGCCGCGGGGCGCCACAGGAGGATCATCGCGCCCGCCATCACGGCGAGCGCCACACCCGCTCCGAGAATCACCAGCAGCAGCCGCCGATCCGCGCCGTGGTCCGTGTGCGCCGGATCGAACAGCGACTCCGGCAACTCCGGAGGTGTCGGCGCCGGCGGCGGTTCCGGCAAAGGCCCTGAAGGCA
>Ga0315910_10003108_pt1 | contig 14268 bp, 9 predicted proteins | sample EdamamesoilMG_FD_204470 | JGI IMG/M metagenome (GOLD analysis project Ga0315910, IMG submission 204470) | Garden soil microbial communities collected in Santa Monica, California, United States - Edamame soil | ecosystem: Environmental > Terrestrial > Soil > Garden | place: USA: California...
GAACTTCTTTCGTATTTTTCTTAAACAATTTTTCTTTCAGTTTGGTAGTCAGCAGGTACATTACGGGAACAAGTATGAGTGTCAGAAACGTTCCGAATATCAAACCAAAGATCATTGTCCACGAAAGCGGAGCCCAGAAAGCCACGTTATCCCCACCGAAATAGATGTGCGGATTGAGCTCAGTAAACAGCGTTACAAAGTCGATGTTGAATCCAACAGCCAGCGGAATAAGTCCGATCGTAGCCGCCATTGTGGTAAGCAATACCGGTGTCATACGTGTCTTTGCCGCTTCGATGATGGCCTCATACAATGGGACACCCTGTGAACGAAGCAAGTCGGTGAATTCAACCAACAAAATTCCATTTCGAACCACCAGACCTGCAAGCGCCATGATACCTACTCCGGTCATGATAATCGATATCTCCATTTTGAAGAGTGAAAAACCAATCAATACCCCGATAATACTGAACAGGATTTCCGATAAGATGATCACCGGCTTACTGATGGAGTTAAACTGCGTTACAAGGATCATGAAGATCAACGCAAACGCCAATCCGAATGCAAGACCTAAAAACTGCGATGTTTCCTTTTGATCTTCCTGTTCACCCGTCATTTTTATAGTGACACCATCGGGTGTTGAAAATGAATTCAGGTGATTTTGAATTTCAGCCACTACCGCGTTGGCATTGTAATCCGCGAGCACGTTTGACGAAATGGTAATCACACGCTTTTGATCAATACGTTTGATCCCGGCATAGCTGTTTGCATATTCCACTTTGGCTATTGCCGATAGCGGTACCTGGCGTACAACGCCTCCGGAACTCATATCGCGATAAGTAAGCGGAAGATTCATCAAAAGATTAATGTCATTCCGTTGCTCTTCTTTAATACGCAGTTGAATCGGATAGTCGTCATTCTCATCCCGGAACCTGGAAATTTCGGCACCATATACGGCTGCGCCCAACGCTTGTCCGATATCACGGGTTGAGATTCCTTCACGGTTGGCTTTCTCGCGATCGATATCGATGATGATCTCCGGCTTGTCGCTTTGGAAGTCTGATTTTAACTCTTCAACACCAGCCACACGCTTTGAGTCAAGGTAGCGCTTAACATCATCTGCCGTTTTTACCAGCACATCAAAATTATCGGCAGCAATGTCAATATTTACCGGCTTACCAGTTGGTGGTCCACCCTGTTCCTGATCAACCGATACTTCCGCTCCTTTTATACCCTTAACGGCTTCCCGTATTTTGCTCAAATATGCCTTTGTAGATTCTCCATTGCGCTCCGCAAATTTCACAAAAGCCACAGATACTTTTCCGAGATGAGGACTAACGCTTTGCTCAAACGGGTTTTCACTGGCGCCAATAGAAACGTTAGAGATAATGGATTCTACCATTGGATTAAGCTTGCCTTCCTTGGTCATAACGGTTATTACCCGGTCTTCCACAATGTTGGTAATTGAATCGGTTACTTTCTGGTCGGTTCCAATCGGCATGCGAATGTAAGCGTAGATAAAGTTTGGATCTCCGCTGGGGAAGAACACTACAGGAGGATTCCGGATGATGGTAAAGGCAATCGAAAATACAAACAGTACAATAATGCTTGACCCAACCAATATCGGTCTGCGGGCTGTAAGACACCAGGTCAGAAGACGTTTATAAGCATCCTGAACTTTTGGCCACACGGATGTCTGAAATGTTGAAATGGTATTCTTCAGGACAAAGTGGTGCAATACATAAAGCAGGTACATCAAAAGAACAAAATTGCCAAGTCCGAAATTGATCATATAAGACACAATCGCGATTCCGGCAAACGTCACGGAAGTAACTTTGAAACCCTTTGTCACTTTAGGTTTACCCTCGTGATCATGATCATGCGGTTTCATAAAATCGGCTGCAAACACTGGGTTGATGATATAAGCAACCACCAACGATGCCAACAACGCAACGATCAGGGTTATCGGCAAATACATCATGAACTTACCGATTATACCCGGCCAGAATGCCAGCGGAATAAACGGTGCAAGCACTACCAGGGTACCTGACAATACTGGAAGGAACACTTCACCGGCAGCAATCTTAGCCGCCTTTCGGATCGGTACTTTCCCATTATCAAATACACGGTGGGTGTTTTCAATCACCACGATGGCATCATCTACAACAATTCCCAACGCTAACAAAAATGAAAATAAGGTCATCATGTTCAGCGTAAATCCAATCACCGGGAAAACGAGAAATGCAATAAAACTTGATATTGGCACAGATAACCCAACAAAAATTGCGTTTGTCACCCCCATGAAAAACATGAGAATTATCGTTACCAGCACAAAACCGATAATGATCGTATTGATCATATCATGGAGCGTTACACGGGTATTAACCGACTGATCGGCTGTAACCGTTACGCTCAGACCTTTCGGAAGAACATTTGCTTTGTATTCATCAATGATACCGTTAATCTTATCTGAGGCATCCACCAGATTCTGCCCTCCCATTTTAACAATGTTAAGGGTGATCACATTTTTCTCGGCCAATCGGGCGAAGCTCTCCTGTTCTTTATGTGTATCGATTACTTCGGCAATGTCTTTTAGAAAAACCTTACCGCCTTTTGTTCCACCGATAACGGTATTAGCTATGCTCTCAGCGTTATCGTATTCACCGCTCACGCTGATCGATCGTTTCATACCCCCCACTGAAAGCTGGCCACCCGGAAGAATAACGTTCTCACTGCCGATAGCCTGTACTATATCACCAAGTGATACTCCGGCCAGAGCCGATTTATATAAGTCAACGTTGATCTGTATTTCCCGATCCAACGCACCAACGATATCTACTCTCCGGATTTCACGCAGCGACTCAAATTCGTCCTGCATTTGTTCCGCGTAGCGCTTCAACGTCTGGAGATCATAATCACCCGCCAGATTGACAAACATGATCGGCTGTTCGGATATATCCACATCCGTAACTTGTGGATCATCTTCCAGGTTATTCGGGAGGTCCGGCTTAGCCTTGTCTACCGCATCCTGTACTTCACGCTTCGCTTCAGCTACGTCAACATCCGTTTCAAACTCAATGATCACATTGCTGAAGTTCTGAAGTGAATTACTTGTAACCTTTTTTACACCGGCAATAGACTTAACTTGTTTTTCGATATGCTTGGTGATGAGGTTTTCAACATCGGTCGGGGGCGCTCCATTATAAATGGTCGATACATAGATCTGGGGAAATACAACTTCGGGAAAATTTTCTTTAGGTAAGTTGATATACGTTACAATACCCATGACGCAGATAATAAACGTAGCAACGTAAATGCTGATTTTATTATCGATCGACCAACTGGTGGGTCTGAATTCTTTATTTGTATCCTGCATAAGAGTCAGTTTAGTGTGGTGAAGAAATCTTCACGGATTAGATTTTAATTACCTGGCCATCATTCAAGCCTTGGTAACCGAACGAGATGATCTTGTCTCCCGCACTAAGGCCTTTAACCTGCGCCTGGTTGTTGTAGACACCCTCTACGGTTACCACCTTTTTGCGCGCTACTGTTTGTTTACCACTTGACTCAGCCACGTAAACAATTTTCTCTTTGTTAACTTCCTGAACCACGTTTATGGGCACTACAATAGCGGACTCCTCGGTGTGAAAAACTACTTTAGCTTGTCCCGTCATATTCGGGCGCAGGCTCGCGTCTGAAGGTAATTTTACTTCCACAGCAAATGTGCGGGAAAGTGGATCAATGGTTTTACCTACGAAAGTGACTTGTGCAGTTATTTCTTTTTTCACCTCAGGCACATCGATAAGAACTTTATTCCCTTTTTTGATCTGTGTGACATAGGCTTCAGAAACATTTGCCTTAAGCTTCAGGCTTGAGGTATTGACAACGCGCGCTGCTGGCATTCCGGGGCCGATGTTTTCACCAACCTTAACAGATACCTCATCCACCGTTCCATTTATAGGTGCTTTAATTCGGGTCATGTCATTCTGTTCCTGAGATGCTGCAATTTGTTTTTCCAGACTTTCCTTATTGGTCTTTGCCTGAAGGAATTGCACTTCCGTTCCAATCTTTTGATCCCATAAGTTTTTCTGACGTTCAAAAACTGCAGTTGCCAGTTCAAGCTGAGCTTTCTGGGCCTCGATGTTGCGCAGTATAATAGAGTTATCAATTTGCGCTAACGTCTGTCCTTTAGACACCTGCTGACCTTCGGTAACATACACGGCTGTTACTACCCCAGGTGTTTTTGCACTTACGAGAATATTGTCCTCAGCCTCCACACTACCTTGTGTATGCACAAAGTGGTCAAACTTTTGTTCTTTCAGTTCAGTGACGCTTACATCCTTCGCTTTAGCTGTTTTCAAAGAATCGGGAGTGGACTTGGCAATTTCCTCCTCCAACTTCAGAATCTCCTGACTGATCTCAGCCTGCTGGGCCTTCAGTTCATTAAGTTTGGCACTCTTATCGTCATTGGATGCTGCACTACATGCCGCCAGCGTTCCTGCAACAATAAGGGCTATCAGTTTAGCGTATGTATTCGACTTCATGTTATCAATATTTTTCATCTTGTTATTAGTTTGAGGGTGTAGCTGCATATTTAGAAGGAGTAATTTTTCCGAATGCCTGTTCCAGGTTGATCTTCGCGACAATGGCATCATATAACGCATTGTAGTAGTTCACCTGCGACTCACGTAGACTGTTTTCAGCATCGATTACTTCGATGTTAGAACCAACGCCTTGTTCATATTTTATTTTCGTAACACGGGCTACCTTGTCCGCTAGGTCCATGTTCTGTTGCTGCGACTTGAGCGTTTCAACGGCATTCTCATACTGTATAGAATTCTGTCGGATGTCTAAGTCAATACTCTGCTTAAGAGCGCTGAAATTATTATCAATCTTAGCCAGCGCAAGTTTCTCTTGCTGCATCTGGTGAGATCGCTGCAGACCGCTGAAAATCGGGATGTTCAGCGAAAGACCAAATGTTGAGAACGAATACCACTTGTCCGGACCATACGCACTAGTAGATGGAATATCGGACTCAGTCTTAAAAATTCCTGAAATATTAGGTGACTGGGTTGAATAACCCAACGTAGCAAACGCTGAAAGATTAGGAAGTGAATTTGACAACTTACTCTTAACATTCAATTCCTGAAGGCGTTTCTGCGTTTCCAATTGACGGTATTCGATACGGTTTTTGTAATCCCATCCCTCCAGGTAATCCTCCATCAGGTTTTCATTTACTTTCAGATCACTTAGCTGGCCAGAAACTTCTAAATCCTTATCCATGGGATAGTTCATTTGAAACTTCAATAAGTGGATATATAGATTTTTTGTGTTCACATATTTTAATCTGTCCGTTTTCAGGTTGTTTAAGTTTACCTGAATACGATCAACATCGATTTCTTCCGAAAAGCCGTTTCGCTGCATCGCACTTGTGGAACGTAACAAAGAATCGTTACGCGCAATATTCGATTCGAACCGGGCAATGAGCTCGTTACTGGAAAGAACTGCGTAGTATGCTAAAGCAACGTTTCGTACCACATTAATTTCTGAAGCCTCCGTGTTGCGATAAGACAGCTCTTTATACGTTGAAGCCGCCTTTAACCCTACCAGGTATGAGCTATTAAAAATTAATTGATTAATCGTCAGGGTTGCATTACCACTGCTGGGCAATTGAAAAAACTGAGGCATCGCCATGATATCATCAGGTTCTGCACCTGGAATATCCAATCGAGGCGAGCCATCGTCATTCGTTCCGGCAAAGCCTTGTGCAGTGGCATAGGTTGAGAAAAACCGAGGCTGCTTTTGGTTATGCTGAAGGGTGACATTACCGTCAATCTGAGGTAAGCCAATACCGACCGTCTCTTTTACTTTAGATTCCGATATCTTCTCGTCAAGCTTGGCATTCTTGATATCGATGGTGTTCTCCAATGCATACCGGATACATTCATCCAGTGTGAACCCAGTCGTATCCGACTGAGCAAATACTTCCATCGGCAACACGAGCGCAACAACGATGAGGGTTTGATAAAACTGTTTCATAATTAAAGGTTTGAAAGTGCTACTGCGTTAGATTCTTTATACTTCTGATATAATTTTTTTCCTTTCTCGGTCATGATTCCATACACAAAATGGTCGAACAACTGCGACTGAACCTCCGGGAGATTGTATTGTTCACGGGGGAAAATCATGTTGTCAAAGGCCATCTGGATAACTTCCAGCCGCATCTGCGCCAGCACATCCATATTGATATCGGTGCGGAAATAGCCTTCCTCCATTCCTTGTTTCATGCTTCGGATGATCGACTGACGGATTGTTTTGTGCTTAAACTCAAGCCATACATTCCAGGCACGCTGATGATATTTTTGCATATCGAACAACAAGGATGGATTCAAGCCGCGCATATTTTCTTTCAGACAAAGCGAAAGCTTAACCATCTCCTCTACTGCGTTTTTTGATTCTTCCGTGATCTTGTCCAGTTGCTGCTGCTGCCGCTCGAGATGGCCACGCGCCACTGACTCTACGATATCATCCTTATCCGTGAAATGCTGGTAAATGGTCTTCTTCGAAATACTTAAATGGCGAGCGATATCATCCATTGTGATGCTTCGCACACCATACTTCATAAAAAGCGCTTCAGCGCCTTTTAGCAGTTTTTCTTTGTTATCGAGTTCTTCCATGGCCGCAAAACTACGGAAACGAATTACATAAAAAAAGTTTCCAATGTTTCCTTGAACGCCTAAAAACGCCCAAGGTTTGTCGTTTCAGGATAAATTTTCGCGAATTTTTTACCGAAACGTTCTATTTCAACCCTCAGGCATGGCCTCCCGGGATTAAGTCGGAGAAAGGTGGATTATATTTTCACCCACTTTTGAAAAAATTGAAAAAGTCTCATGTTTAAACAGTCTCTGTGACGCCCGATGATCCTATATTCAAACCATGAGAATCGGTTTGTTATCAGATACGCATAGCCACTTGGATCCCAGAATCTTCGAACATTTTAAAGAATGCGATGAAATATGGCATGCCGGAGATATTGGTGACGCCTCATTGATCGACCAACTTGAGTCCTTTAAACCAGTAAAAGCCGTCTTCGGAAATATTGACGATAAGATACTTCAGGCCCGGTTCGCAGAAGACTTGTACTTGAATTGTGAAGGAGTGAATATATGGATTACCCACATCGGGGGAACTCCTCCTAACTACACCCCGCGAATCAAAAAGCTACTGCATGAAAAAAGTCCTGACCTTTTTATTTGTGGTCATTCTCATATCCTTCGCATAAAGCGTGACCCGGCATTTAACAATATGCTTTATCTGAATCCCGGAGCTGCCGGCAATCACGGATTTCATCAGATCAAAACCATTGTGCGTTTTGAGATCCTGAAAAAAGAAATAAAGAATATGGAAGTAGTTGAGTTGGGAAGAAGAGGAGCAATTAACAATTAGGGATTAGCAATTAACAATGTGATGACTCATCACCGTTAATTGCTAATCGTTAATTGATTAAACGTATTGATTCAGCATCACCGGCATTACCAGCATAAGGATATCTTCACTCTTGTCCTTTTCTGCCGGAAGAATAACGCCTGCTTTGTTTGGTGCTGACATGGTCAACTTGATCTTGTCTGAATCCAGGTTGGTAAGCATCTCGATGAGGAACTTGGCATTGAAGCCAATTTCAATATCCTCTCCTTCGTGTTCGCAGGAAAGCCTTTCGTTAGCTTCATTGGAGAAATCAAGGTCTTCAGCAGAAATCTGCAGCTCGCTGCCCGTGATCTTCAGACGAACCTGATGGGTTGTTTTATTCGCGTAGATGGAAATACGTTTCAACGCCCCGAGTAAATCGTTCCGCTCGATCGTCATCTTAATGTTGTTGCCGCTGGGAATAACATTGTCATAATCCGGGAACCGTTCATCAATCAGACGGCAGATCATTTTGATATTACCGAATTTGAAAAAGGCATTAGACATGTTGAAGTTTACGGTTACTTCCGTATTCTCAGAAGGTAATGTAGCTTTCAACAGGTTTAGCGCCTTGCGCGGGATGATGATTGAATTTCCGTTGTCTGATTTTACATCCGTTCTGCGGTAGCGAACCAGACGGTGACCATCGGTTGCCACAAAGGTTGTATTCTTATCGCCCAGGTTAACGTACACACCCGTCATTGCCGGACGCAGCTCGTCATTGCTGGTTGCAAAAATTGTATTGTTTACGGCACGGGCCAGAACTTCAGTAGACACTTCGGCTGAAAAATCATTAGACACCGTAGGTACCTTGGGGAAGTCAGTGGCATTTTCTCCGGAAAGTTTATACCGTCCATTGTCAGAAATAATTTCCACGCTATAAGTAGACTCGTCAATGGAGAACGTTACCGGCTGTTCCGGAAGGTTCTTCAGGGTATCCAATAATATACGGGCCGGAACGGCAATGCTGCCCTTTTCTTTTGACTCCACCTGTATTTCGGTGATCATCGAAGTTTGTAAGTCAGACGCAGTAACGGTAAGACTTCCTTTTTCTAGTTCGAAAAGAAAATTTTCCAGGATGGGAACCACCGGGTTCGTAGTAATTACACCATTAATATTGGAGAGCTGCTTAAGCAGGTAAGCAGAGTTGACGATAAACTTCATTCGTGAAAAAGTGGTTAAGATTTTTAAGCGGGGGTAAAGTTATAAAGAAAACCGAATAATAAAACCGGGCAAAAAAATCCAAAAACACCTTAATATTCAGGCTATTGCCGTACAAAGAATTCCCGGGAGTGATTTATAGGAAGGAGTTTGTTTCCCTGAATGACGGCCCACTCCTGCTCATTGATATAGCCTAGAAAACTTCCCCGCTGGGGCGCTGGATAGATCCGCAATGAGTACTGACGATTAGCGATATCCGTTACCTTAAGGTTCAAAAGGGGCGCTTTCCTTTTGAGGTCGGTCAATGCAGCGGTATCCTGAACATAGTCATCTACAGTGAGTAAGGATACGGCATCGAGATAATCATTTAAGCGAGTGGTGTCAACTGCTTCAAGGCCTGCAATTCCAAAGTAGGAGTCATCCATTTCAATCGTGAAGTTCTTTTTGCTGTCCTCAAAACCGGCTTCCAGACTCCTGAAATTTCGCCAGTTGAAACCAAATACATATTTATCGCGCCAGCCCGCTTCGGGCAATTCAAAAATCCCTGAAACATAAACCCGATAACCTGGAATATTAACCAGGTAAACCTCTTCATCACCTGCTTTTTTAAAGTATGCCTGTGTCTTTTGAGCGTTTCCTCCACAATAGAAATCCAGCAGGACGTCATCCTTTGATAAAATGTTTACCCGTACGCCTTCTTTTTCTAACCGTATGCCGACAGAGTCACGCTGATTTGAAGAAAGGGGGCGTTTAGGCTCACACTGCTGTAGTGTAGCGAAAAGCACATCAACCATGTTACGGTCAGCCGGATACTTACCATTAACCTTCCATTGGGAAGCTTCTACACGAAGGCTGATGGTTTCTGAAGTCGATTTCAGAACAACCTGATCTACAGTCTTAAGATCAAATCCTCCAAATATATCCCGGTCTACCTTACTATCATTGCGTTTTGCAGACACCCAATAAAATGAAACCGTGATCCCCGTGAGAATCAGCAAGAGCACCGCCAGCTTTTTATTCCTTTTCTCTTGCATGATCAGAATTTTGCAAATTTTCTTTTTCGCCAAGACGCCCTCACCAACCCGAAGGCGATCAGAATCACGATTGGAATAACCAGATTAATAACCTGCCACGTTACCCGTTCATGCGAAACTTTTGTCTTATCCAGCGGGCGAATCTTTACTTCCTTGTTCCTGGCCTGAATCAATCCACCATCATCGGTTAAAAAGGCCAGACTGTTCATAATCAAATCACGGTTGGCAAATGTGTAGTTAGTAAAAGGATCAAATCCTAACACCTGTGGCTGACGAGTTCGTGGGTTAACCTCATTGCGTGCCAGGTCACCATCAGCAATCACAATAACCCGGGTAAGTACACCTTCTGAAACAACCTCTTCATCTGAAGCGCCTTCAGGTGCAAAACGATTTTTGTAAAGGGAAGGAAACTTCCCCTCCAGTAAATAGGCAATGGGAATCTTTCCAGCTGAAAAATCTTCATCCCGCATGGTTTTCCGGAGCGCATTTACGCTCACATTTACCGGAGCTGTAACGGATCGCGTGTACGCAGATGTGAACATCAATGGCGTTTTTTTCACACCCTCGGCCTTGACGGTGTCCATGCTGCTCACAAACCGGGTGATCGTTGCATCAAGGTTTCGTGTAATCGGGTGATCAGCATACTGATTGATCAAAGGAAAAAACGGCCATTCCATCAGTTGCATCTGAGGTTTATTTCCAGCCTGACCGGTAACAATTGGATAAAGACCGGCATGACGATCCTGGACAAGGTCAAGATTAATCCGAACGCCATATTTGAAAAGTTGGTCGTCAAGGTTCAGATCATAAGGGGTTGCAAAGTAATCTTCCCGTGACGCGCTGTCCATTACAGCATCCAATTTGTCCAGGAGGAACAATACCTTTCCACCGCGCATAATGTATTGATCGAGTCTGAATTTTTCCAACGGTGAATACGGTAGTCTAGGCTTTGCAACAACAAGCGCACCATAACGGCTCAGCGTACCGGATGCCAGATCAACAGTGGATATATCGTAAATCTCGGAGAGATCACGACCAAGACTGGCGATGTCAAGACTATCCAGTTCCCCGTGTCCTTTTATAAAGCCAACTTGTTTTCGATCCACATTGGTCACTTTATAAATTGCCTGGATGAGTTCATACTCAACACCTTCTATAGATTGATTGATTTGTTCCTCCGATGTCTTTGCCTTGCTTCCCTTCAATAACATGACACCCGATTCAGCACCACCGCTTGATACAATAGCTCCCGGAAAAATAATTTTCTCCACCCGCTGCCCGTCTTTGTTGTCTATTACATTCGTAGGCTGAATACCTCTGGCGGCAAGATCATTCATAAACTCCGACTGCGCTTTTTTGCCCGAAGCGCTTGCCGGATCGGTGAACATATAATGTATGCGGTTGTCCGAGTAAATTCTGAATTCCTCTAACGTCTCGCGAATGGATTTTTGGAAACGGGTGAATGGTCCATTCAAATCACCTTCCAGGAAAACTTCAACATACACCTCCTCCTCAAGGTTGCGAAGAATTTCTTTAGTTTGATCCTTGACGCTATATCGTTTCTCTTCGGTAAGATCAATTCTAAAAAAGTAGTATGCGGTTAACAGGTTAATCAGCACAACGATCACCAAGCCATTAGCGAACGTAAGCACATCACCGAGTTTTTTGCTTTTCCAGTTCACCATTGCCTGCTGCCCAGAATAAGTTTAGTACCCGAGAGCAAAAGAAAGATCACGCTCAAGAAATAGATTACATCCCGACTGTCAATTAGTCCTTTGCTTAACGAATCATAGTGGTATAACATACCGAGTTGTTTGATCTGCAAGGTATAGGAAGACCACACTGACAATGAAGCGAGCGATTCAAATCCTGAAAAAAACAGGAAACAAAGAAATGCAGCCACAATAAAGGCTACAATCTGATTGCGTGTAAGCGATGACGCCAATATACCTATTGCACAAAAAACCGAACCCAGCAAGGTCAATCCGATATACGAGCCGGCAACTCCGGCCGTGTCGATGTTACCCACTGGGTTTCCCAGCTGATAAATGGAAACGTAATAAATCAATGTAGGTACCAATGCCAACAAAACCAGTAAGAAGCTCGCCAGAAATTTCCCTAACAAAATATCCCAGTCTGTTAAGGGTTTGGTCATGAGCAACTCCATCGTTCCTGCTTTCTTTTCTTCAGCAAAGCTTCGCATGGTTATAGCGGGCACTAAAAAAATAAAGATGTAAGGCCCGAAGGAGAACAACGTATCCATATCGGCATAGCCGTAGTCCAGTACGGATGTTTCGGGAAAAACCCAGACTAACAATCCCACTGCCGTGAGGAAGACACCCATCACCACGTACGCGATTAACGAGTTGAGGAAGCTGTTAAATTCTTTGGATAGTACCTGAATCATGATAAACGCAGCAAAGTAAATTTATTTTTTTTAATGCTGCACGACAGTTTCATTGGTGAGGGACTGGAATATGCTTTCCAGTGAACTTTCCTCTTGTTTCAATCCCACCAGCGATAAGTTCCGATCGGCTGCCAGTCGAAATACTTCCGGCCGGATATCCACATGATCTTCGCTGATAATGCGGTAGGTAGAAGACGCAGTATTTTGTACATCTTTTACACCCGGCAAACTGGCCAGTAACGCTACCGAAAGCGGACTGGAAAATTCCACCACAACGGAATTAGTCTTATTACGCTTCAACAAACTCTCCAATGAATCGTCAGCCACGATTTCACCCTTGTTGATCACAACTACCCGGTCGCACAAAGCGTGAACTTCCTGCATAATGTGTGTGGAAAAGATCACCGTTTTATTTTTACTCACCTCGCTGATGAGTTTCCGGATCTCCACCAACTGGTTTGGATCAAGCCCCGATGTGGGTTCGTCCAGGATCAAAACAGCCGGATCATGAATCAAAGCCTGAGCTAATCCAACCCGTTGGCGATATCCCTTTGACAGTGCTTCGATCTTTTTATTTTGCTCACGTGTCAATCCGCACATTTCGACTACCTCACCAACCCGGCTCTTCAGCCGATCGCCTTTCCATCCATAAACCTTTCCGACAAAATACAGGTATTCATGTACAAACAGGTCGAGGTAAAGCGGATTATGTTCCGGCAAGTAGCCGGTAATCATCTTTACCTGCATGGGCGTTTCTACCACATCAAAGCCACCCACAATCACCTGGCCTTCAGTGGGAGGAATATAGCCCGTAGCAATTTTCATTGTTGTGGATTTGCCAGCACCGTTTGGCCCGAGGAACCCTACGATCTCTCCCTTACCAATCTCTACAGAAATGTTGTTCACAGCGCGTTGCTGGTCATATAGCTTCGTAAGGCCTTTAATCTGAAGTGACATATTCTGAATTCAACCTCAAGTTTAGTAAAAACGTTGATTTGTTGATTTATTGACCTAAGCTTCCACCGTTATTTATTGCCCACCACTCGTATTTTTCTTCATTTAACAGCCTGTTAACAAAAGGATTTCTGTAGATAATGTTACTTACCGCCAATCAGGCTTATTAATTGCCGTTGAAAAAAAGAGATAATTCCCGGAAATTTGCCTACAAAATACTCCAAAAGCATGCGCCATTGTTATTTTCTGTGCCTTACTATCAGCCTGGCCTTCACTTCTGTTCAAGCACAAACGGGCTATAACCTGAAGTTCAAAATTGAAGGCTGGAAAGATACAACCGTTCATCTCGGTCATTATTATGACGAGAGTACTTACCTGAAAGACACGGCACGCGTGAACAGCAAAGGGGAGTTTTTCTTTGATGGGAAGAAAGAACTGGCACACGGCATTTACTTTCTCGTTTTGAACAAGGCAAAAGTTTTTGAACTGCTGATCAGCAGAAATCAACACATCTCGTTCGAGACGAAGGCGGAAGACTTTGTGAAATTCATGAAGGTAACAGGCGATGTTGACAATAAACTATTCTTTGAAAACATGGCGTTCAATATGGAGCGGCACAAGGAAGCTGAACCATATATAAAGGTAATTCAGGATAGCACCCTTTCGGAAGAAAAAAAGAAAGATGCCCGTGACGCTTTCGGAAAGATAAATGAGAAGGTGGTTGCCTATCAGGAAAACGTCATCGCCAAATATCCAAATACATTGACGGCAACACTGTTCAAGGCCAGTATTCCGATTACAATTCCTCCTGCGCCTAAAAAACCAGACGGCACGGTAGACTCAACCTTTCAACTGCGTTGGTATCGCGAACACTTTTTCGACAATTTCGATTTAGGCAACGAGGCGTTGTTGCGCTTACCGCGACCGATGTTTAAGGAGAAAATCAATGAATACCTTGACAAATTATATGCGCCTCAACCGGATTCACTCGTTCGGGGGATTGATTTTGTTATGGCCATGTCGAAAAAAACACAGGAAACATACAAGTGGGCATTCTTCACGCTGCTTCGAAAATATCAGGAACCGGAGTACATGGGGCTTGATGGCGTATTTGTGTACCTCCACGATCGGTATGTAGCGACCGGTGAAATGGATTTCTGGATGAATGCACCGTTCAAGAAAAATGTAAAGGAATATGCTGATCGCCTTCGCCCCAGTCTTGTTGGAAAAACCGGAGCTAACCTTATCATG
>Ga0315910_10003109_pt1 | contig 14260 bp, 10 predicted proteins | sample EdamamesoilMG_FD_204470 | JGI IMG/M metagenome (GOLD analysis project Ga0315910, IMG submission 204470) | Garden soil microbial communities collected in Santa Monica, California, United States - Edamame soil | ecosystem: Environmental > Terrestrial > Soil > Garden | place: USA: California...
CGTCGACGTGTCCACGACCTCTTGGGGTTGCGACCACGCCTGCATCACGTCGAATGCACCGAGGCAGGCGCTGATCGGAATGCCGCCGCCCAAGCCTTTTCCCAGACACACCAGGTGCGGCACCACACCGGCATCGAGCATTCGGAGCCAGCTGCCGCTGCGCCCGAGCCCAGTCCAGATCTCGTCCGCGACCAAGAGCGCAGCGTGACGCGACGCCAAGCCCGCGAGCTCGGCGAAGAACGTGTGCGGCGGCATCAGGATCCCTCCTCGACCCAGGATCGGCTCGACGACGATCGCACCGATCGATCCTGCGCGGAGCGCTGCTTCCGCGAGTTCGAGGGAGTTCGCGGCCTCGCGGTCGTCGCTGGGGAACGGCACGAAGTTCACGGCAGCGTTCAGCTGTTCGGCGAACGGCGCACGATAGCTCTCGCGCAGACCGCACGCAGCGAGCGGCCCGTACGACAGCCCATGGTAGGCCCCACGAAACGCAATCACGCCGGGTTTACCGGTGAACAGCGCCGCCGTCTTCAAAGCCGCGCTCACCGCATCCGCGCCGCTTTGCCCGAACAGCACCTGCGCGGGCCCTGGGTACAACTCGATCAGCCGCTCCGAGAGGCCGATCTTGGCGTCGGAGGGATACACGTCGCCCAGCGCTTGCCAGAGCCGCCCCGCTTGCAGCTCGAGCACGCGCTGGATGTTCTTGTGCCGATGCCCGAGCAACTGAGCCCCGAACCCCATCGCCAGGTCGACATAGCGATTGCCGTCGACATCCATCAGGTTGGAGCCGAGCCCCGTACTGAGCACGATGGATCCATCGGGCACGTCGGCCTTGATGCGTGCGATGCCACCCACGAGCCTAGGCCCCATGGGGGCGCTTGCGTGCCGGTGCCGGGTGAGCCACGTCCGCGATTGTGGCCCCGGCGGGCGCACTCTCAGCGCCGGGAGGTCGTTGCCGGGATCTTGCTCGGGCGGCGGCGGAATTTCACTGAAGCTCACGGGATCACGCGCCAGGCTAGCCAGAAACGCGGTTTCTACCCGAGCGTTTCGCTTCGTACAACTTCTCGTCCGCTTGCTGAATCAGTTCTTGGCCCGCGCCTTGTGCCCCTAGCTGCGCGCAGCCGATGCTGATCGTCGTGGGTATGCGCTCGCCCTGAAACACGAAGGAATGGTCGGCGATCTTGGAACGCAGGCTTTCGGCCAGCGCCAGGGCTCCTTCGAGCGGAGTCTCGGGCAAAACGATGCAGAATTCCTCGCCGCCATAGCGCGCGAAGACTTCGTCACGCCGAATGCGTTCTTGCACTACCCGCGCCAACTCGCGCAGTACGTAGTCCCCCGCCAGATGCCCGTACTGGTCGTTGATGCGCTTGAAAAAATCGATGTCGAACATCAACACCGACAACGGGCGTTCGTGGCGGCGCGCACGAATCACCTCGCGCTCGAGCTCTTCGTGCAGGTAACGCTTGTTGTGGATCTGCGTCAGACCATCCACGATGGTCATGCGGTAGATTTCTTCGTGATACTTGGCTTCTGCATCGGCGCCCGAGAGAAACTTCAAGATGGTGGGGCCGACCTTGATGCGATCGCCGTTACCCAGCGTCGACTCGTGAGCGATCTGATCCTCGTTCAGGTAGGTGCCGTTGGTCGAACCGTCGTCGACCACGTACCACTCAGCACCGCGGCGTTCGAAATGGCAGTGGCGTCGAGAAACGCTATCCCCCTCTAGCACGATGGTGTTGTCCGCCCCGCGACCGACTCTGATGGTGCTCTTGTCGAGCACGAAGCGCTTCCCAAGCAGACCAGGCTCGCTGCTATAGATGATCACCAAGCAGTCGTTGGTCTCACCTGGGTCAGACGGCTGACGTTGCACTACTTGAGTGACGCGCGTCTTTTCGTCGAAATCGTTCAAGGCTTGCTGGTTTCTAGAGCTGCCGAGAAACAGTCCAAACGGCGTTCTAGCTCACGCAGGGCATCCCCCGAAACGTGAGTGGGCTGTCACGGAGTGCCCTGCTCTTGGGCATGCTTTTAGGCGACTTTTTCGTCCAAATCGTCAACAGAAAAAGGTACCGCCAACGAGCCGTCAACGTCAACCGGACAGCGAGCACAAAAGTTACATCATTTCAGCATCTTGAGCCCGACATGTCGGGCGATGTGCGGAGGGCGCCGTGGCCCCGGCCCTGTTCATGGAGCAAGGTCCGCAACGCAGATGCTCTCTAGAAGTTTTCAACCGGGGAGCAACGACGCGCCCTCTGTGCCACCCACGTCTTGGCCAGGAAACCTTCTCAATCCGGGTACCAGCTGGTGGAGCGGCGCCTACTCTGCAACTCAGGAGACGGGCGTGCGCCTGCTACACTCGCGCCGTGGTCGAACGGCAAGTCCGAGTGAGCGTGCGCGTATTCCGAGAACCGGGGGCGCTGCTCGCGCGCATGGCTCACGATGTCGAACTCACCCTCACTCGAGTCACGGCTACGGACAGCGAACGGCACGTGGATGTCACGTTCGAGCCGGGCTCGCTCAGCGTCACCGGAGCGCTCACCAATGGCGTCGTCGATCCGGCGCTCCTCGACATCTCACAACGCCAAGAGATCGAACGCAACGTGCGCTCCCAAGTCCTCAAGACGAACGCGTTCCCCCGCGGCAAGTTCGAGGGAGAGTTCGACGCCACGCGATCGCCCGTGCCCGTGCGCGGGACGCTCGAGCTCCTCGGGAAACGCCAACCGGTTTCGTTCGAGCTCGTGCGCCAAGGTGACGCGTTCGTCGGTGCGCTGACGATCACGCCGTCGCGCTGGGGCATCGCGCCCTACCGCGCCCTGCTCGGCGCGCTCAAGCTGCAAGACACCGCGGTGATTCGCATCGAAGTGCAAGCCGTCGCAGCTTCATCATGATTGGGGCTGCTGCGCAGCCCCTACATGCCTCGCCACGCTGGCCTTCGCAGTGGCACGGGCCACCATCGACTCCGGTGCTCAAGCTCACCAGCTTTCGAGCCCGAGAACATCCAGAAGTGCCGAACGAACCTCGGGCCAGCGGTTTTCAGATAGCGTCGTGATCAACGGACCTAGGTACGTGCGCTCCACGATTCGGATCCACTCCGGTTTGAGCACACAAGCTGTCGGCAAGCCTTCTTCGACTGACGAGGGCACCTCCCAACGCAAGCCTCGAGTGGTGGTCGAGACCGGACTACCGGCACCTGAGAAAACGCAGGGAGCATCTCCGGCCGACCGAGGATCAATACAGGTCGTCGTTTGTCAGGCGCGGCGAAACGAAACCATCGAATCGAACCTGGTCGTCTCGTGAAAGCGTCGAGCTTTCGTCCGCTGAAGAGATCACCACGCGCACTCGCTGGCCATCGAGCGGTGGCACGGGGGCATCGAGCGTGATCGTCGTGCCCTTAAGCAGTCCGGTTACCGCAGCTTCCGCCATTCGTGAGTCGTAGTTCGTGGGCGCGGATTGGGCAACCCCGCACGAGGGCACGTAAGCAACGCCGACGATTCTCCGCGACTCTTCGGCATCCCCATATGCTCGTTCTGTCAATGGCGGTGAACCTCGAGACCCAAGCGAAGTGCCTGCCACCAGTGACACTGCGACGCCACCGCCCGACGAGCCTCGCGCGTGCTAAGGAAGCCGCCGCGTGTCCGCCAGGCTGTACCAGAGCGCCGTGGCGCTGTCCGGGCTGGGAGCGTTGTGCGTTTCCAGAAGTAGCCCGCCATTGGCGATGGCAAGGGCGGCGTCCGTCCCAGCGTCGCGACGACCGCCGACGTGGGCTGTCCACGCAATCGTCTTGTTGGAGGCGTTGGGGACACCCACCGAAAAGTAGATTCTGTCCTGCGTGGTCGAGTCGTGATGGAGCTCCACCAACTGATTGGTGTCGTTGAGCCCGATGCTGAGGTGCGAGCCAGTCCCGTGTTTGTTCGACGACCCCCAACTGAGCGTCTTCGTGTTGAAATCCGCTCGCCCCACCGTGAAGTAGAGATTGTGTTCCGTCGCGGAGGTGGTGCCGTTGTGCGCCTCGACCACGGTGCCTGCCTGGTTGACGGTGACGGAGCTGTCAGCACCGGTGTCGGAGCGGCCTCAGGCCGGCCAGTCTCGGCGGTTGCCGGCGAGACTACTTCTCCGCAGTCGCTCCGCTCTCGTGAAGCGGTACGTCGAGACCCAAGAGTCGCATCAGGCGCAGGGCATTGCCTGCGGTGACCGGACCCGGCCGTAGCTTGTAGTCGAAGGTCATCTGGTCGTTGGTCACGCTCTCGCGGAAGTGGGCCTGTTCGACGCGGGTCATCAGCTCGTCGCTGAGGCGGCACAGCTCCATGTCGTGCGTGGTGACGACGCCGATGGCCGAGTGCTCCAGGAGCTCGCTCAGCACCCAGCGTGCCCCGATCTGCCGTTCGAGCGAGTTCGTGCCGTGCAAGATCTCGTCGAGCAGGAAGAACACCGGCAGCTTCCCGTGCGTGGACGCCACGACTGCCTTGAGCTTGTTCAGTTCGGCGTAGAAGTGGCTGACACCAGAGCCGAGCGAATCGCTGATGCGAATGCTGGTGCACACGGCGGTGGGCGAAAGTCTGAGACGGCTCGCGATCACCGGAGCGCCAGCATAGGCGAGCACCGCGGAGAGACCCATCGCACGCAGAAACGTGCTCTTGCCCGACATGTTCGAGCCCGTGACCAAGAGTGCGGTGCCAGCGCGCGGCAAGGTGACGTCGTTGGAGATGCGGCGATCGGCTGGGATCAACACGTGGCCGAGCCGCGTGGCTTCGAAGATGGTCGCCGTTTCTTCGATCTCGGGGAACGAACAGCCGGGTTCGTCGTCGACGAGGCCGGCCAGACTCGAGAGTGCCTCGAACTCGCCGAGCGCCTCGAACCAGCCTCGGGCACCCCGCCCGGTACGCCGCTGCCAGCGTTCGAGCGCCAGCACGCAGTTCACGTCCCACAACAAGAACAACGCCGCGAACGGGTGAATCAGGCCACTGTGCCTCAGGTCGAACCACCCGACCTTGCGTCGGAACTCTTGCATGCCCGCGCTCGGGCGCTGGGCTCCTGAAAGCAGGCGCTTCTGGATCGATTCGATCAGCTCCGCCTTCACGCTGGCTTTTTCGACGAGCTCGAGCATGGCGCCATAGCGCAAGAACGCACCCTCGGTCACCGACACGGCGTTGAACACACGGTCCGTGACCTTACGCGCCCGCGCCAAGACCAAGAAGTTGCCGAGAAATGGCACGAGCCACAAAAGCGAAGGCAGCCCGAACTGGACGTTCAGCACCATGCCCACGAGCACGAGCACTGGCAACAGCGGGGCGCCCCAGCGCGCGACGAAATCGCGCAAGAGCTCGGGTTCTGATTCGGCCCAGCGCAACAAGGGTTCGGGATCCGGCGGCTCGTTCAAGCCCACCTGTTTTTTGTTGGGTTCGTCCGTGGGCCGCTCGACCACCGCCAGACTGAGGGCCTCGAGCTCTTGGCGCAGCTCGAGCGCGCCGGAGAGAGCTCGCACCGCGGCTTGTCGTTGACGTACGACCCCCGGCGCTGCGGGCCGGCGCAAGTAGTCCGCGAGCCGTTCGTGGCCGTAGCGGGTGTGCGCCACATTGATGCGCTGGAACAACGAGTTCTTGCCGAAAACGTCCAGGTCGGAGGCGTACGCGTGCTCGTCGGACGCGAAGCGGGCGCCATCTTCGGGAAGCTTCGCCCACTGGCCCGTGACGCGGAGCTCACCGTCGTGATTCACACGCGCCCAGCGACGCTTATCGTCTTCTAGCGCCAGCACGCGACCGTGAATGACGACGAGAACGGCGAAAGCGAGACCGCCTGCGAGTGCAATCGCGCCGCCGGGGAGGAAGCCCTGGTCGACGAAGGCGAAGATGCCGGCGACGACCAGCACCGCGAACGAGACGCCACGCAGATTCGAGATCAGGCGCGAGCGCGCCCCGAGCACGCTCGCTTCTGCCGAGAAGCGGCGTTCGCGTTCGCGGTAGAAATCGCGACGGGCTTTGGAGGTTTCGACGAGTTCGCTCTGGGTCACGTTGCGGGCGAAAGTAACCGATTCACCAGCGTTGCGATACGGTCGAGCGGCGCTACGCTATCGACTACCCCCATTTGCACGGCAGCCTTGGGCATGCCGTAAACCACCGAACTCGCTTCATCTTGAGCGAGCGTGACGCCGCCTGCCGCTTTGATCGCCGCCATGCCGAGCGCGCCGTCCCGCCCCATCCCGGTCAAAAGCACGGCGATGGCACGCGCGCCGTATTGCTGTGCGACCGACTGAAACAGCGGATCGACCGCCGGACGTACACCGTGCTCGGGGGCCGACTGATCCAACTGGAAGTGCCCTGCGGCGAGGCGTAGGTGAAAGCCGCCCTGCGCCACGTAGGCCTGCCCCGGTTCGAAACGCTCGTCCGGCTGCGCCTCCGTCACCGGGTACTGGGTCAGCTCGGCCAGCTGACGCGCCAAGGCTCTGGTGTAACCCGGCGGCAGATGCTGGACGATGACCACGCCGAGTTGCTTGTCGACGAGCAGGCGTGGCAAGAGGCGCGCGAGGGCGGCGGGGCCACCCGTCGACGCGCCGATCGCCAGCACTCTGCGCCCGACCGGCAGCGGCTGCGACAGCGCCCGCAGCCGCTTCGAAGAGGCCTGTTCTTCCGCCGCGGGCGCCTCGGCGACGAGGCCGCGCACGTTGACGCCCGCGTTCGCCAAGAGCTTGCTCGTGAGTGCTTCTTTGACCGCACCGAGATTCACGCTCACTTCGCCGTCGGGCTTGGTGACGAAATCGACCGCGCCCGCCGCGAGGGCCGCCAGTGTCTCTTCGGCGCCTTCTGTCGTATGCGCGCTCAGCATCACGATCGGCACGGGGCTCTGCCGCATGATGGCGCGGGCGGCGGCTGCACCATCCATACCCGGCATGTTGAAGTCCATCGTGATGACGTCGGGCCGCGTGTCAGCCGCAAGCTTCACGGCGGCGTTGCCGTCGCGGGCCTGGCCCACGACCTCGAAACGACCGTCGTTTTCGAGCAGTCGCGCGACTGCGCTGCGCATGAACGCGCTGTCATCGACGACCAAGACGCGTACCTTGGGCATGATGGTAGCGCGTCAGTGCGAAAACTTGATGACCAACGTGGCCCCCACCATCGGCGTGTCGGGTGTGCCCACACGGCGGCGATCGACGACGTCAGCCACGCATTTGGCGGCAGCCTGCGACAGGTTTCGCCGCTTGGACACGCTCACGCCTTCGGCGCGGCTGACTTCGCCGCGCACCAAGAACCGCACCTGCACCTCTCCGTCTTTCCCTTCGAGCCCGCCGTTGTCCTCTACGCACTTCGCATAGCGGTCTTTGGGCAAGTGCAGGCGTCCTATGCTGAGCGTCCCCTGGTCCGCGCTGAGGGGCCCCACGTCCACCGTGAGTGGGCCTGGCTTGGCCTCACCCTCGGCGGGCTTGTCCGGCGCGGTACCTTCGACGGGAGCCTTCGTCGCGGCGTCGGGTTCGGCCTTGACCGGGACCGGAGCGGTACCTTTGGCGAGCGCCACAGCCTCTTGCTCGCTGAGGCAGCGTACCAGCATGCCTTTGCCGTTCGCGATGCGACCCCAGGCGCAGGCCGGATCGTAGGGATAGCGCGCCTTCGCGGACTGCGCCGAGGCGACCGCAGCAACCCCCAAGAGACTCACCCCGAGGAGGCTCAGACTCCATTTCTGTTTTCTCGAACTCATGTCTTCTCCACGAAGCCTTTCAGCACGAAGGCGCTCACCGGCTCTGCAATGCCCTTGAGCTGAATACCACCGATTTCTTCCACCTGCACGTGCTCGGCGATACGGTCGTAGAGCACCGCGCTCAAGAGCACCCCGCCGAGCGGACATTTCGCCTCGTGACGCTGCGCGCGATTCACGGTGTCTCCGATGCAAGTATAGTCACGCCGAACGAAGCGCGAACCGATGTCACCCCGCACGATGGGCCCGGCGTTGAGACCGATACGCATGACCAACGGCGGCTCACGGTCCGCGTTGAACTTGTCGAGCGCACGTTGCATGCCCCAGGCAGCGCGTGCGGCCCTCAGCGCGTGCGGTTCGTCGAAACGCGGGTCATCCTCGAAAACGGCCATGATCGCGTCACCAATGAACTTGTCGATGTCGCCACCGTGTTCCTTGATCACGATGCACAAAGCGTCGAACGAAGAGTTGAGCACCTGCACGACCTCGGCGGGCGCCATTTGAGTGCTCATGTTCGTGAAGCCCGAGATGTCCGAGAACAGCAAGGTAGCGTCCACATCGCGGGCACGAACTCGATCGAAATCGGTAGCCTTGGCCAGTTCTTCTGCCGCGCGCACCGCGCCTTCGCTGATGTACAAACGCGACGCCTCTTTGTAGCGCGCCAACCTGCTCTCCGCGAGCACACGTTCGACGATCGCGACGCACTTGTCGTTGCCGAACGGCTTCACCAGGTAGCTCGTGAGCCCCGCCGCACGCATCTGGGCCTGATCGCGCGAACTATCGCGGGCTGTCAGCATCACCAGCGGAACGTCGCGGGTCTTGGGGTGTTTGCGCAGAGCCATCACCAGTTCGAAGCCCGTCATGCGCGGCATGTCGTAGTCGGTCAGCACCAGGTCGGGCGGGGAGCGACTGGCCTTCTCGAAGCCATCTTGACCATCCACGGCTGTCTCGATGACGAACCCCTGACGCCTCAGACAGTCTGCAACCAGGTGCCGAATCGCCGCCGAGTCGTCGACGATCAGTACGCGCTCACGCTCGGCGGCGAGCCGAGACGCGAGCAGCGTGCGCAGGCGGCTCGTGAGTTCTTCCGGCACCACGGGTTTCACGAGGTAGTCGTCGGCACCCGCGTCGAAGCCTTGCTCCAGATTCTCGGCTTGCCCGAGCGAAGAGCAGATGACCACGGGGATTTCAGCGGTGGCAGGGTCTTGCTTGACGCGACGGCACAGCTCGAACCCGTCGAGCCTCGGCATCTCGACGTCGGTCAAGAGCACATCGGGACGGCGTTCACCCAGGCGCCTCAGCCCTTCTTCACCGTCCCAAGCCTCGTCGACGGCGTAACCCGCCTCTTCGAGGATGGGCACGGTGTGGCGATGCACCAGGTCGCTGTCGTCGACGAGCAGCACGCGGGGTTTGCCACGCGCAGTGTCTTCGATCGCGTTCAGCAGCTCGCGCGCTTGAAACGGCAGCTGCAGCGCGCGCTGAAAGCCCGAGCGACGTGCGTTCTCACAGGCATCGAAATCGAGGCCGAGGTAGATGAGTTGCTCCGGCGCGAGGCCCACGCCCGCGGCTAGGTAGAGTGAGCGCTCGGCCGGCGCGCCCGCGACCACCGGCGCCAGCAGCACGACGTCGGGAACACGTTGCTCGACCAGCGCATGCAGATCGGGCGCGATGGTCAGCTGGTGTCCCGCGGGCTTCACCGCGCGCTCGACGAAATCGCCGAGGAGTCCTGGGGGAGTGACGAGACCTACCTGCACCCGCCGAGTCTAGCCGCAAAGCAGGTTCTGGAAAGCCCCCTGCTCCCGCGCAGACGCAGCGACGGAACGTTCAGGGTTCGCCGCGGTCGGGCAGGAGGCTCGAAGTGCCGCGGGGCGAGGAAAACCAGAGATCGTCCCGCCAGCTCGAGCCGTCGGGCCAGCTGTCTCGCCCGCGGTACCCGAGCAGGCGCTCCGCGGGCCCGGGGTCTCCGATGGGGTTGCCGGCGTTGGCGCTGGTCACGAACACAGCAGAGAACGGCGGCAACGGTGCAGCGACAGCGATCTCGAAGAACGCGGCCGCATCCCGGTGGCTCAGGTACATCCGCTGCCCCACCTGGGAGGTAGCCATCTTGTCTGCTTCGTTCTGATTGCGTACGAACCAGCCGATGCGCGCACACAGCACCGTGATCGCGAAGCGATGCGAGTAGAGTTGGCCGAGCAGCTCACCCGTGGCTTTCGTGAGGCCGTAGTGATCGCCCGGCGCGAACCCGGCTTCGAGCGTCAACGTCTCGGTGGTCCAATCGAGCGCACCGAGCACCCGGCAACTGCTCGCGTACACGACGCGCGGGATCGCCCGCATCCGCGCCACCTCGAACAGGTTGTAGGTGCCCACGATGTTCACGGGCACGAGCCGGCGCACGAAGTCATCGCGATCCGGCACGGCCCCGAAGTGCACGATCACCTCGACGCCCTCGGCCGCCGCATAGAGAGCGTCGACGTCTTCGAGATCGCCGATCACGTGGTCACTGGACGAGTCCGCGGCGTCGCGTGCCGCTGCGCAGTCGAAGCCGCGCACCTGATGGCCTCGTTCCCGCAAGCTCCTGACGGTTGCGTCACCCAGCGCTCCTGAAGCGCCCGTCACCAATATCCGCCGCGCCGGCATTGGTCAGGATCGTACACCTGCAACGAGCGCCCCTCGCCTGCTATCTTCGTGCCTGGAGCGCCTGGCAACTCGCGCGAAATGCGACTCGGCCGGTCGTTCGGCGCCGGGATCGGCGGGCACCGATGACAAGGTCGCCCATTGTGAGAACAGCTGCGTCGATCGTGCGATCAACGGTCGAGCACGTACGCACGGCGCTCACAGCGTGGCGGGCGGCGCGACCGCTGCCCAGGCCTTCAAGGTGCGGTAGAGCGGGCAGTCATCCACACCCGAGCAAAGCTTACTTCGCTCGGCCTCGATGGCGGCCGAAACGGCTAAGTCGTCCACCTTCCACACCTTGGCGCAAGCGACCTGCTGCGCGGTTCGCGCCGCGTTCACCCCATCGCCTTGCGTCACGACGATCGGGTCGGGGGTCTTCGGGCAAGCGCGCTTGAGGGCGCCAAGAGCCGCGCTGTGCGTTCGCGAAAAGGTCCCGTCCTTTTCGGAGTAGGCGAAGAACTGCGGCCCGCTGATGCGATCTGGACAGAGCTTGGCACCGCAGTCGCTGGAGAGCCACGCCACGTACGGGCCGAAGTCCGCGAGATCGGGGCGCATGTCGTAGTCGAGCTGCTCGACGGCCACGCCGCCCGGTCCCATCGGCTCGAGCTTGTCGTAGGCCCGCACCTCACCGCCACGAAGCGTGTAGACCGCCGGCACCTTCGCGCCTGCTTCGGTGGACTTCACGATATCGTAGCGCACGATGAGTTCCTGCTGGCCGTCGTCGTCGTAGTCGTAGACCATGAGCGGCTTCGCCTGCAGTCCCTGAGGGGCGAAGGCGAGCGTGCCGAACGGGGCACGCTGCACCTTTCCGTCGGGATCGACGTGGGCCACCTCGAACGTGGCGTGCACGACTCGCGCCGGCGTCGCGCCAGCGGCTTCGAGTTTCTGGAGTTGCACGCTCCAGGCGCCGAGTCCGGCCGTTTGACACATGCCGAATCGCGGTAACTTCGCGACATCGCTTCGGTTCAGTCCCGTGGCGTCGGTCCCCTTCTCCGCCGCATCGACCACGGCCTGGCTTTCCTTGCGCAGCGCCTCGCATTGGCGGCGCAGGCCCAGACTCACGGGGAGCACCAAGCGCGCAGCCGTGCCGTCCACCTCGAGATCGTAGGACGTATCGGTCCATTCGACGCGGAGTTTCGCCGTATGCCCTGCGCGCCAGGGCACGGGGACCCGCAGTTCTCCTTGTTCGTCGGGTTCGATCACGTTCGGGAGTTCGCCCAGGCCCGCTGCTGCGGGCTCCGCGCTGTCACCCTCTGCGGCGTTCGGCTCTGCTTTTTCGGAGGGCGCGTTTTCGGAGGGCGCTGCGTCGGGGTTGGCTTGCTGCGCGGTGTAGGCCGCGAGATCGCGGATGGCTCGGACAGGTCGTCCACCCGTGCCGTTCTTCTTGCGACACAAGAGTTGGAGCCAGCCTTGACTCGACCGGGCTTCGCAGCCGAGACCCACCGCGTTCGTCACCTCGACCTTCTCACCACTACTGAACGACTCGGGAGGCGCACCCAGCCCTGCTTCCGTCGTCGCAGCGGCGCTCGCAGCGCTGGTCGGAGCCGGCGCAGGAGCATCGGCTGCCACCGCGCTCGCGACCAGCTTCGATGCTGCAGAACGGGACACTGCTGGCGCCCCGTCCGCCGGCGCCGGGTCGTTCTTACAGCTCACGCTCCCGCCCAACAGTAACAGCATCACCGTCGCGCGCACGCGACGTCGAACACCACTAGCTAGTTCCGCACTGGATTGCATCGATCCCATCCTTCTCACTCGGCCTGCCCAGCGCGCCTACCCCGCGTGCCAAGCGCGCTTGCTCGACGTGCCAAAGAGCAATTCTCATACCATGCGCACGGTATTCGGGAGTGTGCGGATCATCGCGTGGGCGTTCGAGTCGCACGAGTCACGGCAGACACCACTTGCGGTCGCAGCGCCACATGCAAGCCCGACCCGCCGGCCTCGAGCTGAACCCTTGACGAGCAGGCGTCGACCGAGCACATCTACAGCGATTTTAGGTAGGGCAACGAGATCGAACCACCATGATGAGCGGACACGCCGGGCAGCCCCAAGGCCGACTGACGAATGAGGAGCTTCTCGCGACGGCTTCTGGCTTCGAAGGCGAACCCTACCGCGAGGCGCTCGCTATCGAGATCTCCGCCACGCGCGATCTCTACCTCGCGGCTCCCCCGAGCGTCGCGGCTCGACTCGGGGTCGAGGTGCAGCGCGTCGGACGAAGCACGCTGTTCGTCGCCTCAGGCCTGCCGCAGCTGATGTTCAATCGAGCCGAGCTCAGCGCCGTCGACGGCCAGCTTGCGCTGGACGAGCTCACGACCTGCCTCGAGGTCTTCGCCGAGCGCGGCGTGAGCAACTTCGTGCTCCAGGTCGATGCTCCCGCCGTGGGCGAACGCACCCGAGAGCTGATGGCAGAGCGCCGACTGGTGCCGTTCAGGCGCCCCTGGATCAAGCTCGTGCGCGGCGACGCACCGATGCCCAGCGTGTCGTCGGAGTTCGAGGTCGTCGAAGCCACGGCGAACCAGGCCGACGTGGTCGCCGAACTCATGGTTCGAGGTTTCGGCCTGCCCAGCGCTGCCGTCGAACTGTATCGAAACGTCGTGGGACGCCCGGGCTGGCGCGCCTACCTTGCGCTCGACAAGGGTTCGGACCAGGCTGCACCCGACACGGTGGCCGCGGCCGGCCTCGCGTTCATCGAAGGCTCGCGCTGCTATTTGGCTGGCGGCGTGACTTTACCGGAGTATCGCGGGCGCAAAGCGCAGCGCGTCCTGATGCATCGCCGCATCGAGGATGCCGCGCTGGCTCGAGCCAGCATCATCACGACGGAAACCGGGCTGCCGCTGGCGGGCGAAGAGAACCCGTCGTACCGCAACATGATTCATCTGGGCTTCCGCGCCGTCGGCACCCGGGACAACTACGCGCCGGTCGGAACTCGCTGGTGAGAGGTGCTACGCTTGCGCTTGCCGGGCTGGTAGCGGCGGCCACCGCGGTGGGGCTCTGCCACTGCGACCGAGGTGCGGCGCCCGCTCCGGCCGCGAGCGCCTCGGCTCGCTCGGCTTCGAACGCCGACCGCTGGATCGACGCCCTCGATCAGGACAAGCTCGGTACACCGAAGCCGAACACCCCCGAGGCCGTCGTGCAAGCGCTGGCCCGCAACCGCAAAGGGCAGGCACCCTGGGTGGCCGTACCGGCGACCTCGGCCTCGCGTGACAAGCCCGACGCGCGGCGGAAGGCCAAAGCCGAGGCAGACGAGCTGATCGAACGTGGCTTCGTGCTGCGCAAGAATCCCCCGCTGAAACTGAAGCCTCCGATCGACTGGGGCAAGAGCCCTCGCAAAGATTCGAACTGGCACTACAAGGTCAACTCGCTGAAACCCATCGAGCCCCTGATCGCGGCGTACCAGGTCGGCGCCGGCGACGAGTATCTCGCGCTGGCGAAGCGTGTGGCCCTCGACTGGGTCGACTACAACATGGTCGAAGATCGACCGAACGAGAAGAAGTGGCACGACATGGGCAGCGCGTTTCGCGCCGAAATGTTCGCGATGCTCCTCGATGCCGAGCTCCGTCGCCCGCAGCCGGACGTAAAGCTGGTGTCTAGTTTGGTGTGGGCGCTCGATGAACACGCCGCTTTCCTCGCCAACCCCAAGCTGTTCACCCTCGGCAATCACGGTTTCTTCATGATGCGCGGCCTGGCGCTGGCGCTCCGCGCACTGCCAGAGTTGAATCGCCGCTCGCGTTTCGAGCGCTACGCGAACCAGCAGATGAAACGGCTACTCGCGTCGCAGTTCGCCGCGGACGGCCTGCACCTCGAGCACTCGCCCGGCTATCACTCCTTCATAACCGACAGCTTTACCGAAGTGGTTTCGCGCGGTATATTTCCGCGGCTCCCGGAGCTAGGCGCGGCTGTGGAGCGCGCCAAG
>Ga0315910_10003110_pt1 | contig 14260 bp, 18 predicted proteins | sample EdamamesoilMG_FD_204470 | JGI IMG/M metagenome (GOLD analysis project Ga0315910, IMG submission 204470) | Garden soil microbial communities collected in Santa Monica, California, United States - Edamame soil | ecosystem: Environmental > Terrestrial > Soil > Garden | place: USA: California...
CGACCTTGAACTGGTCGGAGTCGCCCGGTACCAGGGCGTCCTCCCACATGCGTGCCGGCAAGGTGGCGCAGGTCATCGATGTCCCCGGATCAGGGCGCCGCCGGCGCGCGCAGCTCGATGCCCCAGCCGGGAATGGTGACCTTGCCACCCGAGGTGAGTGTCTGCGTCGTGCAGACGGTCACGTAGAGCACCGTATCGGCATCATCATCGACGATGGCCACGTGGGTGGCATCGCCGCTCGCGTCGATGTCGATGTCGGCGATCTGCGAGATGTTCAGCCGACGACCCGATACCGAGCCCGCGGCCTCGGCCATGTCGTCGTTGTCGATCGGCGTTTCCGCCAACGTCGCCGCGGCGATGCTGGCATACGAGGTAACCTCCGAATCCAGCACCACCTGGCGGCGGTTGGCGCTGTTCCTCAGCGTGTTGAACGAACCGCTGTAGAAGGCATTGGGGGCATGACGTGCCATGGTTGCTCCTTACGCCTTGTCGGCGGTCGCGTCGTGGATGGCGTCCTGCACCTCGAGCGTCTTCGGCGAGGTGTCAGGAGTGCCGGTGGGAATCTCGCCGCTGACATCGGAGGCCCAGCCGGCCTTGATCCAGCGGACGGCCTTCTCGGTCGGTTCGAACAACCGCTCGCCGGCGAAGTAGGGTTCCCCGCCGCTGCGGAAGTTGGTCTTGATGTCGATCCACTTTCGTTCGCTCATGTCAGTGCACCGTGATGGTTCGAGAAAGGGGTGAAGTTGAGATTGCCCGGCTCTTCGGCTGAACGACGATGACCCTGCCCCGGGCCTGGACAACGATGGATCGGCCAGGCGGCACCGCAGGGCCACCGGGCATCAAGAGGGTGATCTGGCGTGCGACGTGCGCGTGGAAGCTGTCGCTCACGATGAGCGTGCTAGCCTGCGAAAGGTCGATTGCATCGGCCGCCTGCAGGTGCACAGCGCTGGCCACCGCGAGGAACGCGGCGTTGCTCAGCTCTACGCCGTCTGCCGCCATCGCGTGGATGGCGTCCTCGACGGCAAGCAGCGTGCTCTGGCTCAGCAGGATCTCCGCTGACACCAACGTGTGCACAGAATCGCCGATGATGAGGATCGAGGCCTGGACGAGATCGAGCTGCTCGCTCGCATGGCCGTGCGCCGCACTCCCCACGGAGAGGAACGCACCGGTGCTCACGTCCGCGGCATCGGCGGCGTGCGCATGGATGCTGGACTCGACGGCCAGGACGGCCGCCTGGCTCAGGTTCAGCGCCTCGGAGATTACGGCATGCACAGCATCGCCCACAGACAGCAGCTGGGCCTGCGTGAGGCCGATGCTGTCCGCGGCGTGGGCGTGGATGCTGTCCGCCACTGCAAGCACGTTGCTTTGCAGCAATGCCACCTGATCGGCCACGTGCGAATGCTGGGCGTCGCCGACTGAGAGCACACTACTTTGCGAGATGGCCACCTCTGCCGCAACGTGGGCGTGAGCGGAACCCGATACGGACAGGACGCTCCCTTGAATCATTGCTGGGCTCTCAGCAATGTGGCCATGCGAGCAGTCCCCGACCTCGAGAACGATCGCATCGCCAGGTGTGACACTGGGTTGCCACCCATCTGGCTGCCAGCCGTCCGCACCCCAGGGGCCTCCCTCGGCCTCCGGCTCGGGAGGCTGCCACCCGGGAGGTTGCCAGCCATCTGGGGTATCGGGCATGTCAGTACGACGGACATGTGACACTGGCCGTGCGGTTTCCAGCGCTGGCAACCGTTCCAGTGATGCGAGTCTCGGTGCCGCTTGGATCCTCGTAGGTGGAGTCGCCGCCAGTGGTAGCGAGATCGCCCGCCGCATATGCAAGCAGCACGGCCAGAGTGCAGCCCAGCGTCACGCCGCCACCCTGGTCTTCGATCACGATTCCACGGATGTCGCTGGTCGAGATCCCAGGTGTACTTGGAGCGGTCTGCCAGATTTCATACACGCTATCCGAAGCCGGATTGGTCACCCAGTCCTCGGAAACCGTCGCGACCTTGGTGGTGCCGTTGTAGGCACTGATCGTCCGGCTGGACTGTCCAGCACCTGTGCCAGCGACGATGGCGACGCTGGCGCCGACGTAGTAATCAGTTGTCGAGCTCGCGCCGCTTCGCAGGGTGATCGTCCCTGCAGCTCCAGCCTGAGCGGTGCCGCGTTCTCCGATGCCAGTGCCAGGCACCACACCAGCGGTGCCGTCGTAGTGCAGCTCCAGCGCATCCGCGGCGCCGGTGTCCCCGCTGATCGCCACCGCATCGGCGTTCGCACGGCCGCTGGTGGCCGTCACGGTCTCGCCGGCGGTGATCTTCGCCCGCTGGATGCAGATCTCCTTCGTCACCGGTGCCATGCCGGTGGCGGTGATGTGAAGCGCCATGTGCTGCACGTCATCCCCGCTGTCGAGCGTCATGTCCTCATCGAGCAAGAGCTCGTACACGCCGGGCATGTTGGCGCTGCTGGTCTCATTGATCGTCGGCGTGGTGAACGCCGCAGCGGCGGCGCCATTGCGCGAGCGGTAGACCGTGAAGCTCGAAAGCCCGGTCTCGCGCGTGGTGAAATCGGTGGAGTCCACCGCCACGAAGTACGTGTACTGGTCGGCGACGCCGGAAAGGATGCAGCCCTCGGCATGCGCGAAGGCGCTGACCAGCAGCAGGCAAAGGGAAGTGAGTACGCGCTTCATTGCAGAAGGCCTCCGAGCTGTTGAGATTGGTGCGGGCCATAGCCCTTGCCGGGGTCCTGGAGCATCAGGACCGGGGCGACTCCATCGCCACCACCGCCGCCGGACGGAATGAACGTGGCCGAAACGAGCGAGGCCAGGGAGACCGCCTCCACCGTCTCGAACTCATCGGCATAGGCGCCGGTGGAAGCCGGCTGTGCCCACGAGAGCGCCGCAAGCACCATCGGGTCCGGCGGATAGGGCGGCGGGGTTATGGCAAGGGTGAATGGCGCCCCGCCGCTCGCAATCGGGTCCGAGTCGAAGGTGCCGCCATACGTCCCGAAGGCGTTGATGACCACCTGATTGGCTGCGGTGGTGTCCACCGACGGCATCGGGATCGTGGTGACGTCGGCGATGGTTCCGGTGCCGGTGTCCCCGAGCGTTCCAGAAGTGCCGAAGCCGGTCAGCTCCAGAAAGCCGGCCTGCATGCCAACTTCAGCAGAAGGGGTGATGGTGACCTCGTAGCCCGCGCCACCCGTACAGCCGATGCAGTAGTAGATGGAGGCTCGGGTGAAAGTGTTGGTGACCGTAACGGCCAATTGCCACCCTGAGTTCGCGTTGGTGTCCGTCACCGCGAAGCCGGTGGGCACGGCCACATCCCGTCCCACGGCGAGCACGATGAACAGGCTTCCCGATACCTGGGTGGTGCCCGGCGTCAGTACGTATTCGTCGGTGGTCTGGAGGCCAAGGAAGACCTTGTAGCCTTCCGCGACAGCGGCGTGCGTCGGAGTGGATACGAACGCCAGTACCGCGAGCAGCGCGGCGTGCAAGTGTCGCTTCATGGTGCCACCTTCAGGGCCCACAGCCCGCCGTTCCAGTTGGCCGCGTATAGGATGTTGTTCACTTCATCGACCACCAGGTGAATCGGGCCGTTGGTGAAGGTCTGATTGCCGGGCGAGCCCTGTGCGCCCCAGTCGCTGCCACCATCGGTGGACACCTGAAACGCCGTCGTGCCGCCATAGCCTTCCAGCAGCGGATAGGACGGGCGCGTGTAGAGCGTGCCGCCAGCCTCCGCCACCTGCAGGTAGGCGCTCGACGGCAGGTCGGACATCGCGGTGAAGGACGCCGCGTTGTCGGTGCTCTTCATCGCGTAGGGGCCGCCCGCCGCGTAGAGCGTGCCATCGGCGGTATAGAACGCGCCGTGCACCAGGCCGTGCGGGATGCTTACCGATGAAACCTGCGTCCATGTCGCACCGGAGTCCGTGGTGCGCCACTTGCCGCCGCCGTCGAACTCGGCCAGCCACGTCGCGGAGTTGCCCTGCTCGAGCGTCGGGTGACGCAGGATCGTGAGACCCATGCTGCCGGTGGGCCAGCTCTCCTCGGCCTCGTGCAGCGTCCAGTCCACGCCGGCATTGAACGTCTCGAGGATCGCCGCCGGGGAGCCGTGGGTCCCCACCAGCATGTGGCTGAAGTCGGTCGGGTCGATGGCCAGCGTCGTGACGTCCATCGTCGGCGACACCGAACTGAAGCCCGAAGGCATCGTCCAAGTGGCCCCGCCATCGGTGGAGATCCAGAACCCAAGGCTCGTGCCGCGGATGCCCTGCGTCGCTACGAGGTGGTTCGAGTTGGCCGGGTTGACCGCAATGCAAACCGGGCTGTCGAGCCGGGTGGTGGTCGGCCCGCCAGAGGCTGTCCCCGAGCCGAGCTCGGTCCAGGTGGCGCCACGGTCGGTGGACTTCCACAGCCCGAGCGTATCGACGGTGGTGTACAGAACATCGTGATTCGACGGATCGAAGACGATGGTCTGCGTGCCGTAGGTCGAGGCGTAGCCCGTCGCCGGCGGCGTGATCTCAGTCCAGACGCCCTGGGTGAGTTCGAGGCATTCCTCGCAGCTCGCTGGAGGTTCGGGAATGCCGCCGAAGTAGCGCGGTCCCGACTGCGTGATGATGCCGGCGGACTGCAGCGGGATCGCTGAGAGCAGCGCCGCGCAAACCAGCACCAGGACGCGAACGCGCATCATGGCGCGGACTCGATGCGGCTGGCCGTGCGCTCGGCGTTCCTGGCGCAGAAGCCGCGCGGCTCGCGCTTCGGATTCTTTACCGGCAGATGCACCAGCGCGTACTTCAGCGCCCGAAACGGCGGGCCGCCGCCCACGGTGATCGGCTTCAGCCCGGGGACATAGAACGACATGCGCAGCATGCAGATCATCCCGGGTTGAACCGCGTGGCATCGTCCGAGAGCTGCTGCGTGGCCTGCGACAGGCTCGCGCGCGAGGCGTCGAGATCGGCATCGGTGGCGCCGCCGGTGGGCACAGCGGCGAGCTGGCGCTGCAACTCCGCTATCGTCAGTTCCTGCGAGGCGATGGTTTCGCGGGCGGCATCTCGCGCATCCACCGCCGCAGATAAGTCGTTGCGGACGGCCTTGTTCTCGGTGTCGAGCTTCATGAAAGCGGCGTGCACGCGCGCCGCCTGCTCCTTCACAGCCGCGATCTCAGCATTCAGTTGATCGAGTTTGGCGCCCATGATGGCCCTCAGCAGTGATGTGGGAAGGATGGAAATTAGCCAGCGCGCGATCATCCGCAGCGCGCGAAAATCTCGGTAGGCAGGGCAGCGGTGGGCGCGTCAGGGACTAGAAAGCGCCGCTCGACACGCATCATGTCGCCGGCCTTGCCGCTTCTCTGGCACTCGGTATCCACCGGCACCCGGCCCACGCGCTGCCATTCGTTGCCATCCACCAGGGAGCGCCGGCGGTAGGCAATGCCCTCCAGAACCTTCGGCGGGAAGGCGTACACGTCCACGAACACCCGGCGCCGCTCGGCTACCCACCGCTCGTCCAGTTCCGTGCGCTGCTCACCGGTCAGTCCCGCATTGGACTGTTCGCGGTAGGCCATCGCCTCCTCGTCGGTCAGCCGGCCATCCATCGCCCTCTCGACGAGTGTGCGGATGCTCAACGTGAACGTGTCGAAGCAGAGGCCGCCGTCCAGGTACCAGGTCGCCCAGTGGGTGTCCCCGTTCGGGAGCGGTGCAGAGAGCTTCCCGATGCGGTCCGGCGGGTTGGTCAGGCCGGGATACGTGCAGAGGGCTTCCGCGCCGAGCGCCTGGCTGGTGGCCACGATCAGCAAGAGAGCCATCAAGCAGCGGTTCATTGCAGCTTCTCCAGTTCGATGCGGCTCATGCCGGTGCCGTCCGGCTGGGGATCTCGCACGGCGTAGTCGGTTCTCACGCCACACGGATCGATCACGGTGACGGGGGTGCCGCGCATATCCAGGCCCAGGTCGGCGGCCTGCCTCGATGTCACGGTCAGGGAAGGCGTGGTGTCGGTCTGGCGGAAGCCCGACGGTGCGTCCATTGCGACGTAGCCGTTCTCGAAAATCACGTCGACTTCGCCGGCAGCAGTCCGAGCGCGATAACCCATGCCGAGCGCCAGGATCATGTCGATGCGATCCTGCTCTGACTCTATGATCATGCAGGCCTCGCAGTGGCCAGGGCGGCCTGCAGGGCCTTCTCGGTCTCAGGCTCGAGGTGCAGGTTGATGTTGTCCTGGACGATTTCCTGCAGCGGCAGCCTGGCCTTGTAGGTTGGCTTGGTGCGCACGAACATGAAGACACCGCGGATCGCGCTGCCGAGCTGGCCGAAGTAGGTGCGCTCGTAGATTCCAGCGGGCAGGTGCTGTCGGCGACCGAACCACAATCCGCGGCCGCGACTGACGAAGTAGACAGCCCGCTTCGAGTGCACCTTGCGGCGCGCTCGCTTGCTGCGGGATTCCCTGGTCGAGTTGGAAAGCGGGTCGGGGTGCGCCTGAAGATCCGAGAGGATCGCGCTGTAAACCTTGCGAGGCACGTTGCCGAACGCATCCAGAACAAACCCGCGAGCGGGCACCACGTACTCGTCCGGACCCAGCAGACCAGCCCTCCGCAGGTGGTACTCGAACCGTTTGGCATCGCGGCTTCCGCCTTGAACCTGCGGCGCCAGGTAGTGCTTCTCGGGATTGCGCCCACGGAACCCGACCTCGGCCACGGGGTTGCCCGGCGTCGCACGCTTCACGTATGTCGAGTTCACCGTGAATGGTGTCGGCCGATCGAACAGCTTGGGCAGCCGGCTGCGCAGATCCATCTGCGCGAACTGCGCAGTACGCGTGAGCGCGACGGCCTGGGCGAACCTGAACTGCTTCTCCAAGCCGTTCAGGCCCGCCAGGGCCGCCTGACTCTCTATGCGCATGCCGAGCATGGGCTGTCCAGGTCCTCGCTGCCGCGATCAGGCGGTCAGCGTGGCGTTGCCCGGTGTCAGCTTGAAGGTGCAGGTGGTCTCGCCGTTGCCACCAGCGACCACGGCGACCACGCCACCGGTGATGTCACCCGAGGCGGGGGTTGCAGCAGAATCATCGAAGGCGCCAGCCGAGCTGTCCCAGATGAGCTTCTCGCCGACGACGAACACCGCGCCCGACACCTTCGGTCCGGTGAAGACGCCTTCGAGCGCCACGGGGATGACATCGCCCGAACCGCCACCGGCAAGCGCAATGCCGATCGCGTGCTTGAGCGCCACCACGGCGCCCTTGGCCACGGTGCCCGAGAGGGTGTGGTCGATCACATCCCCTTTCTGTACGTAGTTCGTGGACATGAACCTTTACTCCTGGTCTGGTTGATGCTGAAGGGATGGGGCGCCTCATCGGCGCCCCTGGCTGACCCTTACGGTCCGGGGTTCTTCGCGAGGCCGCGGTGATCGCCGATGCCGGCAGCGGCATCGATGCGCACCTTGAACTCGGTGCCATCGACGTTCCAGCCGTCCTTTGCCTCCAGGTACGGCTCCTGCTGGCCATCGAGGTACGCCACGACGATGCCGTCGCACTGCGACGGATCCGCCACGCCGTACCACACAGCAGCACTGGCCGCGTCCAGACGCGGGTCGCCGATGACCTCGAACGTGTCGCGCACGATGTTCGGCGTCGTGTTGTTCTTGTTGCTGGTTACCTCGAACTGGCTCTGCTTGACCGTCAGTGCCAGGCCGCGCAGCGCGATCGGCACGACCAGGTACTTCAGCGGCACCATCACGGTGCCGACACCGCCGGGGCCGGTCTGCTTGGCCATGGAAGCTGCCATGGCGTCCACCGAGGTGGTGGAGATCGCGGCGCCGGTCAGCAGGTTGTTGTGGGTCGCGTGGAACAGGGTCACGCTGTCCGACAGCGTCGGGTTGCTGGTCAGCAGGTTGATGACTGCTGCGCCGACCGTGCGCTTCGCCGCCGCGCCCATCTTGCGCGGCACGTCGGTGAACGCGTTCAGGTCATCGTTGATGATGGCCTGGCGGCTGATGCTGAACAGCTTGCCATAGGTCGCCAGCTGGATGGTGGTGCCAGCCTCGCTGAACGTTCCGTACTTGTACTCCCCGTTCTCGCGCACGATGTCGAGGTTGGAGAAGAGGCCCAGACCGGCCAGCGTCGCGGCCTTGAAGTCCGACACGTTCACGGCGCGCGTGAACTGCGGGAAGAGCTCCGGCGTGTCGTTGTAGCCAGCGAGCAGCGCCTTCTGCGACACGTTCGCCAGCAGCAGCGGGAAGTCGCTGCTGTGGTGCGTGAACGCCGCGCCGATCATGGACAGGCGATCCATGCCGCGCACGTTGACGCCGGCGCGCTCCGCGCAGGCGCGCGCGATCTCCTGCAGCGTGAACCCACGATAGGGGTTTGCCGGATCGGCCTTGGCCATGCTGGCCCGAGCCTGGATGGCATTGCCCATCGCCTCGCGCACCTTCTCGCGCTCGTCCACGCCGGCGCTCACCGAGACGCCGCCATTGAGCGGCACGCGGTTCTTCGCCTGGATCTTCAGGATCTCCTTACCCACGTCGCCAGCGGTCACCTGCACGTCGGCCTCGGCAACGACGCGCTGGACGTACTCCTGGACCTCCTTGTTGTCGGCACAGGTTGCGGCGAGGGCGAGGATCTCCGTATTGCGGGTGCGCAGGGCTACCATCGCGGCCTGCACGTCGGCGGCATTGCCGGTACCCGCCGCGCCCTGGTTGGTCTCTTTGGACATGGTTTCAACTCCAGTTGTGGTGCCGGCGGGGGCCGGCAGTGTTGCGCGGGCGGATGCTCGCGAATTCGGATCTGGGTTCAGCCGCAGCGCGGCGCGCAGGTTTCCGCGCAACGCCTCGGGCGCACGCGCCAGCAGTTCTGCGGCCAGGGCAGCGGCGCTGCCCTCCTCCTCGCCATCGTCGTCGGGCGCCTGGTCGTCGGCGTCGGTCACGGAATCGGCGAGGCCTGCATCCTTCGCCTCGTCGGCCGTGTACCAGTAGTCCTTGCCAGTGGCCCACATCGCCTCGTACTCGTCCGCCGCCTTGCCAGTCTTGCGGGAGTAGCTCTGGGCCATGGCCTTGCCCATCACATCCAGGAGCGAGGCCGCCTCCTCCGCGAGCTCGCGGATGCCCTTGGCGTTGCTCTCGATGTAGAGCGTGCCCCACGGCGCATGCAGCATCATCAGCGTGTTGCGAGCCATGGTGATGGTGTCACCGGCCATTGCGATCAGGGATGCCATCGAGGCGGCGACGCCGTCGATCGTGACATTCACCGTGGCGCCACGCGCTGTGTGCCGGCGCAGCTCGTTGTGGATGGCAAGGCCATCGCTGACGCTGCCACCGTAGCTGTTGATACGGACATTGATCGTCTTGGCGACGCTGTCCTTCAAGGCATCGACGACCGACTTGGCGGTGACCGACTCGTCATCCCACCACGAGCTGCCGATGTAGCCGTAGATCAGCACGTCGACCGATGACTGGTCGGCAGCCTGGACCACGCGCATCGTGCCGGCGAGGTCCGAAGGGGCGTGGTTGCCGCGGGCGAAGGCCTCGCGCAGTCGTGCGGAAATGGTCGGAATGGGCATTAGGCTGCCTCCCTCGTGGCTTCACTGACGGCGGCCGCGCGCAATGCGGCGCGGCGGCCCTGGTTCTGGTCTGTGGATGGCTCGCCAGATCCGCCTGCCTGGCCACCGCCAGTAGGCAGATCCTTGGTCTGTTCGAGCCAGGCGTGGCGCATACGCAGGACTTCTTCCGGATCGTTGCCTGCAAGAAGGATGTTCTGCTGCGGCGCCTGCCAGCCGCGATCTTCCATCTCACCGCGCGCTAGCGCTTCCTTGAGCGGATCGATCCAGGGCATCTGCGGCCGGATGTAGATGGCGGATGAGAGCTCACGCAGGGACATGACCGCCGGCTTGCGGATCCTTCCGTCAAGCACGGCCGTCTGCACGAACTGGGCCCAGATTGGCCGCAGGACGCGAGCAATGAACTGTTCGCCCAACATGATGTAGGCGCCGAACTTCTCGACGAGTTCCTGGCGCTGGGCGCTGTAGGTGCCGCTGTAGTTCAGCGAGAGCGAGCTGAAGCTCACATTCAGGCCACCGGCCGCGCGACGGAGCTGACTATCCACATAGCTCGCAACGTTCGGATTCGGGCGCTTGCTGTCGAGGATCTCGATCCGCTCACCTGGCAGAAGATCATCGGCGATCATGCCGGGAACCATCGTGAGCGAACGGATAGCCCGCTCGGTGGCAGCGGCAACACCGCCGGGTAGTACGGTACTCCCGTCGGCACCCACAAAGGTGTCCGGCCCGCCTTTGACGATCTGCGCGCACATGGACGCTGCAACCTTGGCCGCGATGCGTTCGCTGTCCTCGTAGTCCTGGATGTCTCGCATGCGGTTGACCACCGGAGCGAACACCGACAGGCCGCGCACCTGGTGGATGCGATCGATCATCGCGAACTGGTACACCTGGTCGGCCGGTACTCGCTTGGTGTCGACGCGGATACCGACACCCGGTTCTCCGGGATGCTTCTTGAACACGTGGTAGGCGACGAATCGACCCCACGTGTTGCGCTCGACTCCCTGCATGATGTTTCGGACATCATCATTGAGGTCGAGCGGCACCATGTCCGCCTCGAGCATCTCGAGCGAGAACGGAACGGACGTGCCGTGGTCCAGGTAGGGAACGGGGCCCGCCAGCTGCTGCCAGAAGACCTCGCCGTCCCGATAGGCCGAAGTGGCGATCAGCTGCTGGCACTTCCCGAAGTCGTGCCGCCAGGTCACCTCCGGCCGATCCCACCACTCATCCCACAGGTCGCGCAGCTGCTGCGCGAGGTCGCGATCCACCTCGCCACCCTTCACCCGGGGCGCTGGCATCACATCGATACCGGAGCCCACCGTGTTCTGTACAAGGATGCTGATGGCGTTGCGAGCGATGTCATGGTCGCGGCAGAGTGCGCGTGCGCTGTCGCGCAGCTGCTTGGCGTCCTGCTGGACGATGGTGTTTGCGGAGCCTCCATCGCGAGCGAGACGGCGCTGGCGAGAGTGTCGTACGGCCTCGTGCACAGCCGCCTGAGGCTTCGCCTTCGCGCGAGAGGCCTTGGCCCGCTTGGCGACTGCGGCCTTGCCGATGGCCTTCTTGCGCATCGCCATCAGTCGCAACCGGAGAAGTTGGCCTGGGAGAACCGACCACCACGGCCAGCCGCGGCTGCCTGCTCACGCGCGACGACCGCCTGCAGGCGCTGGATCTCCGCACGCACCTCAGCCAGCTCGGCGCGCTGCACCTGTCTGTCATCGATCCGATACGACTGACCACGCAGGATCGCCTTTTCGGCGTCGATGTATAGGGTCAGTCGCTCTTCGTTGACGGAGGGCATGGTGCGGGACTTTCGCCAACCCCGCGTCTCAAAACTAGGGAAGCTTTGAGACGGTAGGCGGTCGCCCTGCTCATGCCGAATCGACGCGCGACCTGCGAAGGCCGTTCCTTCCGGAGCGCCTCGGTGAGGATCTCGAGATCCCACTTTGCCGTCGGCGCTGGAATGTAGAGCTCCTGCGTCCCGTAGGATTCCTGCAGGTGGACAAGCACGGCGTTGACGTACGGCAAGGCCTCCGCAGCGGAGACGCCATTGCGCTGGACCACCGCGGCCACGAGCTCCTCGCGCAGTTCTTCGATTCTTCCGGGACTGGCGCTCATCGAATGCTCCAGTCGCCATCGACCAGGCCGCCTCGCCGCGGCGCCGGCGCCCTTGGCTGCAACAGCGCTGGTGGAACGACAGTAGCCGCTGGCGCGACGGGTGCAGTCGGCGCCACAGGCCTGTCCTCACGTGCGGCCGCCATGCTGAAGAGGTCCTCAGCCTGCAGCTGCTGCTCAATCTGGTCCCACCACTTCGCACGGCGCGGCGCCCACAGGTCCAGGCGCTCCTCGAGCCAGATGGCGTATGTCAGGCAGTCGCGAACCTCGATGCGCTTTCTATTCGCCGTCCAGCGGGTCTCCGTACCGCTGCGTACGGACCTCGTCGCGCGGATCTCGCCGGCGAGCTGCTTAAACCATTCGTCGCTGAGTTCCTTCGACAGGTGCACATATCCGGGACCAGGTGCAGTCACCTCGAGGCGGGACTGGAATCGATCTTTGGCAAGGTTGGTTCCGACGTGCCACAGCACAGCGCCGTTACGCTCGACCTTTCCATTCCACTTGTAGCCGACCTTCGTATTCCCGTGGTCGATCGAGCGCTCGCGGCCGCTGACGCCCTTGATCGCATGAACCCGCAACCCCTTCAGTCGGTGCGCAAATGCATACACCGCATCGGCATGGTGGCCGCCGGAGTCGATCGCACTGGCGAAGATCTTCTGGGGGATGCCGCTGGCGTGGCTGTACTCCTGGTTGCGCAGGAATGCCTCCACCTCGTTCCAGACGTCCTGCTGCGTGGGATTGCCGAAGAAGACCTGGTGATCAATGGTCCACGTCTGGCCACCCCGCCCCAGGCCCCACACGCCTGCTTCGATTCGGTTGTCCTGCGTATCCAGTCCAGCCAACAGCAGCAGGCAGTCGCGCGGCATATGGCGCAGCTGGAAGGGCTCAGCGCGATTCTTCAGGTCATCGGCGTCGGTGCGTTCAACCTCCCCCTCCCAGGCCTCGCCGAGGGTCTCGTTGACCCACACCTTCATCTTGGCGTCGTCGCCCTCCTGCATCTTCGCGTGGGCATCCAGGAACTCCCGGACGATCTGGGCCCAGGTGACGACCGGGCTGTAGGCGGTCCAAACGTGAAGGCCCACATGCGAGGGTGCCGGTACCGCAGTGCCTTCCGGCGTCGTGAAGGATCCATCTGCCCGGAGGAACACATCCCCGCGCTCGTTGATCCACTCGCCAGCTTCAGCAGCCGCCAGGTACTCCGCCTGCTGCAGCGGATACGCGCAGTGCGGACAGCCATGGCGGACGTCGCCCGGGTTCGCAGGATCGAACTTGAATCCGTGCGGCTCGTCCTTCCCGCCCCAGGTGAGCGGGTGCCAGGCCTGGCACTGGGGGCAGCGGATGTTGAACCGGAACCGTTCATCAGCCCGCTCGAACCGGGCATCAATCAGGCTGAAGCCCTTGAGCTTTGGCGTGCTGCCACACACGAACTTCGGGAACGTTGCGCCCTGCAGGCGCCCCGCGGCGAGGACGTCCGGCGCGCCGGACTTTTCGACGTCATTGTCGAAGGCGTCGAGCTCGTCCATGTAGCCGACATCGATGGAGATACGCCGATAGTTCTTGGAGGCCTTGCCGCCGCGCCCGCGCAGCAGGGATCCGATGAACTTCTTCTGATGAAGCGTGTTGTCCTTGTGGCGCGCCATGTAGCCAGGGAAGACGGCGCGCATGGCGGTCACGTCACGCAGCGCCGTATCCACTTCGGACTTCATGAAGTCCTCGGCGTCCTCGTCCGTCGGCTGCCAGACGCACTGGTTGCGCCGGCGCACCCGTGCGTTGAAGCAGATCGAGGCGACGATCACCTTGGTGTAACCGACACGCTTCGACTTCTTCAGGTCGACCTGGGCGACATCGTCATTGCTGACGACAGCCATGATGCCGCGCTGGAATGGCCAGGGCTTCCAGCGCTGCTCCACATAGCTGGACTCAGCGGACAGGTAGAAGTTCTCGCACGCCCACTGCTCGAGGGTGACCTGCGGCGCCACCGTCAGCGGCGCGAGGCCTCGATCGAGGCTCGCATCGATGAGTGCGATCTGGCTTTCGTCGAGGAACTGCCGGAGGTTCACGCGACGCGCTCCGGATTGTCGGTGAGCTGATCGGGAACATCGACATCGTCGATGTCTTCGACGTCAGACAGACGCAGGCCTGCAGCCATGTTGCGAGCCTGGGCGACAATGGCTGCGATCTCCGCAACGTCCTGCGATGTGAACTGCGGGTACCGCCGGCGCAGCATGCCCGGGATGGTGTCGAGGATCTTTGCGATCTTCGCCGTGGTCTTACCTAGAATCTCCTCGAGCACGTGCGCCGGCGCCAGCTCGCCGCGCGTGACAGAATTTTGCATCTCGATCCGTTCCGCTTGTGCCCTGGCCAAGCGCGCGCGCTCTGCCGTGAGCTCTGGGCCGGCGTCACCCCCGCGACCCGCCGCAATGCCACGGATGTGGGCGCAGTATTCAAGCAGCCAAGTGGCCAATGTGGCGTCCCGGCTCAAGGTGCCGGCTCGCACGTAATCGCTAACTTCGGACTGACCAATCCCGATCAACTCACCGAAAGCGGCTTGAGTGATGGGGCTCGAGGGGTCAATCATTATGGCCCCCTAAGAGAGACCCCGTGACTAGAGAGAAATCGGGGTTCCAACTACC
>Ga0315910_10003111_pt1 | contig 14258 bp, 14 predicted proteins | sample EdamamesoilMG_FD_204470 | JGI IMG/M metagenome (GOLD analysis project Ga0315910, IMG submission 204470) | Garden soil microbial communities collected in Santa Monica, California, United States - Edamame soil | ecosystem: Environmental > Terrestrial > Soil > Garden | place: USA: California...
GCGTCCGGCTGGAGCGTGACCTACGTGGAGGATTACGCAGGCCCAGCGCGGCCGCGGATCGTGTTCCAAAAGAGCTTGTGACCGTCGTGGACGAGTCGACCGCCCCGGCCGAAGCGGCGCGCGCGGGGCGCTCGTTGCTCGCAGCGGTCCTCGACGAATTGCAGCAGATCCCGGCGGGGCCGTTCGCCGACCGCGCCCTGTCGCACGTGGCCCGTGCGACGAGCGCGTTTTTCGCCGCGGAAACGACGCCCGGGGGAGCTGCCGGCGTCGACTCCCTGCGCGAGGGCATGACCGAGCTGTCCCACGCTCTCGAGGCGCTCCAGGAGGCACCGCCGGGGTGGGCCCCCGGCGCGCGAGTCACCGAGCAGGTGGCGCGCGCCCTCGCCATCGCTCACGCCGTCGTTCAGCCCCTGTCGCGCCAGCGGCGCGAGGTTCTCATGCCCGGAGCCTTACCGAGCCTCGATCGGCGCGCCCTGGTCGCGCTCGGCGACCGCCTGGCGGAGGGGCAGGGGGCCGAAGTAGCGCCGCCCGATCACCGGCGCGACACGCGCGTGATGATCGAGGTCGACGTCGGCCTGCTGAGCGACTCGAATTTCTACACCGGCCTGGCGGAAGACGTGTCGCGCGGCGGTGTCTTCGTGAGCACGCGGACGCCGCTCCCGACCGGCGCCCCCGTCATGCTTTTTTTCGTGCTGCCGCACGGTCGCACGGTCAAGGCCGAGGGGGTCGTGCGCTGGCACCGGACGGCGACGACGTCCGCCACGCCGGGCATGGGCGTCGCGTTCACGACGCTCGGTGACGAGGAACGCCTGGCGATCGAGGCGTTCTGTGCCGAGCGCCCAGCTTTGTTTCACGAATAGGGCGTGTTCTTCCGAGATCGCTTGGCTCGAGACGGTGCTAGGGTCGCCGCGCCATGGCGGAACCCGTCGAGCTCACCACGAGTGACCTCCGGAACATCGGCCTCTTCGGTGCGCTGAGCGACGACGTGCTCACGTTCCTGGTCGGCATGCTGACCGTCGTCACGCCGGAGGTGGGCGAGACGATCTTTCGCGAAGGCGACGAAGCGAACGCGATGTACGTCGTCCTCGCAGGCGAGGTCGAGGTCACCAAGAAAAGCCGCGGCGGCGTCGATGCGCGCGTCGCCGTGCTCGGCCCGAGCGACTGGTTCGGCGAGATGAGCATCGTCGACATTCAGCCCCGCTCGGCGACGGTGCGCACGCTCGCGCCGGGACGCTTGATGCGGATCAGCGCCAGCGACCTCGATGCGCTCTACCGCCACGACGTGCGGTCGTACGCGATCATCGTCCTCAATCTCGCGCGGGAGCTCAGCCGCCGCCTGCGCGTAGCGGACGGCATCCTCGCGGACTTGATCGCGAACGTGATGGAAAGCTACGTCGCCAAGCGCCCCGGCGCCGGGTGAGCCACTAGCGCGTGCTCTAGTCGGCGGGTGTCCAGATCGCGCCGTTGATCAGTCCACAGAGCACCGCGGGATCACCGTCGGTGCCCTGATAGAAGCAGTCCCGGAAGGTCGTCATCGAGGTGTGGACACAGCACCCGAGCAGCGCCTCGGTCGCCGGACACGCCGCCTCCGACCAAACGCCACCGCTCAACCCGCATTGCAGCTCTGCCTGCGCGACCACGTCCACGGTGGCGATGATCTCGCGGCAGGATGCTTGCAGCTGACTCACGTCGCACGTGCCACGCACGAGCGCCGGATCGGTCGTGCCTCCGGCGCCCGCCGCGCCCGTGCCTGCAGCGCCCATCCCGGCATCGCCCGCACCACCGATCCCAGCCGAGCCAGCGCCGCCGATCCCGTCACCGGCCGCGCCCGCCGTGGGTGCCCCACCAGCGAACCCGGAGCCGGCGAACCCGGAGCCGGCGAACCCGAAGCCCGCTGACCCACCAGCGCTGAACGCGCCGGTGCCGGCGCTCGAGCCGCCGGTGCCAGGGGAGGCTCCGCCCGCAAATCCGCCGGAGCCGGTGCCGCCCGTCCCGCCGTTGGCCTCGCCACCCGACCCGCCTTCGGCACCGCTGGTCCCGCCACTCACGCTAACGCTGCCACCGCTGCCGCCGGAGCTAGGGGCTCCACCCGAGCCCGTGCCCGAGCTACCACCGCTCGGATCCGAAGCATCCTCGCTGCCGCCGGGAAGCTCCGGAAATGGATTCAGGAAGCACCCTGGCGGTAACGCGACGAGCGCCAGAACGAGCCACCTCGACACCTTGGACATGGGAATCCTGTGCCAAGGAGAGCACCTTTTGTGCCCGGCGGCACCCCAGGGCTGATTGCGGCTGTTTTTGGCGCTAGACACGGCGCAGCCCCAGCGCTGCGTTTGGCTCAAAGTGGCACGGATCCGGCCCTGGGTGTCGCGGGCCGAAGAGCCGGGAGCGCTCAGCCGGGCGTCCCGGCAGCACCGCTCTCACCGGCGTCCCCATCGACGATGTCACCGCCGTCCGAACCCGGGCCGGCATCCTGCTCACCCATGGGCATCATGCCGCCCAAGCCGCCGGAACCGGGCGGAGTCGGGGTCGTCCCGCCACTGCTGCCCCCGGTGCCCGCACCGGACGACATGCTGCCGCCATGGGCGCCGGTCCCAACGTCCGGCGTTTGCGCGGGAGCACCGCCCGGCAGATCCGGGCCGGGATTGAGCACGCAGCTCACCGCGAGCACCAGGCCGAGGCCGTACCAGCCGATTCCGCGGGCCCTCATCGCACGAGCCAGCAGTGCAAGGAGTCGGCCAAGTCGGCTCACCTCAGCCTCGTAATGCCCGCCGCGCGCGCGCCAGAAGCGCGAGGGCTGGCGCCGTGTCGGGGGGGCTCTGACTCAGGCTGGTGCGGACTTTTTCGAGCTCCGCGCTGATCCCGGCGAGGCCACCCGCGACGACATCGGCGTTGGTCGCAAGGATGTCGTCCCAGATCTGTTCGGGGCCGCCCGCGGCCTGCGTCGTGCGGTCGAAGGCCGGGCCTCGCGCGGGCGCGCCCCCACTCTCGAGCGCCACGGCCGCCAGCGCGCTCGCGACGAGCTGCGTCAGGTGGCTCGTCAACGCGACCGCGTGATCGTGCGCCTCCGGGCTCATCCGCACCGGCGTTGCTCCGATGCGTCGCACGATCGACTCCACGAGCTCGAGGGCGTCGGGATCGCTGCCTTCCGGACACAGGATCCAGCGGCGGTCGTGAAAGAGATCGGCGCGCGCGAGATCGATGCCGCCCTCGGGCGCGCCCGCCATCGGGTGCCCGGGAACGAAGCGTCCGCGCCGCGCCGAGCCATCCACTGCCCGCGTGATCGCGCGCTTGGTCGAGCCGCAATCGGTGACGACGGCCGCGCGCTCGACGAGGTGGGGGACGAGCGAGATGATCGCACTCACCGGCGCGGCGACGAGCACGAGGTCGGCACGCTCGACCGCCGCGTTCACCGCCCGGGTGTCGGCCGTGTCGAGCCAGTCGTCCGCGGCCCGGCGGGCCGCCTCACGCGCGAGCACCGCGGGACGATCGACGGCGGTGATGCGCGAGCCGGTCGCGACGTTGCGGACGGCGAGTGCGAAAGACCCGCCGAGAAGGCCGAACCCGACGACGACGACGTTCATCGCCGCATCGCGGCCGCGACGGCCCGCACGCGCTCCGCCACGTCCACGGCGTCGCTCCACGGAAGGGTCGCCGGCACGCGGGAAAGCTCGCCCTCGCGGCCAACCCAGACGCGGAGCACGATACCGTCCGCTCCTGCCGCCACCGCCGCCGCCGCCACCGAGGCGACGTAGCGCGAGCGCTCGGCGATCGCCGGGACGTCGACGACGATCGGCAAGTGCGTGCGCTGCTTCGCCCGCGCGATCGCCGCGACCTCCAGCGTGCGCGCGCCGCTCGGGTACTCTCCACCGCACTCGAGCAGGACGACCTGGCACTCCGTGCGCTCGAGCTCGCGCTCCGCGGCCTCGATCCAGGCGTTGGCACCGGCGCTCGGGGCCCGATCGACGAAACGCACGGGAAAGCGCTGCGCCGTCGGCTGCGGGTGCATCGAGAGGCAGGTGAGCGCCCCCACGGCCTCGGGCGCGAGGTGCGAGCGCGTGACCGCGGCGTCGAACGGCCGCCCCGCGAGCACCGCGTACGGTAATTCCTGCGACTCGAGCTCGTCCTGCGAGGGACGCGAACCTTCGGCGTGCTTCACCAGCGGGCCGATCGGCTCGATCGCAATCCAGGGACGATCGCCGCCGATCGTGCCCCACGGACCCTCGACGAGCGTGCTCTGTTGCTTGAAGCGGCGCGACGCCAGGCGAAAGGGCTCGCTCACGCGGACCACCTGCGCGACGCCGTCGAGCTCACGCACCACGGCCACGTCGTTCGTGGTCACGTCGCCGACGACACCGAGGATCGTGCGGGTCGCACCACTCGAGCGGTGCACGTCGAAACCGGCGGACACCAGAAAAGAGATCACGCTCTCGATGGCCGGGTCGTTGGCCCCGGAATCCATCACGACAATCATCGAGAAAACGAGCGTAGCAGCCCGAGGGCCCTCCCCTCAAGGCTGCCGGCTCGGCCCGCGACTTCGATCACTCGGTCGTGAAGCGATGGACCATCGAGTGCTTGTACGTCTGGCCAGGCTTCAAAATGACCTGATCCTTCCAGGCGGGCACGTTGATGGCGTTCACGAAGGCTTGCGTCTCGAGGCAGAAAGCGTCGTACTGGCGGTAGGTCGCGCCTTTGCCGGTGATCTTCCCGTCGAGGAAGATGCCCGCGTAAAACTGCACCGCCGGCTGATCCGCCTCGAGCGTCATCACGCGACCCGACTTCGGGTCCTTCACCGTCGCGACCGGACGCATCTTGTGCGGCTCGCCGTCGACGATCCAGTTGTGATCGAAACCGATCGGCTTCCCGCCGGCGGCCTCGAGGTCCTTGCCGATCGGCTTCGGCGTTCGGAAGTCGAACGGCGTCTCCGCAACCGCCTTCACCGTGCCGTCGGGCACCGGATCGGTCCCGGGCTTGACCGGTTTGCCGGGCGTGTACTTCTCGGCGTGGATGGTGAGGACGTGATCCTTGATCGTCCCGGACGCATACCCGCCGAGGTTCCAATACGAGTGGTGCGCCATGTTCACGATCGTCGTCTTGTCGGTCGTGGCGGACATGTCGACCTTGAACTCGTTGTTGGCGGTCAGCGTGTACGTCAGCGTCGCGGTGACGGTGCCCGGATAACCTTCGTCACCGTCCTTCGAAACGTACGTGAACGTGACGGCAGGATCCTGCGCCGTACCGCCCGGCACCGCCGTCCAGATCACCTTGTCCCAGCCCTTCTTTCCACCGTGCAGGTGGTGCGGGCCGTTGTTGGCGAAGAGCTTGTAGGTCTTCCCTTCGAGCGTGAACTGGGCGTTCTTGATGCGATTGGCAACGCGGCCCACGGTGGTGCCGAAGTAGGGCGTTTCCTTCACGTAGCCGTCGACGTTCTCGTACCCCGACACGATATCGCCGAGCTTGCCGTTGCGATCGGGCACGTGAAACTCGGTGATGATGGCGCCGTAGTTGGTGACCTTCATCACCAGACCCTTCGGGTTCGTCAGCGTGTAGAGCTGGACGTCCTGGCCATCGACCTTGCCGTAAGGAGCCTTCACCACCGGCTCCGGCTTGGGAGCGGCGGCGGGAGCCGGCTCGGCCACGGCAACGGGCGCTGGCGCGGCCTCCGCCGGCGGTGGCGGCGGTGGCGGCTCCGGTGCGGGTTGCGACCCGCCGCAAGCGACGAGCATCCAAACCAAGGACCCACCCAGATACTTCGACCAATCGAATCGCGTCATTTGCCGCCTCTTATCTCCGCTCGAACGAATGGGTGAAAAGGACCCAAGCCGAAATTCGCACGGGTCAAGCTCCGTACACTAGGCAATCAGAAATGACAATGCCGTGGCCAAGTGTCGGACGCTGATGCAGAGTGACCTTCGAACGCGCTCGTGCGTCACCTTAAGTCGGAGCATGTTCCGCACCCCGCTCGGCACCCTGCTCGTCGTGGGCATCGCGGCTGCCTCATGGGGCATGGTCGGGTGCAGACCCCCGAGCCACGCCGAAAGTGGAGCGGAACGCGCGACGGGAAGCGCGGCCCAAGGCCCACTCAGGCCCGAAGACGCGTGGCTCGCCAAGATCGGAGTCGGCCCGGCCCAGACGGCTCGCGTGTGCAAGCGGGGAGCACGCGACCGCGCTGCCGAGGTGCTCTGCGCACCCGGGGCCACGGGGATTCACGGGCTCTCGGATCTGTATCGAGCCCTGGGCTTCGTCGAGCCGTCGAGTCGCTACGTCGCGTCGACGACGCACTCGCTCGCGCTCGGCGCCCGCATCGTGTCCGCTGCGAATCCGCGGACATTCGTGTTCCCGCCGGACAAAGCCCCGATCCCGCTCGAGCGCTTCGTCGTCACCGCGTTCACCCGCGGTGAGCAGGTCGTCGAGCTCGCGGCGCTCGACCCCGGCACCCTCGAGTACAACTTCTACCTCCTTCGCTTCGAACAGGATTGCAACGCGACGCGCTGCACGCCCGAGGACCTCCTCACCGAAAAGATCGAGAGCGGCTGGACGTCATTCACGCTGTACACGGATCGCGATCTCGAGGACACCGCCCTCGACTGCATCTCTTGCCATCTCCCGTTCGGACCTGGAACGCACAAGCAGCTTCTGATGCGGCAGACAGCGCACCCCTGGCTTCATTGGGGCGATTTTCGCGGTCTCTACGAGAAGCGCATCTGCCACGATCACCCGGCGCCCTACCCCGGGCGCTGGATCCCCGGCGAGGGGCTCGATCTGATGGCGCGCCTGGAAGGGCGCGATGGGCACCATGCCGGCGTCCCCGTCGCGGAGCTCGCAGCAGCGCCGAGCGGCGAGCGCTTCTCGCTCTTTCTCACCGACGCCGAGAACACGATCCGCCACAGCAACTACCGGACCGGCTACCCCTATGCGCAGCTGGACTTCAACGCACAAGCCCCTCTCTGCGAAAGGATGGCGACCGGACAGAGTCCGACCTGGGAGCAGGCGCGGAGCGACTCGCTCGTGCGTGGGCTCCTCGTGCCCTTCTACGCGGAGGACGTGCTCGATCCCGTGAAGCGACAGGAGATCACCCGCGACCGCGCCGGTTTTCTCGCTCGCCACGCGGCCGACGACGCCGTGGAGCTGGCGATGAGCCTGATTTCGAAGGAAGCGTCCGTCGCCGTCGGTTTCCTGCCCCGTGCCGACGCGTCCGCGAAGGAGATCCTGCGGGCGATGTGCGTGCGTTGCCACGCCGCGTCGGTCCCAGCCACGCTCAAGCGCGCGAAGTTCGACGCTGAAACCCTCGATCACATCCGGCCCGAAGTCGCCAAGGCGATCCGGAAACGCATCACCCTGCCGCGCTCCTCACCGGAGCTCATGCCGCCGCTTCGCGTGGGCGAGCTTCCCGCCTGGGCGATCACCCGGATCGACGCCTACCTGCGAGACCACTGTGCCTCGCCCGACCCGCGCGCCTGCGACTAGCCCGCATCAGCACCAGCGAATATCGGCGGAAGGCCGCTTGAAGACCGGGAAGCTCGTTATGAGACAAGCTCCAAGCAGAATTGTACTGCTCTCGGCCAGTCTCGGAGTATCGTCGCGTCGTCGACGTAGAAAATTTCCCACCTGAATAGAATCGGCACGCAAATCTTCTGGCGCGGTGGCGAATGTCAGGCCGAAACCCACTGCCCCAAGCATCATTAATCTGGTGTGCAGGTGCAGGCCGAAGTCACTTGGACACCTGAGGGCGTATTGACGCCCCCGTTCACGCCCCCGTACGGCCGGCTGGTCCCACCCCGGGACGAATTGAAAGACCGGCTGTTAAGTTGTAGTTTCTGCTTGAGAGGACTGACCCTATGAAACGTCTGGGACTTTTTGCGATCTTGTCTTCGGTCGGAGCGGTTTACGCATGTAGTGGGGTCGAGCCAGTCACCGATACGACCACTGGCGGAGCGAGCGCGGCCTCAGGCGTGGGGGGCGGCTCAGGCGGTACGACCGGTGGCACCACCGGAGGTTCGATCGGCGCGGGTAGCGGCGGCATGGCGGGGACCTCCACCGTCGGCGGCGCCGGCGGAACCCTTGGCGGCACCAGCGGCACGGCCGGCTCGATGTCCGGAGCCGGTGGCACGCCGGCCCTCGGCGGCTCGTCGGGGGCGGCCGGCGCGGGCGGCTCAATCACCCCGATGGGCGGCATGTCGGGCGCAGGCGGATCCACGGCCGGTGACGCCGGCGCGGGCGGTTCAATCACCCCGATTGGCGGCATGTCCGGAACGGGCGGCAGCGCGGGCAGCGGCACGTCTGGAGCAGGCGGCGGCGCGGGCAGCGGCATGTCGGGAGCAGGCGGCGGCGGCAGCAGCTGTCCCACCGTCGCGGAGCTCTTCCCGACGGGGCCGAACAACCTCGGCTCGCTCGACGGACGCCTGGTCACGACACCCTGCGCGGACACGAGCAGCGACGACTGCAACGGCGGCGGCTGGGTCTACAACGGCGTCACCTCCCCCTGCCAAAACAACCAGCTCACGGCGCAGCAAGACTTCGTGGTCGGTGGCACGCCGGGTCAGACGTACATGGTCACGATCCACTTCTACGGCATCGTGGAGCCGAAGAACTACGGCGGCCAGGTGACCCGCGAATCGGGCAACACGCGCCCCACGAACAACAACAACGGCGCGACCCCGGTGCCCTGGGCGTACACCACGTCCGCGGGTGCGAAAAACATCACCCCGTCCGACTACAACACGTACGAGCTCCACGTCATGGACGAGAACATGCAAGTGGACCGCCAGTACTTCCTCAACTCGGACACGAACGAAGGCCACTGGACCTACGTCCTCGACTACGAGAAGACGATCCCCGTGATCGGCGGCGGCCGCGTGCGCTTCCGCACGTTCGACTCGAACTGCCGCATGATCAAGAACTGCTACGACGGTGGCCAGGGCAGCGCCTCGCAGTGTGCAGACCGGGCGCGCAGCATCTCCACCGTGACGAACGCGATGCCGCCGCCCACGGGCCTCATGCAGCCGGGTCTCGGCAACGAGGACTCGCAGTCCGGTCAGTGGGTCTACACCGACGTCGTCAGCGTCGCCTGCCCCTAATCGCCACACCGTCGACCGATCGATCCGACTTGAGTGAGAGGCGTTCACTCGCTCGCTTTGGTCCGCGGCGGACCTCTAAAGTGCTTTGAATCGCAACGAGCTTCTTGGTAGATAGTCCGAGCCTCTGCCGCGGCGCGCGTCCGCGGGGAGCCGAGTAGGGAAAGTCCAATCCTCGAGGGCATGCGTGCCCGGAGCTGGAGACACCGTGAAAGGCACAATCACAACTCGTCTGGGCAATGTCGCCCGCGTCGCGACATTTCTCGCGACATTTCTCGCGGCATTCCTCGCGCCGAAGCTAGCGGCGGCCGACGTCACGCTGGTCGACAAGGACGGCTGGAGCGTCTTCATCAACGGGCGCATGCAGGCGTTCCTCAACTACAACGTCGGCAACGGCTACCCGACGAACGTGACCGATTCGAACGGCAACAACGTTCGACTGCAGTCAGGCGGCTATGACTTTCCGCAGTTCAAGGAGATCTCGGAGGTCCACGCCGACAACGATCCCGGAAAGTACGAGGACCTCCGCATCCGCACGGGTTTCACCGGCAACGTGCTCGGCTTCGGGATCAAGCGAAAGCTCACCGCGGACACGGAGATCCTCGGCTTCACCTCCGTCACGACGGTGATCGAATCGACCGAACGCCGAAAATACCTCGGTGTCATTCCCGACTGGCGTCAGAGCTACCTCCGCATCACCGGCCCCTGGGGCAATGTCACCGGCGGCCGTGAGCTCTGCCCGTTCGGCAACGGCGCGACGGAGATCACCTACCTCTACGGGTTCAAGTACGGGCTCGGCTTCCCGGGAAGCATCAACCGCGAAGGGCCAACGGCGGGTCACGTCGGCTTCGGTGTCCTCGGCAACGGCTTTTGCTCGGGCATCTCCTACCAGACGCCGTCGCTCGCAGGGCTGACGGTCAAGGCGGGCGTCTACGACAGCCTCGCGATCCCGGGCGGAGCGCTCTGGGAACGCACCAAGTGGCCACGCGTCGAAGGCGAGATGGCTTACGAGATGAAGCTCGGCGCGATCGGCATGTTCAAGGTCTTCGCGAACGGCATGTTTCAGAAGATCTACCAGGTGGAGGGCGTCAAGGACGCGACGATGGGCGGCGGCAGCGCCGGCGGTCGCGTAGAAATTGGTCCCGTGCACCTCGGCATCGCCGGCCACTACGGTAAGGGCGTCGGTCTGAACTTCGCCCTCGATCCCTCCGAGGTCTTCTTCCACCCGACCCTGCCGGATCGGCCGTTCCGCATCATGGACGGCTACTACGCGCAGGCCATGGTCTCGGCGACCAAGGCCATCGACATCATGGCGGGCGCCGGCGTGAGCGAGGTGCAGCTCTTGAAGGAGGACGTGATCGCGTACGACACGGAAGGCAACCCGCTCCCGACAGGCAGCTCCGTCGGCTACGTTCCCGTCCACCAGCAGATCGGATTCTCGGGTGGCGTCGCGTACCACATCTCGGACAACCTCCACCTGCAAGGGGAGTACTTCCGCTCCATTTTCAAGTGGTACAAGCCCACGCCGTCGGCCGCCGACGCGCAGGAGCCGACCCAGGCGTTTCACCACGTCAACGCAGGAGTGACCTATGACTTCTGAGCATCTCGAAGTGCGGCCCGCGCCGCGGAAGCCGCTTGCCTCCCGCTTTCTCGGTCACTTGGCGAAAGCGTTCACCTGGACGACGATGCTCGCCGTGACCGGGCTCGGCACGGTGGCTGGTACTACCGCGTGCGGCGAGGAAGTGTTCGAGGCTTGCGAGTGCAAGTTCGCGAACTGCATGGCCCCCGACGGCCTGGGCGGCATGGTGGCGGCGCCACAGACCGTCTGCACCTTGGGCGAGTACACGTACGAGGAGTGCGGGAAGCACTGCTACGAGACGGTTCCCAAGGACCTGCTCGCCAAGGAAGCAGCGGGGACGCTTTCGAACTGCGGCAGTCCCAACACCGAAGGAGTTTACACAATCACGCCTGCGCAGAACTCGGTGCTGGCGAAGAACTCGTGCAGCCCTGGGGCACCGGTCGGCCCCTAGGAGCGTTTCTCCGCGCCACGCTCTGGGAGGGCGTCCTAGGATCTCACCGTGTTCACCCTCAAGAACTCGAACGGCCTGATCCTGAAGGTCACGAACTACGGTTGCGTGATCAGCGAGCTTCACGTGCCCGACCGCGACGGCAAGCTCGGTGACGTGGTCCTCGGCTTCGGGAGCGACGAGGAGTACCGGAGCGAGAGCCCGTATTTCGGCGCCACGGTCGGCCGTGTCGCCAATCGCATTCGCAACGCCCGCTTCGAGCTCGAGGGCAAGGTCTACCTCGTCGCTGCGAACGACGGGGAACACCACCTCCACGGCGGCGTCGTTGGCTGGGACAAGGTGTTCTGGGACGCCGTCGAGCACACGACCGCCGACGGCCCCGCGATCACCTTCACGCACGTCTCGAAGGACGGCGAGGAGGGCTACCCCGGCACCGTCACCGCGCAGACGATTTACACGCTGACGAACCGGAACGAGCTCGTCGTCGTGATGCGGGCGACCACCGACCGCGCGACGGTCGTCAACATGGCCCACCACACGTACTGGAACCTCGGCGGGTACGCGTCGGGCTCGATCCTGGACCACGAGCTCATGCTTTTTGCCGAGGAATACACGCCGGGTGACCCCATGGTGCCGACCGGCGCCGTCGTACCGGTGAAGGGCACGCCGTTCGACTTCACGAGCCCGAAAGCGATCGGGCTCGACCTCGAGCGTGCGGGTGGCACGCCGATCGGGTTCGACCACAACTTCGTCGTCAGCGGTAGCCCTGCCGCCCTCCGTCCGGTCGCACGGCTCAAGGACCCGAAGTCCGGTCGTGTGATGACGCTCGAAGCAAACCAGCCCGGCGTGCAGTTCTACTCCGGCAATTTCCTCGACGGGAAAGCCAAGGGTAAGGGCGCGACGTTCGCGAAACACGCGGGCCTGTGCCTCGAGACGCAGAAGTTTCCGAATGCGATCAACGTCCCGGGATGGCGGGAACAAGTCGTGCTGCAGCCCGACCAGGCCTACGAGCACACGATGATCCACCGCTTCACGGCCAGCTGAAAACCGACCGCCGAGGTCGAGAGAAACGGAGACCAACATGACAGAGATGCTCGAATGGGGCGTCGTCGGGACCGGGGGCATCGCGTCGGATTTCGCCCAAGCGCTATCGCGATCCAAACGCTGCCGCCTGGTGAACGCGTGCGGCTCGTCCCCACAAAAAGCAGCGAGTTTCGCCGAGAAACACCGCCTTCCCGGCCGGGCCGGCTCGCTCGAGGAGCTGCTCGCCGATCGCCGCGTGCAGGCGGTTTACGTCGCCACGCCGCACCCTTCGCACGAGAAGCAGGCGATCCAGTGTCTCGAGGCAGGCAAGCACGTTCTTTGCGAAAAACCGATGACGATGGACGCAGCCGGCGCCGAGCGCGTGATCGCCGCAGCGCGCAAAGGGAATGTGTTCCTGATGGAGGCATTCATGTACCGCTGCCACCCGCTGATCCGCGAGATCATCGAGCGGCTGAAGGGCGGGGTGATTGGCGCCATCCAGCACGTGCGTGCGGATTTCTCCTTCCGCGTGCCACGTGATCCGAAGGGCCGGCTGTTCGACCTCGCGCTCGGCGGCGGCGGCATCCTCGACGTCGGCGGTTACCCGATGTCGTTCGCTCGCCTCGTGGCCGGCATCGTCGAGGGAAAACCGTTCGCCGAGCCGACGAAGCTCGACGCCGTGGGCTTCGTCGGGCCGACGGGCGCCGACGAGGTGACGACGGCGACGCTCCGCTTCGCGTCGGGCCTCAGCGCCGTCGTCAGCTGTGCGGTGCACCAGGAGCTCGGCCGGCGCGTCTCGGTGTGCGGAGAGCTCGGCCGCATCGAGATCGACGACCCCTGGATCCCAGGTGGGGATCGCCAGGGGCGCGACACGGGGTTCTCGATTCTGCTCGACGGTCGAGCCCCAGAGTTCGTGAAAATATCAACTGAAACCGCCACTTATGCGATTGAAGCCGAGCTGGTCGCTGCGACACTGCCGGCCGTCGAAGCTCCCTGGCCCGCCATGACGTGGTCCGACACGCTCGGTAACATGCGCGCGCTGGATGCCTGGCGCGCCGCGCTCGCGGCCGAGTAGAGTCACCCACCCCAAAGAGGAAAACGCCATGATCATTCGAACCAACAAGCGTGGTTTCTTGCTCGGGTGCGGGGCGACGCTTGCCCTCGCGCTCACCGGTTGCAACAAGGGCGAAGCGCCGCAAGGCTCCGCCACCGCGGCGGCGACCGCTGCCGAAGCTCCTGCCAAGAAGGTGCTCAAGTTCGCCTTCGTCACCAACAACGCGAGCGAGTTCTGGAAGATCGCCGCGGCCGGCGTGAGGAAGTACGAGGCAGAGAGCAAGGTGCAGGTCGACGTGAAGATGCCGTCGAACGGCACCACCGAGGAGCAGAACCAGATCCTCGAGAACCTGGCGAGCCAGGGCTACGACGGCATCGCGGTGAGCGCGATCGCACCGAACGACCAGGTGCCGGTCCTGAACAAGGTCGCCCTGAAGACCAAGCTCATCACCTTCGACTCGGACGCCCCGAAGTCGAACCGCCTGCTCTACATCGGCACCAACAACTACGAAGCCGGCAAAGCGCTCGGCGGCGAGATCGTGAAGCTGTTGCCGAGCGGCGGGAAAATGGCGGTTTTCGTCGGCACGCTCTCGGCCGATAACGCGGCCCAGCGGCTCAAGGGCATCCAGGACGTGGTGACCCCCGCGAAGATCGAGATCGTGGACAAGCGCGAGGACAACACCGACCGCGCCAAGGCGCGCTCGAACGTCGAGGACATCCTCAACGCGCAGAAGGGCCTGAATCTGGTGGCGGGCCTGTGGTCGTACAACGGACCCGCGATCGCATCGGCGATCGAGGCGCTCGGCAAGAAGGGCAAGGTCATGGCCGCGGTGTTCGACGAGGAAGACGGCACGCTCACGGCGATCCAGAACGATTCGATCGCGTGCACGGTCGTGCAGAAGCCCTTCCAGTTCGGCTACCTGTCGAGCAAGTGGATGCACGATCTCGCGACCAAGCCCGACGCAGCGGCGCAGATCCCGGCGAACAAGTCGCTCGACACCGGCGTCGAAGTCATCAACAAAGCGAACGTCGCCGACTTCAAGCAGAAGCTCGCCGAGATGAAGAAGTGAATTGAGCGACCGCG
>Ga0315910_10003113_pt1 | contig 14255 bp, 10 predicted proteins | sample EdamamesoilMG_FD_204470 | JGI IMG/M metagenome (GOLD analysis project Ga0315910, IMG submission 204470) | Garden soil microbial communities collected in Santa Monica, California, United States - Edamame soil | ecosystem: Environmental > Terrestrial > Soil > Garden | place: USA: California...
GCCGTCGGAGGCTCGCATTGGACATGATGACCGAAGCTCGTGCCAGTGCCAGAACTGGCAGCGCTGGTTGGTGGTGCGGCGCGCGCGCAGTGTCTCGTGCGGAGTTCTCGTCGTAGGCCACTGGAGACGTCGTGCATGGCCGTGCTGCTTGCGAGAAGGCCGCAGCGGTTTGCGTACCTGGCGCGGGCCTCGAACAGTGTCATAAGTGGCATTGTCATCGACGTCTCCCTGCCGTTATCATGCCCCCCCGTTCGGAATGAATCCGCCAGATCCTCTTCTTCTCCGTGTCTCACTGGCGTGTCACGGAGCCCACCGGATCCGGTCCTCATGCTCGTTGGCAGCGCTGCTCGTCCTGGCGGTCGGCTGCGGCGGTCAAACGGGGCCGAACACCTCGAGTTCGACTCATTGGCTCGCCTGCGACACGGACCTAGAGTGCGCCAATCTCGCAGTAGGCGCGCGCTGTGGGGCTGACGGCTACTGCGCCACCCCCGAGGGCAACCGCCTGGCGCAGGAACTCGTGTACTCGGACGAGTTCGACGCAGCGACGCTCGACGGCACGCACTGGGACTACGAGGTAGGTGCGGCGATCCGCAATAACGAGGCCCAAGCCTATACCGATCGCCCGGAGAACGTGCGGCTGGACGCGGGGAACCTGGTGCTCACGGCGCGCTCCGAGCAGTACGATGGAGCGGATTTCACCTCCGGGTCGGTCAACAGCGAAGGGCTATTCTCTTTCACTTTGGGCCGCATCGAAGCGCGTATCTCCATGCCCGCGGGGCGCGGATGTTCCTCCGCGTTCTGGATGTTGCCCGAGGACCCAGCGCCGATCGTACGCAGCTGCCCCGACGGGGCGAGCTGTTACGACGGTACTTGGCCCGCCTGGGGCGACATGACCGTCGCCAACCAACAGAGCCAGCTCCCCGGACGAGTGCTCGGAACCGTGAGCTATGGCATCTGGGACGACGCGCTCGAGGGCGTGACGCACGGGGTCTTCGGCGAAGCCAGTCCTGCTATCGACGAGCCCGCCGAGTATCATCGCTACGCGCTCGAGTGGGGGCCGACCCGGCTCGAATGGTTCGTGGATGATGTGCTGGTGAGGACACTCGTGCTGCCGCCCGACGACATGTATTTGCCGGGTGGTATCGACCCGTTCTTGCAGCCCTTCCACGTGCGCTTGAACCTAGCCATCGGCGGTCTCGACCAGGCGCCAGATGCAGCCGACTATCCGCAGGAAATGCGTGTCGATTGGCTGCGCGTGTGGCAATGGCAAGCTGAGGAGTGACGGGCAGTTTCTGGGCGCGCGAAGCCTGGAATCTTACACGGCACGGGGGTCGCGCAGCGCATCTCGATTCTTGTCCGCGAGCGTGCAAACGTTTCCAAATCGCGCGGGCGATCCGCCTCGACCCGCAGGGTTTTGACCTATGAACAATTCCGCACGCTTACGATCGTTTTGCGCTGGCGCTGTGCTGTGGGCGGTCCTGACCGCCCCTCACTCAGCGAACGCTCAAGTTGGCCCCGGCCTCGGCAACTTGGACTGCGGCGACGCCGAGTATTTCAAGCCGTTCGCATTCATCGAAAATAACGGTGACCCCAACGGGACCAACGTCGCGCTGATCATTCGCGGGTACTTCATGACGATCTACGCGCCGGACAGCGGGCACCCGCCCGGTGAGATCGGCCTGTATGACGTCTCCGACCCAAAAGCGCCCATGGAAGTGCGTCATTTCGAGAATGGCGACACCAATCAGTTTCGCGAAGCGCACTCGTTGCCGCTCGGGCTCATCGACGGCAAGCAGTACCTCGCCATCCAAACGATCTCGGGGATTCAGTTCTGGGATTTCACCGATCCGGTCAACGCCGAACGCATCGGGAACATCGATCTGCCGGGAGTCGCCGGGGGTGACTACGAGAACGTAGCCTGGCAGGCGACCTGGCAGGGGCGCTACCTCTACGTCTCCGGGGGCAATCAGGGCATCTACATCATCGACGCCGCAGATCCGGAGAACCCCGAGCTCCTCGATCAGGTGCCGACGAGCGCGACCGGTGGTTTCCGCGTGGGTCCGCTGTTTGCGTTGGGTGACTACCTCGTGATCAGCAACATGGATCAAGGCGGCGCTTACGCCGTGCTCGACATCTCCATCCCCGACGAGCCAGCGTTGCTCGCGCGGCTCGGTAACGCGCCGCGCATGTATGCGATCGCCGTGGGCGGGCACGACCGCATCTATACAGCCGGTCGCGACGGAAACTTCCTCACCCACTCGTTCAGCGACCCCACCAACATCGCGCTGATCAAGGACGCGCTGATCGGTGAAGACCAACTCTATACGGCGGCGCAAGACAACTTCGTGTTTCTGGGGAGGCAGAACAACGTGGTCAAGCTCGACGTCACCGATGAGCAGAACCCGGTCGTGGTAGGTCAAGGCGATCTCGGTCGCGATCATCCGGACCACGGTCAGGTGACCCCGCTGGGCAACTTGATCTTCATCGGCAACGATCACGGCTCAGGCAGTGCGTTCTTCTGCCATCAGCGCGGCCGCGACACCACACCACCAGCCATACAGTCGACGTTCCCCAAGGACGGCAGCGTCGGGGTCGTCCCGACCGCGCGCGTGAGTCTGTTGTTTTCGGACTACATCGATACCGAAACCGTCTCGAGTGAGAACGTCAGCGTTCGACCGGTAGGCGGCGAGCCGCTCGAGGGGATCTTCACCTACGCGTTCAACACGCTCTCCTTCGGGCCGAGCGCCCCGCTCGCAGCCGACACCACCTACGAAGTCGTGATCACGGGGGGCGGCATCAGCGACGTACTGGGCAATGCCGTGCCCGAGGATGTCACCATCCGCTTCTCGACCGGCACGACGATCGAGGTCACGCCGGACGACACGAGCACGACGGACACCAGCGCGACGGGGACTGGCGGCAGCTCGGCGAGTTCGTCGACGGACAGCACGGCCGCCACGACGTCTAGCGGGGACACGGGTACGCAGGGAACGTCCAGCGCGGGCGGAGCAACCGGAAGCGGCGGAACGGCTGGAAGCGGCGGAGCGACCAGCGCCACGCTGGCAACAGCCTCCAGTTCGACCGGCACCGTCGCCACGAGCGGCGCAACGACGACAACGAGCCCCGGTTCGACCGCAGCCATGGGTGCCGGAGGTAACCCAGGCGGAGCAGAAAAGTCCGCGGCCGAGGACTCCGGATGCAGCTGTGGTGTCGCAGGGAGCCAAACCTCAGCCAGCTTCGCGAGCCTCGGGTTGCTCGCGCTCACGCTGCTACGCTTGCGACGGAGCCCGCGACGAACATGACCCCGGGAGCACGGGCTTTCGCCGCCGGCATTGCCTGCTTCTCGATCAGCGCCCACGCGGCAGCCGTGACGGTGGAAGCGCGTCTGAATGCCCCGAGCCCGGTCGGAGTACCTGTCGACTTCTCGGCAGAAGCCGTCGGCAGCGGCGAGGTCACGTTCACCTGGGATTTCGGCGACGGCGAGAAGAGCGAACCGAGCACGGACGCCGCGGTGACGCACGTCTACAGCGAGCCAGGTCACTATCCCGTCATCGTCGTGGCCAAGGACGCCACCGGCGCCCGCAGCGACAGCTTTCTGCAGACGGTGCACCGAGAGCTTCCCGCCGCGCCGCCGACCGCCTCCTCCACGATCGTGCATCACGCGGAGCAGCAGCGCGTCTGCAACGTCAATTCGGACAACGATACGCTGAGCTGCATCTCCACCGAGACGCTCGAGCTCCTGTTCGAAGTACCCGTGGGCCGGCACCCGCGCACGCTGGCGGTCGCCCCGGACGGCACCTTGTGGGTGACGAACCAAGACGACAGCAGCGTGACGGTTCTCGACGCCGACGGGAACGCGCTCGCCACGATCGAGCTCCCGCGCGCAGCTCGCCCATTCGGCATCGTAATGAACGCGGCGCGCGGGGTGGCTTACGTGGCACTCCAGGCACTCGGAGAAGTGGCCGAAGTCGACGTAGCGACGAGAACGCTACTGCGCCGTGCCGCCGCCGGCGTGTGGGCGACCGGCGTGTCCCTCGACGCGAGCGCTAGCCGGATCTTCGTCACCCGCTTCATCTCGCCGACCACGGGCGGCGAAGTCGCGGAGCTTTCCGCAGACTCGCTCACGCTCACCCGCACCTTCGCGCTCGGGCTCGACCCGGGACCGGACACGGAAGCGACGGCGCGGGGCGTCCCCAATTACCTGCGTACCGCGGTTCCAAGCCCCGACGGATACGCGCTCTGGGTGCCGTCGAAGCAGGACAACATCCAGCGGGGTCCGGCGCGCGACGGCCAAGCGCTTACCTTCGAGACCAGCGTGCGCAGCGTGGTTTCACAGCTCGACCTCGGCAGCAATCAGGAGCTCTTGGACGAGCGCACCGATCTGAACAATCGAGCGCTCGGCCTCAGCCTCGCGTTCTCTCCGCTCGGCGACTACGCTTTCGTCGCGCTGCTGGGAAACAATGGCGTCGAGGTGCTCGACGCCTACACCCGCCAGATCGCCGCCGGAGCGTTCGAGCTCGGCAAGGCCCCGGACGGCCTCGTGTTGGATGACGCCGGGCGGCTCTACCTGAACTCGTTCCTCTCGCGCAGCGTCGTGATTCTGGACGCGCGTTCGGTGCTCGACTCCACGGGTTTCTCTCTGGATCGCATCGGCGAGGTCGTGGTTTCTTCGGCAGAAAAGCTCAGCGAGCAGGTGCTCACCGGCAAGGTCATCTTCTACGACGCCTCCGATCTGCGAATGGGCCTCGATGGCTACATCAGCTGCGCAGCCTGCCACCTGGACGGGTTCGAGGATGGGCAAGTCTGGGACTTCACCGATCGCGGTGAAGGTCTGCGCAATACGACAACGCTGTTGGGCAAACGCGGCACCGGACAAGGCCCACTGCATTGGAGCGCCAACTTCGACGAAGTGCAGGACTTCGAGCACGACATTCGCAATGCCTTCGGGGGGCAGGGCTTCCTACCCGATGAAACGTTCAACCAGGGCACGCGCAACACCACCCTGGGTGATCCCAAGGCTGGCCTGAGTCCAGAGCTCGACGCCCTGGCTGCCTACGTCACGTCGCTCGACCGCGTGCCGGAGAGCCCGCATCGCGCTCCAGACGGCGGCTTGACGCGAGAAGGCTGGCGCGGGCGCGAGGTGTTCCAGCGCGCCGGCTGCCCCGAATGTCATGCTGGTTCCGACTTCACGGACAGCGCGCAGGGAGTGCTGCATGACGTTGGCACGCTGCAGGCCACTTCTGGACAGCGTTTGGGCGGCCCCCTGGAGGGCCTCGACACGCCGACCTTGCGCGGTATTTGGCAGACCGCTCCCTACTTGCACGACGGATCGGCCGCATCGCTGCTCGACGTCGTCGGATCTCGTAACCCTGACGACCGGCACGGGAGGACACGCGAGCTGAGCGACACCGAACGGCAAGAGCTCACGAGCTATCTGCTGCAGATCGACAACACGCCGCTCGAGGACGAAACGACGCCGCCGGAGCCGCCCACCGAAGAGGACTCCGGCATGGGAGGATGCACGATTCGGCAGCGTCCCCTAACGCGAGCGGTCGAGTTCCAGCTCGGTTTGTTGCTACTCGCAGGTTTTTTCCGGCGACGCCAGCGCGCGCCGCGCTAGCTGCATTTCGCCTACCACAGCGGTCACGGCGAGGAGGGGGGCCAAGAACGCCCCCCCCAACGAAAACTTTGCTGTGGCCCGGCTCCACGAGAAAGTGGCCGGAACACGCTTGCTGAGGACCAGCGGCCGCGACACGCTGAAACTTGAGCCGTTTTACGCCGATGCAGGAACTGCACGGCGGCCAGAATCATGTCCAATCTATCTAGCCGCTCCCGCGTGCCGCTCGTTCTCGTGGGCAGCCCTGCCCAGCGTGACGTCAACGACGCGGAACTAGCGAAAAGCCTGATTGCCGGCGAAGCATGGGCCGAGACCGAGACTTGGCGTCGGTTCGCGCCCATGGTGCTGACGATGGCGGAGCGAGCCCTAGGCTCGAAACCCGAGGCCGACGACCTCGCGCAAGAAGTTTTCGCGCGCCTGTTTCGTCGGGCACACACGCTCCAAGATCCGAATTGCCTGCGCAGCTTCGTGTATTCCTTCGCGGTGCGTGCGCTCAAGTCTCAGCTTCGCCACCGCCAATTGCGAGCCTGGCTTTCTTTCACCAGCCCGGACACGTTGGTCGATCTGCGGGCGATCACGCTAGATGTGGAATCCGGTGATCTTTTGAAGAAGTTCTACGGAATCCTCGACCGGCTCTCGCCGCGCGATCGGCTCGTGTTCATGCTCAGGCGCGTAGAATCCATGACCATGGAGGAGATCGCCTGCACCATGGATATCTCGGTGTCGACGGCGAAGCGGTCGATGGCGCGCGCGTCGAGCCGCTTGTCGCGCTGGGTCGACTCCGATCCCGCGCTGGCTGCGCTCGTAGAGGAAGCGCGTTGAGATGACTGCTCCCGATCCCGCGGAGTCACGGCGTCTGACTACGCTCGTGGACATGCTGCAACGCGCCGTCAATCCGCCGAGCGAGGCGGAGCTCGGACTCGGGCTCGGCGCGCTCCGCGCACGCAACGCGCGTGCGGCGCGCAGCAAGTCCTGGGTCCGCAACCTGCGACCGCGCGGGCGGCCGCTGCTGAGCGCAGCACTCGTCGCTGCGCTGCTGGTTTCGAGCTTGCTGTTCTTGGGGCTCGCGTACCTTCGGTCGCGCTCGAGCTTGCCCGAACGGCTGGTGGCGGTGGACAAGATCGAGGGGGGCGAGCTCCTCGACGGCGGGTACCTCTCCGAGACCGGAGACGCGGGCATCCAGCTCTCGTTCAACGAAGGCAGCAGCTTCGCTCTCGAGCATGGCGCCCGCGGGCGCTTGCGCGTCGTGTCGGCGGAGGGCGCACGCCTCGCGCTGGAGCACGGCACGGTCGCGTGCCGGATCACCGAGAGCCACGAACATCGCTGGTCCGTCGAAGCAGGACCGTTCGTGGTCTCGGTACGCGGGACGGACTTCGAGGTCGACTGGGATCCGACCCAGGAAAAGCTCGCGGTCAGCTTGCGGCGCGGACGTGTGGCCGTCAGCGGGCCCATCGTGGGAGACGAGCTCGTGCTCAAACCCGGCCAGAACTTGACCGTGAGCCTGCCGCGCCGGGAAAGCGTGATCAGCGAGGGTCGCGCAGGGCGCGAACCTGATGCTCGGGGAGCCACCACCCCACCCCAGAGCCGCGCCGTCTCCGGCACGGACGAGCAGCCATTGCCGGCGGCGACCGCGAGCGGCGAGCCGCAGCTGAAGAGCGGAACGTCAGCCCGAGCTTCCGCGAGCGCTGCGACCGAGAACGCACGCGCATGGCGAGAGGCCATCGCCACCGGGCAGTGGGATCGCATCCTCGCTGACGCGGAGCGTGCGGGGGTGGCGACGATTCTTGCGACGCTCACCAGCGAAGACCTGCTCGCGCTGGCCGATGCTGCGCGCTATCGGCGGCGTGGTGAAGTGGCGCGGGCGGCCCTGCTCGAGCAGCGCCGCCGTTTCCCCAGCTCACCTCGCTCTCTCGACGCGCTTTTCTTACTGGGTCGCGTGGAAGAGCAGCAAGGCGGCAAGCGGCTCGCGATCGAGCGCTACGACCAGTATTTGGCCCGAGCCCCCGGGGGCACCTACGCCGCGGAGGCGCTCGGGCGCCGGATGATTCTGACCCAAAGCGTCGAAGGGGCAGCGAGCGCCCGGCGAGTTGCTGGCGGATACCTGCAGCGCTTTCCCGACGGGAGCTACGCCAAAGCGGCTCGAACTCTGCAGCAACAGCCGCAAGCAGAGTAGCATGTTTCGCGCGCGGCTCGTCCTGCTCATCGTGTTGGTACTGGCTTGCACCGGGACCGCACGAGCAGCGACGGTCGTGGTTCTGAAACCTTTCGCCGGCTCGCGCGAGCTCACCGAAGCGCTATTTCGACTGCAGGGTGAATTGCTCGCTGTAGGCTTGGAAGTCGAGGTGCACGCCCGCCCTTCAGGGTTCGCTTCGACCAGCGTCGAGAGCGGCGCTTGGTTCGATCAGCTGGCTAGCGAGCAAGGAATCGACGCGGTCATCGACATCGTCGGCTCCCCCAGCCCGCTGGGCGCCGACGTCTGGATCCTCGCGAGCGCCTCGCGTAGCTTCCGGGCCGTGCGGGTCGTGCTCGAGCCGGCGACGCCGAACCGGGCAGAGACGCTGGCGATTCGTGCCATCGAGGTCTTGCGCGCCAACTTCCTGGTCATCGATCTCCCACGCGAGGCTCGGCGTGACGAGGCAGATCCGCGCCACGAGCGCCCGCCCGAAGCACCGAAAGCAGGCGCGCGCGCAGAGCCGGACGCTGCGTCGCGCGTCGGCGTCGCGGCGGGCGCGGCGCTGCTGACGAGCACTGACGGGGTCGGGCCGGCGTTGCTCCCGCTCGTGCGCGTCGACTGGGCACTGGCTCGGGCGTTGGCCCTGGAAGCGACCTTGTCCGGCTTGGGAACTCGCCCGACTGTGGCAACCGAAGCCGGCAGCGTCAGGGTCGCGCAAGACTACGGCCTCGTCGGCCTTCGCTATACGACCCCGTCTGCCACGTTCCTCGCGGCGTTCCTCACGCTGAGCGCCGGCGCTCTGCGCACGACGCTCGACGGCTCGGCGGAGGCACCCCAGCAAGGACACCAGGTGAAGCAGTGGGCATTTCTGACGGAGGGCAGCCTGGGCGCGCGGCTCGCGCTCTCCGAGCGCTACTCGCTGCGCCTTGCCGGGCACGTGCAATGGGCGCTGCCGTACGCCGCCATCCATTTCGTCGACACCGAAGTTGCCAGCACGGGGCACCCGAATCTAGCTGCATCGCTCGCGGTGGGAGCCTCGCTGTGAGAACTTGCCCCGGCCTCGCGCGGCTCATCCTGCTCGTGTTCGCGGGCAGTGTCGGTTGCTCGCGAGCCGACCTGTACCCCGTTACGCTCGATGCTGCGGTGGGCGGCGCCGACAACGCAAGCACGGCCGCGAGCACGCAAGGCGGCAGCCCCGATGCTGTCGATACAGACACCGCCGGCTCCGCCACTACTACCGGCGCTCCCGGCCCGAGCTGCCCCGAGCTCGCGCTAGCGCCGGGGGACAGCACCCAGACGGTGCTCGTCGATGGCGCGACACGCAGCTACCTGTTGCACATCCCGCCGGGCTACACGGGGCTCACGCCGGTGCCACTGGTCGTCGACTTCCACGGCGTGGGTGGATCAGGAATGAGCCAACGCTCGAATTCCCCCTACCCGAGCGCGCTCGACCCGGAAGGGGTCGTGATGGCCTTTCCCGACGGCCTGCAAGGACCGGCCGGAACCGCTTGGAACGTCGGCCCGTGCTGCGTGGCAGATGTCGACGACGTGGCCTTCGCTCGGGCCCTCGTGGAACAGGTGCAGGCGAGCGCTTGCATCGACGCGAGCCGCGTCTACGCGGTGGGGGTACTCACCGGAGGCGGCATGGCGCACTACCTCGGCTGCCACGCAGCCGACCTGTTTGCGGCAGTGGCACCGGCGGCGTTCGACCTCTTGGAAGAGAACGTGGACGGCTGCAACCCGCAGCGCCCGATTTCCGTCATTTCCTTTCGGGGCACCGCCGACAGCCGCGTTCCCTATACCGGCGGCCCGTCCTCGCTCGTGCCCGGTATGCCGCTCACCTTCTTGGGTGCCGAGGGAAGCTTCGAGGCGTGGTCCAACATCGACGGCTGCGCGGGCCCTCCTTCGGCCCCAGACGCCAACGGATGTTCGACGTATTCCGGCTGCAGCGGCGGCGCCGAAGTGATCCTGTGCACGAAGCAGGACGGCAGAGAAGAACCGGGCGACCCCAGCATCGCGTGGCCAGTGTTGAAGCGCCACCAGCTGTGACGTCGACGGGCCGTCTCACGGGATGCTCGCCGATTTCACCTCCCACGCGCTGTCGCTACAGTACTCGCAGCCCGCACCCACGAGAGCACCCTTGCCCGTCCCCGTTTCGTCTTCCTTCAGCCACCAATTCAGCCAGGCCAGGATGATCTTGGTGAAGTCGCCGCCGCCGCCCTGAAACAGGTCGCCGCCGTGACCGATGTCCTTGCTGAACCAGAGGATCGGCAGCCCGAGCTTGCTGATGTTGTCGTAGTCCCTGAGGCCGTTCTCGTACGCGATGTCGCTCGGGCCACCTTCGACTATCAACACCGGCGTATGCACGGTGTCGTAGAACGACTGGATAGCGCTGAACAATCCGCTGCTCGTGATGCCCCAGGTCGTGATGCGCGGATCACCGGCGGTGCCTTCGGCCATCAATCCGCCGCACGAGAACCCGTTGGCTGAGATCTTGGTGGTGTCCAAGGCGTGATAGTAGGCGCTGCAGGGCTTGGTGTTCTCGGCGATGGCCCAGTCGATGTACCCGATCAGCGGTGCGGCCATCCCGGCGACGTCATTCCCGTTCTGGCTCCGCGAACCACTGCCGTTCGGCGTGCCGTCCGCCACGACGAAGTAGCCGTGGGACGCGATCTCGGCCATGGCGGCCGCGTTCGACAAGCCGTCCTTGGAGCAACCCCCTTCGCCCCACACGAAGATTGGGTAGCGCTCGTCGCCTCCCAGATCTGTCGGGCGGAAGATGGTCCCTTCGTTGATGCCCGGGTCAGAATTCGTCTCGACGGTCACATCGTGCGGACCGCTGCCCGAGGCGTTCGAGTTGACCGGCTGCGATTCCGTGCAAGATCCGGGGCTGTCAGCGCCCCCCACTCCATCGGTCGTCGTCGCTGCGCTGGCCTCGGAACTGGTTCCGCCTGCGGACGAGTCGCTGCCGACTGCCGCAGCGCCGCCCGTTCCCGTCGTCCCGACCGTATTCGAACCACTGGACGACATTCCGGCGCGGGTCGTCGTGACACTGGTAGTCTGGAGCCCGCTGCTGCTGGAAGCGCTGGCGCTGCTCGCCGGCGAGCCAGGGCCGGCAGTGCTGTTGAGGGTGCCGCTCGTGGTCCCGATCGTAGTACCACCGCTAGTTTGTCCCGTACCGCCTGACGTCTGCGCCGCGGCGTCGTTCCCCGCGCTGGCGCTCTCCGCATCGTTCGCCGCATCAGCGCCGGCGTCACCGCAGCCTCCGAGCACCAAAGAGGCGATTGCAGCACACCCAGTCAGGCGTGACGCTTGCACCGTCCCAATTCCTCGACCTCGCGACGCCTTCGACGTCACGGTTATCTGTTCGAACATCCACGCGGCAGTCGCCGAGTTCTCATAAATTGGTCCAAGCAACGCATTGAACGCCCGCTGTTTCCGGAGTCGTCGAACTATTCTCCGCTGACCGTATCGGGGGTGGGCGTGTCCCCCCAACCCATGCGGCCGCGACTGGCTCGCCGCGAAGCTCGCTCCGCCCAGAAACGTGGATTGTCAGATCTATCAAAAGCTGCGAAAGGCCGGGGAGAAAAATCACCCCGGTGCCTGGAATACTGCGCTCGGCGGGGAGAAAGAGCACGCCTACCGGCTGCTGACGCGTGTGTCTCTACTGAGGGTGACCGGAATCGCCCATACGATGACACCACTCTCATTTTACCCGTCCGCTAGCTTTGAACCCAACGACTCCACCCGCGGCAGACCCGGCGGGTGGCGCTGGTTGTCCGTGCCAGGACTCTGCCTCGCGCTATTGCCCAGCTGCGCCAGTGCCGAAGACTCGCCCGAATACGAGGCGGACAGCGCCGCTGGGGTGGGCGGGAGCGATTCCGTGGGGACGACGTTCGGCGCGCCCACCCAGACGGCGGGCAGCAGCACTGCCACGCTAGGCACGACGAGCTCGACTTCGGCGACGACGGGCGCTGCGACGACCCAGGGAACGACGGGCACAGGCGGAGCTACGGCGGGGGGCGCGCTCGGTAGCACGAGCGCCGCTGGAACTGAGACGACCGGCACGACGGGCGGCGGCTTCGGGTTCGGGGACACCGACACCACGGGGGGCTCGAGTTCCGAGACCAGCAGCAACAGCTCCTCGTCCACGACCGACGGCGGCACCACCGGGTCCTCCACTACCGGATCCGCCACCACCGGTGGCGAGCCGCTGCCGAAGTTCATCGGCAACATCACGACCGGCAGGAACTCCGTCGACACCAATGGTCGTACGTTTTCGACCTACTGGGACCAGATCACGCCCGAAAACGCCGGCAAGTGGGGGTCGGTGCAGTCGAGCGCATCGAGCGCCTACAACTGGTCAGCGCTCGATGCCATCTACGACTACGCCCAGAGCTCGGGCATCATTTTCAAACAACACACGTTCGTATGGGGCAGTCAGCAGCCTGGGGGAAACATCGGCGAGGCCGAGGTGAAGGCCTGGATGCAAGAGTTCTGCGCCCGGTACCCCAACACTCCGCTGATCGATGTCGTGAACGAGCCACCACCGCACACGACGCCCGCCTACGCCGATTCGATCGGTGGCGGCACGAACGGCAACTGGCAATGGATCGTCAACGCCTTCAACTGGGCGCGCGAGGCTTGCCCGAACTCGATTTTGATCCTCAACGACTTCAACAACATCGAGTGGGGCGACCAGAATCAGCACTTCATCGACATCGTCAAGACGGTGAAGAACGCTGGCGCGCCCATCGATGCGGTCGGCGCGCAGGCTCACGGCCTGAGCAGCGGCGTCTCCACCGACACGATGAAGAACTTGATCAACAAGCTTCACAACGACACTCAGCTACCCGTCTACATCACCGAGTACGACATCAACCAAGCCGACGATCAGGCGCAGCTCGGCAAATTCCAAGAGCACATGCCCTTCTTCCTCGAGACGGAGTGGATCCACGGCATCACGATCTGGGGCTGGATCTACGGTTCGACCTGGGTGGCCTCGAGCGGTCTGATTCGAAACGACGCGCCGCGCCCCGCCATGACCTGGCTCATGCAGGAGCTCGGTCGACCCGCGCCCTGAGTCATGAGAACCCAACCGAGCAGATGGGCGGACACGCTCGCCAAGCTCGCGGCGCTGGTGTGCTTCGGCGTCACGTGCGCAGTCGGCTGCGACCGAAGCTCCAACGCGGGCCCATCGGGAGCAAGCCTGAAAGCCGTTGCCAAGGCGGAAGCCGCGCCGATAGCCGCCGCGCCGCCCAGTAGGCACTCCCGGGTGACGCCCGCTCGTTTGCTCAGCACGAACGGCTCGGCGTACGCAGCGACGCTCGCTGCCACCGAAGACTGGAGCTACCTGCTCACCGCGAGTGCCGCGTACCGCTTCGTGCCGGGCGAGGCGCCCGAGCGTTGGCTGGGAAATTTCGGTGATTCGCCTGCCGTGACGCCCGGGCAGATCGTGTTCTGGTCGGAGGGTGCCATGCGACAGGTCCCCGCGAGCGGGGGCGCAGCGACGCTCGTGGCACGAGTTCTGCGTCAGCCACAACGCATCGTCAGCTCTGGCGATCACATCAGCTGGCTCAGCCAGGCGCCGGACGGCCGCTTCAGCATTCACACGCTCGACGGATCGAAAGCGCGTTTGGTGCACGCCGCGAACGGCTATGTCGGCACCCTCGCCATGAACGACGAACACATCTACTTCGCCGAGCGCGCGCCCGATCGTAGCTGGCGCCTGGGCGTTGTCCCGCGTTCCGGCGGCACGGCGCACTACACGCGCACGAAGCGTGGCCGCCTCCCGGCGATGCTGGTCGTGACCGAATCGCTGTACTACTACGATGGCCCCAGTTCGAGCGTGCTGCGCCTCTCGCCAGATCTCGCAAGCGAACAGGTCCTGGCGCGCGGCGTCATCTGTTCGCCGATGGCGGTGGCCGAAAACGTCTACTGCGCTCAACCTGCAGGGCTGCTCGAGATCGGCAGCGATGGCGAAGTGCGCCGGACATTTCCACTGGAAGAATCTGGCGGAACCATCACGGCCGTTGCTGCTACGACCACTCGGCTCCTGTGGGTGACCGACGCCGGCGGCGGTCGATTCGCTGTCGACAGCGTTCCGCTCAGCTGAACCGATCCAGCACCAGGCTCGGAGGCGCCGATGAGCGGACCACCTGGGTGCCACGAGAAACCTGGGATTTCAGCTCGCAGTTCTGAGCTTTGCTGCGCCGGCTCAGCTCAACGGCCGGAAGGGATCCCGCAAGGCGCTGGCGCCGAGAGGCAGCGGGTTGTAGAGACTCTCCAATGTCTGGGGACTCCTGTTTGGTGTGCGGCGGCGATGGGCGTATTGCGAATTCCTTCGGGGGTGGCGAGAAGGTCTGCCCCGCTTGCCGCGGCAACGGGCGACGCGTCGAAGAACCGTTGCTTCGAGACGTCACGAAGACGAAGCCCTCGCACCACACGAACGCCGCCAAAGCAGCC
>Ga0315910_10003114_pt1 | contig 14252 bp, 7 predicted proteins | sample EdamamesoilMG_FD_204470 | JGI IMG/M metagenome (GOLD analysis project Ga0315910, IMG submission 204470) | Garden soil microbial communities collected in Santa Monica, California, United States - Edamame soil | ecosystem: Environmental > Terrestrial > Soil > Garden | place: USA: California...
CGACAACTCCGCGGATCCCAAGCTCGCGGTCGAGATCTGCATGACGCTCGTGACGCCGGCCAATGTGAAAGGGCCGGTGCCGGTCATGATCATGTTCGGCAGCGGTGCGTTGCCGGAGGAAGCCATCGAGCCGGACGAATTGCCGGCTGCGTGCCGTCAACCAGCACGACGCGGGCCGCCGCCCGGCCCGCGCGCGGCTCGACCCGCGGCGGTAGGCGACCCGCCCGCGACCGATCAGCTCATCGCCGCCGGTTGGGGTTTCGTGTCGCTGCGGCCGACGAGCGTGCAGGCCGACAACGGCGCCGGACTCCGCAGCGGCATCATCGGGCTCACCAACGAAGGCCAGCCGCGCAAGCCCGACGACTGGGGCGCGCTGCGTGCGTGGGCTTACGGCGCGTCACGCGGGCTCGATTGGCTCGAGACGCAAAGCGTGGTCGATGCGAAACGCGTCGGCATCGAAGGCGTCTCGCGCTATGGCAAGGCCGCGCTCGTCGCCATGGCATTCGACCCACGCTTCGCTGTCGTGCTCGTCGGCTCGTCGGGTGAGGGCGGTGCGAAGCTGCATCGGCGCAACTTCGGCGAGGCCGTCGAGAATCTGACCGCGGCCGGCGAGTACCACTGGATGGCCGGCAACTTCCTGAAGTACGGCGCGGCGGACGCGACGTTCGGCAGCATGACTCCGGATGACCTGCCCGTCGACGCGCACGAGCTGATCGCGTTGTGCGCGCCACGGCCGGTGTTCATCAGTTACGGCGCGCCGGAGAAGGGCGATGCGCAATGGCTGGATCACCAAGGCAGCTTCATGGCAGCCATCGCGGCTCAGCCGGTGTTCCGCCTGCTCGGCGCAACGGACCTCGGGCGATCGGACGACTACCGAACCGAGCAGATGCCGCCCGTGAACACGGGCCTCACCGACGGCACGCTCGCCTGGCGCCAGCACGACGGCGGGCACACCGACGGGCCGAACTGGCGCTACTTCATCCCGTGGGCGAACATGCAGCTCGGTCTTGGCCAATAACCGACGCACCGCGACGGTGCCGAGCGACGCCGCGGGAGCCGGGGCTCAAGCGCGGCGCGGCTTTCACGGCTAATTGGCCGGCACCGATTTGGTGCCTGCCGCTGCGGGTATGCACCGTTTTGCCGAGTCGATTTCGCATTTTTTCGAGCGTATGGTGACCCAAAAAAATGCGTATCGACTGGAATCAATACCAACCGAGCGGGTTCTACGACGAGCTGTTCGCGGCGCCCGGCAAGGCTAGACCTTCGGCCGCCCAGCTGGCCGATTACCTTGCGTCTCTCGGCGCGCGCGAGCTGGCGGACCGGCAAGCGGACGCTGAGCGCGCCATCGTGGAGATGGGCATTACGTTCACGGTTTACACCGAAGGTCAGAACATCGACCGAGCGTGGCCCTTCGACGTCATCCCGCGCACCATCGAGGCGGCGGAGTGGGCGCGCATCGAGAGCGGGCTGATTCAGCGGCTGAAGGCGCTGAATTGCTTCATCGACGACCTCTACCACGACCGGCGCGTCATCAAGGACGGGGTCGTGCCGGACGACATCATCGCGACGTCCGTCAATTTTCTCGAGGCGTGTGTCGGCGGCCGCCCACCGTACGGCGTCTGGGCCAACATCTGTGGCACGGATCTCGTGCGCGACCGCGACGGCACGGTCTATGTTCTCGAGGACAACCTGCGGGTGCCATCCGGCGTGTCGTACATGCTCGAGAATCGCATGGTTACGAAGCAGGTGTTCCCCGAGATGTTCGAGCATGCGTCGATCTTGCCGGTCGACGACTATGCTTCGCAGCTGCTCGACATGTTGTCGTCGCTGTCTCCCCGTAAGGTCGACTTCCCGCGCGTCGTCGTGCTGACGCCTGGCATCTACAACTCGGCCTACTTCGAGCACTCGTATCTCGCACAGCGCATGGGCGTCGATCTCGTCGAAGGTCAAGACCTCTGCGTCGCCGATGACGAGTGCGTATACATGCGGACGATCCGCGGTCTCGAGCGCGTCGATGTCATCTATCGGCGCGTCAACGACACGTTCATGGACCCCGAGGCTTTCGACACGAGCTCCGTGCTCGGCGTGCCGGGGCTCATGCGCGCTTGGCGCGCAGGCAACGTGGCGCTCGCAAACGCTCCGGGCTCCGGTGTCGCCGATGACAAGGTCGTCTACGCGTACGTGCCGAAGATCATCGAATACTACTTGGGCGAGAAAGCGATTCTGCCGAACGTGCCGACGCTGCTCTTGCGCGACGACGACGACCGCAAGCGCGTGTTATCGGATCTCAGCCAATGGGTCGTGAAGCCGGCGAACGAGTCGGGCGGCTACGGCATGCTGATCGGGCCGCGTGCGACGGCGGAGGAGAAGGCGGCGATGGCCGCGGCCGTCGAAGCCAACCCGCGCAACTACATCGCGCAGCCTGTGCTCGCGTTGTCGACGGCGCCGACGCTCGTCCAAGGCGAGATCGAGCCGCGGCATCTCGACCTGCGTCCCTTCATTCTGCAAGGCCGCGGCGTCTGGGTGACGCCTGGGGGGCTGACGCGCGTGGCACTGCGCCGCGGCTCGCTCGTCGTGAATTCCTCGCAAGGCGGCGGCAGCAAGGACACGTGGATCGTGGCGGTGAAGCCGTGAGCTTGCTGTCGCGCGTCGCCGAGCGCATCTACTGGACGGCGCGTTATCTCGAGCGCGCGGAGACGACGTCGCGGCTTGCGCGTGTCTACGGCAATCTGCTGCTCGACTTGCCGCGCGAAGCCGGCCTCTCGTGGGGTGTGCTCGTGCAGATTACGGGCGGCGGCGATGTGTACCGCGCGCTGCACCCCAGCCCGTCGGTCGACACGGCCGAGCGGTTCTTCGTCGCCGATCGCGATAACCCGAGCTCGGTGCGGTCGTCGCTCGCGTTCGCACGCGAAAGCGTGCGCACGACGCGCGACATCGTGCCGTCGGAAGCCTTTCGGTCGATCAACGAGCTCTGCCTCTGGGTCACGCAGGAGCTCGACGCCGAGACGTCTCATCGGCGCCGCTATGGCATCCACTCGCGCGTCGTCGAGCGCTGCCAGCAGATCAGTGGCATGCTGGCCGACACGATGAGTCACGACGCGGCATACCAATTCTTCCGCCTGGGCCGCGGCATCGAGCGCGCCGACATGACGACACGCATCATCGACGTCGCGGCCACGATGCTGGTCGGCCGCGAGGACCTCGCGCGCTTCGACAACTCGCTGTGGATGGCCGTGTTGCAGTCGCTGTCGGCGTATCAGATGTATCGGCAGAAAGTGAGGCGGCGCATTTGGGGGCCCGACGTCATCGCGTATCTGTTGAAGGACACGCAGTTTCCGCGGGCGATCGCATTCAGCTCGCGTGAAATCGGTGCCGCGCTCGCGATGCTGCCGCGCAGCGGCGACCCGATCAAGAAGCTCGGTGACTTGCGCCGCATGCTCGCGCTGCGCAACTTGGGCGAGCTCTCCATCGCTGATTTGCATGCCTGGATCGACGACGCGCAGCTCAAGCTCAACGAGCTGCACGCCCTCGTCGCGGCGACCTGGTTCCGACCTTCAACGACGACCGCGCCGGCCCAGACGCCGGTTGCGGCGCAATCGCAAGAGCAAACTCCATCGCAGAGTCAGTCGCAGAGCGTGACGGCAGACGTGGGAGATAAAGTGCTGACCGTTAGTTCATGACTCTGCACGTCGCCCTCAATCACCGGACTCGCTACGAGTACGACCGCTCCGTGCAAATGGGGCCGCAAGTCATCCGCCTGCGGCCTGCGCCGCACAGCCGCACGCCGGTCTTGAGCTACGCGCTGCGCATCGAGCCCGACGGCTACTTCTTGAACTGGCAGCAGGATCCATTCGGTAACTTTGTCGCGCGCGTCGTTTTTCCAGACAAAGTGCCGCGCTTCGTCGTCGAAGTGGATCTCGTCGCCGACATGGCGGTGCGCAATCCGTTCGACTTTTTCCTGGAGCCCGAGGCCGAAGAGTTTCCGTTCGCGTACGACGGTGCGTTGCGCCAAGACTTGGAGCCGTTCCTCGCCGTCGAGAAGCCGGGGCCGCTCGTCGCGAAAATTCTGAAAGAGCTGCGTGCGCAACCCAAGCAGCGCACGATCGACTTCCTCGTCGAGCTCAACCAGAGGCTGCAGAAGCACGTCGCCTACACGATCCGTATGGAGCCCGGTGTGCAGGCGCCCGAGGAGACGCTCGAGCTGCGTTCCGGCTCGTGCCGCGACACCGGTTGGCTGCTCGTCGAGCTGTTGCGCCACATGGGCCTCGCCGCGAGGTTCGTGTCGGGTTATCTGATACAGCTCGTGGCCGACGTCAAATCGCTCGACGGCCCATCCGGCACCGACCGCGACTTCACGGACCTGCACGCCTGGTGCGAAGTCTATCTGCCCGGCGCGGGTTGGGTCGGGCTCGACCCGACCTCGGGCTTGCTGGCCGGCGAGGGTCACATCCCGCTCGCGTGCACGCCGCACCCGACGAGCGCCGCGCCGATCGCGGGTGCGCTCGAGGAAGCCGAGACGACGTTCGATCACACGATGAGCGTGCAACGCGTCGTCGAGTCGCCGCGCGTGACGAAGCCCTACAGCGACGACCAGTGGAGCGCGATCGACGCATTCGGCCGGCGCATCGAGCAGCAGCTCGTGTCCGACGACGTGCGTATCACCATCGGAGGCGAGCCGACGTTCGTCGCGATGGACGACCCCGATGGCCCCGAGTGGAATACGGCCGCCACCGGTCCGACCAAGCGCCGGTTCGGAGCGGACTTGATTCAGCGGCTGCGTGCGCGCTTCGCACCGCTCGGCTTGCTGCACTACGGGCAGGGCAAGTGGTACCCCGGCGAGCAGTTGCCGCGTTGGGCGTTCAGCCTGTATTGGCGGCGCGACGGCAAGGCTCTGTGGCGCGCGGACAAGCTGATTGCGGCCGAACAGAACGACTACGGCGTGACCGCCGATCACGCGCGGGAGCTCTTGGAAGGAGTGGCGTCGCGGTTGGAGCTCGACCCCGACGCCGCCACGGCGGCGTACGAGGATCCGTGGCATTTCATCGGCCAGGAACAGAAACTTCCCGAGAATCTCGACGCGGCGACGAATCGCCTCGACGATCCGATGGCGCGCGCGCGGCTCGCGCGTGTCTTCGAGCGAGGTTTGGGCAAGCCCGTCGGCTACGTTTTGCCCGTGCAACGCTGGAACGCGGCGGCTTCCGCCACGCGCCGTTGGACCAGCGAACGGTGGACGACGCGTGCGGGCAAGCTGTTCCTAGTGCCCGGTGACTCGCCTCTCGGGTTCCGCCTCCCCCTGCAGTCGCTGATCCACTTGCCGCCGTCACAGTACCCGCACATCGTGCCCGCCGATCCGTTCGTCGAGCACGAGCCGCTGGCGGACCCGCATCCGCGGCGGCAGCCGTTCTTGCAAGGCGAGAAGAACCGGGAGCAGCGGCAGGACCGAAGGACTCAGCGGACGGCGCCCGGACGCCCCGCGCGCACGGCCATCGCCGTCGAGCCGCGCGACGGGCATCTCTGCGTATTCATGCCGCCGGTGGCCGAGCTCGAGGACTACCTCGATCTGCTGGCGGCCGTCGAGGACACGAGCGCTGAGCTCGATCTGCCGATTCACCTCGAAGGGTACGAGCCGCCGCGCGACCCGCGGTTGAACGTGATCAAAGTGACGCCGGATCCCGGCGTCATCGAGGTCAACGTGCAGCCCGCCGCGAGCTGGAACGAGATGCGCGCGATCACGGAAGGCCTGTACGAGGATGCGCATTACACGCGGCTCGTGACCGAGAAGTTCATGCTCGACGGCCGCCACACAGGCACGGGCGGCGGCAACCACGTCGTGCTCGGCGGCGCGCGCGCTGCCGACAGCCCATTCCTGCGCCGCCCTGATTTGCTGCGCAGCCTCGTCACGTATTGGCAGCATCATCCGGCGCTGTCGTATCTCTTCTCCGGAATGTTCATCGGGCCGACGAGCCAAGCGCCTCGTGTCGACGAGGCGCGCCATGATTCCGTGCACGAGCTCGAGCTCGCATTCAAGCAGGCGGACCAGGCGCAGCAGCCGGTGCCGCCGTGGCTCGTCGACCGCCTGTTCCGCAACCTGCTGATCGACGTGACGGGCAACACGCACCGCTCGGAGATCTGCATCGACAAGCTCTACTCGCCGGACGGGCCGACGGGCCGGCTCGGGCTCGTCGAGTTTCGTGCGTTCGAGATGCCACCGCATCCGCGCATGAGCCTGGTGCAACAGCTATTGCTGCTGTCGCTCGTCGCGCGCTTCTGGCGCACGCCGTACGCCCACGATCTCGTGCGCTGGGGCACGCAGCTCCACGACAAGTTCATGTTGCCGTTCCACGTCCGGCACGACTTCACCGACGTCGTCGACGACATGCGGCGTGCGGGCTACGAGCTCGATGCGAGCTGGTTCGCGCCGCACTTCGAGTTCCGCTTTCCGCTCTATGGCACCGTGACCTTCGGTTCCATCGAGATCGAGCTGCGGCAAGCCCTAGAGCCTTGGCACGTGCTCGGCGAGGAGGGTGCTGTCGGCGGCACGGTGCGTTATGTCGATTCGTCCGTAGAGCGCCTGCAGGTTACGGCACGCGGGCTCAACGAAGAACGTTACGTCGTCGGCTGCAACGGCTGGCGCGTGCCGCTCGCTCCGACCGGGCGTGCGGGAGAGCTCGTCGGCGGCGTTCGCTATCGCGCCTGGCGGCCGGCGGCAAGCCTGCATCCGACGATTCCTGTCGACGCGCCGTTGACGTTCGACCTCTACGACCGCTGGTCGGGCCGCGCCGTCGCGGGCTGCACCTATCACGTCGCGCATCCGGGCGGGCGAAACTTCGAGCGCTTCCCCGTGAACGCTTACGAGGCCGAGAGCCGCCGGCTTGCGCGTTTCTTTCCGTTCGGCCATACGACGGGGCCGTCGCCGGAGCCGCAGCCGCTCGCTCGGCCCGAGTTTCCGAACACGCTCGATCTTCGCTGGTCTCACTGAGTAGAATCGAAGCGGCCCAAGACGAGCAACGGAATCTGATGTCGGCGATCAATCCAGCGGAAAACGAGTTCGCTTGCTCCGACGTCAAGTTGCTCGAGTCCTATCAACCCTCTCCGAACGCGTACGACGAGCTCACCGGCGGCACCGGTCAAGTGCGGCCGCGATGGCAGCCGGTGCTCGAATCGTTCTCTGCCATGGGCATCGACGCGAGGCAGGCGGCGCAGGAGAAAGCGCAGCGCCTCATGGTCGAGAACGACGTGACGTTCACGGCCTTCGGCGACCGCGATACGAGCCGCCAATGGCGCCTCGATCTGTTTCCGCTGTTGCTCGACCCTCACGAGTGGAGCGCGATCGAGCGCGGCGTCGTGCAGCGCACCACATTGTTGAATCGGCTGCTAGGCGACCTCTACGGCGAGCAGCACGTGCTGAAAGAACGGCTGCTGCCGCCGGGCCTCGTCTACGGCAACACGCAGTTTCTTCGGCCGTGCAGAAGCATCGCGGTGCGCGAAGACTCGTACCTGAACTTCGTCGCATACGATCTCGCGCGCTCGGCCGACGGGCAGTGGTGGGTCGTCAGCGATCGCACGCAAGCGCCGGCCGGCGCGGGCTATGCGCTCGAGAACCGCGTCGTGTCCTCGCAGTGCTTGCCGGAGCTATTCGCTGAGCGCAACGTGCGCCGTCTCGCGAGCTTCTTCCGCGCCTTCTCGGAGCGCTTCCTGAGCTTATCCGCGCGCGACCAGCCGCAGGCCGTGTTCCTCTCCCCGGGCCCTTCGAAGCAGAACTACTTCGAGCACGCGTATCTCGCGCGTTACTTGGGTTTCAGCGTCGTCGAAGGCTCCGATCTCACCGTGCGCGACGACCGCGTCTACCTGAAGACGGTCGAGGGGCTGAAGCCCGTCGATCTCATCATGCGCCGCATCAATTCCGATCTTTGCGATCCACTCGAGCTGCGCACGGACTCGATGGTCGGCGTGCCTGGCCTGGTGCAGGCCGCGCGTGCCGGCAAAGTCACGATCGGCAACGCGCTCGGCTCGGGGCTCGTCGAGAGCGACTCATTCCTTAGTTTCCTGCCCGGTCTCTGCAAGCACTTCCTCGACGAGGAGCTTGCGATGCCGAGCCTGGCCACCTGGTGGTGCGGTCAGGAGCGCGAGCGCCGGTACGTGCTCGACCACTTGGACGAGGTCGTCGTGCGCCGCGTGAGCTCCTCGCGCAGCTTGTTCCCGCGGGGACAGGAAGGGTTGTTCGCGGCGGACATGTCTGCCAAGGACCGCGAGCGATTGCTGCACGAAATCGAGCGCAACGGCCACGAGTTCATAGGGCAAGAGCGTGTGTCGCTGTCCTTGGCGCCTACCTGGTCCGGACCAAGCTCGCTGCGCGCCGCCCCGATCTTGCTCCGCGTCTACGTCGCCGCGACGCACAAGGGCTACGAAGTCATGCCCGGCGGTTTGGCCCGCGTCGGCGACGGTATCGATCCGCACGCGTCGTGGCTCGAGCTGGGAGACGTCAGCAAGGACACGTGGGTGCTCTCGGATCAGCCCGTAGAGCAGTTCAGCTTGCTCGCGCAACGGCAGGCGAGCCAGCGCTTGCACCGCGGCGGCCGCGATTTACCGAGCCGCTCTGCTGACAATCTGTTCTGGCTCGGTCGGTACACGGAGCGTGCGGAAGGCGCCGTGCGCCTGCTGCGCAGCCTCGTCACTCGGCTGAGCGGCGAGATGGGCTCGAGCCGCACGGTCGTATCGCCGGAGCGCGTCGTCGCCGTGCTGATCGCACAGAAGCATTTGTCGGCGCGGCGCGGCAGGCGCGCCATGCAGGAAGGGCGCGAGGCCGTTCAGGAGGAGCTCTGGACGATCTTGTTCGATGCCGAGTGCAAGGACGGTCTCGTGACGGTGCTCGGTAACGTGCAGCGCAACGCCGAAGCCGTGCGCGAGCGCTTGTCGTACGACACCTTCCGCATCCTGCGCGACCTCACCGAGGTCAGCCAATCGTGGGAGCTCACGAAGGGGCACGAGACCGACGATGCGCTGCGCCTCTTGAACCGGCTGATTCAATATCTCGCGGCGTTCAACGGCATGGTCGCCGAGAACATGACGCACGGTTACGGTTGGCGGTTCCTCGACATGGGCCGCCGCCTCGAGCGCACGCGCGCGATGATCCAGATGATCCAGCAGCTCGGCGTGCGCGGTGACGCGCAAGGCGGCGGCGAGCTCGAGCTGCTGCTCGAGCTCGCGGACAGCACGATGACCTATCGCGGCCGATATCAAGCCGCGCCGCAACTTCCGGCCGTGCTCGATCTCCTGCTCTGCGACGAGACGAATCCTCGCTCCGCCGTGTATCAGATCGCGACGCTCGACGAGCACATCGATCATCTACCGAGCGGAGCGGAGGACGGCATCCTGACGGCCGACCAACGCCTCGTGACGCGCCTTCTCAACGAGCTGAAGCTCGCCGATCCCGTCGAGCTCGGCAGCGGCGTCGTCCGTTTCGACACGCGAATCGATCTCGATCGGCTACTGCGGCGTATCGAGCGCGATGTGCACGAGCTTTCCGATCATATCGCCGAGCGGTTCTTCAGCCACTCATCGCTGACGCGCGTTGGCGGAGCCGGCAGCGGGCGAAGCTGACGCGTGCTGTACGACATTCGCCATAAGACCACTTTCAACTACGAGGAGGTCGTCTCGGTATCGCACCACGTGCTGCACCTTGCGCCGCGCCTGCATCCGCACCAGACGTGCCTGGAGAGCGAGACGATCGTCGATCCCAAGCCGGCCGTCGACTCGTCCGGTCAAGACTACTTTGGCAATCCCATCCGCCACCTGACCGTCCAGAAGCCGCACAGGCAGCTCATCGTCGATGCGCATGCGCGCGTCGAGGTGCGCGCCGCCGCACAAGAGCTCGCGCTCGAGCGGAGCGCGCCGTGGGAGAACGTGCGTGAGCAGCTCGCGGCATACGAAATCCTCGAGGCTTATGAGTTCGTGTTCGAGTCGCCCTATGCGGTCGGCGACGACGCCATTCGCGACTACGCGCTGCAATCGTTCGTGCCCGGGCGGCCGATCCTCGTCGCGGCGATGGACCTTACCAGCCGCATCTTCCGCGAGTTCCAGTATCGCGGCGGCGTCTCGGATGTATCGACCCCGGTCCAGGACGTGTTCGCGATGCGGCAAGGTGTTTGCCAGGACTTCGCGCATCTGATGATCGCGTGCGTGCGCAGCGTGGGATTGGCCGCGCGGTACGTCAGCGGCTACTTGCTGACGCGCCCGCCCGAGGGCAAGGAGAAGCTCGTCGGGTCAGACGCATCGCACGCGTGGGTATCCGTGTTTGCCGGTGACTCGGGTTGGATCGACTTCGACCCGACTAACGACACGATTCCCGGTGTCGAGCACATCACCTTCGCGTGGGGCCGCGATTACGGCGACGTGAGCCCGATCAACGGCTTCATCGTCGGCGGCGGCATGCATCAAGTCAGCGTCGCCGTCGAGGTGAGTCCGCGGCCGAGCGGCTCGCGAGGCTGACGACAATGGCGTGCAGGGTCGCGAGCTGCACACACGCTCCGGACTAGTCTCACGCACAGGCCCGCCTGCCGCTGATTGTACCTAAGGCTCCCTTGGCCAGGCCGTGCCCTCTGCCCCGGACCTCTTTGTCTGCAAAGTATTCGTCGAACTCTTGCAGAGGTCTCGGTATCCTTCACACTTTCGTGCGTGGAATCCCTGGTGATCGCTCGAGGAACCCGTTTCGGTCCCTATGAGATCGTCAGCCCGCTCGCCGCTGGGGGAATGGGCGTGGTGTATCGCGCCCGCGATACCCGGCTCGGCCGCGATGTCGCCGTCAAGCTGCTGCCGGAGCAGGTCGCCGTCGATGCTGCGGTGTTGGCACGCTTCGAACAGGAAGCGCGGATCCTCGCCACGCTATCGCATCCCAACTTGCTGTCGATCCACGACGTCGGGAACGTCGACGGCAAGGCGTTCGTAATAACGGAGCTGCTAGAGGGCTCGACGCTGCGCGAGCGGCTCGGAAGCGCGGAGATCGGCGCCGCGCGCGGGATCGAGTGGGGGTTGCAAATTGCGCAGGGGCTCGCGGCGGCGCATGAACGCGGCATCGTGCATCGCGACCTGAAGCCGGAGAACGTGTTCGTTACTCGCGACGGCATCATCAAGATCCTCGACTTCGGGCTCGCGCGGCGCGTGGAACAGACGATCGTGGGCAGGCAGCGTAACCAAGCGCTCACGGATGCGGGCACGGTTCTCGGTACGGTCGGCTATCTCTCGCCCGAGCAGGCTCGCGGCTTCCCTGCCGACCATCGCTCCGACATCTTTTCGTTCGGTGTGGTCCTTTACGAGCTCGTGACGGGGCGCGGCGCGTTCGAGATGCCTACGGCGGCGGAGACGCTGACAGCCGTGCTACGCGACGAGCCGCCGCCGATCGCGGATTGCGGCCGCACAGTGCCGGCCGAGGTGGAGGAGATCGTTCGTCATTGCATCGAGAAGGAACCGGCCGACCGGTTTCGCTCCGCTCGAGACCTAGTGTTCGCGCTGCGCCTCGCGGACCGTGCCGTTGCGCGGCACGGAAACGCCAACAGCGCTGCGCGTGCTGCGCCGGATCCTGCTCCCGCCGCGAGCTCGCCGGAGCCGTCGATCGCCGTGCTGCCGTTCCGTACCGTGGGCGGCGGGTCCGAAGGCGAGTACTTCAGCGAAGGGATGACCGAAGACGTCATCGCAGCGTTATCGCGAGTGCCGGGCCTTCGTGTTGCGGCGCGCACATCGTCGTTCGCCTTCCGCGGCAAGGACGAGGACGTGCGGCGTATCGGCAACGAGCTCGGCGTCGCAGCCGTGCTCGACGGCAGCGTCCGCCAGGTCGGCCAGCGGTTGCGCGTCACGACGCAGCTCATCGATGTCGCGCGCGGCTACAACTTGTGGTCCGAGCGTTGGGATCGCGATCTCGCGGACGTATTCGCGGTGCAGGACGAGATCGCGCGTGCGATCGCGGCCACTTTTCAGGCGCGTTTACCCGGCACGGCGGCGGCGCTCTCGAACCCAAATCTTGCGGCGCCGCCCGTTGTACCGCGCACACACGACGTGGCCGCGTACGATCATCTCTTGAAGGGCCGGTATCTCTGGAACAGGCGCCGCCTTCACGAGTCGGTCACGGAGCTCGAGATTGCCGTGACGCGCGATCCGGATTTCCACGAAGCGCACACGGCACTGTCCGAGGCATGGGCGGTCTGGGGTTTTTACGGCGGGATCCCGACTTGGGAAGCCTGGGCACGCGCACGCGCAGCGGTGGAACGAGCGGAGGAGCTCGCGCCGGGCGACGCTGCCGTGCCGCTCTGCTTTGGCGTCATCGAGCACTACTACGGGTGGAGCTCGGCGCACGCGGAACGATTCTTCAACCTCGCCGTCGAACGCAATCCCGCAAATGCCGAGCCTTACTTTTGGCTGGGGTTGTGCGTCGGTGTCTCGGGCCGCCTCGACGAAGGGCTAGCATACGCACGTGAAGCCGCGCGTCTCGAGCCGCACTCCGCGAACGGTCGCGCGGCGATCGGTTGGCCGCTTCTCATGGCGCGCCGCTACGACGAAGCCGCGGCCGAGCTCGCGGCCGCAGTTGCGCTCGGCGATTCGCCGTTTGCCCTCTGGTCCTATGGCATGGTGTTGTCGACGCTCGGGCGGCACGACGACGCGGTAGCCGCGCATCGCACGGCGGTCGAGCTTACAGGTGGGCGGTACACCCACTACGTCGCTCTGCTCGCGGGTGCGCTCGCGCTCGGCGGCAAGCGGGACGAGGCGCGAACGCTGCTCGCCGAGCTCGACGCGCGCACCGCGCGCGAGTACGTACCCCCGTACGATCGCGCCGTCGTGCTGACGGCGCTTGGTGAAGACGAGGCCGCGCTCGGCGCGCTCGAACGAGCCTATGAGCAGCGCAACGCCTTTCTATGGGCGCGGATCCATTTCCCGCACTTCGAGCGGCTCGCCGGCGCGCCGCGATACCAGGCACTCGTAGCCCGACTCGCGCGACGTGCGCCGCTTCGTGTGCCTTAGAAATCCGCGATCGCGGTCACGGCAGTGGGCGCCTCGTCGAGGACCAAATGCCCTGCGTTGTCGAACAAGCGCACAGTCGCGTTCGGCAGCGCCTTCGCCCACGTCTTGTGCTGCGCTGTCGGAGTCAGCTTGTCCTCTTTGCCCCAAATCAGCAGCGTCGGCATCGTCAGCCGATGCAGGTAGCGCGGCAGCTTCTCGTCGAACGTGCGCTTGCCGCCGCCGAGCACGCGTCCGGCTGTCGCCGCTTCTTTGACGCGCTCGGCGATGAACTCGGGCGGCGGCGCGCCGGCCGGCAAGTGCTTGATGACTGTTTGCGGGTCGTGAGCGAGCAATGCGGGGAGTTGCTCGGGCGGCACTTCGAGGAAATTCACGGTTGGCTGACCGGGCGGCACGGGCAAGCCGATGGGGCATGCGAGGACGAGCTTCTCGACTCTCGCGCCGTGCTCGATAGCGAACTTCGTCGCGATATACCCGCCCATTGATTGGCCGACGAGGCGAAACTGCCGTAGCTCGAGCGCCTCGAACAGCTCGAGGTAATGGAGCACGAAGTCATGGATCTCGGTGACACCGGGATCATCGGCCGATGCGCCGAATCCCGGATGGTAAGGAATGACGACGTGAAACTTGCGCGCCCACGGCGCCGCGAAATCGAAGCCTGTGACAGTGCCCGCGCCGTGCAAGAACACGAGCGGCGACCCGCTGCCGGCCTCGAGCACTGCGGTGTCGACGCCGTTGATCTTCAATGTGCGACGAGTGAACTCGGTCATGGTCATCCTCGAAAGGGAAGCTCGGACACAGCGCGTTGGAGCTCGAACACTATGTGTTCGGATCGAGCGATGCAACGGAAAAGCCCGCCGACGTATTGTCGCGCGTGGAGCCATTGTCTGAAAATTGGCGCCGCCGTCGCGCTTTGCGGGCGGCGGAGGAGAATCGGGTTTGGCAACGCCGAGGGTCACCGAGCTTACGCACTGGACGTCCGCCGCGCGGCGGTTTCGCGCGCTCGCCGAATTGCCGTGGGCCATGTGGCTCGACAGCGCGGCGGCCGACACGGCCGAGCGGTTCGATATCCTCGTCGCCGATCCGTACGTCACGCTGCGGACGCACGGTGCCGTGACCGAGATTGCCGCGCGCAGTGAAGCGGTGCGCGAGTCGCGGCGGCCGCCGTTCGAGCTCGTGCGCGAAGAGCTCGGTGACGTTGCAGAAGGAGCTCCGGGTTTGCCGTTCGGCGGCGGCGCGGTCGGATA
>Ga0315910_10003117_pt1 | contig 14249 bp, 13 predicted proteins | sample EdamamesoilMG_FD_204470 | JGI IMG/M metagenome (GOLD analysis project Ga0315910, IMG submission 204470) | Garden soil microbial communities collected in Santa Monica, California, United States - Edamame soil | ecosystem: Environmental > Terrestrial > Soil > Garden | place: USA: California...
GGCTCGGGGGCCCCGACGATCATGAGCTCGGCGCTCGGGCGCGGCAGGTGCAGCTGCAGCGGCTCACGCTCGGCGAGGGCGACCAGACGACGCAGTGTCTCGCTGTCTTCTGCGCTCAGACGACCCTCCGCGTCGGCGAGAGCGGTGACCGAGGCGAAGCTCACGGCGACGCCAAAAGAGCCCAGCAGGCGCGCGCGATACAGCTGGTCGCGGACGATCTCTTCCAGCGCATCGCGCTCGCCCCAGCCGCGCGGTGCCGCGCCGATCCGGTCGAGCTCCGCCTCGATACCCGCGACGACGAAGCTGCCGAGCGCGCGGCGCTGGCTGGCGGCGGGCTCAGCCAAGAGGACGAGGACGCGCTCGCTCGCGCGAGCGACTCGACCGAACGCCTCCGCATCGGTCGTGATGGGTAGATGTAGGATGCGGGCCGTCAGGGGAACGGCCGTATCCGGCAGGTTCAGAGCGTCGTGGAGCGAGGCATTCGAGGCCATGTCAACCCCATGCCGGAACGATGCCAACTGGCCCAGTTTTCGTCAGTCGAGGTGCCAGCTGGCCCCTGCTACGGCCGTACCGGCAGGTCGATCGCTCAGGGAAATCGCGTCGAAAGCTCCCAGGCGGCGAGCTTCGAGGCGGTCCCCACGAGTCGCGCTGCCCCGGCTCGAGATGACACGCCGGACCTCCTCGCCCGCAGCGGGGAAGGGCGCGAGCAAGCGATGCGTCGGCGCCGCGGATGCCAGTGAGCGACACGTAGCGCGCGCCACGTGCACACGGCACATCACGATCGCTCTTGACAGCGTTGGGGACGCACCTGCAGTCATCCCGTTGACCCTGCGCAGCGGCGCGTGCGCCATGCAACGCGCTGCTGCGAGCCATTTGTTGGTAGCGGGACTGTCAAGCGAAGGCGCTCGAAAAAGCACGTGGCTCGCGTGTCACGAGCGCAAGCACTTTTTGCTGGAATTCGGGCCGCTCGGGCGAGCCACGGGAACGGCAAACGAAGGCCGAAATTGGCCCCAGGATGCCTGCGTCGTGGACCGAAGAGCACGCTCGAGTGGGGGCCTAACACAGCACCGGACAAGCGCTGGAGACAAGCCTAAATGGCGCCGGAGAGGGCCGTTGCACCGACCTCGAAAAATACGAATGCACCCGCGCTCTTGAGGTGTGTGTGCGGATGCTTGTTGACGGGCGCGATTATCGGGTTAGTTTGTATGCGAGTTCCCTCTGCGGAGTGCGAACGGTGCGCTCAATGGATCCCTGACACGATTGAACCAGGGACTCGAGTTGTCGGTGGAGTGCTAGGCCCGGATACCATTCACCGGGAAGCCGGAAACCGACGTGAGACTCCCACCTAGCGAAGCTAGGGGTTCATTGTACGATTATCACCTTCGGCTCATGCGGTAAGGAACCGCCTCGAGCGGGTTGGCGAGAGCCAGCCCGCTCTTGTGTTTTGTGCACGCCGGGTCAGCTCGGCAGGTCGCGTGATGCGAGCCGGTCGAGCCCGGCAAGCGCGCGCGGTCAGACTCGTCGAGCGGAACGTCGCTCGTCGCGTCGGACGTGCGCGGTGCGCCGTCGCTCGCTTCTTTCGACGGCGCCCGTCGGCCCTTTCAGGCCTGGCGCGGGCTCGATCGCCGCGAGCCCGCACGCTGGTGCAGGGCGCGCTCGGAGCACCCGAGGAAGGGGTGGTAGGCGGTTCGCCGGAGACGGGTTGGGCTCACAGGTCTCGGGCGCATCGCGTCGGAAACCGCGTCTGGGCGAGCGGACTCCTTCACGGCGTGCACCTTCCCGCACACGGGCGCCATCGGCCAAAAGGTCGTCGCCCTAAGTCGCGCTTTCTCAGTGGCCGTCTGTCCGATCCCGTGTGCAATATTGCTCGCATCATGACGGTGGAGTGGAAGCCTCCGCGGCCAGGTCGATGGTTGGCCGCATTATTGGGCGCGTTTTTCCTCGCGGCGTCGAACGCGAATGCGGCCGACGTCAAGGGCAAGGTCACGGGCTACGAGCACCTTCGAAACCCGGTCTGGGTGGCGGCCAAGGATCCCGAGCGTCACGGCTATTCGTTTCGTGAGCCCGTCACGACCGTGCCGGCGGCGATGCGCAAGCTGTTCCCGCAGGTGAGCAAGGAGATCTGCGTCGTGGCGCTCGCCGGCAGTCCTGCCCCGGCGGGAAAGCCGTACAACGTTCGTATCTCGGGTGGGCGCACCACGCCGGTCACGCTCGTCGTGGCGCCAGGGACCGAGCTTCGCTTCAAGAACGCCGATCCGTTCGAGCATCGGCTGTATGGCGTTGGTCTGTCCACGTTCGCCGCGTCGACCACGGCCAAGGGCGGCCTGCGACGCTGGACGCCGACGGAGGCAGGCCGCTACGAAATCCGCGACGAGCTCGCTCCGAGCGTGTCGATGTGGGTCGTGAGTGAGCCGACCGCGGTGGCGGTTGCTCTGCCCGCCAGCGATGGTCGCTTCAGCCTCGAGCTGGAGCCCGGCCAGTACAACCTGCAGGCGTATTTTGCGGGCGAGGCCGTCGGGCGCCCGCTGCCAGTGGTCGTCGAGCGACGAGACGTCGATGTCACGTCGCGGCCGCTCGTGCTGGCGACCAAGCCACCCGTCGAGGACAACAATCCCTGATGATCGCAACGCGCTTTTGGCTCGGGATTGTTGGGCTGGCGCTCGCTTTCGCCATGCTCGTGGGGCAGCTGGCCGTCAGCATGCACGATCGGCTCGGCATGCGCATGGTATCCGAGGGGCTCGCTGCCGACAGCCGAGTCGTCTCGTGGTACCTCCGAAACGCGGCTCGCGAGGACGCGTCGCAGCTGATCCGGTTTGCGGCCAACGATGCCGTCGCGCGCGCTCTGGCCAGCGCGAGTCGTGCGAACGAGCCCTCCGACATCGATGGCGCCACCCGTCGCCAGCTCAAGTCGACGCTCTCGAAGATCGCTGCCGAGATGCAGCGCGCCGACGCGTTCGACGCAGTGTTCGCCGTCGCGCAGTCCGGCGAGGTGATCGCCCATATCGGTTTCGACCAGGCCGCGGGCTCGCCCGAGTTCGAGCTCGGTGGTTATCCGGTCGTGGCCGATGCGCTGCACGGCTACGTGCGCGACGATACCCTGCAGCTCGACCGGCTGTACCGCGTCGTCGCTCGACCGGTCGAGTTTGAGGTCGGTCAGCTGCCGGCCGGTGCGATCGTGGGAGCGCGAGTGATCGACGACGGCTTCGCTGCCGCGCTCGCCGAGCGCACGGGCGCCGCCGTCGCCTTCTACGCTGGCGGCCGCCGGCAGGCTGCGGGGCTACCCCCAGGGCTTCAGCTCGACGGGCTGGATCAGATCGTCAGCGATCTGCCTTCGCTGGCGGGCGACGCCGACTACGCGGACAAGGGCCGATCGAGTGTCCACGAGCTAGCCGACGGCATGGCCGTCATCTACTCGCGGTTGCCGGGGGAGGCCTGGCAGCTCGGCGCCGGCTACGTCGTGGCGCGCCAGGGTTATGAGGTGGGCGGGCTGCGCGGCGTGTTGTCTCAGGCGGATTCCAAGGACAAGGAGGCGATCCAGACGCTGCTCTTGATCGCCGTCGCGGTGGGCTCGATCGGTATCGGTCTGTTGCTCTCCGTCTGGGAGTACAACGGTCCGCTGAACGCCTTCCGCCGCCAGGTCAAGTCTCTGTCGACGGCCGCCGGCGCGCGTTTTGCCGCCGAGAAGCTGCGCGCTCCGTTCCGCCAGCTCGGGCTCGATCTCAACCTCGCGCTGGATCGCGTGGCGCGTGCCGGTGGCGAAGGCGCGCCGATCTCGATCGGCTTCGAACAGATGTTCGGGGAGGCTGGCTCGCCACCGTCGATGAGCGCGTTTGGGGTGCCGCCCTCGGTCCCGCCGGTTTCGCCGGCGCCAGCCGAGGCTGCCGCGCCCGCCGCTGCCTTCGCGCCGGTGGGGGGCGGCGCGCCGCCGCGCCGGCCACCCCGGAACGCTCAGCAACCGGCCGTGGCCGCGATCCCAGCTCCGAGCCCCGGGGGCGCGCCCGATTCGCCCCTGTTTGCCGCGCCTACGGGCGGCACCGTGATGGGCATCGGGGACTTTCCGTCGATTCCTCCCGCCATGCCCGTCGACCCGGGTTACGGGCTCGGTCCGGGCATCGCGGCGCAGCCGATGGCGGCGCCTGCGCATGGCCACGTCAATGGCAATGGCCATGACGAGGTCGAGCCCGAGTGGACGCAGGTGTATCAGGATTTCGTCCGCATCAAGCAAGACTGTGGAGAGGCCGTCGAGGGCTTCACGTTCGAGCGTTTCACTCAGACCCTGCGGAAAAATCGCGATACCTTGATGCGTGAGCACGGGGTTCAGCAGGTCCAGTTCAGTGCGTACGTCAAGCAGGGGCGCGCCGCGCTGAAGGCCAAGCCGGTTCGTTAGAGGGCCCCGGTTCGCTAGAAGCTCGGGTGACTCGCGAGAGAGGCGCCCGGGCGCGCGCCTCGCCGTCGGGCCCGGCCGGCGGGGGAGCAGGTGTCGATTGTCATTTGTCGGCCCGGGCACTAAGACGCCGAAAGCGAGCTAGCCTCGGTTCCGCCCTGCCGGAGCGAGCCTGTCCCGCCGGCGGTCGGGGCGGATTTCGCCCGGGTCTGCGGCGGCCAGCGCTGTGTCACCGACGCTGAGCGAGCCTCGAGCGAAAGCCTACGAAAAATGAGTGAAGCACCCCTACACAAGGTCGTCATCATCGGGTCCGGTCCTGCCGGGTTGACGGCGGCCATCTACGCGGCGCGTGCGAACCTGCAGCCGCTGTGCATCGAGGGATTCAACGCTGGTGGCCTGGTCCCCGGCGGCCAGCTGATGTTCACGACCGACGTGGAAAATTTTCCGGGCTTTCCCAAAGGCATCGGCGGTCAGGAAATGATGGAGTTGTTCCGGCAGCAAGCCGAGCACCAAGGCACTCGCTTCATCACCGCAGATGTCCAGCGCGTCGACCTCTCCTCGTGGCCGTTCAAGTTGTGGGTCGGGGAGGACGAGAACGAGCTGCACCTGGCGCAGACGGTGATCGTCGCGACGGGCGCGCGCGCCAACTACCTCGGCTTGCCCAGCGAGGACGCGCTGAAGAACCGTGGCGTCAGCGCCTGCGCCGTGTGCGACGGAGCGTTGTTTCGCAACCAGGATGTGGTCGTCGTCGGTGGCGGCGACACCGCCATGGAGGAGGCGAGCTACCTCTCTGGCTTGTGCAGCCGTGTCACGCTGCTGCACCGTCGCGACGATTTTCGTGCGTCTCAGGCGATGCAACGGCGCGTCGAGAGTAACCCGAAGATCGAGGTCCTGCGCAGCCACGTCGTCGAAGAGGTGCTCGATCCCACCCTCGGCAAGGTCACCGGCGTTCGCATCAAGAACCTGAAGTCGAACGAGACCCGGCTGGTTGCGTGCGGCGCGTTGTTCGTCGCCATCGGTCACACGCCCTTGGTCGATCTTTTCAAGGGGCAGCTCGAGACGCACCCCAACGGCTATATCCGGGTAACGCCAGGCACCACGCAGACGAGCGTGGCCGGGGTCTTCGCCGCGGGCGACGTCGCGGACTGGAACTATCGGCAAGCCGTGACCGCTGCCGGCACCGGCTGCATGGCGGCGCTCGACGCCGAGCGCTGGCTCGCGGCGCGGCACTGACCACGACCCGAGGCCTTGCCAGCCGCGTCCGTCGCGAGGTGAGGCCCGTCAGGGGGCGACGGACGGCCGCGAAGCGAGCGCCGCCCTGCGCCGAGCCTGGCGTCAGGGGGCCGGATCGGCGCCGCGCATCCGCCGCAGCACCTCTTGCAGGTCTTTCCAGACGTCCCGTTTGGCGGCCGGTGTGCGCAGCAGATACGCAGGGTGGAACGTCGGCATGACGGGGATCTGGCCGCGGTATGACTTCCACTGCCCGCGCATGCGGGTGATGCCTTCCGAAGTGCCCAGCAGGCCTTGCACGGCCGTCGCGCCGAGCGCCACGATCACCTTGGGCTCGATCAGCGAGAGCTGCTCGGCGAGAAAGGGCATACAGGCGCTCATCTCGTCCGGCTCGGGTTTGCGGTTCTTGGGCGGACGGCACTTGACGATGTTGCAGACGTAGACATCGTCCCGCCCGAGCTCCATCGCCGCGATCATGCGATCGAGCAGCTGCCCCGCAGGACCGACGAAGGGGAACCCTTGCCGATCCTCCTCCTCACCGGGGCCCTCGCCGACGAACACCAGCCCCGATGTGCCGGTGCCCCGCGCGAACACGGTTTGACTGCGGCCTTGGTGCAAGCCGCAGCGCGTGCACGCACGTGTCTCCTCGGCGAGGACCAGCAGGCGTGCCCGGACCGCGTCGGAGTTGGCAGCGCTCGGCGCGGGGGAGAAAGCGGCGTGCTCGCGCGCCACCGCGGCCGTGGCGCGCTCTGCCGGCGTACCTGCGGGCTCGGAAGCGCCGGATCGGGCCGAGGCCTCGGCGGGGCTGGGGACGCGCGCCGCGCCCGGCCCACGCGCGGCCGCGCGGCCCTGTTCGGGCGATTCATGACTCGGTGCCCGCTCGCTGCCAGCGGCGCGGCTGGAGGCGGCGAGGGGCGGCGCGGCTGGGGCTCCCCACGCACCCGATGCCTCCACCTCTTCGGCGTGCGCTCGGATGGCGCGCGCCAGCGCTGCCAGCTCTTGCCGCGGGTCGGCCAGGGCCGCTCCCGGCGCTGTCAGGGCCGTTGCTTTAGCGGTCTCCGGAGATTCCAACGGTCCCTAGCCTGGGGGAGGTGCGCAGACGCCGCAAGCCCAAAGGACCCGGGCCGGCCGCCACAATTGCGCGCTCAATCTGATCGGACCGTGCAGCGGTCGGCGGGCGATAGCTCGGCCGCCGCGCGGACGTTCTCGTCCGCGATGTCGAGGTGCTGGCGCGCGCGAGTCGGAGCGCCGCGGTCGCGTTCCAGCTCGGCGAACTCGAGGTGGCTGCGCGCCAAGGCGAGCTCTCGCGGGGCGCAGCGCATCGCGCCCTGCGCTTCGACCTCGCGCAGCCTGCGCGCGGTGTCGCCGAGTCGTCCACCGAGCTCGGCGCCCGATGCGCAGGCGAATGCCAGCACCAGCGCCACCCACACAACCGCGCCCTCCGTTTGCCGACCCGCCTTCACGGCTCCGACACCGCTGGAGGAACGGGCTCCACGCGCTGCGCGAGTTGCACCGCGCGATTCGCGTAGGTGTGGGACGTGTCAGCGAGGCGCTCTGCGCTACCGTATTCGGAGCGCGAGGCCTGCTCGCGCGCTTTGCGCAGGTGCTCGAGCGCATAGTAATACTCGTAGGGGGCTCGGGCTGCCGCACCGAGCTGCTCGGCTCTCGCCAGAGCGTCCGACGCCTGGACGATACGCAGCGAATATGAAACTCCGCCGCAGCCGGTCGTGCCCAACATCACGAGCACAGCCCACAGCGCCCAGCAACGGCCGCGACCTTCGAGCCAGGGCGCGTCGATCATCGGGCTCAAACCACCGCTTGGCCCGGCGACGTTTTACCAGCCGGAGGCACGTCGAGCGCCCGCGGCACCGCACCCCTGATGGCAGCCGCCATCACCACCATGCTGCTCACCACTGCATCCCGACCGCGGCCATCACGGTCTGCGGCATCGCCGTCCGAGGGCTAGCAGTCCGGCGGGTCACGACGATGCGCGTTTACAGTCCGAGGTTACAGCCGGCGATAGACGCCGACGACGACGCCGAGCAGCATCGTCGGACGAAAATCGGTGGCTCGCACCAGGATGGGCGCCATGTGGTCGTTCGCCGGCTGGAAGCGCACGTAGTCTCTCTCCGGGTGGTAGTACTTGACCGTCGCTTCATCGCCGATCAGCGCCACCACGATCTCTCCGGGCTCCGCGGACGCTTGCTTGCGCACGAAGATGTAGTCGCCATTCAGAATGCCGGCGTTGACCATCGAGTCGCCCTGGACGCGCAGGCCGAACACGTCGCGCCCGCCTCGCACGAGCATTCGATCGATGCGCACCGTGTCGACGACATTCTCGTCGGCGAGCAGCGGAAGGCCAGCTGCGACGCGCCCGAGGATCTGTACGTCCAGCATGTTCTCGTCGCCGCTGGCGATACCGCCCGGCACGCCGCCTTGTACACCATTGGCTTGCACACCATTGGCGCTCGCGGGCGCTTCGCTGTCGCGGCTCACCAGGCGCAGCGCACGACTCTTCATGTCTTCGCGGCTCAGGTAGCCCTTACGCTCGAGCGCGCGAAGGTGGTCATTGACCCCGTTGGTGGAGCGAATCCCCATCGACTCGCCAATCTCGCGAAGCGTGGGCGGGTAGCCGCGCTCTTCGATGGACTGACGAATGAAATCGAGAGTTTGCGCTTGGCGCTTGGTGAGACCCTGCATGGAACCCGCATCTTACTGAACGGGTGTTAGGAAGTCAAATCGTCAGCACGAGGGCCGCCGCGGCTACATCGTGGCCGCCTCGCGGCGCACGCCATTGTGGGCTCTAGCTATTGATTGTATTGAATAAAATGGCTTCTCTGGACGGCGCTCGCCAGGCGCGCCGCGAGGCGTTTTGCCGGACCTACACCGGATCTCTCGCCAGATGTTTTCGCGGTGGTGCACCCCAGTCCGCTGCCTGTGGAGGTATCCCGACCTCCCGCCGAGCCCGCTCAGCTGAAACGCCCAGAGACGCCGAGCAGGGTCAGCTTGTCGTTCGTACTTCGCAGGCGTTCGACCAGCATGTGCACGGTGCTCCAGAGCACCTCATAGGCGAGGTCCTTGTCCTGAAAGAGCAGGTCATCCAGATCTTCCTTCGCTATCGCGAGCACGCGGCAGCCCTCATGGCAAAGCGCGTCGGCCGAGCGCGGCGCTTCGTCGAGCAAGGCCATCTCTCCGAACACCTGCCCGGGACCGAGCACCGCCAGCGCTTCCTCACCCATGCCCGGGATCTGCCGAGAGATGCGGACCTTGCCCTCGAGGATCAGGTACAGTTTGTCGCCGACGTCACCGTGCTGGAAGATGTTCGCGTCTCGCACGTAGGTCTCCTCGGTGGCGATCGAGGAGACGCGCTCGAGCGCGCGCGGCTTGAGGCTCGAGAAGAGCTCGACTCGGCGCAGCTGTTCGATTCGCTCGGCGTGCATCGGTTTGACCGTGCGAGCATGATATCGCCTTGGCCACGCCGCTTGCAACGGTGCGACCTTTGCCCCACCCGGGCTCGGATTCGCAGGTTTGTCCACCCTCGGCGCGCGGCCCGTCACCCCGGCAGCAGCACCCGGCCGCGGCTCGGGGGCGTCAGCGCCGCACGAACGTCACGACGATCGGGATCGTCGTGGTGACCGGCGTCCCCTCGCGGTTCAGCGCGGGGACGAACGTCTTGCTCAGCGCGCAACGCTGGGCGGCTCGTCCAAAACCGAAGCTCGTATCACCGATGACCTTGACGTCGAGCGCGCGTCCGTCGGCGGCCACGGTGACCGCGACGCGCACCTGCTGGTAGTTGATCTGCTCGAGCTCGGCCTCGGCGGGGAACGGGCAGTCCCAGTTCTTGTCCACGGTACCCGCGGCCCGCGAACGATCGACAGCGCTGGCGGGCGCCGTGCCCGTTCCGCCGACGACGCCATCGCCCCGGGCCGCAGTGCTGCGCACGGCCTGCGTCGCCGTGCCCTTCGATGCCGTCACGCCGCCAGCGTAGTAGTCGGCGTTGCCTTGCACGAAGGTGTTGCCCGTCAAGTCGAGCGGTTCGTCGGGATCGGGCTCGGCCGCGAGCACTCGCCCGGCCTGGGCGGCTGCAGGCGCCGGGGGGGGCTCGGCTGCCTTGGGCGCGGGCGGCGCTTTGGGGGGCGGGGCTGCTGGAGGGGGCTCGGGTTCTGGCTCCGGTTGCGGCTCGGGCTCGGGCTCGGGTTCTGGCTCGGGCTCCGGCTCCGGCTCCGGCTCGAGCTCGACCTGCAGATCTTGGCGCTGGCTCTCCTCGAGCGCGCCGTGGACGCGCCGTGCGAACTCGCCGATCTCGTCCAGCCCGAACAGCGCCCGGGCCCCGACGGCCACGTGCAGACCCAGGGCGAGCGCGGCCGCCAGCAAAAGACGCGTGCCGGCAGAGGCCTCCATGGCCCGAACATGAGCGAACGGAGCTCGCTCATGCCGCATCTGCACTCCGATCTGAAGACTCCCGTCCACGAGCGCTACAGAGAGGTGGTGGCGCGACCTGTCGGCATGAGTTGCATCATCACGAACGGGTGAGCGGCTTCAGGGCGTGGGCGTGGGCGCGGGTGCTGGCGCGGGAGGCGCGGCGGGCACCGGCGCGTCTTCACGGGTCGCGGGTGTGACAGCGAAGGCGATCTTCGAGACGCCTTCCTGCTTGAGCAGATCCAGCACGCGGATCACGCGCCCATGCTCGACCTTCTTGTCGGCGCGGATCACGGCGCGGATGTCCTTGTTCTTGGCCTTGGCTTGGCGGGCGAGCTCGGGGATGGCGTCGTCGTTGGCCACGGCGAGCGAGTCGACGCGGGTCTTGCCGTCGACCGTCAGCTCCACGCTGAACACGTTCTGCACCTCCTCGCCGCTGGCGGCCTTGGGCAGATCCATCGGCATGCCTTGCGACACGATGATCTTGGCCGTCACCATGAACACGATCAGGAGCACCAAGGTGACGTCGACCAACGGGGTGACGTTGATGCCGCTGATCAGCCCGCCTTCGTCCTCTGAGTCACTGCCAGCCATGCATCCTCAGCGCGCGTTGTCGGAGTGGAGGGTGGGTGAAAAAGCGCCGCATGAGCAGCCCATGTGCGAGCGGGTGCTCATTCGGCCTCGTGCGGCTCACGCGTGCCAAAATGGCTGTCCTTGGCGACCAGGTGCGCGAGCAGCACGCTGCCGAGCGCGTCGGTGTTCGCCAGGATCGATTTGAGGCGGCGCTGAAAGATGTTGTACATGGCGACCGCCGGGATGGCGACGAACAGACCCACCGCGGTGGCCACCAGTGCCTCGGCGATGGCGGCCATCACTTCCTGCGGCGCCATGCCCTGAGCGGCCTCGCTGGCGGCGAGCGCCGCATCTTGCTTGCCCAGGACCTCGAAGGCTTGCACCACGCCGATGACGGTGCCGAACAGACCGACGAACGGCGCGTTGTTACCCAGCGTGCCGAGATAGGCGAGCCGGCGCTCCAGCTTGACCCGCTGCAGCGCGCGCGCGCCCGCCATGGCTTCGCTGGCCGACTTCGCGCCGCGATCTGCCTCGTCAAGCCCGCTCATCACGACGGCGGCCTCGGCGCTGGGTGATGCGTCGAGCAGCTTGCGCGCCCCTTCCATGTCGCGCTTTCGGAGCCGCTCGCGCAGCTCGCTCGCGAGCTTGGCGGTGTCGTCTTTCAACGAGTGATAGAACCAGGCTCGCTCGAGCATGATCGCGACGGAGACCACGCTCAATCCGAGCAGCAGCCACATGACCCACTCGGCGCCGAAGTTGGTCATCAATCGCTGCAGCCACTCAACTAGGTTCATTTCTCCGAAATCTCCTGGCGCTAGTGCTTAGCTCTCTACGGATCAAAATGGCACCCCCATTTGAGGACGCCCGAGCACCCTACACGGCACCACTGCACGGGAACGGAGACAGGTCGCCGGGTCGGTCAGAGCTCGTGCGGCATCAGATCGCGCGGCGAGCGAAAGTGCTGCAGCGGTGAATAATGCCGGAGGCTCGACACACTGCGCATGTAGATGTCAGCGTACGTCGCCACCTGGACGCCGAAGTTGCTGCGATCTCCCGCTTCCTTCAGCAAGGAGCCCCAATACGGGTGAAACGCGGCGTCGACCTTTTCCGCCACGCTCTGGTGCTCGAGCTCGATCGCACGCAGCTCGCCGCGGATGTTGGTCACGGCGCGCTTGATGCGGGCCCGTTCGAGCGAGCTGGTGGCATCCGCGGGCGCCTTGGGGAAGCTACGAAAGCGCTGCTGGTAGAAGCGCAGCTCGTCCTCCAGCCGCTCTCGCGAGGCCTCGAGCTCTCGCAGCCGCGAGAAACGGCCGGCGCAGCCCGCGTGGGCGGAGACCTCGGCGCCGAGCTCAGGGATGATCATCGCCGTGCGCCAGGTCGACTCTTTCTTGGAGCGGAGGATGTCGCCGTAGATGTGGTCGCCGACGTACAGCACGCTGGAGCCACGGATGCCCAGCAGCCTTTCAAACTCGGCGAGGTTGCCGCCCTCGTAGATGCGCCCTCGGTCGATCTTTCCGCCGACGTCTTTCAGGGTGTCTCTTTCGCGCTCCATCAGTGGTCGCCCCTCGCGAAACCAGTTTGGCTTCTGGGCGGCGACGATCACGGCGTCGAAGTAGTGCCGCCATGTCGGGTACTCCTTGCGGCGCGACCCGAACAGGTAGGTCATCAGGGTGTCGGTGTACGACCAGGGCGAGTTGGTGAGCAGGAATATCTTCTTTCCTGCCGAGCGGATCTTGTGCAGCGTCGCCTCGAGCTCGTCGTCGCGCTGGACGTACTGGGCCAGATCCCCGGTCACGGTGGCGTAAAAATCACCGTCCCTGTGCGCCTCGTCGATCGCCTTGCGGACGTCGTCGAACACCTGGCCGTAGTCCACGCGACCGCCGTGTTTGTCGAGCGCGTCGATGATGGCGCAGTAACTCGTGACCTCGCAGAGTGAAAACAGGGTGTCGATCCAGTGATATCGCGGCGTGTTGGGCCGGATCTGTTTCTCGACATACAGCTCGTGAATCTGACCGGGCTTGAGGCGGGCGAGGCCGTGGTAGCCTTTGTAGACCACCTTGAAGCGGTTCATCTTGAGCACGTTGCCGTAGCGCTTGTCGACGTGCAGACCGCGGATTGGAAAGCGGGTGTCGTAGCGGATGTGCCGCAAGAAGCGCGGGTAGCCCCGATCGATCATGCGCTCGACCGTGAGGCGCACGCTCAAGTCGTCGAGCGCCTGCTGGTGGTAGATCGCGAGCGTGTAGTCCATGTCGAAGCCGAGCCAGTCGATCTTCGACAGGTTCAGGTCGCGGTTGACATAGACGCGGTCTCTCGGCTCGATCGCGACGCCGACGGGGCTGATGCGCTCGGGCACGGCGACGTTGGCGAGCGGCAGCAGCAGTTGCTCGGGCGAGCGCGCCGGGCGCAAACCCATCACCTCGCGGGGTGCGAGCGCGCTCGCCGTGGCTGCTTCGTTCCGTGACGCCTCTGCCGGCGCGGCCTCGCCCGGCGGAGTGCGGTCGCTGGCTCGGTCCGACGCCGTCGAGCTGGGCGAAACGGCTGCGGGAACAACGGCTTCCGATGCGATCGATCGCGCCGTGGACGCCGGCGAGCCCGAGCTGATCAAAGCGTGCGCCTCCCCCATTCTGGGGGCCAGGGGGTCGTTCACGTGCCCTAGCGTAGCATGCCGCCGGCGCCTTGCCGGCGGCTCGCATCGGACCTAACCTAAAAGAACTTCCGAGACCGTGGCGAAGACCCCGAGCATAGCGGTGCTGGTCACCGGTGAGCCCGTGCCCCAGGCTCGGGCACGCCGCGGCGATTTTGCCGACCTCATCCGGCAAGCGGCGCCCACATTCGGAACGCTGCGCTGGGAGCCGCACGACGTGCGAAGCCTTCCGGCGCTGCCCGACCTGACGGGAGCGTTCGCGGTGATCGTCACGGGGTCGGCGCTCAGCGTTACCGAAGCCCTTCCATGGAAAGAGGAGGTTTCGGCGTGTTTGCGGCGGCTCGTCCATGCCGAGGTTCCGCTGCTCGGCATCTGTTTCGGTCATCAGCTGCTCGGGCACGCCCTCGGGGGCCGCGTCAGCGCCAACCCCAACGGGCGTGAGATGGGCACCGTGGCGCTGGAGCGAGTCGAGGACGACGCGGTGTGCGGCGCCCGCGGCTCCGTCCACGTGAACACCACACACGTGGACTCTGTCGTCGTGCTGCCGCCGGGCGCCCGCGTGCTCGGCCGCACGCGTCAGGAACCGCACGCCGCAGTTCGGTTCGGGCCCAGCGCGTGGGGCGTTCAGTATCACCCCGAGCTCGATGCCGAGGTGATGCGGTGCTATTTCGAGGCCAGGCGATCCGTGCTGAGCGCCGAGGGCCTGGACGTCGAGGCGGCGGAGCGAGCCGTGAGCGACGCTCCCGAGGGCGCCCGCGTCATCGAGCGGTTCCTGGCGCTCGCCGACGCGCGCTGGGCGCAGAGCGCCGCCAGCACCCAGAAGCGCGACCGACCCGCGCGCTGAGGCGCCGCCCGCGCCGAGGCCGCCACCGGCCCCGAATTTGTTGGCCTCCAGCGCGGCGAGCCCCGCCGGGCTGAGCTCAAACGGGCCCGGATAAGCCTTTACAAACGCGGGCGGTGGCCGCATCTTGCGCCGGCTCTCGCGCGGCGTACGATCAC
>Ga0315910_10003118_pt1 | contig 14248 bp, 6 predicted proteins | sample EdamamesoilMG_FD_204470 | JGI IMG/M metagenome (GOLD analysis project Ga0315910, IMG submission 204470) | Garden soil microbial communities collected in Santa Monica, California, United States - Edamame soil | ecosystem: Environmental > Terrestrial > Soil > Garden | place: USA: California...
GTTGATTTCCTCGCGCGAGAGATTGCGCTCGTCGTAGAGGTCGATGGCGATGCCTATCATGCTACCCGCGCCCGGTCAGATGTCGCTCGTGAGCGGAAGCTGGTGCGCGCTGGTTACACAGTGCTAAGGCTCCGGGCTTCTTCAGTTGAGCGGGATTTGCAACGCGCGGTTGGGCTCGTGCACGAGGCTGTGGCGAGGCTAAGTTAGGGGCGCTTTGAGCGGCCGTCATATAAGCTGCAAGGACTCGCGTGTTGCTTACGTCCCGTCAACTGGGTGTCCAGCGTCCACCCGCACCGTGATACGTCTCCGCTTCAAGACGAAAACGTTGCGCGCACGACGAGCACAGAAAGTGCTCCGCCAGCACATCGGGCCAGGACCCGGTTTCGTTCAGCGAGGCGACCGTGATCGGCGGCATCACATTCGCGAGATGCGCTGATTGCTGCACGATCGTTTGGTCTTTCAGATTGGCCTTCACAACCCGCAGGATCATCTCAAGGTCCCTCGGGGTTTGGATCACAATCGTCTGCATCAACTCTTTACACTTATCGCATGGCATAGCGAAGCCCTCTTACGGAACCAACCAACCAGCATTGACGCTCGGCATAAAGACCTGGCTACCACCGCCCACCAAACCATCCTGCGCAGCGGCTACGCCCTCGTAGATTGTGGTTCCAGTTGGGATGTTGCATCAGTGTGATGTCTCTCGAATCTTCTTAGCGCTGGTCCTTGCGTCTTCCAGCAGAGCTTCAGGATCAGTTCCCTTCATCTGCACCTTGTGACCGACGTTGTCTTTTCCAGTGATTTCGTAGACGTTCGCCGAGACCTCTTCGATCTCAAAGGTCCATCCCGGAACATCTTGAAATGATTGCTTCATGGTACTGCCCGTAGAAATCCCTGCTCGATAAGTTCTCCTAGAGTCATCGACGTTCGGAGTTGAATCCCCAACCCTAGCTGGCCGAATGCCGGTGCAACAGTCCCGGATTCAACGCTGAACGGCTTCAAGACCTCGAACGCCTGCAATGGCCCCGATGTCCCCGGCGGCAACGCACGAGCTGCAAGCGGCGTCCCAGCTGGAGAGAAGAACCGCGAGATTGCACTGCCACCAACACGATCGATTACCTGCCCCTGCCGAAGCATCGTTTGACTCGTTGCTCCAAGTAATCCGTTGCCGGCCGGAAAGTAGGGGACTAACGCCCGTTCCGCCGCCCCCGCCGCATTGGCCGCAGCCACCCTCCCCGCGACCGCTCGCCAAGCCGTGGTGGCCAGCGCACGCACCCCCTGAGCCATGTTCACTACGTTGAGCGCCATCGTCCCATACGCGCCAATGGCGTTCCACGTCGGGCTCGTATCTTCGATCTGATCGAACGCCGGCAGCAATCCATGTAGGCTCGAATACTGCCCTGCACCGTAATACGCATCCTCAAGTCGTTGCTGGCGTGCGGCGTCACCGTCTGCGTTCGAGGGCACGCTCTGGAAGATGAGGTTGGGCTCTGGCCCACCAAAATCCCAGTAGCCGGGCAGAGCCGTATATCCGTCATAGCGACCGCCGTGAACGATCACTTCTTCCTCGACTCCTTCACCTGCAAACCCCGTTGGGTCGTACCAGTTGACGGGATCGTTGTTGGCGTAGGCAAACGGATTGAACGCTTGGCTCCCTGCGCCACTCACGCGCAACGCATCGGGTGTGGTGAATGTGCCGAACTTTGGATCGTACATCCGGACACCAGCCTCGAGTAGGCCGAGGGCTGGGTCTGCTTTATGGCCCGTATAGCCCTCTTCCGTCGTACCAGCCCATGAAGGCTCGGAGAGTGGAGCGCCAAACACATCGAAGTCCCGGACTTCACTTTGCTCGCCCGCTTCATCGGTTGTGTACAAGACCGATTCCAAGTGATCGCGGTGCAAGTACCTGTAGTCGAACTCTTCCGTCTCCGAGTCGAACTGCACCTGCAGGACTTCTCGGCCTTCCATGAAGACTCTGAAGGTGTGCAGCCCGTATGCCTCGACACCTGGTTCGCCTTGACGTTGGTAGAGATCGCCAGGGGTCAGAACTTCTACACCGCCCATTTCTGTGCGTTTGGCCACTCGTCGCCCCGCTGCGTCGTACTCGTAGGTCAATGTCTCTTCAGGCGCTGCTGGGTCACCTACGTCCACCTGAACGGGCAGGTTGAAGCGGGAGAACTCGCGCGTGGTTTGCGTGGTCCCAGGAATGTCGGGGCCCAAGCGTAGGTACTGGTTGCCCCGTTCGTCGTAGTCAAACTCATTGTTGCCTACGGAGGTCACAGCGTGCGGTTGAGCGGCATCATAGATGTATCCGCCATACTTGCTTCGAGAGAGCAAACGTCCGGCAGAACTGAACTCAAACTGCTCATCAACTCCATCGTCGGTCACCGTTTCCAATCGAAGGGCGCGATCGTACGTGAAGCTGCGCACGTGGGTGTCGCCGCTGTGCGTAAAGCTGCGGTCCCGCATCTGCCCATTGTCGAAGTACTGATACGTCAGCGCGCTCAGCTGATCTCCAGCCTCGTCCTCGGTGCGGATGCTCGCCAGGCGGCGAGAAGTAGGGTCGTAGTTGCGCTCCTCGACCACGCCGTTACCCAAGCCAGCCACCACGCTATGGGTCACGTAGTCGACGTCTTGCACCTTCCAATAGTCCGTTGCTTGGTCGTCGGATTGGACTCCGATCTGACGTCCCGAATGGCCGTCATACGTCGGACGCACCGCAAACTTGAAGTCGTCACCGCTCACCGAGATACTTGGGTACACTACACGGCGCGAACGACCGAGAGAATCGTATTCTGTCTCCGTCGTGAAGGTCTCCTCACCCACCGTGTATCTGACGAGGTTCTGAAGCGCTCGCGGGTCATCCTCGTATTCAAACTCGGTCTTGACCCCGGTCGGCCCAATCATTTCGCTCAATGTGCCGGGAACATCCTGATCGTACTTCCATTCGCTCGTTTGATCACCCTCCGCCCGATGATCGATGCGTGTTCTCAGCCGGTTGATGTTGTCATATGAAAATTCGCTTTCAACACCATCGGCCGAAATTTCACTGACCACGTTCCCGTAGACATCGTAGGCAAACGAAGCGCGCCCTCGGTTCGCGTCCTCCGTCCACTCCAGCTGTTGCTCGTCGGTGTAGTGATGCAGCGTCTCATTCAGCTCCGGGTCAATCAGGCGTTCTGGTAGGTCCCAGGCCCCGTAGATCACCTTCGAAATGAGTCCAGTATCATGGCTCGCTAGGTCGACTCCCTCAGCAGTGAGTACGTTTCTGCCCTTCTCGTCGGTCACCAGCACGCGCTCCACACCCTCTTGGTCGGTCACGTGTACGAGTTCCAACCCGTTATCTATGACCCACTCCGGGTAGGCGTCCTGATATTGGGTGCGAGAAGCATAGCGATACCGCAAATCCCCCTGTGGAGAACGGACACGGGTGGGGCGTCCGCGGTCATCGTAGGAAATGCGCGTCCAATCAGGCGCTTCGCTCGCCAAGTGTGCCTGGGAGGAGCGCGTCATCCGGCCCGCCCAATCGTAGGTTTTCTCGGTCACGAGATCTGGGGAACCGCCGCTGACTCCCAACCCCGGATCTTGCGTCCGCACCAAATTTCCACGGGAGTCAAACTCCTGGATACGCTCGCCCGAGTAGTCTGAGGTTATAGTGAGACGAACGCGGGACTGAATGTCCTGTCCGTCAACCTCTGTAGGATTAACTGGAGAGTAGACGATCTCCGACTCAGTGGTTTTGGTCCCGTCATTGTCCAATTGTTGCAGAACAAGACGACCAAACCCGTCGTACTCTTGAATTAGACCATAGCCGTTTTCATTCCATTTTTCCGTCTGCAGGCCAAGCGCATCGTCGTACCCAAAGGTCTGAGAATGGCCCTCAGCGTTTTGAACGACACCCAAGAAGATGCCAGCCTCGCCGTAGTCAAACTGCGTCAATCGTTCGCCGTTCTCCGTCATTGTTGCAACATTGCCGAATGAATCGGGCGTATAGACAGTCACCAACTGACGCGTTGTGTTGTGCTGCTTCGTCATCTGCGTCACGAAGCCAGTCTCATCATCGTGTTCGTAGCGGATTGATTCTGACGCTCCGTTGACAGTCTCGGTCACACGTTCGAATTTATCGAGGATCCAACGAGTGCGATCTGCATCACGGACGCTCGTCACGTGGTACTCAGAGACGATCGGCCAGGAACTCCCCCCATAGACAACGCGCGAATAGCCGTTTGGCAGACCGTGGGCGTCGACATCAAAGTGTTCTTCGATGGTCTTCGTGGGTTCTTCGGAGCCTTCTGCCTCATCTTGAGTTCTCACGTCGCGCTCATACATGTAGGCCGCAGCCGGAAACCCTTGAAATCCATAGCTCCGATACTCAATGAGTGTTCGAGCGCGCAATTCGTCGTTCAAATCCGGAGCGTCGACAAGTTGAGTTTCGCGCGTGGTCGGTGCGTAGAGAAACGGATACGTCTGGGCGTCGTGCCAGGGGGAACTCTCCAATGCTGACGCATACTCCTCACGAGTGGTCGCAACGCTCCTCGGAAGATTATTGCTTCCTACTTCATCGCTTCTTCACGGATGGTTCGCTCAGCAAAGAAATAACCCTGCAAAAAATCAGCCGTTGCCGGATGGGCGTAGCGATAGGATGTGCTACCAAAGTGCTCCCCGTCGAGGGTACCTCGGCTCACACGCTCGATCATTGGTCCCAGGCGCGTCAGACAACGAGGTTGATTGCTTGTCTCAGTCTCGTCTCTTCCACAGTTGCCGGACATATCAACCACATCACGAGCCAGCGCTCGGTCGATTTTGAGGTGGTTTCCGAGACCATCTGTAACAGTCGCTAGCCGCCGACCATTTCCGTTGTTGACGCCTCGCCAGATCTCGAGCCTATCGTAAATGTGTTGGGGCTCCTCCTCAGCTTCCTCAGATCTAGGAAGCCGAGTCATCAACATATCGAGATTACCATCGCCATCAAAATCTGACCAAGTTGAATTGGACTTAATGCGTGTGGCATAATCAAATTCTACAGAAAAATACCTGGATGCTCCGAAGTTGAGCAAGCTTGTTTGGGCGAAGCGCAGGACGTCCTCGGTTTGTCCAACCACATGAAAGCGTGCCTGCAGTTCGGAGGACGCCACCACAAGGTCTTGGCGTCCATCCAAATCGTAGTCCAGTACAGCCGAATTTCGGAAAGAGTGTGGCGTAGAAAAGAGAAGACATTCCCCCTCCTCGGTTGTCTCGGGACAGTCTTTCTCATCAGGCTCTTCGCCATCAATAGTCGCAAGAATGGCCTCCATGCGCTTGAAGGTGCCTCCTTGGTTGAGCCAGATATCGGAGGGTTTTGGGTGGTAACCAAAGCCCACCGTCGCCGAATCGAAGCTGTTCCTCACAGCAACCAATCCCCTCCCGTCGATAAGCGTGATCGGTCCAATCTTGACACTACCGGAATCGGAATCCACAGGACCAACAAATAGGCTAGGCTGCACCCATACGTCCAACAGTCCGTCGCCATTCACGTCGAGTACACGCACGGTATCTCGATTTCCAGAACCGCCATCTGGAAGGGGGTCCCATTCGTACTGGAGGCCCGTCGGACTCCAGGTGGCGGCGTGGGTCACAACTACATGGTACGTTCCGTCGGGTGCTGTGAACAAACCTGACGTGACTTCATCGCCGTCTGAGTCGGGCGAGAAACCCAGCGCAAAGAACTGCTCGTCATCCTCACTGAAGCGCAATAGGTTCGCCACTCCGTCCCCGTCGACGTCGATAAAAAACGGCGTGCTCGCCGACCGCTCGCCGTACGCGGGAACGCGACTTAAGTTGACCTGCATGATTTCGTTGTCGTAAGCGCCAAAGTCGCTGAAATAGACAAAGTCATCCCGCTCTTGAACGAAGTCGGGTCTTCCGTTGCCGTCAATGTCGCCAACGTGGACAGTTCCGAGTGCCGGTTTGTTAGTGACATGCTCGGTGAGCACACCGTCCGCACTCAGCTGAAAGTACGCCAAGTACTGCTGACCACGCTCATTGGGACAACCGTCAACGATCTCCTCCCGCCCGTCGCCATCCAAGTCGGCAATGGAAGCTGGGCTCAAGCATCTAAAGTCCAGCGCCACATCAGTGGTCACTGCAACAGGGTCAGCAAAACTGAATTCGTTCGGTTTCGACAGTTGCCCCCGCAGGAATAGGTAATCTACTTTTACTTCTTCTCCCCACATTTGGACGTAGTACGACAACAGATCTTTGAGGCCATCGCCGTCAGCATCCAGCGGCAGGGCACGAGCAAACTTTTGGCTGTCCGGGTTCTGGAACTCACCGTCAATGGGTCGGCTAACCTCCCGTTCGAGCGCAGATCGGGAACTGCCAAATCGACTCACCAAGTTCGTCTCGGGAATGAGCGAAGGATCGTCATAAGTGAACTTCGTCGGCGGGAGGCAGTGGATCTCACCATGAGTGTTGGCACACTCCCGAATTGCTTCGACCCGGGTCAAGCCATCAGAATTGTTGCCGGGGGTGGTACCGTAGCCCACTTGATACGAGCGAACGTTCTTGCGCAGGCTCTGACCATCGAAGGTGTCGACGGAAATGCTCTCTAACAGTCGGTTGTCGAGATCCTCCGCATGGTGTTCATATCCGGGCGTTCGCCCGAGAGGGTCAGTCTTGTCTACATAGTGAAAGTTCACCCTTCGTCCGAAATCAGAGGATTTGTGGCGAGAGTAGAGGATGTAGTCAGGGTACACCGCGACGTTTTCATCTATGGGTGTCGCGAGGTTGTACCCGTCGCCCTGCTCAACCTCCCAGCCGCGCTTCACCTCCAGGTAGTGATACTGCACCAGGTTCTCGAAGCGATCTTTGGACTCAGCGATGTACCACGTGGACACATCGACATCCGCCCCCGGAAATCCTCCTTCGAAGACCTTCCGCTTGGAGTCAAGCGTGGTGCCATAGCTGTGGATCCGTCCGTCGGCCGCAAACATCGTAAACGTCGACTCGTTGAGATCTTGAACGATCTTTCGGCTGGCGTCGTCGGCCACTTGGTAAACGGCTAGATTTGGATCGCCTTCCTCATCCGTCAGCTCCTCGTTAAAGATCAGTGGCTGGCCGTCGAGGCAGAACGTGCTGGGCAAACTCTCCTGGTACCTGACGTTCCAGACTCCATCTTGAGCGCCGGGAGTGGCACATCTGTGGATCTTGGAGATCCCCGCCAAGGTCCACCCAGGACCAAGTAGACCTCGGACATTCGATGTGTCATGGAACACGAACTTGAGTTCCGGCTCCAAACCTCCGGCTCCGGGTGGCAAGCGGAGCGGAATTGCGTACCTCGCTTGGCCGGTGGGAGTCGTGGCATACTGACCCGGTGTCGCACCTACCTCATAGGCAGTCGAGAACGCCGAGGTCGTCTGAAAGCTGATCGTCGGAATGGTGCACTTGTTCTCAAGATTGCACAGTGTGCCATTTGCACACGTTCCACAAGATTCACCAGTGTCGGGATCACTGCCGCACTCCATCCCAAGGCAGGGTGTATATGCGCGCGGGCAAACTGCTCCGCAGCGTGCACCGTCAAAACCGCACTCAGCCGCGGCCACTGCAGGGTCGAGGCAGTCTTCCTCGATGCACACGTTCGCTTCGGGGTCATGCCCAAAGAGCACGCCTGCCTTCGACAAGCAGCGCTGGTCGGACGGACAATCTCCATCCGTGGTGCATCCTGCTGACCCCGAATCACAGGTTCCCGAGCACTGGCCGTTGCATCCGTCGAAGGAGCTCTCGCCGCAAACACTGTCCTCACAACTAGGCTGACAAATACATAGCCCACACAGGTCATTCGGTGTTCCGCATTTGACCATGCCTGATGCGCATTCGTCATTCCAACAAACACTCTGCGTCTGGTCCGCCAAGCCCAGGGCCGATGGCGCAAGAGCACTACAAATCGCTCCCTCTCCGCATTCGGCGTCGTTTTCACACCGGGTGCTCGGAACCAAACAGTTTTGGTTGGGGCAGCCTGGACCACAATCCGGCTGCCACTCGTCAACGTTCAACACCCCATCATAACAATGCCCACAGCCAGGCTCCGATGGATTCCGACAGGGCAATAGGCAGTCGTCTCCTTCGCAAGGCCCGTCTAAACACGCGCCGCAAACGGAACTTTCTTCCCCACAATTATCAAAGAACTCCGCCGTATCTGTGCAGACCACAGGGATGTCCTCATCACCCCAACAGACGTCGACTCCAGTTTGTGCAAAGTGAACACCATTTTTGTTGCCACAATCCCCCTTACACCAACTGTCACCTTCACATTCAACGCCCGGTTCACAATCGGGTGCACAAACCGGGGGCTCGCCCTCACAGGCGATATATGGCGGCTTTCCCTGACATCCCCACATGATGCCGCAGGCGGTATCACAGTCATTACGGGAAAAGGTGGAGATGCGATAGGTTGTGGCTGGTTGCGCGGTGATCGAGAGACCGATCATGGCACCAATTCTCTGAATGACATTCGACGGCGTGGTCGTCGACAGGTTAACCGCAGAGTTTGGGGCTATCAGCGTCCCCGCAAACTCACCAACGATCGGAACGACGTCATCCGCAATCGGTACGAACGCGACGTTTTGGTCTCCCGTAGTGTTGTGGAAGGTTCCATGCTTGTGGAACTCTCCGCGAATAACAAGGAAAATAGGTCCCCCGCTGCTGTCGAGTACTAACGTGCCAGCCGAGTTCACCAAGAGGTCTTCAAAGTAATAACTACCCGCACCCAGGCGGAGGATCCCGCCATTCTGAACCGACGTACTCCCATAGCCTCCGGGTAGCAGCGTCATGTCCTGGTCCACGACGCCCACCGGCACCATGCCCGAAGGAAATCGATAGGCGAATTGCGTCACTTGGTGAGGGTTCAGATTCACGCCTTGTCGGATGCTGCCTGTGATCGTGTAGGGATTCTGCGGAATCAGCGAGCCGCTGCTGACGAGATCTCCGTACACACCTCCTCGCGAGCGAAGCTCTACATCAAGCTGTGAAAACACGTTCCCGACTTCAGCTTCGACACCAATATTGGTGCGAATGCTGGTACCAGGCACACCGATGGCCGAAACATCCGCCCGAACAGCTGTCTCGAACTTGTAGAGACGCACACGGTCACTGATAGCAAGTTCGGCTCCTTGCGTCGCAAACATCACATCGTGGATGTTCACTCCTTTGGGTGTTCTGATCTCCAGATATTCGACTGGTTGAACTTCCCCCTCGGACTCGTTCGTGCCGCCCCCACCTCCAGTCGCCGCACCAATGGCACCGCCTGCGCCAAACGCACCGCCCGATCCTACTACGCCACCGCTCCCGCCAGATGCTCCGCCGGTACCGCCTGCGCCAAGCGCGCCACCGGTACCATTCGCGCCACCCGATCCTTGAGCACCACCGTTACCGTTCGTACCACCTGATCCCTGTGCGCCACCGGTGCCGCTCGCGCCACCCGTGCCATTGTTGGGTATCGCTTGTCCCAGGTCGAGATGATCAACATTGACGCTCTTGATGCCGCTGTTTGAAAGATTGAGCTGCACACGCACAGTGCAATCATTCTTGGTAGAGAGGGCGCTTCGAACGTTGGCTGGCAATGCAGGAAAAGTGTAGCTTTGAAAAGAACCCTGGGGGCCATGCAGAGCAACAGGTCCTGCGTAGTACTCCTGAATTCCCCCCGATGGACAACTGAAGAATAGAGCAATTTGGCCGCAGTAAGTTCCCTGACATGCGTAGCCGGAAGGCAGCTGCACGTCTGCCCTAGGAGCGGAAGACAGTACGCCCAGTGCACCTAGAGCTGTTGATACGGCGCTCGGGTTCCAGCTTCCTCCAAGAGCCAGACTCTTGCTGCTGCTTCCGGGCGCAAAAATGGTGCTGGAACTCGCATTGCCAACCACCGGCCGCCAATCGCCATTCGGACCGATGCTGCCTTCGAAATGAAGTATCCGCTCGTTGGTCGATAGATGTTGCTCTTTGCTGGCAAAATCGTCGGTGGAAGACTCAGGCGAGCAGGCCAAAGCAACACCCAACATCATCAACCATGCAGCGCGCATTGGTCGTAAGCACCAATTGTGAGATCCGACCATTTTAATCCTCTTTTGAGCTGAAGAGCAGCGCTGCGCAACTACCATGACTGCTTTCCGGAGATCAATCCCAGATGCATCACATGTCGATAAAATAAGCCCACCCCGAGCAGGGGAATGGGCAGCAGCAATGCGTCAAACACGGCGCGACCCACCTGCGCCAAACTGACGGGAAACACCACGTCGGCCATAAAATGGATGCCCCAACTGAACACGCCGACCGCTCCCAATAAATACATCACAGCTACTGGCGCGGCTTTGACCAGCTGAGCACTGCGCCCCAGCGCGTCCAGGCCCGAGCGGTGTTCAAATACCACGACCGGGGTGGTCAACAGACAACGATACAAGAGCCACACGCCGGGCAGCACGAACAGCACAAAGCCCAACGTTGCACCCACAGTCACCAACAAGGAGGTGATCAAGAGCGGCCAGGCCCGCCTCAAGACCTGCGCCCAAGCGAGGCCAGGCCCCGGAACGGGCAGATGTTCGAGCGCCGCCTTCATTTGCACCAGCAGCGCGGCCTGGGCCAAAAAGGTGCCCGCCAGGTACAATGGAAACACCAAAAACACCTGCGCGAGCAGACCATTGAGCACGCTCTGCACGTGTCCGTGCCGCAGAGCCGTGCCAGTCGATAGCGAAATGACAGTGGACAGGAGCCCCACGGGCATCAGCCCGAGCGCGGAAGTGACCGCCATGGTCTTGAAATGGTTACGGTAGAGGGACGCCGCCTGGGAGAGCAGTTGCTTGAGTTGTTGGAGGATTTCTTGCTGCATGCCTGGTTGTCGGCACGCAGCGCACCACGTTGCAGAAAAAAGGCGCGGCGCAGAAAAATGTGGCCTACGGGGCCTGCCCAATGAACAGATCGGCCACACCGTCGTCTTCACTCGAGAGCGTGAGGTTGCTCGCGAAAGAAGAAAACACGAAACAACGCCCGCTGGCCGAGAGCTGGGCCACGTCTGACGGGCCATTGCCAGGCCCGTGCTGAGCATCTTCACTGAGCCGCGTGAGGACGCCGCGCTGGGCGTCGTAGAGGAAGCTGTCGGCGGTTGTTGAGGGGTGTTCCGGCACGAGGCTTGCGGCCGCGGAAGCAAAAGTGAGGTAACGCCCGTCGCCGGATAGCGAGGCGGTGTTGCTCTCGCCGTCGGCCTGGCTTCCCTTTTGGCTGACGTTGGCCCGTAGCGCGGTGCCGTGCTCGTGGTCGAACAGGAACACGTCGGTCAGACCGTTGCTATCGCCCGGCACCAGATCGGATGCGCTGGCGTAGGAAGAGAAGAACCGAGCATCATCCGACATCCCCAGCACGAAGCTGTTGCCGTCGGCCGCCCCGTGAGTCGGTGAACGGGACACCACGCTGAGCGATTGGTTATGGCGATCGACCAGGTAGATGTCGAAGGTTTCGTCCGCGTCACCCGGTGCCAGTTGATTGCTTTGTGAGTGGAAGCTGACGAAGCGACCGTCCGCTGAGATGTGGGCGTGGGGTCCGGGTACGGGATTGCGCTGTTGATCTCCCGGTCCCATGCTGATGCGCTCGGTAGTGCCCGTGATGCGGTCCCATACGAATACGTCCCAAGCTCCATTGTCGTCGAGTGGTACCAAATTGGAGGCGGCTGAGGAGAAAACTACCCAACGCCCATCGGGGCTCAGGTCGCGGCCAAGTGATGGGCCGTTGCCAAATTCTTCCGTCGACGGAGCGCTAGGGACCGCGTAAACGCGGTCCACGCGATCCCACAGGAAGACGTCGCTGTGCCCGTTATCATCGCCCCCAATGATTTTACTTGAGCTAGACGTGAACAGGATATAGCGCCCGTCCGCGGACACACCATTGGGCTCGCTCGACGCGTCACTTACGACACTTCCCCTGGCGGACACGGGGACGAGTTCATTGTTAGCCAACGAGAGGGCGAAAACGTCAGCTTCACCTGTTTCGTTCCTCGGCCCAAGCACCCGCGAGCGGGATGCGAAGACGACCCAAGCGCCGTCACCGGAGAGCAGGGGATGGGTCAGACTCTCATCGAGCGACTTGCCCCCGGGGCTGAGCGACAGCTGGGTGAGCGCAGGCGGACAGCAGTCCACGCCGCACAGGGGAGGGGGAAGAACAGTGGGCGCACCGCCGCTGGGATCAGGTGTTGTGCCGCCGCTGCTTGGTGGATCATCATCCGGGGGAAGCGCGCCGCCGAACGACCCATCATCGTGCGTGCCTGTGTCCACCGAGTACCTGACCTTGCCAAAGCAAGCGAGCAGACTCAGCGAACACAGAGACCAGCTGACGATCGACACGCGCGACATATCCACCACTCGAGCGAGACGTTGGTCTGCGCGACGAACACCGCCGCGCACAAAATCCCACGCATGGAGAGAACTTGATTTCAGCGCGGTAGAGCAACCCCCTGCGGCATGATTTTTGAGCACAAATTTCCCGTTTTGAGCAGTGAATTCAACTTACGCTGCTTCTCTTCAACCCCCCTGCAGCGGAAGGGGAATGTTTCACTTCCTTTGAGGTGGACATCTCGTTTCGGCACTCTACCCTCAAGAAAACGACCACGCTTGGTTGCGGTCCTTATTCTTCACTGAGTTCCTATGTCATCTGTTGCAGCTCTTGTTGCGAGCGCTCAGCGCTCGTTCCGCATCGGTCCACTCTCATCCCTGGTGTGTTTGACCGGATTGACCATCGTCATTGGGTGTTCAAGTGAAGCACCTGATTGGCCGACGCCGACCACCACCGACGACACCAGCGATCCCACGACAACGGACACGACGACCGACGTGGGCCCGAGTGGCGGCGCGCCGGGCAGTGGCGGTGCCCCCGGCACTGGCGGCGCCAATGAGGGCTACTCCAGCGGTGGGATGCCGGTGGTGCCCACCGTGGAGTGCGCGGGCGACCTGCCCACGGCCGACGTGGCGGGGAGCATGCATTCCATTGGCGTGGCCGGCGACAAACTGTGGGGTGAACTGCCGCATTTTTGGGACACCTTTGGTCTAGGCCGGCTGGGCTTGTACTTGCCCAAAGACTCCTTGGCCGCAGAGTATGCGGACCAGGACAAGGCCAACTTTGACGGAAAGCCTTGGTCCGAGGTGCTCAAGGAACAAACCTTGGACGCTGTTGCCAACTTGGGCCTGAAGCGCGTCCGTGCGCACGGCATGTTCCATGATGACATTGGGATGTACAGCGAGGATGGCAGCGGCAACCCGGTGTTCAATTTCGACCGTTCCGATCAGATCTTCGACTTCTTGGTCGAAAACGGCATCTCCCCCATCGTTGAGTTGGCGTCGATGCCCAAGGCCCTGGCCGCTGATCCCAGTAAGACGGTGTTCGATTGGGACATGATCGTCTCGCCCCCCAAGGACTACGCCAAGTGGCAGCAGCTGGTGCAGGCGTTCGTCCAGCACAGCGTGGACAAGTACGGCGAGGCGGTGGTCAGCGACTGGTACTTCGAGGTGTGGAACGAGCCCGAATGTTGCCAAGGCAAATTCTGGGGCGGGCGCGGGACCCCGGCCACTTCGGCGGAGTACTTCCAGCTGTGGGACGCCGCTGCGGCAGGTGTGCACGCCGTGTTGCCCAACGGCCGCGTGGGTGGCCCTGTCACCAGTCAGCCGGGTGAACTTTTCCCCGAAACGGCAAGCCAATGGCGCGAAGGCGCGGGCGTTCTGTTCCTCAACCACATTCAGGACACCGGCGGCACGCTGGGCTTCTTCGCCTACCATGCCTGGAACTTCGTGAGTGGTTCAGTAGACGGGTATTTCCAAGGCCTCGACCTCTTGGACAGCCGCGGCCATACGGGTGTTCAGATTGCTATCACTGAGTTTGGACCCACCTGGGAGTTTGGCTTGGATGATGAGCCTGCGGAGATGGGCCAAGGTGCAGCGTTTGCGGCGCAGACGTACTCGGATGTATCGCGGCGTTGTGCTCAAGAGAGCAAGCGCTTTCCCATCGCGCACGCGTGGTGGACGCTCTCTGATGTCTTCGACGAGGGTTTTGAAGATCCGGCGGACTACGCGCGCGACAGCGACCCCTTCACCGCGACCATGGGCGTGCTGAGCCGCGAAGGCATCAAGAAGCCCGCGTACAACACCTACAAGTTCTTGGCGCAAATGGGCACCAAGCAGATGCCTCTCACGGTTGAAGGCTCGGGCGGCGTGTCCGGCATGGCTGCGCGCGACGACTCCGG